>Ga0207697_10002043_pt1 | contig 10650 bp, 5 predicted proteins | sample KBSSwiS5withPhiX_FD_184293 | JGI IMG/M metagenome (GOLD analysis project Ga0207697, IMG submission 184293) | Switchgrass rhizosphere microbial communities from Kellogg Biological Station, Michigan, USA, with PhiX - S5 (SPAdes) (version 2) | ecosystem: Host-associated > Plants > Roots >... | reverse complement strand
TGCAAGCTTCCAGCTTGCAAGTGTGGCGTCTGACACAGACGCCTACAATTAAATCATGCAGGCAAGATGCCTGCACTACAGGACAGGCAGGATGCCTATGTTACGCGACGGTCAGCGTGAGGAGTTCCTCGAGCTTACCGAGATTTTCCAAATTCATGATGCACTGACGCAATTTTTCGCACTGCTTCTTTCCAATCACATCGCCGCCGAGCGCGGTGAATTTCACCGCGATTTCTTCTTCGGTCATCGGATCGCGCGGATCGCCTTTCGGGACATCGACTCGCGTCGAATACTCCTTGCCATCATTCGTCGTGATTGTTACGCGGCTCGGCTGAAATTTTGGAAAGAGCGCTTCGAACTCCTCGTTCGCGACCACTTTCACTTTGTCCATGATTAGAATCAGCGATTTGTCGAGTACCCGCTGCTCTTTGAATTGCAGCGGCGTCACCATCCCATCAACGAGTCCAACAGCCATGCAATAAGGAAGTGAATGATCGGCCGTTTCTTTTGAGTCGGGCCGATACTTGTGCGGATCGCCAAGGATGTCCGCGGCGCGTGCGATCACTTCTACTCTGATTTCTTTAACGTCGTCAGCCTTAACGTTGTTTTCCTTGACCGTTTTCATCATGGCAGTGAGTGGCGCGTGACTTAGCGCTTCAATTGGGAAACTCTTCATCCCGCAATCCAGAATCCGGTAGTGCGATGTCGGCGAGGTTGGCAGATCTTTGACCAGGCCTTCGCCATCAAAGCTTGCCGGTTGTCCCTTGTATTGCACGTGACTGAACACGGCGAACAGACCTTCCTTGCCGTCAATCATGTGCTCCGGTCCGGAGAATCCTTCCCGCGCTAGCAACGCGCTCTCGGCGCCCATGCGACCCGCCCATGGATCTACCGTGTTCTTCATGTTGGTTAACTTGCCCGCTGTCACTGCGCCGGGACAAAACGTTCGTGCTGCGCTGATGCCGATTGCTGACACCATTTGATCCCGCGTGAGATTTACCACGCGCCCCGCCGCTACGGGCGCCGCGAACGCGCTCAACGTTGCGTGATGCCAGCCATATTCGCGAACTCCCGGCCGTCCGATTTCGCAAAGACGCATTTCAATTTCGTACGCGATGATCGTGGCGAGAATCAGATCTTTGCCGCTCAATCCTTCGCTTTCGCAGAGCGCCAGCGGCGCAGCGATAAGATCGCTCGGATGGCACGGGTCGGCCTTCCAATAGATGTCGTTGTAATCCATCGCGCGCATCATGTGGCCATTCAAAAAAGCTGCATCTACGGGGTTGGTTTTAAACCCCGAGACGAATGCCGTTGCTTTTCCATTACCGCCGCCCATGGCTCGATAATGTTTGAGCAAAATCGTCGCATCTTCCTGCTGACTTCCGCCCAGGGCGCATCCGATCGAATCAAACCAGAATAACTTCGCAGCCTGAATTGCCTGCGGCGAAAGATGTTCATACTGAAGCGAACAAGCCCACTCGGCGATGGTGTACGACAACAGCTGTTTCGATTCGGTTGCGTGATGTGTCATAAAAATGTCCTCTTTTTGATTTATGATTCGGGCAGAATTCTTAATCCGGCGGCCACGAGAAAGCTAATCTCGTTCGAACCCGGAGTCGCATGCATCCGGCCGAAAAATTGTAGTGCCACGATTGGTATTTGCCCGACCCGAAGAGGAAGATATTTTTTCGCCCAAGATTCCGACGGCAATTTGTATGATACCCACAGAGCCAATTGGAAGTATCCCGCGGCCTATTCGTTTGATCGAAGCCTTGACGCGCGCGGACAGCGGCGATCCAGCATTGGAGCCAATGTACGAGGAAGCGATCCGCGACACGATTGAGAATTTCGAGGCAACAGGCTCACCCGTGATTACCGACGGCGAACAAAGAAAATATCATAACTTCGGAACATACTGCGTCGACGGCCTCCCAAATATCGCCCCGGATGGATTCCAGCTTCCGTTTGTCAGTCATGTTCGGCGCTGGCCGCGGCTTGTTTCCGGGCCTTTCCATTACAAGCGATATGCCAGCAGTTTTCTCGATGTCGCCAAACGCTACGCCACAAAGCCCGTCAAGCAGGCGGTTATCTCACCATCCGCATTGAGTCTTATGTACCCGGCGGATGGCATCGCTGATTATCCGCGCGAAAAATTCATCGAAGATTTACTCGCGGAACATGAAAAAGAGGTTCGGAGTTGTCTCGAAAAAGGAGCGCACACTGTGCAGATAGACTTCACGGAAGGACGGTTGGCACTCAAGGTCGATCCGTCCGGCTATCTTTTGAACAGCTTCATCGACTTGAATAATCTTGCTCTTTCGCGTTTTTCCAAAGAAGAGCGCAAACGCATCGGGGTTCATACCTGTCCCGGTGCCGATCGCGATTCGACTCATAGCGCCGATGTTGATTACGCCGAGCTGCTGCCAAGCTTGTTCGAGCTAAACGCCGGTAATTTCTACATTGCGCTGGCTGCGGAAAAGGATCCGGTTCGCGTCCTAAAAACGATCCGGAAATGCATGAAACCGGACCATCGCATTTTCGTCGGTGTCGTGGCGCCGATTGATCCGCACATTGATTCGCCCGAAGAGGTGCGCGATCGCGTGCTGGAAGCGGCCAAATACATTCCGGTTGAGCAACTCGGAACGACGGACGACTGTGGTTTTGCGCCTTTCAGCGATGACACTTCGACTCCGCGAGAGGTGGCGTTTGCCAAAATTCAGGCGCGCGTCGTCGGCACGGATATGGCTGCGAAGATTCTCGGACGAAACTAATGAAGAGCGACGATAAGGAAGAGCAGTTGCTCAAATCCGCTGCGCTCCAGACCGCGAATGCGGTTCTGGTTGCGCGTCGCCGCGCCGAACAGGACTTGGTCGAGATCAAGGAAGCGTTGGAGAAAAAGAGCACGGAGCTCACTCATTCCCTTACCATGTTGAACGCTACCCTGGAGTCGACTGCGGACGCTATTCTTGTCACGGATGAAAACGGACAAGTGATCACTTGGAATCAAAAATTCCTCGAAATATGGCCCATCGCATCGGAACTAATTGCCTCGCGCGAACACCGAAAATTGCAAAAAAGCGCAGGTAAAAAATTCGCGAACCCGAAAGCGTTTCGCGAACGGATCGCTGAAATCTATAAGACTGAGCCGGAAGAAACCTTTGATGTGCTCGAAACGAGCGATGGCAAAGTATTTGAGCGCTATTCCAAAATCCAATGCGTGGAAGAGCGAAACGTGGGTCGTGTCTGGAGCTATCGCGACATCACTGACCGCAAGAAGGCACAAAAAGCTGAGGCGCATCTCGCAGCGATTGTCCAGTCCTCGGATGACGCGATCATCAGTAAGGACCTTAACAGCATCATCACCAGTTGGAATCGCGGAGCCGAACGGCTTTTTGGTTACACGGCACACGAAGCGATTGGCCAGTCGATCACGATGCTAATGCCGCCCGAACGATTCGATGAAGAAGTGAGCATCCTGGAACGCATCCGCCGTGGAGAGTCGATCAATCATTACGAAACCGTTCGCCGCCGCAAAGACGGCACGTTGCTTCAGATTTCACTGACCGTCTCTCCCATCACTGATCGGAACGGCAGAATTATCGGCGCGTCAAAAATTGCCCGCGACATCAGCGAGCGCAAACAGGCTGAAGTTGAACGCGAACAATTGCTGGCGAGCGAACGCCATGCGCTGGAAAGAGCAGAAGGTGAAGCACGCATGAAAGATGAATTTCTGGCCAGCCTTTCGCATGAGCTGCGCACACCGTTGAACGCGATTTTCGGTTGGGCCAATATCTTGCGGACAAGCGGTGATTCTGTCGAGATCGCCGAAGGTTTGGAAATCATCGAGCGTAACGCCCGTGCGCAAACCAAAATGATCGAAGATTTACTGGACATGAGCCGGATCATTTCCGGAAAAGTCCGGCTGGATGTGCAACGGGTGGACCTTGTCTCCGTAATTAATTCCACCATCGAATCGGTCAAACCGATGGCGACGGCCAAACAAATCCGACTTACCTCGGTGCTCGATCCGCTGGCTGGTCCGGTCTCTGGTGATCCGGCCCGTTTGCAGCAGATACTTTGGAACCTGCTCACAAATGCTCTCAAGTTCACGCAGAAAGCAGGCCGTGTTCACGTTGTTCTTGAACGAATCAATTCACAACTCGAGATCAGCGTTCATGACAATGGGCGCGGCATTCCCGCGGATTTTCTGCCCTATGTGTTCCATCGTTTTCGTCAAGCCGATGCCTCGACGACACGCGAACAGCGTGGGCTCGGCCTCGGACTGGCGATTGTAAAAAATCTGACGGAGCTCCACGGCGGCAGCGTTTCCGCGAAAAGCCCGGGCGAAAACAAAGGAGCGACGTTCATTATTGCTTTACCGATGGTCATGGATGTCGAAGCCGATCCGAACCGACAGCATCCCCGCACCGTAAGGCACGAACTTTTTGCGGAGACGCTCCATCTGGATGGTGTGCGGGTGCTCGCTGTGGACGATGAAGCCGATGCGCGACATCTTATCAAACGGATATTGAGCGGATGCGGAGCACAGGTCCAAACGGCAGATTCCGGAGAAGCTGCCCGCCGATTTCTACGCGAAAAAAAACCAGATGTCCTCATCATGGACATCGGCATGCCAAATGAAGATGGCTACGAAGCGATAGGCAAAGTACGCCAATTGCCGAGCGAGCAAGGGGGTAAAGTTCCTGCAATTGCGCTTACGGCATTCGCACGATCCGAAGATCGCAGACGCGCCATTTTGAAGGGTTTTCAAATGCACGTCGCCAAACCGGTTGAACCAGCGGAGCTCATCGCGATGGTCGCGAGCCTCGCCGGACGAGCTGAGAATTGATTCTTAGCAATCGCGCGTTCTCGAATTGCTAACGGCCGGCTGTTCGTTGCCGGCACTTTCATTGTCGCAGCAACTTCTTTCTTTGTAACTGCTGGGGCTTGGCGAACATCCCTGGCTCGAGATCCAGCATCCTGGCTAAATCGCTCGTTGATTCGCCAGTTTTGAGATACAACGAACTCTCATGCCCCCGGAGTCTCCCTTCGATGTGAAATTCGAGATCGGGCACGTCCTGTTCATCGACATCGTCGGTTACTCGAAACTGCTCATCCAGGAGCAAAGGGATCAGATACAGAAGTTAAAACAGATCGTGCGCGGGACGGAGCAATTCCGCATCGCGGAAGCGGAAGGCAAACTTCTGCGCCTGCCGACCGGCGATGGTGGCGCATTGGTTTTTCGCAACAATTCGGAAGCGCCGGTTCTATGCGCGCTGGAAATTAGCAAAGCATTGAAAAATCATCCTGAGCTCCGAGTTCGGATGGGTATTCACAGCGGCCCGGTGAACGAAATCACCGATCTTAACGAACAAGCCAATCTCGCCGGTGCGGGCATCAACATCGCGCATCGGGTGATGGATTGTGCCGACGCCGGACACATTTTTCTGTCCCAACATGTGGCCGACGACCTCGCGGAATACGAACGATGGCGGCCGTTCCTGCACGATATCGGCATCTTCGAGGTGAAACACGGTGCGCGGTTGAACGTCACCAACCTTTACTCCGATGACGCTGGTAATCCGAACCTGCCGAGCAAGCTGCAGGCGGTTAACAGACATCGCGCTCGCGTGCGTTCGACGGCAGTGGCGATCGGCTTGTTGGTGGTCGCGGCGCTCGCTGCTTTAGTCATTCGGTTGGTAGGGACCGACCGCCGGTCGGTCCGCTCCGCGACATCAACGGAAGGACGCCCCGGCGGTGCGTCCCTACCCATTGTTGAAAAAAGCATCGCCGTTCTGCCGTTCGAAAACCTAAGCGAAGAAAAGCAAAACGAATACTTCGCCGAGGGTGTACAGGATGAAATTCTAACGGACCTGGCGAAGATCGCTGATCTCAAAGTAATCAGTCGCACGAGCGTCATGCAGTATAAAAGTGGCGCGACGCGCAATCTGCGCGAGATCGGCCAGCAACTCGGCGTGGCACATGTTCTCGAAGGCAGTGTGCAGCGCGCGGCCAACAAAGTGCGGGTAAATGCGCAGTTGATCGATGCACGCAACGACACGCATCTCTGGGCGCAAACTTATGATCGTGATTTGGCCGATGTGTTCGCCATCCAAAGCGAAATCGCCAAAGCGATCGCCGACCAGTTGCAGGCGAAGCTGTCGCCTAACGAGGAGAAGGCCATTGAGCGGCCGCCCACGACTGATCTGGCGGCTTTCGACCTTTACAGCCGGGCGAAATCAATTCTCCTGACGGCAAGTTTCAGCGCGACGAGCGAGCCAAACCTGCGGAAGGCGATTGAACTTCTGGATGAAGCGGTGAAGCTCGATCCGTCATTTTTCGACGCGTACTGCCAGCTCGCGCGGGCACACGAACAGCTTTATGCCGTATCGGGGGTTGATCACACTCCCGCCCGGCTTGCCCTGGCTGACGCTGCGGTGGAAGCCGCCGCACGACTGCGGCCGGATGCTGCAGAAACACATTTGGCGCGCGCACAATATCTCTACTATGGCCTGCGTGACTATGCCGGCGCGCTCGCCGAATTGGAGATCGCGCGCCGAGCGTTACCCAATGATCCGCGTCTCTTCGAACTCACCGGCTACATTCTGCGCCGACGCGGCCAGCAGGAGGAAGCTCTGCAAAATCTGGAGCGCGCGGTGGAGCTGGATCCACGCAACTTTCTTACTCTGCAACAGATCGCAATCAGCTACCAAAATTTGGGGCGCTATGCCGAGACGATCGCTGCGCTGGACCGCGTATTAGCGATCATGCCCGACAATGTCGAAACGCGGGCCACTCGTGGAGAATATTACATCTACTGGAAAGCGGACACCCGCCCGCTCCAACAAACAATTGATGCAATCCTTGCCGAGGGATCCGGCGCTATGGTTAGTGCGGCGCCCAGCTGGTTCGTTTGTGCTCTGGCCGAACGCGATCCGGTAGCGGCCGAACGAGCACTCATTGCGCTGGGCGACAATCCCTGCTGGGGCGAAGGGACGATTATTTTGAGTCGCAGCTTTGGTGAAGGTCTGCTGGCGCGTATGACGAAGGACGAGGCACGAGCGCACACTGCGTTTGAAGCGGCTCGCGCACAGCAGGAAAAGATTGTGCAGGCGCAGCCGGATTACGGACCTAAGCTCTGCATCCTGGCGATGATCGACGCAGCGCTTGGACGCAAAGACCTGGCCTTGGATGAAGGCCGTCGAGCGATCGCGCTCACGCCGCTGGAAAAAGACGCTATCAATGGTAGTTACGTCCTTCAATATTTCGCCATTACTGCAGCGTGGACGGGCGACAAAGAGCTGGCTTTGCAGCAACTGGAAGCTGGCGTTCGTGCTCCCCAAGCATCTGCAATGCTGAGCTACGGTGCCTTAAAACTGTTTCCTGTCTGGGATCCGCTCCGCGGCGATCCGCGCTTCGAAAAAATCGTAGAGTCGCTCGCGCCGAAGGAGAAATAAATCCGCGACAATGGCCACAGATCAATCCTCGGAAGTGAAATTCGAGATCGGCCACGTTCTGTTTATCGACATCGTCGGTTACTCCAAGTTGCTCATCACCCAGCAGCGGGATCAAATTCAAAAGTTAAAAACGATCGTCCGCGGAACCGAGCAATTCCGGCTTGCCGAAGCAGAAGGCAAACTGCTGCGGTTACCGACTGGCGATGGTGGTGCACTTGTTTTCCGCACTAGTCCCGAAGCGCCGGTGTTATGTGCAATGGAAATTAGTGAGGCGCTGAAGAGTCATGCCGAACTTCACATACGGATGGGTATTCACAGCGGCCCGGTCAACGAAATCAGCGACCTGAACGAACAAACCAATCTTGCCGGCGCGGGCATCAACATCGCACATCGGGTGATGAATTGCGGTGATGCCGGCCACATTCTTCTCTCCCGACATGTGGCGGAAGATCTGGAAGAGTACCCGCGCTGGTGGACCTATCTCCATGACTTGGGCGAATGCGAAGTGAAGCACGGTGTGCGCATCGGCCTTACCAACCTTTACGACAGCGAAATCGGCAATGCGCAGCTGCCGAAGAAGCTGCAGGCGATTAGGAAACATCGCACCCGTGTGCGTTGGGCGGCAGTGGCGATCGGGCTGCTGGTGGCGGCGACGCTCGCCGCTTTAGTCGTTCGGCTGGTAGGGACAGACCGCCGGGCGGTCCGCTCGGCGACGTCAACAGAAGGACACCCCGGCGCTGCGTCCCTACCCATTCCCGAAAAAAGCATCGCGGTGCTTCCGTTTGAAAATCTGAGCGAAGAAAAGCAAAACGAATATTTCGCCGAGGGCGTACAGGACGAAATCCTCACCTACCTGGCAAAGATCGCCGACTTGAAAGTGATCAGCCGCACGAGCGTCATGCAGTACAAAAGCGGCGCACCACGCAATCTGCGCGAAATCGGACGGCAGCTTGGCGTGGGACATGTCGTCGAAGGCAGCGTGCAACGTGCTGCCAACGAAATTCGGGTAAATGCGCAGTTGATAGACGCGCGAACCGACGCGCATCTGTGGGCACAAACCTACGATCGCGACCTGGCTGATGTCTTCGCCATCCAAAGCGAAATCGCCAAAGCCATCGCCGATCAGTTGCAGGCGAAGCTGTCGCCTAACGAGAAGAAAGCCATTGAGCAGCCGCCTACGACAGATCTGGCGGCTTTCGACTTTTACAGCCGGGCGAGGACCCTGCTCCTCACGGCAGGTTTCAGCGCGACGTCCGAGCCAGACGAGCGCAAGGCAATTGAGCTTTTGGATGAAGCGGTGAAGCATGATCCATCATTTTTCGACGCCTACTGCCAGCTCGCGTATGCGCACGAAGTCGCTTACACAATAAGAGGGTATGATCACACTCCCGCCCGGCTTGCCCTGGCTGAAGCTGCGGTGCAAGCCGCCGCACGACTGCGGCCGGATGCTGCGGAAACGCATTTGGCGCGCGCACAATATCTCTACTACGGGCTGCGCGACTATGCCGGTGCCCTGGCCGAATTGGAGATTGCGCGGCAAGCGTTACCTAATGATCCGCGTCTCTTCGAACTAACAGGGTACATTCTGCGGCGGCGCGGTCAGCAGGAGGAAGGTCTCCGCAATCTGGAGCGCGCGGTGGAGCTGGATCCGCGCAACTTTTATACATTGCAACAGATCGCACTCAGTTACCAGTTCCTGGGACGTTATGCTGAGGCGATCGCTGCGCTGGATCGCGCGTCAGCGATTATGCCCGACAACGTCGAAACACGCGCCAATCGTGGACTATGGTACATGTTCTGGGAAGGGAACGCGCGGCCGCTGCGTCAGACGATTGATGCAATTCTCGCCCAAGGGCCAGACGCCATTGTCAGCGCTGCAGACATCTGGTTCTTTTGCGCTCTGGCCGAACGCGATCCGGCTGCGGCTGAACGAGCACTCGCCGCGCTGGGCGACAATCAATGCTGGAACGAAGGCGCGATCATTCTGAGTCACAGCTTTGGCGAAGGGCTGCTGGCGCGCATGACCAAAGATGAGGCACGAGCGCGCACCGCGTTTGAACTGGCTCGTGCCCGGCAGGAGAAGCTCGTGCAGGCGCAGCCGGAATACGGTCCGCCGCTCTGCGTCCTTGGCTTAATCGACGCTGCCCTTGGGCGGAAAGACCTGGCGTTGGACGAAGGTCGCCGGGCGATCGCGCTAACGCCGGTGGAAAAAGATGTCAACAACGCCAGCCGCGTCCTTCAATATTTCGCAATCACGGCAGCGTGGGCGGGCGACAAAGAGCTCGCTTTGCAGCAACTGAACGCTGGACTGCGTGCTCCCCAGGCATCGGTCATGCTGAGTTATGGCGCCTTAAAACTGTTGCCATTCTGGGATCCGCTCCGCGGTGATCCACGCTTCGAGAAAATTGTCGCCTCGTTAGCGCCGAAAGAAGTAGGGGTGGTTCGCTGAACCGCCTGCGGGCGATTGAGGTCAATCGTCCTTACCAACCAAATGACGGCGCAGTATTCCCATCCCGCGGCAAAAGAATAGGCTAGAGAGGGTTGCGCTCAGCCACTAGAGTTCCCGCTTCATGGCTGACGAACACAAAGCTAAGCGCCTGGAGATTGCGCACGTGCTCTTCATGGACATCGTCGGCTACTCCAAGCTGCTGACTGACGAACAATCAGAAGCCCTGCAGGAGTTGAACCAGGTCGTGCGTAGTACGGAAGTGGTGCGTCAGGCCCAGGCTGCAGATGCACTTACGATTTTGCCGACAGGTGATGGCATGGCGCTGGTTTTCACAGGTTCAGTGGAAGAGCCCGTGGAATGCGCCTTGGAGATTAGCCGGGCCTTGCGTGCGCAGCCGAGTCTGCCGGTGAGGATGGGAATTCACAGCGGACCGATCCATCATGTGAAGGATGCAAACGGCCGCGAAAACATCGCCGGCGTAGGCATCAACATCGCGCAGCGAGTGATGGATTGCGGCGATGCCGGCCACATCCTCGTGAGTAAACGCGTCGCCGACGATCTGGCCCAACAGCGTCGATGGCAGCCGTACCTCCACGAACTGGGCGACGTGGAAGTGAAACACGGAGTTGTTGTCTCGTTAGTTAATCTTTACGCCGAGACGATTGGTAATCCCACGCCGCCGACGCGACTCGGTAAAACGCGCGGCAGCATTGTCGGCTCCAGAGTTGGACCGAGGAAAATACT
>Ga0207697_10002041_pt1 | contig 10660 bp, 7 predicted proteins | sample KBSSwiS5withPhiX_FD_184293 | JGI IMG/M metagenome (GOLD analysis project Ga0207697, IMG submission 184293) | Switchgrass rhizosphere microbial communities from Kellogg Biological Station, Michigan, USA, with PhiX - S5 (SPAdes) (version 2) | ecosystem: Host-associated > Plants > Roots >... | reverse complement strand
CCATTGCGGGCGAGGGCGAGCATTTGGTCCAGTTGCGAACCGGTAAATGTTGCCTCTTCTCCCGAGCCTTGGACTTCTACAAAATCGCTGTCTTCCGTTGCGACAAGGTTGAAATCAACTGCAACGACTTTGTCCTCCTCGTAATTCAGATCCAAGATCGCCTGGCCATCGAGAATACCGGCGCTCACTGCGGCAACCAATTTTTGCATCGGCGGCGCATCGAGTTTTTTTTCCCGCACGAATTTTCGGCAGGCAATGGCGAGCGCAAGGCTCGCTCCGGTGATCGCGGTTGTGCGGGTTCCGCCGTCGGCTTGCAGGACATCGCAATCTACCCAGATCGTGCGTGGTCCGAGTTTTTCCAGATCGATCACCGCGCGCAACGATCGGCCAATCAAACGTTGAATCTCGACGCTGCGACCATCGATGCGGCCTTTTGTGATGTCGCGGGGTTTACGCGGCTGCGTTGAGTACGGCAGCATCGAATACTCCGCGGTAAGCCAGCCACCGGTCACGCCTTGTTCTTTCATCCAGCGTGGCACACCATCTTCAATCGTGACGGAGCAAATCACCCGCGTTTTACCCATGGAGACTAAAACCGAACCGCTGGCATGCGGCGCCACGTTCAATTCGAAATTAATCGGACGAATTTCATCTGGCGCGCGGCCGTCATTTCGCTGCATCGGAGAGAAGCTAGATGCAGCACCCAATTTGTGCGATGAAGATTTGCGGAGGCATAAATGGCGACTTCTCAATGGTAAGCTCGCGCCCGGAACTGCGCCTGGATTGGCAGCATGAGCACGGCGACGCTGGTCGACTCGGCTGACAATGTACGGCAGCCACAACGTCAGCAGCGCGCTGTCGACCAGTTTTTAAAAAGGCGTTCTGCAAGCTGGCTTAGCGACGCGACTTGACAAAAGCTAACGTTCGAGAAACACCATGAGCAAAGGATCTCAATGAAACGATTCATTCCAACGATTGGTATTCTCTTGCCATTATTCTTCTTCGCTGCATGCAGGCCATCGAAAAACCCCGAGGTAAATGCGTCGGCTGCTAGCCCCGCGGCACTCGCCCCAACGATTACAGCGTCGCCGAATCCGGTAACCGTCGGCGAAGGACCCGGTACGACGACGATTAGTTGGAATACTGGAGATGGCACTACAGGACGAGTTTATGTTTCGGAGGATGGCGCACCGGAAACACTCTTCACCGAGGGTCCAACGGGAGCGGCGCCGGCACCTTGGATTCAGGCCGGAAAAACGTTTGAGTTTCGTCTCTATGCGGGAACTGAGCACGCCAAGGTCCTTGCGAAGACTCAGGTCACGAGTCGGAAATAAAAGCCGTATCGCCAGCTATGCGGCCGTTCTATCGCGTGTCGCCGCCGTAAGGTATGGCGCGTGTGACCAATAGGCTTGACGCATTGGGTAGCCCATCGTTGTTTAAGCGTTTCGAGTGAAAAACACTGCCGACACCCAGACGGCGATTTGCATTGCCGGCGCGCATCGCTCTGGCACGTCAATGCTGACCAGGTTGTTGCATGCCTGCGGACTCTACCTCGGCGAAAAAAGCGCATTGATGCCAGCTCAAGCCGATAATCCGGATGGGTTCTGGGAACATCTGGGCTTTGTCGCGCTAAACGACGAATTACTGAATGCGCTCGGTGGCGCGTGGGATCTCCCGCCTAAAGCTGATGAGACTCTTACGCGCCCGGAATTGGATCCATTGCGACTGAAAGCGCGGCTATTGACCGAGACCTTCGATTCAGCGCACGTCTGGGGGTGGAAGGATCCGCGCAACAGCTTGACGCTGCAGTTCTGGCAGAACCTCTTGCCGGGTTTGAAAACGCTGATCATCGTGCGCAATCCCTTGGAAGTCGCTTATTCAATGCGAGAGCGCAACGGGACATCTTATGCGTTTGGCTTGCGACTCTGGGAAATCTATAACCGGCACTTGATCGACGCGGCAGGCAACCGCGATCGGCTTGTTACTCATTACGATCTGTTCTTTGAAAACGCCGAAAAAGAATTAAAGCGAATCGCGAATTTCGTTGGATTGCCTCAACCGAAAATAGGCAGCGCCGCAGAACTGGTAGCAACAAAGAGACGGCACACGCACTTCACGATTGACCAACTGATTGATGCGCGCGTCTCCGGAGAAGTGATCGAGTTTTATCGCGCTTTGATGGCGGAAACCTCACTAAAGAGAAGCAAGCCGTCTGCACCAAAATCCAGCCGCCGTACGAAGCCACATGAGATCGATTTACTCCCGGGCGCAGTGAGCCGGCTCGATACCTTCGTTCCAGACCGCTTTGCACAAATTGAGCATCTCTATGGCGAGCTCCTCGCGCAAACTGAAGCGCGACACAAGAGCGAAATCGAGAAACTCAAAAGCCATCTCGCGCACACCGAGGAGGGGCACAAGTCGCAGGTTAAGGAACTCACTACCCACCTCGCGCACACGGAAGCGCGACACAAGAGCGAAGTCGAGAAACTCACAAACCACTTCGCGCACACCGAGGAGGGGCACAAGTCGCAGGTTAAGGAACTCACCACCCACCTCGCGCACACGGAAGCGCAACACAAGGCGCAGATCGAAGAGATCAGCGCTCATCTGGCGAAAACCGAAGCCGACCACAAGGCGCAGGTGGAGCAACTCACCGCGCACTACACCAACGAAAGTGAGCAATTACGGCAGCGGATCGTGGAGATGAACGCTTTGCTTCACCAAAGAAGCGTAAATCTCGCAGAAGACGAGAAGTACGTCGCGGAATTGACGGACCGGTTGCGCAAACAACTGCACAACACAAGACGGCTGTCGCGCCTCCTCGATGACGCCGACGACGCCGCGCGAAAGCTGCGAACTTCTCGGCGCTGGCAATTGGCTAATGCCGGAGCGACGCTAAAAGCAAAGCTGTCTCACAAAAAATCACCGTCGGGTTACGGGCACCTCGAAAAGATTGTTGCTGCCTACGCTAAATGGCGCAAGGAGCATCCTGAGATCAAAAAAATTGATGATCAGATCAAGTCGGTTCAGATCGCAACTATTCCGAGGAGCGGGCAGTCGGGAATTGACGGTCAAGTGCATGGAAGCGCGCACGACGAAGAAAGGGTCTCCGCGCCAGCTGGCTCCGTCTTCCCACTGACGTCGATTTCTTTTCCTCAGCACGAGGACGTTGATGTCTCAATCGTTATTCCCGTGTTTAACCAGTTGGAATACACGCATGCATGCCTGGCGTCGTTGCAAGCTGTGCAAGAACAACCCGCTTTCGAGGTAATCGTAGTCGATGACTGTTCGACCGACAGCACTCCAGAGGTCATGGCGCAAACACGCGGACTTATCTATCTGCGCAACGACAGCAATTCCGGTTTCATCGCGTCGTGTAACACGGGCGCAAAAATGGCGCGCGGCAAATATCTGGTCTTCCTCAATAATGACACACTCGTAAAGCCCGGTTGGCTAACTGCCTTGCTTGATACTTTCAAAGAGGAGCTGCGAGTAGGCATTGTCGGTTCAAAACTCCTTTATCCAGATGGCCGTTTGCAAGAGGCAGGGGGAATAATCTGGCGGGATGCTTCAGGATGGAACTATGGGAAGTTTGATGACGCGGGAAAACCCGAATACAACTACCTGCGCGACGTGGATTATTGCTCAGCTGCAGCGTTGATGGTTCCCAAGGCGCTGTTTGAAAGTGCGGGCGGTTTCGATTCGCGATATGCGCCCGGTTACTATGAAGACACTGACCTGGCGTTTAAGATTCGCCAGGCTGGTTACAGAGTTTTGTACCAACCACTAAGTGAGGTGATCCATCACGAGGGAGCAACCGGTGGCACCGATATTTCAACCGGCGCGAAGAAGCATCAGGAAATTAACCGTTCAACTTTCGCAGAAGTGTGGAGTGATGAACTAGCTAAGAAACCAGCCAACGGGGATGTCAGCTTTCTGGAGCGACCCAGAACGGCGTCGGGCAGAAATATTCTGGTGATCGACCATCATTTGCCGATGCCGGACCGCGACTCGGGGTCGCTACGGATGTTCCAGATCCTTAAAATTCTTCACCGGCTCGGTCATCGCATCACTTTCCTTCCAGATAATTTGGCAGACATGCCACCTTATACTTCTGAGCTGCAGAAGCGCGGCATTCAGGTCGTTCATTATCCATACGTCAAAAGAGTGCGTGATTATCTCGTTTCGCACGGTGCTATGTTCGATGTGGTGGTGCTAAGCCGATGCGATTTTGCGCGCAAGCACGTTGCGGATGTTCGTCTGCACGCGCCACAGAGCCGCGTCATTTTTGATACCGTTGATTTGCATTACCTGCGCGAACAACGGGAAGCGCAACTCACTCAAGATCCCGATGTGCGCCGCAAAGCACAAGAGAGACAGCAGCTGGAAGATTCCTTAATACAGAACGCAGACGAAACGTGGGTGGTAAGCCCCATCGAACAGCAAATGCTCCAGGAGAACTGGCCTAACAAGTCTATCCAATTGGTTTCCAACATTGTCGATGTCACTGGACCAGTCCCGTCGTTTGCACTTCGGCGGGACTGGCTTTTCATCGGCGGTTTTCAGCACAGGCCCAATATCGATGCGGTGCTGTTTTTCGTGGAGGAGATTTACCCGCTCGTTTGCGACCGTCTGCCGGATACAAAATTCTATGTCATCGGTGACAAGGCGCCGCCAGAAATCGTTGCGCTGGCAAGCGACAGGATCATCGTGGCGGGATTGCAACGGAATGTGCGCTCGTTTTTCGACAGCGTGCGGCTCTCTGTGGCTCCTTTGCGGTTTGGGGCGGGTATTAAAGGCAAGATCAATCAAAGCATGGCCTTGGGCGTTCCCGTTGTGGCTACGTCAATCGCTGTGGAGGGAATGAACCTCGTCGACCGCAAACACGTTCTCGTAGCCGACGAACCGCAAGATTTTGCGAGCGCGTTGATCGAGCTCTACGAATCGGAAGAGCTCTGGAAGCGGCTCTCACAAAACGGCATTAGCAAAACGCAAGAGCTCTATTCTACCGATGCTGCACGAGAAAAACTGGAATTTCTCTTCAGTGACAGGCACCTGAAAAGCTTAAAGCCGTCGCAGTCGATCACGGAGCCCGAGTTCGTCGCAGCAGCTGATGTTGGTTAGCGGCAGTGAATAACACGGAGCCAACCGGGCAAATTACCGGAAAAATAAGCGCTAACCCAAATCCAGTTGTTTTTGGGCAACGCTGCCTGATTTCCTGGGAGACGAACGATCCGGCCGGAGCGGAGATACGTGTTTCAACGGGGACCGACGACGAGAAGCTGGTGACGCGAGGAGGGTCGTCTGGTAACGTGGAAATTCCGTGGATCACCGACTCCAACGTCTATGAGTTTCGCCTGTATACGGCTGGTAGCCCCGAGGTAGTAGTCGACTCGGTCAAGGCGAGGCGTGACATTGAATCCGCGCCGGCCGCGCTGCGCGAAATTGCGAACGAAGCTACGCGCGGAAACATCGATGCGATGGAACTCTCGCAATTTATCGCGGCAGTCTTGCCGCGCTGCATCCGCAGCGAAAGATTTCGCGAGATCTTTTCGCTCTGGGAACGGTCCGGTTTCCACGTAACACCGGTGCACTTTTATCAACCAATTCCTAACATCCAGACTTTGCCCGAAACGTTGTGGGATCGACCCAGCAAACTTGTCGGCATCGAGATGAACGATGGCGTACAACTCGATCTGCTGCGCAATCAATTTGCTAAATTCCGCCATGAATTTGAACAGTGGCCTACGGAGCCAACGGGGGAATCAGGTGGTTTTTACCTCAGGAAAAGTCCATTTGGCGGCACCGACGCTTTGGCGGCTTATTGTATGTTTCGCCACTTTCAACCGCGGCTGATTATCGAAGTCGGTGGCGGGTTTTCTTCTCTCGTCGCAGCCGAGGCTATCGCAAAGAATAAAGACTCAGCGCTAATCTGTATTGAACCATTTCCGCCGGATTTTCTTCGCGCAGGATTTCCGGGGCTGCGATCGTTAATTGAGAAAAAGGTCGAGGACATGGACGTCGAATTTTTCTCTCAACTCGAATCGGGCGACATCCTGTTCATCGACAGTTCGCATACGGTCAAAATTGGGGGAGACGTTAATTTCTTGTTCTTGGAAGTCTTGCCGCGTCTAAAGCCGGGGGTCATTGTTCACGTCCACGATATCTTCTTACCCTTTGATTACCGGCGGGACTGGGTAGTAGATGAATTGCGGTTTTGGAGTGAACAATATTTGCTCCAAGCGTTTCTAACATTTAATTCGCAGTTCGAGGTCCTTCTGGCCAATCGCTACCTGGCGCATAAATACCTGGAGGATCTCAAAGCGGCGTTCCCGAGTTTGGCAAATCTCAAGGGGACCTCTCCGAACTCGGTTGAGTGGGGAGGAGGCAGCTTCTGGATCCGCAAAAAGCCCATCGCTGCGTTGAGGCCAGCGCAAACGGAGAAGTGACATTGCGCGTCGAAAACGCTGAAATGGACGAGCAGATCAATAAGCCAATTTTCGTCGTCGGCTCTCCTCGATCTGGAACTAGCATCCTTGCGTGGTGTCTTGGCTATCATCCAAACATCTTTCCAGTTCCAGAATCCAACTGGATGGGAGATTTCGCGATGAACGTCGCCATGAGTTACGAAGTTGGCGCGGCGCGCGGTATTCTCTCGATCTTAAGTGCAATGGGCATCTCGCGCGATGAATTCTTCTCCCACATGGGACGCAGCATCAACTCTTTGATTCTCAAACATCGATGCGACCTGGACCGAAAACGCCTGGTTATAGCAGTGCAACGTCTGCTCAAAGAGCAGGGATTTTATTCTGGCGAAGTGACTGGCGAATTTGATGGTGCTACCAGTGCAGCAGTTCGGCAGTACGGAATTGCTGGCGGCCCACTCTATTCCGAGCTCGTTGATTCGCTTCGAACAGCGGCTTCGGACTCGGAACACAAGACTCGCTGGGTGGATCAAACGCCAGAGTACTCCTTCCATATTTGTGGTCTGCGCAAGCTGTTTCCAGAGGCTTTATTCATCCACATCGTGCGCGACGTGGGTTCAGTCGTGCGTTCCATGCTCAACTTCCATCGTATCGCGGGGACGCATTTAGTAGCGAACGAAGAAGAAGCGTACAAATATTGGCTCCGCACGGTAAGGGCTTGTTTGAAGGCTGAGGAAGCTTACGGACCGCGTGCGGTTTATCGTTTGCGCTACAGCGCGTTGGTCGGGAAGTCCGAGCCTGCTCTGCGCTCGTTACTTGATTTTTTGGGCGAGCCGTATTCAGCCCAATGTCTCGAGGCCCTTTCAGAGCGGATCAATAGCTCCAATGTACCGCCGGATTTTAAATCTGATGATTCCGCTACTGATCCCCTGCTCGTGGAAGAGGCGCGGCGACTTTCCGTTGAAATTGAGCAAACGCCACAGCCCACCGAGATTTCACCCGCAGCCGCTGACGAAATCGAGGTTGGTTTTGCGAAACGGACTCAATACATCGAAAATATTTGGCGCGCATAGATGTCGCATATCAAGAAGGCCGAATAATTAAGAGGTTGAACGATTTGGGCCGGCCCTTGCGCGTGGCGAGTGAAGCAGCGTCCGAAAATTAGTCGCCGTGCTACGGCAACCGAGCGATTGATTGAATCAATCACTCGGGCGAATCCTGCAAGGCCAATCAAAGCATGGTCAGTCGACTATTTGTCTTTGATGGAAGTCGAGGGGATTTACGCCGTCGCCATTTCTTGAACTGATCGACCCGACCGAGCGCGTGTCACGGAGACTCGTGCAAGCGGCGTATTACGATCGCGATTGCCGTAGAGACTAAACTCATATGTTGCACCTGCCTGAATCCAGCACGCCTCTTGCGATCCGTGCGAACCGCGTGCGAAAAGAGCTTCTTCCATGCCGCCTCCTGAGACATAAACTGCGGCATCCGGGGTGCCGTGGCAGGACCAGCTGATCGTGGTTTTGCCCGGCCCAATCCCAGACGGCACTGGGTTTGGCGAAGCGCACAGCTTGGAAGATGTTACTGGGAGCCCCGAGCAGTAGTTGCGCAAGAAAAGACTCATGATGTGCTGAACGACCTTTCCCTTTACATGCCGCATGTCTTCCTCCCAGGTTACGCTGCGGTCCGAGTTCTGAACGATCTCGTAGCTTGGGAAATAGTGCACATTTTTATGCGCGGCAGCCCATTCCTGAGCTACAGCACGGAGCAGAGATTTTGAGTAAGTATTCGCGACTACAACATCTTCCCCGGAAAATGTTGCCTGTAGCGGCACGGGCGACACCGTCACTACGATTTGTACGTGCTCGTGACCAAATCGGCTGAGTAAATCGTGAATGCGTTCGAGATTCGAAAGGTTTTCGACAAAATTAGTGACGTGAAGGTCATAACGCTCGGGATACCTAGTATTCATACTCGGAATCAACTGATTAATAAAAACATTCGCAACGTTATCACGCCACACTTCGACTAGGCCGAGAGTAATTATCACGACCCGGCACTGCAAAATTCGGCGCGTAACCATCTGGATAATCCCACGCCGATGCATCGTCTCGTCCAGGCCTGCTAGCTGTAGTGCCGGATTAGTATGCGGATCATAGAAAATACCATTTCCAAGATCGACCAGGCTCTGACTAGGGAATTCAGCCGCCGGATCCAATGCCCAGCGCAATTCGTCATAAATCGAGAACGTGTTGTATTTGTTTGTGAAGCCCAACGCCAGCTCGTCATTCAATATCGGGAACGAATCAAACTCAGCAGCTTTGCTTAACACATCCATTTTCTGGTCAATCAGCGCCAGCTCAACACCGCGGGCAAAACAGGAGCCAATAGCGAAAATTTTATCCTCGCGCTCTATCTTGAATCCGGGCGAGATCGCCGGCGAAAAGAGCGGTTCACGCAGCCGCTGACACGCAAGCGTACCGTTTAGCTCTTCGGGCAACGCGTCCTTTCGGTGCCAACGACTGTAGGGGCTGACGAAGTTTCGCTTGGCTTGCGCCGTTGTAATTGGAGTACGCATTTGAATGCAGCCGTTCAAGTCTCGGCAATCGCGAAAACTCTAGATACTAAGATAAAACGAAACGGTAGCTGCAGTTGGCTGCTGTGTGCCATACATGCATCATGATCATGACGCGCTCTTATCTAAATTTAAGTCTGCTCAAATCGCAAATGAAAATCGTCACGCTTTATTAATAACGGTGGCGTCACGAATTTTGGGTAAAAGGCTTTAAAGGGTATTTGGCCTAGGATGGTTCATCGGCTAAAAGAGGTGTAAAGGGTGCGTTTGCAGCTGGCGCCGATGCTGAAGGTCCACATGGTGAGAATGCGTCAGCGTACTTGCACAGAGAGCCGTTCAATCACTTTGGTGGTGCGTAGGAGGTGGCGCTGCGCCGGCGGGAGCCGGAACATAGAGAAACGGTCTTGCATGTCGGCTTGCAAAATTGCAGGGCGCGAGGAGCGCTCTTTTGCCGGCGCCTTTTCCGTTTTCTAAAGCGCGCGATCGTTTCCTGCTCGTTCTTGGCTTGGTAGAGGGCATTCAGACGGCCATCGCGGCTCGGCTGCGGCGGATTGGATGGAAACAGTTGCACTTACGAATTTCGCCTCGATGATTCAGATCGCACAGAGCTGTTGGGAAATGTTATCGTTACAACAACAAATCGTCAGCGATGTTGCGTTCGTTACGTCGGTCGTCGCGGCCGTGCAAGGGCTGACGCGCAATGGTACGCATCCTCGCGGGAGTTTCGATCATACATGCGAAGCAAACAGTTAAATTTGGACGCTTACGGTACGGACAAGATCAGAATGGGCTACCTGGATGCCTATGATCCGATTCTCGCTCCATGGCTGGATAAGGACATCAAGCTTCTGGAGTTGGGTGTGTACAAAGGACACTCGCTCGAATTGTGGCGCGACTATTTCCCTCGTTCGATGGTTCTCGGGATCGATCTTCAGTTGCCGGATGGTTTTGTTTCGGGAGAGCGTATTAAACTCTTCCGAGGGAATCAGGCAGATACGCAGTTTTTGTCCGAGGTCGCTGATAAAACTGCTCCTGATGGATTTGATATCATCATAGATGACGCCTCTCATATCGGCCAACTCACTAAGACAGCCTTTTGGCACCTTTTCGATAATCACCTGAAGCAAGGCGGGCTATATGCCATTGAAGATTGGGGTACGGGCTATCTGGACGATTTTCCTGATGGCAAAAAATTCGACTCGAAGCCGTCGACTTCCGATCCTTTCCCCTGTCACTCTCATGGCATGGTTGGTTTTGTGAAAGAACTGGTAGACGAACAAGGGGCCGCCAGCATCGCAATGGGCTGCAAGGCAGGTTGGCGGCTATCGAAATTCCAAAATGTGGTTGTTACCCCAGGTATTGTTTTTGTTACCAAAGCTACCCGAACCGTTACCGGGCATTCCAACCCAGTCTCTACTGGAAGTGCCTAGAAAATAGGAGGATTTCGTCGCGGTCTGAAAATGTGTTCTACCTCCCTAGGCATTGGCGAAGCATCGCACGGACGCTGTTGGGCAAATCCACATCCTGGGCGAGAGCTTTCAACCTATCTTTCTTTTCAGGCGAAAGCCGCGTCTGAATCACGCGTTTTCCCTCGTCTGTAGACACATTGGGATGACTAGCGGTGTTGTTGTATTTGGCTGGGCTGATCCTGTTGCGGTTG
>Ga0207697_10002040_pt1 | contig 10661 bp, 14 predicted proteins | sample KBSSwiS5withPhiX_FD_184293 | JGI IMG/M metagenome (GOLD analysis project Ga0207697, IMG submission 184293) | Switchgrass rhizosphere microbial communities from Kellogg Biological Station, Michigan, USA, with PhiX - S5 (SPAdes) (version 2) | ecosystem: Host-associated > Plants > Roots >... | reverse complement strand
CGAGAAATTAGAATCGTATTACTTGTTCTATTCTGTAATCGGCGAGCTTGAGATGCGATTAAACAATCGTGAAGCCGCGGCCGAACAATTCCGTAAAGCGTTTGAACTCGCGGAAACGAAATCTGAGCGAGCGTTCCTTTTGAAGCGACTACAGGACTGTAATGGCGGCCGAGCGCCTTAAGGACTCATCACTTAACGGCGCTGTCATGTTGAGCGAAGCGAAACATCTCAGATTAATCTTCTCAGGTGGTATGCAGAAATGATCCGAGATTCTTCGCTTCGCTCAGAATGACACTTTAAGACAGCTTGTAGAAAATTTTGTCCCAAGGCGGATGACTCGTTCGTCGTATCTCTGACAGACGCAAAAATCACATCAACAGAAAGGCAAAACATGAGCAATTCAGAAAAGAAACAGGATGCAAGCATCACCTGGTTTGAAATCCCAGCCGATAATCCGGAACGCGCCAAGGCGTTTTATAGCAATCTCTTTGGCTGGAAAATCAATCCGTTTCCCGGCACCGGGGATTATTGGCACATCGATACCGGTGGCGCAGACGATAGTCCGGACGGCGCGTTGAAGAGGCGTAAAGATCCGCAAGAGCCAGTCGTCAACTACGTCAGCGTCAATTCCGTGGACAAGTTCGCTGATAAAATTTCGAAGCTCGGTGGAAAAATCTGCATGCCCAAAACGGCCGTGCCGCAGATGGGTTATTTTGCGGTGTGCCAGGATCCCGAAGGCAACGCCTTTGGACTTTGGGAGAGCGATCCGGCGGCAACCTGAAAAAATAATTTGTCCCAATCTGCGTCGCTCGTTCGTCGTAGTTCTGAAAGTAAGCAAAACAATCAACAACCAACTAAAACTAATATGAACACACAAAATCAAAATGGATACATGCTCCTGTACCGCAGCGATGAATGGTACAACAGGCTTTCGCAAGAAGAGCTCCAGAAGCTCATCAATCAGAACAAAGCCTGGTTCGAAAGATTGACTGGGCAGGGCAAAGCCAAACCCGGCCGCGCGCTGGAACGCACAGGCGTGACCGTTTCTGGCAAGAACGGACGGTTCGTCATGGACGGACCTTTCGCTGAATCCAAAGAAGCCATTGGCGGATACCTGACGTTGGATGTCGAAACGATCGAAGAAGCTATTGCCATTGCACAGAGTAGCCCGGGCTTGGCTTATGGCGGTTCAATCGAAGTGCGGCCAATGGCTGATGAATGTCCGCTCGACGTGCGCGCGCGTGAATTGGCTCGAGAAGAACAATTGGTAAACGCTTAAACTCAACAACAGTTAACTCTCAACGATCAACTACATGAATATGAACACACAAAATCAGAATGGATACATGCTGCTGTTTCGCGGAAACGATTGGACCAAAAGCCTCTCGCCCGAGGAAAAACAAAAAGTAACAGATCAATGGATGGCTTGGTTCAAGCGCCTAACCGATGACGGCAAAGCCATCGCTGGCAATCCGCTCGAGCGCGAAAGTAAGATCGTCTCCGGCAAAAATCGTGTGGTGTCGGACGGCCCCTTTGCGGAATCGAAGGAAGCGATCGGTGGCTATTTTCTGCTCGATGTTGCCAGCTTCGACGACGCGGTCGCGATCGCACGTGAGTGTCCGGGATTGCCACACGGTGTGCAGGTGGAAGTGAGGCCCGTGGCAGGCGAATGTCCGATCGCAAGCGAACTCAAACATGACGCGCAGTTCGCGCACGCCTAACGCGATCCAGCTGAAGAATCGCGCGTATCGCCGGATTGCTCAGACCGTCACGATCAATATTTGAGCCCGGTTAAAACAAAAGGAATTATGAAATGAATCGTGTCACTCACTTTGAGATCTACACTGACGACCCTGAAGCGGTGCAGCCGTTTTACCAAAACGTCTTCGGCTGGAAGTTCAATAAATTCGAAGGCGGCCCCATCGAGTATTGGCTGGTTACGACCGGCGACGACAAAGAGCCGGGAATCAACGGCGGGATGACTCGGCCTCGTGAGGGTCAAAGTCCAGGTACGTTGAACACCGTCGCAGTTAAATCACTCGACGAAACCATGAGGAAGATCGAGGAGCGCTGCGGAAAAATCTGCGTGCCGAAGATGGCGATCCCAAAAGTTGGCTGGCTCGCTTACGCGGCAGATCCGGCCGGCAACGTCTTTGGAATTATTGAGCCGGACACGAACGCCAAATAAACAAAAGGGAAAAGATTATGACAGCAAATACTATTCGACTTCACCGCGTTCTTCGAGCGACGCCCGAAAAAATCTACAAGGCATTCCTGGATCCAGATGCAATGGCAAAATGGCTTCCGCCGAACGGATTCACAGCAAAAGTACATCACATGGACGCCAAAGTTGGCGGCAGTTACAAAATGTCCTTCACCAATTTCACGACGGGCAAGAGTCATTCGTTCGGCGGGACGTACATTGAATTGACCCCGCACGAACAGATTCGCTACACGGACAAATTCGACGATCCGAATCTGCCCGGCGAAATGCAGACGACCATCACGTTGACGAAGGTTTCCTGCGGAACTGAACTAAATATCGTGCAGGAAGGTATGCCTGCTGTTATTCCCGCCGAAGCATGCTATCTCGGCTGGCAGGAGTCACTCGCGCTTCTTGCGAAACTAGTCGAGTCCGAGATTCCAGATTAAAGCGACAGACGGCTTCACCACTCGATGACGGTGCTAGCCCAGGTGAGACCGCCGCCGAACACGACCATCAGGACGTAATCGCCGCGTTTGATTCGCCCGGTGCGGTTCGCTTCGTCGAGCGCAATCGCTACAGCAGCCGCAGAGGTATTGCCGTATCGGTCGAGATTCACGAACATTTTGTCCCGCGAAATGCCGAGTCGATCGGCGATTGCCTCCATGATCCGTAAGTTTGCCTGATGCGGAATGACGCAGGCGATGTCTTCGATGGAAAGCCCCGCCAGGTCGAGTGCTTTTTTGGCCGCGTTCAACATGGCGATAACAGCCTGCTTGTACACTTCCTTGCCGGTCATGTGGATGGTAACCAGGTTCATGTCCGCGTTTTCGCGCGTGATCGGGCAACGCGACCCGCCGCCCGGCATGAATAAGATGTCGGTGTACTTTCCGTCGCTTCCGATGTAGGTGCTGATTACGCCATGAGCACTGCCTCGATGACGCAGAATAGCCGCGCCAGCTCCGTCGCCGAATAACACGCACGTATTGCGATCGGTCCAGTTAGTGATCGAGGTCAACTTGTCGGCGCCGATCACGAGAACGGTGTTGTATGTGTGCGAGGTGATGAACTGCTGCGCGATTTCTAATCCAAAAATAAAGCCCGCGCACGCAGCGGCAATGTCGAGACAGGCAGCGTTTGTGGCTCCGATCTTTTTCTGAACGAAACAAGCTGTAGCTGGGAAAAGCATGTCGGGCGTGGCCGTTGCCACGAGGATAAGATCGATGTCCGTGGGTGAAATCTTCGCCTGCTCAATGGCGTTCAATGCTGCTTTCGCCGCCATGTCGCTCGTGTTTTCGTCTTTTGCAGCGACGCGGCGTTCCTTGATACCGGTGCGAGTGGTGATCCACTCGTCACTGGTGTCTACCATGCGCGAGAGATCCTCGTTAGTCAGAATCTTCTCAGGCACGTAACTTCCCGTGCCAACGATTGAAACTGTCCGCAGCGTCTTATGAGAGCGCGGGTTCGAGCGGGGCTGTCGTTTCATGATACCGGCGAATCTCCTCGACGATATGCGGGTTCACTTGCTGTTCAATGGACTCGCCCGCGACGCGGAGCGCGTTCTTGACCGCGAGCGGCGTGCTTGCGCCGTGCGCAATAATGCAAATGCCGTTTACCCCAAGAAGAGGACTGCCGCCGTACTCTTCATAATTCGTCTTATCCCTAATCGTTCCAATGGCATTCTTCGCGAGGAACGCGCCGACTTTGCGCATCCGTGTACGCATAAGCTCGTGCTTGAGCCATTGAAACATCGCAACGGCGATCGATTCACACGTTTTCAGGATAACGTTTCCAACGAATCCGTCGCACACGACAACTTCAACCGGATTTTCAAAGAGATGGCGGCCTTCTATGTTGCCGACGAAGTTAAGCGAACTTGGTTTCAGCATCTTGAATACTTCCTTCGTCAGTTCCGTGCCCTTGACGTCCTCGTCGCCGAGCGAGACCAAGCCAACGGTCGGATTCTTGTAATGCAGAACATGGCGTGAATAAACCGAGCCCATGAACGCGTATTGAAGAAGGTGTTCCGGGCGCGCATCGATATTCGCGCCAGCATCGATCAAAACGAAGACATTCGTTTCGGTCGGAAGCACGGCCGCAATACCAGGCCGATCGATTCCCGGCAACGTGCGAAGTTTGATGGTGCTCGCGGCAACAGCTGCGCCTGTGTGTCCCGCGCTCACTACTGCGTCGGCATCACCGCGCTTTATCAGATCGACGGCGCGGCTGATTGAAGAATCTTTTTTTCGCCGAACAGCGGTCCAGGCGCGGTCGCTCATGTCAACGACCTGCGTAGAATGCACGATGTCGATCCGCGAATCGTTGCACTGATGTTTGCACAACTCGTTTTCGATCTTGGTCGAGTCTCCGACCAGATACAGTTTATTGATCTGTTTGTAATCACGCAGCGCCATAACGGCGCCGGCAACGAGGTTAGGCGGGCCAAAATCACCGCCCATCGCGTCGAGGGCGATCTTCATCGGTCCGAAACTTTGCGAGGTAAACCGATGGATTGCAAAGCGAAATTTGTAGCCGCTTCGTTGCGCGAAGCGTGGCTGGAACTTACGTCGTCCACAGGGCGACGGCTACCGTCACTTGCCTTCCAACGTCAAGACCTGACGTCCGCGGTAATAGCCGCACGATGGACACGCGATATGCGACGGCAAGCTGCTTCCGCACTGCGGGCATTTGTTGAGCTCCGACGCGTGCCAGCGATTTGCCGCTTTCCGCGTGCGCAACCGCATCTTTGATGTTTTCCGTTTTGGGACTCCCATGACAGGCGCTTACGAAAGCATCATTCCCCGAAAATACAACCAGCGCCTGCGGGATTCGTTAAGCCGCTAAAGTAGTAAATGGGCCCGGTTCAATGGTTCAACGTTTCAGCTTTCGAGCTTTAGTTTATCCAACGCGCTCCAGTCCGGCTTCCGGGTCGCAGCCCGTTCTTCGGTTGTCAGCTGTCTGGCATTACAAACAAGATCACCGTCTTTGTCGCAGTGCGGATGCGCCGGCAAGTTCAGCAACAGATCCTCGCGCACGAAAGGCGTCAGATCGACCGTCTCCGGCCCGTTTAACTGCGTGTGGACGGCGAACGCGGGTACTCGAATCTCGTGCACAAACTTTTCCAGACACGAGACGCAACGCAGTTCCACCGGTTGCGACAACGAGCCGTTCGCCCAGAGCCCGCCGTCAGCAACGCCAACGTCGATGTCGTAATGCAGAGGGCCAGCGCATTGAATGTCCTCCGATGCCAACTCCTGGATTGGACATTCGTCTTCCCCGCTCAGATGCAGACCCTGCGACGGGATTTGTTTCAGGTGTACTTTCATGAGCTAACCCTCCAAATTTCATTGGCTAAACTTCCCACTCAGCGCTTTAACGACACAACCCGGAACAAAGGTTGAAACGTTCCCGCCGAGCCTGGCGATTTCCTTTACGATGCGCGAGCTGAGATACGTATATTCCTCCTTCGGCATTAGGAATATCGTTTCTACTGCGGCATTCAGACTTCGATTCATTAACGCCATCTGAAATTCAAATTCAAAATCGGACACTGCGCGTAAGCCCCGAATCACTGCTCCCGCATTTTGAGCACGGGCGAATTCGACCAGTAACCCGCTAAACTCTGCGATCCGGACGTTCTCCACTCGGCCGGCGGTTTGTTGCAGTAAATCCAGGCGCTGCTCGAGCGAGAAAAGCGGTTGCTTTTCGTCATTGTGCGCGACTGCCACGACGACCTCGTCGAATAATTTTCGCGCGCGCTCAATCACATCCAGGTGACCATTGGTTACCGGATCAAAGCTGCCGGGGTAAATTGCCCGTCGCATCTGCGAAAATCGCAGAGGAACGGGGAAATGAAAGCCGAATGGCGAAAGAGAAGATTAACCCGGGAATCCATTCTCTTTTTTCGCCGCGGTTGCTTAAGGCTGATGAAACATCACATTGCGACTAACTTTCGATGCGCGTTTCCTCGCCTTACAAGACCATCGCTGTAGCGACGACGTTTTCGCCTCGCTTTAAGCACGTTCTTGCTGAAGCGAAACGGATCCGCGACCGCTTCGATGCCAAGCTTCATCTGATCTACGTAGGCACGCAAAATCAGGAAACGCCGAGGAAGTTTAATGAGGTGCTCGCGGAACTGGAGCTGCCAGTTGATTCGCCGATACATTACGAACAGGGCGATCCCGCCGAAGCTATTCTGGCAGCACTTGCGAGGGAAGATATCGATGTACTCGTGGCCGGTGCGCTGGAGAAGGAGGTCGTGTTACATCCGTTTCTCGGCAACGTAGCACGTCGCCTGGTGCGAGAGGCGAACTGTTCAGTGATGCTATTCACGCACCCGGAAAAAAAGCCGAAACCGCTGCGCCGCATCGTGTTCGTTGCCGACCATTCACAGCAGGGATTGGTGGCATTAAAAAGGACGCTCATGCTTGCCGAAGCAGAAGCGTGCGAGCGACTTTACGTCATTCGAATCATCACTGCGTTCGATGAAGCGAGGGCTTCGATCGCCGGTGATGCCAGCGAGAGTGTTACAGAGGCCAACAATCGTGAAGAAGATCCGCTTGAAGAGTTTGTTTTGTCAGCTGGCGCGACTGAAGTTCCAATTGAGACGCGCGTCATCAGAGGCGCTACCGGTCTCGCCGCATCCGATTTTATTCGATCGGTAGAGGCCGACTTGCTTGTGGTGCCGCTGCCCAAGACTCGCGAAACAGTTCAGCGATTGCCGGGCAATATTGCATGGGTTAGCGATGTGATTCCGTGTAATCTCTGGATCGTGCGCTAGAGGTGGGTCGCGGTCTTTGAACGCGATGATAGTATCAGACGCCGAAGGCACAGGTATTTGCCATCGTCCTCGGAGAAGCCGATCCACGTTGTGATGAACGATGCGCCGGAATTTCAACTGTACGGTTTGCCGCATCTGACTGTGATTGTTATCACAATCGTGCTGCCGTTTGCACTTGCGGCACTGGTACGGTGCACAAAATCGCAGCGGATCGAGCGGGTGATCGTCGCTGCATTGTCAGCGGTGCTGATCTTGAACTACCTCGCTTACCTGGTTTTCATTCGTAGCCGAGGGGTAGTGGATTGGCGGCAGATGTTGCCGATGCAAATGTGCGACTGGGGAATCGTCGTCGTGATGGTGGCAATGTGGAGCGGACACCAGCGCTGGTTCGAGGTTGCATATTTCTGGGGGATTGGTGGCACGCTGCAAGCCGTTCTTACGCCGAACTTGCCTTATGGTTTTCCCGACTGGCGGTTCATCAGTTTTTTCACCTCGCACTGCGTCATCATTGTCGGCGTGGTTTTCCTGATGCTGACGCGCGGTTATCGGCCACATCCGAGTTCCATTGTGCGCGTATGGTTGTGGTCAGAATTCTATTTCGTGGTCACGCTGACCGTGGATAAGCTCACCGGTTTTAATTATGGATTTCTCCTGCATAAACCTGAGGCATTTTCCATTCTCAGTTTTCTCTCCGATTCGTGGCCGGTGTATATCTTGCAAATGCACGGAGTGGCATTGCTATTTTTTCTCGTGCTCTACGCGCCGTTCGCCATTTTTGATATAACGAAAAGAGGATTAATCAGGAAAGCAGGAAAACAGGAGGCAAACGCGTAATTTCCTCTTCCTGTTTTCTTGCTTTCCTGATTCGTTTTCTGGTGTGTGAAAATTAAGTCGCTCAAAGTTCGAAACATCACCATAGGCGGCAAACGCCCCGTGTTCATCCTCGGCCCATGCGTAATTGAGTCGGAGAAATTTGTCTGGCGTATGGCGCGGAAGATTTCCGAGACGTGCGCGTCTGAAAATGTTGATTTGATTTTCAAAGCTTCTTACGACAAGGCGAACCGTACTTCTGTCCGATCGTTTCGCGGAATCGGTGTGCGCGAAGGTTGCGAGATTCTCTCGAACATCGGACGCGAACTGAAGATTCCAGTGACAACCGACGTGCATTCCACCGCTGAAGCCGAGATTGCCGGGGAGAAAATCGACATGTTACAAATCCCGGCGTTTCTCTGCCGGCAAACGGATTTGTTGCGTGCCGCTGCGGAAACGGGTCGTACGATCAATGTAAAAAAAGGACAGTTCCTTGCGCCGTGGGATGTGCGAAACATCGCCGAAAAACTGATCGCCTTCGGTAACGCACAATTCTGTTTCACCGAACGCGGCACGACCTTTGGGTACAACAATCTCGTTGCCGACATGCGCGCACTCTACTGGATGCGTGACGAAGGTTATCGCGTCATTTTCGATGCGACACATTCCGTGCAACGGCCCGGCGGGGCGGGGGATTCCACGTCTGGCGACGGCAAATTAGCTCCGGTGTTGGCCAGAGCCGCAATGGCTGCGGGATGTGACGGAATCTTTATGGAGGTACATGAAAATCCGGCTCGCGCTTTGTCCGATGGACCGAATCAGGTCCGGCTAAACGATTTGCCGAAGCATCTGCGCATGTTAAAGGCTATCCATGCTGTGGTTTCAGGTAGGGACGATTGACCTCAATCGCCCCGGCACGAAGGTCAGGTCGAAGCAGCGGGTGATTGGGGTGAACCTACGGTGGACGTTAATCTGTTTATTGTCTGTCGTATTATCAGTTTTAACAGCGTTGCCTAATGCATTGGCTCAATCGAAAGGTCGCAAAGGAAAACCCCGGGCGAAGGCCGGCTCGAGTTCACCTGCTGGCGAGCAAAGCCTGACAAATATTCCGCTGCCGATCGGCCACGAAGCCAAAGGTCTCGTCTTGCCCGACTTCGACGGCGAGGGGCACCTGCGGGGAAAGTTCGAAGCGGGAACCGCACGCCGGATCGACGAGGAACACGTCGGCTTTGAACAGCTCAAGATCTTAACTTACACGCCAGAGGATCAGCAGGACCTGAGAATCGACATGAGCACGTCCGTACTTGATTTGAAGACGCGGATTTTGAGCTCCAAAACACGCACCACGATCCAGCGGGCGGACTTCAACATCGCTGGGGATTCAGTGGAGTTCGATACGAATAGCAGAACCGGGCGACTGATCGGAAATGTAAAAATGGTGATTACCGACAAGGCTCATCTAACAGCGAAACCCGATACGAACCGATGAAGGATTTGACACTGTTGGTTCTGATTGTCGCCTGTGTCACCGGCGCAGCGTTGCACGCTCAGACTGCTGCTTCGACGCCTAAATCAGTCGCAGCCGCGCCGAAAGCAGTCGCAGCCGCGCCAAAAGCAGTTGCAGCTGCGCCAGCGAAAAAGCCAAAGAAACAACCAGACCAGAAAGAGAACAAATCGCCTGCGAACTCGCTATTTGGCCAGAGCGCTGCGGGCTTGAACACCGACGAACCGACGACCACAGAAATCTACTCAGACGAAGCGTTTTTTGATTCGACCAAGAACATGGGCACATTTACCGGCCGAGTGAAGGTGACTGATCCGCGTTTCAATCTTCAATCTGACAAATTGACCGTGTTCATTACAAAAGGAGAAAACCAGGGGTTGGAGAAGGCAGTCGCCCAAGGAAACGTCGGCTTAGTCCGCGAACGGCCCGATCCGAGCGGTGGTCCTCCGACGCGTGCAGTTGGGCGGGCGGATACAGCGACTTACACGGCGGCGACCGGTGACGTCGAATTGCGAGGGACGCCTCGGGTCCAGGAAGGACCGAACATGCACGTGGCAACGAGTCCTGATACCGTCATGATTATTAACCAAAATAGCCAACTGCGAACTCACGGCCCAAGCCGGACAGAAATTCGTCAGGAAGCGAACAACGATCAGAAAAAGGAAAAGAAACGCGAAGCAAAAAAGGCCGAAGCCCAAGCCGCGCCGTCTCAGTCCGTGCCCGCAGCAGCCTTGCCGACACCATGATCAGCCAAACTGCGCCCGTTTCCGTTCCGACGCGATCTTCGTCGGGCGCGCCGAAGGTGGAGACCGTTCTTTCCACCGACCAACTGGTAAAGATTTACGGTGGCCGGGCAGTCGTAGACGGGGTGAACATGCACGTACGTGCGAACGAGATCGTTGGACTTCTCGGGCCGAATGGCGCTGGCAAAACCACTAGTTTTTACATGATCGTTGGATTGGTCAGGCCAAACAGTGGTCGCGTAATTTTCCGCGACACCGATGTGACGGATTACCCGATGTACAAACGCGCCCGACTCGGTATGGGTTATTTGCCGCAGGAAGAATCGATTTTTCGCAAAATGACGGTCGAGCAAAACATCATGGCAATTCTGGAGACGCTTTCATTGAGCAAAGCCGAACGGCGGAACCGTTGCGATCAGTTGCTGCACCAGTTCGGGATCGAGCGAATTTCAAAAAACACTGCGCTAACGTTAAGCGGCGGCGAAAAACGGCGTTTGACCATCGCGCGCTCGCTGGTCACCGAGCCCAAGTTGTTGATGCTGGACGAGCCGTTCAGCGGTGTTGATCCAATTGCCGTTTATGATGTGCAACAAATCATCGTTAACCTTCGCAAATCAGGGT
>Ga0207697_10002037_pt1 | contig 10669 bp, 8 predicted proteins | sample KBSSwiS5withPhiX_FD_184293 | JGI IMG/M metagenome (GOLD analysis project Ga0207697, IMG submission 184293) | Switchgrass rhizosphere microbial communities from Kellogg Biological Station, Michigan, USA, with PhiX - S5 (SPAdes) (version 2) | ecosystem: Host-associated > Plants > Roots >... | reverse complement strand
TCACCCTGACGCACGCCGCCGTTCCGCCCGGTCCACGGTGTGATTCTCCAAGGAGTTTGCGAATGTCTGCCCGCGTGTTTGCTATTGCACCAGTGCTCCTCATGGTGGCGCTCGGGTCTGGCCTGGCAGGCCAGCAGGTTGGCGCCCCGGAGACCTTCACGGCCAACCTCAATGCGGCCGGCGCGCAGGGAGGGGCGGGCGCCGCGACGATTCAGATCGACATTCGCCGCTATACGCCCGAGGCCGAGCGGACCGCTGTCGAGGCGGCACTCAAGAGCGGCGGGTATCCGGCGTTCCTGACCGCGTTGCGCAAGGCGTCGGACGTGGGTGCCGTGTCGTTTGCCGACCGCAAGTGGACCATCCGGTGGGCCCGGGAGCGACCCAGCGGCCAGAACGGACGGTCGATCGTCGTCGTCACCGACCAGCCGATCTTCTTCGTCGGCGGCGGCAACCCGGACGCGAAGCCGCGTCAGGGCTTCGAGGTCGCGGTGATCGAGTTCCAGATCGACAACGCCGGGCTCGGCACCGGGACGATGACCGCTGCGGCACGGGTCAAGCCGGGCGGGGATGACGGGGTCCTCATCGAGGACTACGCGGCCAAACCGATCAAACTGGTCACGGTCACCCGGAAGATCAAATAGCGCCCCCGCCTCCAAAGCGTCGTCATGGCTGCCGCACATCGATCGGTCCGGCGAGTGGCACGGACGGTCGGCGCAGGCATCCTGACGGCGCTGCTGACCACCGGCTCCGTGTCCGCCCAGGATCTGGAGCCGCGCGCCTATTCACCGTCTCCGGTAGGGACCACTTTCCTTGTCGTCACCGCGACGCGCTCCACGGGCGGTGTCCTGACGGATCCTTCGATACCGCTCACCGATGTGGAGGCGCAGCTCGAGTTGGGCGGGGTGGGGGTGGGCCACTCGTTCGCGCTGCTGGGCAAGTCCGCGCTGGTTCTTGGGGCTGTACCCGTCACGTGGGCGACGGTGAGGGGCGAGGTGGGGGAGAACCAGCACGAGGCGTCGCGCCGCGGCCTGGCCGATCCACGCGTGAAGCTCTCGATGATCCTGGCTGGCTCCAAGCCGATGACGCCCGCCGAATTCGCGCGCGCGCCGCGACGTCCGATCGTCGGCGCCAGCCTCACCGTCGCCCCGCCGATCGGCCAGTACGATCCTGCCAAGTTGATCAATCTTGGCTCCAACCGCTGGGCGTTCAAGCCCGAGGTCGGGCTCTCTGTACCAGCCGGGCGCTGGACCCTCGACAGCTACGCTGGGGTGTGGCTCTTCACGGACAATGACCGCTACTATCCCGGTGCTTCCGTGCGGCATCAGGAGGCCGTGGTCGCCCTGCAGGCGCATGTCAGTTACACGCTCTTCCGCCGCGCGTGGGTGGCGGGGAACGCGACCTGGTATACGGGTGGCCGTTCGAGCGTCGACGGCGTGCTCGCCTCAGGTGCCTACAGCAACACCCGCTTCGGCGTGACGCTGGCTGTCCCGTTCGCGTCGCGCCAGTCGATCAAGGCAGCGTACAGCAGCGGGGCCGCGACCCGGGTCGGGGCGGACTTCCAGACCGTCACAGTGGGGTGGCAACTGTTCTTTTGACGGTACCCGCTCGTTGGCGCCGGGGCCCGGCCCACGCGCGCACCCAAGGTCCAACCGGACCTCGACGCTCAGGGCTGTGACTTGGGAACGGTGAAGGTGCCGGGCGTGGTGAAGTTGCCGCCGAGCGCGAGGTGCAGATTGACGCGCTGGACCCGCTGCTCGGCCTGCACCCGCAGCAGCTCCGCCTCGGTCGAGTTCAGCCCGAGCTGACGCTGCGTCACGAAGCGCAAATCGGTGCTGCCCACCTTGAATTGCGTGCGGACGACGTCGAGCGCGCTCTGGCTGGCGGCCCGCGTCTCGATGAGGATCGCTTCGCGCTCGCGGGCGGCGATCTCGGCCGACAATGCCGCCTCGACCTCGCTGAACGCGCGCAGTCCGACTTCCGCGTATGAAGCAACCGCCTGCTTCTGCTCGGCGGTCCGGATCTCGACCTGCGTCTTGAGCGCGCCGCCTCTGAAGACCGGCATTACGAGGTTGGCGCCCAGATTCCACGCCGGATTGGAGTGGTCCTGCAGGACGAACAACTCACTCGAAATCGCACTGACCCCGGTCGTCAGCGAGATCGCGGGCAGCCGGGCCGCCTTGGCCTCGTGAATACGGTTGAACGCGGCCGCGACCCGGCGCTCGGCGGCGACGACGTCAGGACGACGTTCGAGCAGGGTGGACGGCAATCCGCCCGGGACGGCGTCGGGGAGTGGCGGCAGCTGCGGGCTGACGGCGGCAGTCCCGGCCGGATAACGGCCGACGAGGATCTCGATCGCCCGGCGCGCCTGCTCCTGGGCCAGCTCGATCTGGCGCAACGCATCGCGGTAGGTTCCGACGTTTGCCTGCGCGACGTAGACGTCTTCCGCATTGCCGACGCCGATCGTTTGCCGCGACTGCGCCAGCCGAACCAGCTCCTCGCTGTCCTGGATGGTGAGCCGCGCGACGGCGGCCTGAAGGCCCGCCTCGGTTGCCAGGAACCACGCTTTCGCCACCTGCGCCGCCAGCGACTGACGCGCGTATTCGAGATCGGCTGCCGCGGACGCGGCATCGGCGGCTGCCGCGGCGCGTCCATACCGCACCCGGCCCCAGAGATCGATCTCCCACGTGGCCGTGAGTAATGCCCCCTTGAGCCCCGACTGATCGCCGGAGAGCTGGCCGCCGCCTTTGGCGATGACGTCCACCGAGGGCCAGAGCCGCGCGCCGGCGAGCTTCGCGTACAACTCCGCCTGCTCGACCCGTGCCGCGGTCACCTGCAGGTTGGGGTTGTGGACGATCGCTTCGTACACGATCGACATCAACTGATCGTCCCGGAATCCGGCCAGCCAGTTATCGGACACGTCGCCCGCTGCGGCGCCGGCGGCGGTCCACTGCGCGGGGACGACGACCGTGGGCATCGCGTCCTTGGCAATCTCCGCGCTGTCCGGCGGCTTCTTCAGCGCGCACGCCGCCAGCAGGCCCGCCGCGACCGTGAGCGCGAGACCACCGAGGCGGCGCCGGCGGCGCGGCTGGCGATTGGCAACCGAGTCCGTGACCGCCATCGTCAATGACCGAGGCTGATGCTGTGCTTGATGATGATGTAATCGAGATACGACGACACCCGCATCAGCACCTTGCGGATGATGTGGACCATCGTGAGATGCTCGGTGTAGATCGCGGCTGCACCTCGAGCCCCTGCGGCAAGGAAGAGGCCTTTCGACTCGTCGGCGACGACGAGCTTGACCGGGAACCGGCCGGGCGGCGGCACGAACGTGGTCTTCGGCAGGTCCCCCGACGCCTCGAGCTGTCCCTGCCCCTGGGCCCAGATGATCGAATCGACGTGGGCCTTGATCACCTGGCCCGGATATGTGTCGAGGGTAATTTCCGCTTCGTCGCCTGGCCCGACCTGGTGCAGCTCGTTCTGGTTGAAGAGCGCGAAGATCTGGTACTCGTTGTCGACGAAGGTCATCACCTCGTTGAACGGCATGCCCGAGACGAAGAACCCGGGCCGGAGCATCACGTTCACCATCGTGCCGTTGCCAGGGGCGAGCGTCGTCGTCTGCGACAGGTCCCACTTCGCGTTCTCGAGCTGCGCGCGCGTGGTATCGACCTCGGCCTGCGAGACGGTGACCTGGGCCTGCGCGGTGGCGATCTGCGCCTTGACCTGCGCGACACCTGCGATGTCCCCGCCGACGCGGCCGCCGATCTTCTCGCGCACCTGCTGTTCCGCCGCGCGGGCCGCGGCAATCTTCGCCGTCAGTTCCTGGACGTTGGTCTGTGCCTGCTCGAGATCGAACCGGTTGCCGGCGCCGCTCGAGACCAGCTCGGTGTTCTGGGCGACCCGCTTGCGGGCCAGCTCCAGCGACGCGGTCAAGGAGGAGACGTCACCGGTCGCCTGGTTCAACTGCTCGGTCAACTGCCGCTCACTCGACTGCGCATCGGTCAGCCGGGCCCGGGCCTCGGCCAGCCGCTGCCGCTCGGCGCCGACCTTGGCCTCATCGGACGACAGCTTCGCTTCGAGCGAGTGCACCTCGTTCTGGTACGGCGTGCCGTCGATGCGGAAGAGGACCTCGCCCTTCTTGACGGCGCGGTTGTTCTCGACCGGCACCTCGATGACGCGACCCTTGACCTGCGAGACGATCGGCACGACGTAGTTGACGACCCTGACGTCGGTCGTCGTCGGCGCGAAGACGTTCAGCAGCAGCAGCAGCGCCGCAATCGCCACGACGGGAAAGATCGCGACCGCGACCTTCCATGGCGTGGTCCACGGCAGCAGCTTCAGCTTGATGAAGATCAGCCAGACGAAGAACGAATAGATGCCGAGGAGGATGATTTCCATCTAGCAGAGCCCCGTCAATGTTCATCGACCAGCTTGACGTCGGCGAACTTGGCCTCGAGCGCGGCCAGATCGGCGCGGAGGGTCGTCAGCTCCGAAGCGGGAATGCCGCGTTCCTCGAGGCGCGCCAGCCGCTGGTGCAGCTCCTGTCCTTCGTCCCAGGCGTCGCCCTCGCTGCCGTGGCGGGCCGTGTCGGTGCCGTAGGCAATCTTGTGGAGCACGGGCTTGGAATACGCCCACAACCAGGCGATGGGCCAGAGCAGCCCGCCGAACACGAGCGACAGCAGGCAGAGCGTGCGGATCGCCTCGAACTGTGGATGGTGCCGCTTGTGGGCGATCTTCTCCGGCAGGATGTGCACCATCCAGAACAGCGCGATCAGGACGACCGGGACGACGAAGATCACGAACAGCGCGAGAACGTTCGCGAGCTTGTCCTCGAGCTCCGGGGAGAGCAGTGATGCCCTCGCCTCGGTCGGCAGGGCGAGCGCCACGAAAAACAGCCACAGGGCGATGGCGTATTGACGCCCCGGGCGCGGTCGCCCGGCCTGCGTCGTCACGGAGTTGCGCGGCATCATGGTCGTGACCAAAGGTGTGATCGTCAGCGCAGGCACTGGCGGACCTGCGAATGAGTCAGCGATAGGGGTCCGCAGGAGCACTGGTCGTGCCATCAGAACCCGGCCTGCGGCACGCGCGAATTGGCCGCATTCGCGAAAGTCCCGGGTCCGAAGGAGCCGCCGGCGGGCTCCGGCAGAACGGATGCGCTCCGGGATGCTGGAGATCCCTGAAGTGTTACAAAATTAGATGTTGGCTGGCGGCCCTGGGTCGCGCGTATATAATCCCACCAGCCCGAAGCCGCTCATGGTCCCTGACAAATACTCGCCGCCGTCCGACCTGGCCGTGCTCTTTTCTGCCCCCGAGATCAAAAATCTGATCGGCGCAGCGGCGAACTGCGTCTCAGTCCCAATCCTGGTCCTGGCGGCAGACCGGACGATCCTGGCGGTCAATGACGCCCTCGCGGATCGAACCGGATATTCGCCGGACGATCTGCGGCACCAGTCGGCGGCGATCGTTGTGCCGGAAGGGGCCTTGTTTCGGGCGCCTCCGAGCCAAGACCCAAGCCGGAGGAGTGCCGCTCCGGCGGCGACCCCATTTCCGGCCGTCGCGCGGCGGAAAGACGGTTCCCATTTTTCCGTAAGCGTTTATCTCAAATGGCTGTCGAGCGGGGAAGAGATGGTCGGCGTCGCCGCCCTGATCGACCTTAGCGAGGCGGTCAAGCCCGAATTCACCGCTACCCTCGATCGGGCGGCTCGCTTCGATCGCTTCCTGAGTAACCTGACGTCCAGCTTCATGGACGTGCCCTCCCAGGCACTCGACGCCGCCATCGAACGGGCCCTCCCTCTCTTGCTCGAAGCGCTGGATCTGGATCGCTGCACGGTGTTCCGGGTCGATGACTCCGATCGGGATCTTCTGGTCACCCACACAGCCGGGCGTGCCGGCCTGCCGTCCCCGGAACGCCTCACGGACAGCGAGTTTCCCTGGTCCGTCGCGAACATCCTTCGTGGCGACGCGGCCGCCTTTTCGACACCCGGCGACGTTCCGGATCCAACCGAGCGAGAGAGCCTGGCCCGCTGCGGGATCACCTCGCAGGTGGTCCGGCCGGTGACAGTACGCGGAGCGGTTGTCGGGGCCATCGCGTTCGCGATGACCCGGCCCGGCCACCCGTGGACCCCGGAACTGCTGGCTCGCATCGGCCGTGTCAGCGACGTCATCGAGGGCGCGCTCGCGCGCCGGAAGGATGATGACGCGGACCCGGCGAGCGACCGCTTCCGCACCCTCGCCGACAACGCCCCCGTGATGATCTGGATGAGCGGGCCGGACAAGCGGTGCAGCTGGTTCAACCGCGGCTGGCTCGAATTCGTCGGTCATCCGCTCGAGCACGAGCTCGGCGAGGGCTGGCTCGAAAACGTCCACCCGGACGACCGTGCTGAATGCCTGCGCACGTACGACGCGTGCTTCGACGCGCGCGAGTCGTTCGCGATGGAGTACCGGCTGCTCCGGCATGATGGCGAGTGGCGCTGGGTGCGCGACACCGGCGTGCCGAATGTCGGCGCCGACGGGCGGTTCGAGGGGTATCTCGGATCCGGCGTGGACGTCACTGACCAGAAGCGTGCCGGTCACGCCGAACCGGTGCGCGATCAGCCGCGTCCCAGGCCCGTGACCATCCGTCGGGACGCCAGAGACCTGCATCGGGACCCTCCGGCCGGCCGGAGTGCCGCGATCGACCGGGTGATGAAGTTGATCGATCAGGTCGCCCCGACCGATTCCACGGTGCTCCTGCTGGGCGAAACCGGCACCGGCAAAGAGTTCCTGGCCTTGAGAATCCACGAGCTGAGCGCGCGCCACGCGCGGCCGATGGTCCGTGTCAACTGCGCCGCCATTCCGGCCACGCTCATCGAAAGCGAGCTGTTCGGCCGCGAACGCGGTGCCTTCACGGGAGCCATGACCCGGCAGGTCGGCCGGTTCGAGAGTGCCGATCACTCGACGATGTTCCTCGACGAGATTGGCGATCTCCCGATCGACGTCCAGGTGAAGCTGCTGCGGGTCATCGAGGAGCGTCAGTTCGAGCGGCTCGGCAGCTCGACACCGGTTCGCGTGGACGCCCGGATCATTGCCGCCACGCACCGCAACCTGGAGCAGCGGATTAGCGACGGCGCGTTCCGGGAAGACCTCTACTATCGCCTGAACGTGTTCCCCATTGTCGTCCCGCCGCTGCGCGAGCGCGCCGACGACATCCCGGTGCTCGTGCGGCACTTCATCGACCAGTTCTCCGCCGCCGTCCATCGTCGCTTCGGACCGGTGCCCGACTCCGACATGGCTGCGCTGCAGGCGTATACGTGGCCCGGCAATATCCGCGAGCTGCGGAACGTCGTCGAGCGCGCGATGATTCTGGCCACTGGCGAAACGTTGACGATCGCGCTGCCGGAACCGACGGGCGTCTCCGGACTGGGCAGCGCCAGGCTGGAGGACATCGAGCGCAATCACATCCGCCGCGTGCTCGAGGCGACGGCGTGGCGGATCCGCGGCGCGGGCGGCGCGGCCGATCGACTCGGCCTGGCGCCGACCACGCTGGAGTCTCGGATGACGAAGCTCGGTCTCACGCGGCCCACGTCATCCAACTGATTCACAGGGTTTCCCTCCATCCCCTCCAGGATTCCCCCGTTTCGGATGCCGTCGTCCGAAATATCGGAGGTTGGAAATCGAAGTATCTCGACGGATCCGGGTCAGCTCCTCCTCCGAATACCGGAGATTCCCCGATTGCTGGGCATTTCCACGTAACGCCGCGTGAAAAAGCAGAATCTGCCGAGAGCGTCCTCAACGCCGGGGTTGGCAGTTGGGTTGCCGTAGCGCATGTCACTCTGAAACTCGGAAGTGGGTCCAGTTCGTTCCGGTGCATGTGAACGACAGGACTCGAGGGATGATGGACTATGCAGACGGAGGGGTCGGCCGCCAGAATACTGGACGGACGCTTCGCTGGATCTTCGCTCGAACAGAGGGCTCTGGGCCCCGTTCGGCCACCTCGGGCGATCCTGGGAACGAGCGCGGCGTTGCGGCAGGCGCTGGAACAGGTCGAGCGCGTCGCCGCGACGGATTCGACGGTGCTCCTGCTCGGAGAGACGGGCACCGGTAAGGAACTATTCGCGTCGCGGATTCACGCGCTGAGCGCACGGCGGCTCCGGCCCATGGTCTGCGTCAACTGCGCGGCGATTCCCGCGACGCTGATGGAAAGCGAGCTGTTCGGCCGGGAGAAGGGGGCGTACACGGACGCCGTCGACCGGCAGATCGGCCGGTTCGAGCTGGCGGACCGGTCCACGCTGTTCCTCGACGAAATCGGGGAGCTGCCGCTGGATCTGCAGGTCAAGCTGCTGCGGGTGCTCGAAGAGCGGCAAATCGAGCGCCTTGGCAGCGTGAACCCGATCACGATCAACACGCGGGTCATTGCGGCCACGAACCGCACCCTGCACCGGCGAGTCGAAGACGGCCACTTCCGCGCCGACCTCTTCTACCGTCTGAACGTGTTCCCGATTCAGGTGCCCACGCTTAGGGAGCGCCCTGACGACATCCCGCAGCTGGTGTGGGGATTCATCAATGAGTTCGCGCCGCGCTTCGGCAAGGAGATCCTGGAGGTGCCGGCCGAGAACATGGCCGCCCTGCAGCGTCATAACTGGCCGGGCAACGTCCGCGAGCTGCGCAACGCCGTCGAGCGCGCGATGGTCGTGGCGACCGGGCCTCGCGTGTCGATCCCGATCCCATGGGGCCTGACCCCCGTCCGCGCGCGCAGCCTCCGGCTGATCGACGTGCAGCGGAATCACATCCTCAAGGTGCTGGAGGGAGCGAACTGGCGGGTGCGCGGGAGCGGCGGGGCAGCGGACCGGCTCGGGATGCGGCCCACCACGCTTGAAACGCGCATGGCGAAGCTCGGTCTTGCGCGCCCGAAACCATCCTGAACGCCCGACGTTGACCGCCGGTCGGGCGGTCACGCCCCGCTCCTCGGAGTCTCCAGGTCGCTGACGCTGCACCTTGGACACTGTAAGAAAGACCCCCCGCTGCCTGGTAGTTTTACCAGCTCCTTCTGGCCGTAGTACCAGTTCCTCCCTCCGGCCTGCCGGAGTACGTTCGCTGTCAGGTGCCACCACCGTCGCGTTCGCGATCACGTCTCGCGAGCGACGGCTTTGGGCCGGTGGGACCGCGCAACGGGAGGGAACCATGTCACAGGTGCAGCCGGCGGTCGAGCGGTTCGCGATGGAGCGGAACGCGGTCGCGCCAACATCGACACCTGCGAAGCGGCCATCGACGCACCGGGATCAACAGAGCACGATTGTCGGCGACAGCCCGGCGCTCAAGCGGGCACTGGAGCTGGTCGAGCGGGTCGCCGTGACCGATTCGACGGTGCTGCTCCTCGGAGAGACCGGCACCGGCAAGGAACTGTTCGCGTCGCGGATCCACGAGCTGAGCGCGCGCCGGCTCCGGCCCATGATCTGCGTCAACTGCTCGGCGATTCCGGCGACCTTGATCGAGAGCGAGCTCTTTGGCCGTGAAAAGGGCGCCTACACCGACGCCGTGGATCGGCAGATCGGCCGTTTCGAGATGGCCGACCGGTCCAGCCTCTTCCTCGACGAGATCGGCGAGCTGCCGCTGGATCTCCAGGTCAAGCTGCTCCGCGTGCTCGAGGAGCGCCAGATCGAGCGGCTCGGCAGCGTCACATCGATCTCCATCAACACCCGGATCATCGCCGCCACCAACCGCAGCCTGGAGACGCGCGTCGCCGAGGGACACTTCCGGGCGGACCTCTTCTATCGTCTGAACGTGTTTCCGATTCGGGTGCCGTCGTTGCGGGAACGGCCCGAGGACATCCCCCAGCTGGTATGGCGATTCATCGCGGAATTCTCGCCGCGATTCGGCAAAACGATCCTCGAGGTGGCACCTGAGACGATGGCGGCACTGCAGCGGCATGCCTGGCCGGGGAACGTGCGCGAGCTGCGTAACGTTGTCGAGCGGGCGATGATCCTGGCGAGCGGGCCTCGTCTGGCCATCCCCATCCCGTCGCCGGTCTCGGTCGCCCACGTATCGGCCGGACGGCTGGTCGACGTGCAGCGTGATCACATCCGCAAGATTCTGGAGGGGGCGAACTGGCGAGTGCGGGGCATCGGTGGAGCCGCGGACCGGCTTGGATTGCGGCCCACCACGCTCGAAACCCGCATGGCAAAGCTGGGGCTCAGACGGCCGAGAACCGTCATGAACGTCTGATCGCCCTGGCACCGTGGGGCTCGCGCCGCGCGCTCCCACGGTGCTGACGATGGGTTAGGGCCGGACGTTGACGGCCGCGGTGAGCTGGAACTGCAGGCGCGTTTCCGCTTCGAGCTTCAGGTGTTCTTCCCCCGCGCTGGCGACGGCGGCTCCGGTCGCCCCGCCCACCGCCGCGCCGATGGCCGCCCCGGAGCCGCCGCCGGCAATGCCGCCGACGATCGCCCCGAGCCCGGCGCCCCCGCCAACCTTGCGGGCGGTCTTCTTGCCTTCACCCTTGCCGGCGGTTTCGACGTACGAGGACGCTACCTCATAGACGTTGCCGCCGAAGCGAAACGAGTGCAGCTTCAACGAGATCTTGTCGCTGCCCTTCATCGTGCCCGACTGCTCGACGTGGACGGCCTGGAGCGACGCCTGCGCGCCGCGAGGAACCACGATGGTGCCGCCGACCATGACTGGGTCGTCCACCACCGCC
>Ga0207697_10002030_pt1 | contig 10690 bp, 8 predicted proteins | sample KBSSwiS5withPhiX_FD_184293 | JGI IMG/M metagenome (GOLD analysis project Ga0207697, IMG submission 184293) | Switchgrass rhizosphere microbial communities from Kellogg Biological Station, Michigan, USA, with PhiX - S5 (SPAdes) (version 2) | ecosystem: Host-associated > Plants > Roots >... | reverse complement strand
CTTGAACCTGAAGGAGCCGCCAAAACACTTGCCACCTATTCCATCTACACGGATAGCGGTGCCCCTTTGCCAGCCTTCATTGACAATCGCGTAAGCCTGACTGGAATTCGAAGGTTGTTCGCGGCCGTTCGCAAACAGGTAAAGGAGCCAAAGTACGCAGTGGCTTCGCAAGCATCACCAGCGCCTGCCAGGCCCTAGCAAAATCTTTTTCGCGAAGAACGGGCGCGAGTATTGTCTGTCCGCATGAAAGGCAATTTTTTCCTGTGTCTAGTGGCCGCTGCGTTCACGGTCAACAACCCCACTTCAGCCGAGAAACCACCCGACACTCCAAAGAAACCAGTTACCACCGAGTACCATGGAGTAACCGTGGAAGATCCGTATCAGTGGCTCGAATCGGATGAGGACTCGCAGGTGAAAGCTTGGTCCGACGCGCAGAACCGGCAGACACGCAAATATCTAGACAGTTCGCCGGATCGGGCGGCGATTGAAAAACAGTTACAAGAGTGGTACGCGAAAACTTCGCCGAGTTATTTCTCGCTCGTCTCGCGGCCCGGAATTTTGTTTGCGATGAAGTTCCAGCCGCCGAAACAACAGCCGCTGTTGGTGACGCTCGCGTCGGCGGACGATCTTAAGTCGGAAAAAGTGGTGCTCGATCCGAACGTTCTCGACACGAAAGGCACGACTGCGATCGACTGGTTTGTTCCTTCGTTGGACGGCAAAAACGTCGCCATGTCACTTTCCAAAGGTGGCAGCGAAGACGGCACACTTCATTTTTACGAAACTGCAACGGGTAAAGCGCTGTCGGACACGATTGCGCATGTCCAATATCCTACGGCAGGCGGCAGCGCTGCTTGGAATGCGGATGGCACCGGTGTTTTTTACACACGGTTTCCCAGGAAAGGCGAGCGGCCGGATTCTGATCTAAATTTTTATCAGCAGATTTACTTTCATAAACTCGGAACGGCCGACACAGAGGATAAGTATTCGATCGGCAAAGACTTCCCACGAATCGCAGAGATCGCCCTCGCAGCATCCCGCGATGGAAAATACATTCTTGCGAGTGTAGCCAATGGAGACGGCGGAGAGTTTGCGCATTATCTGCTCGGGCCAGATCAAAGCTGGAAGCAGATCACGCAATTCAGCGATCAAATTAAGCTGGCCCGCCTCGGGCGCGACAATGCGCTGTATTTGCTTTCGCGGGCGGACGCGCCGCGCGGGAAGGTTCTCCGTTTACCGCTCGATGTGCCGGAATTGAAGAATGCCGCGGAGATTATTGGTTCCGGGGAGGCGGTGATCGAGCAGATCGTGCCAGGCACCGATGCACTGTACGTTGCCGACCTGCTTGGAGGACCATCGCAAATTCGGCGGTTCGATTTGAATGGCAAGAATGAAACCAAGATTTCGACTCCACAAATCTCTGCTGTGCAGGAATTGCTCGCGCTCGAAGACGGATCGCTCCTGTTCCGCGACGTGAGCTATACCGACCCGGCGGCATGGTTCCATTGTCTTAATGGGAAAACCGAGCCGGTGAAGACGGCGCTGCAGAGCACCTCCCCTGTCTCGTTTGCTGATATTGAAGTGCGGCGCGAGTTCGCCACCTCAAAAGACGGCACGAAAATTCCATTGAACATCCTTTCCCGAAAAGGAATGAAGCGCGACGGAAACAATCCGACGCTGCTCTACGCGTACGGGGGATACGGAATCAGCATGTCGCCCAACTTCGATTTTACGCGGAGGCTCTGGTTCGACCGCGGCGGCGTTTACGTCGTGGCAAATATCCGCGGTGGTGGGGAGTTCGGTGAAGAATGGCACAAAGCTGGCAACCTAACGAAAAAACAAAATGTCTTCGACGATTTTGCGGCGGCCGCGGAGTACTTGGTCAAAGAGAATTACACGCGCCCGGCAAAGCTCGCGATTCAAGGTGGAAGCAACGGCGGCCTCTTGATGGGCGCGATGATCACGCAGCATCCTGACTTAGTTCGGGCGGTTGTCTCGTCGGTAGGAATTTACGATATGCTGCGCGTGGAACTGGCGCCCAATGGCGCATTCAACGTCACCGAGTTCGGGACGGTTAAAGACCCCGAGCAATTCAAAGCCCTTTACGCTTACTCACCCTATCATCACGTAGTCGACGGAACGAAATATCCCGCCGTCCTAATGATGACCGGCGCAAACGATGGACGCGTGGCACCGTATCATTCCCGCAAAATGACGGCGCGCCTGCTTGCCGCGAACAAATCCGAGAACCCGATTCTTTTGCGAACCAGCTCGAGCGCGGGCCACGGCATTGGCACGGCCTTGAGCGAGCGCATCAAACAGTCAGCCGATATTTACGCGTTTCTCTTTGGGCAACTCGGCATGACAGGCAAGCGAGGCGATTAGTTACAACGGTTACAAGCGGTACAAGCGATCTTGTAACTGTTGCAACCACGTAACCTGCTGCCTTCGCGAAGGAAACTGCTAATCCTCGCCACCGCGATTGGAATTTTCTTTCCGCTCACAATTGCAATTGGTGTAGCGGTTTTCTTAAGTCCGCTGCTCACGAGTTATCTGGAAAGTGACGCCTTCCGTGTCGCGATGGAGAAGGAAACGGCGAAGGGATTGCATTTCCCGCAGGCGAGTTACGCACCGATTCGACGCATCGGTGCGCTCACGGCGCAAAGCGACAACTTCAAAGCGGACCATGGGCAGAAGGCGATGAAGGCACTCGATGCTCACGGGATCACCGCAAAATTCGATCCGTGGGGCGTGTTTTTGCGACAATGGCGCTTCACCGATGTGCGTGTGCAATCTGGCGACGTCGAGATTCAAATCTACGAAGCGAATCCTGAAGCAGTGCCTCGCAAGCCGTGGTTCGCAATTTTTTTGCCGAACAGAGTTTACCTGGAGAAGATCGAATCGGAACAGGCCAACATTACCTGGCGTTTTCGCCATGAGCGGGCAGGATTTTTCGGAACCCAACTGCTCATCACGCCGAACGGCCGGGATTTCGAGTACGTCGTGACAGGTGGCCGACTAAAAATGGCAGTGGTTCCCGATCTCGATCTTCGCCGCACACACATCCTGATCACGAAAACGCTTCTGACCGTTTATGATCTCGATCTCGCATCCGATTCACGCAGCGACGAAAGCATTCGCGCTCAAGGACGCGCCGGTCTCGGCCAGGACAAAAGCGTCGACGTAAAAGCGAACTTCAACTCGGTGCCCATTCGCCAGTGGTTGCCAGCGGAATGGAAAGGCCGGCTCAAAGGCAGCGCTTTCGGCGATGTTCAGTGGACCGGAAAAGATGCAAAGCTGGAAAGTTCATCCGGCGAAGGTTCGTTGCGCATTAGCAATGGGCGAGTCGACAATGTCCCGCTTTTGAACAAGCTCGCGGAGCTTGCCCGAAAAAAATCGTTTGAACGCCTGGACCTAAACGAGTGTTCGCTGGGTTTCGCGTGGCACTATTCTGAGATCGAGATCAAGGATGTTACTATCGAGGAGAAAGGGAAATTCCGGATCGAGGGAGAAATTTCCGTGAAGCGCCGGCTGTTGCGGGGCACCATCAAACTTGGACTTACCCGCGAATATTTGGATTGGCTGCCGAATCCTGAAGAAGTGTTTAGCCGCCGTTCCGGTGGCTACCTGTGGACCGAAGTCCGTGTATCCGGTACAATTGATGAACCCAGGCAGGACCTCAGCGAGCGTATCATCGAACTTTTCAAAGAATCGCCCGGCGCTTACCTCGGCCTCATGTTTCGGCAGTTTGGCGATTGGTTGAAGAAAACATTTGGCGGCGATTAGCGCTACGAAAAATGGAGGGGCGAGTTCCTGCGAGCCCCAGACCCTAGTCATGCCAACGCAGACTATTCAGTTCACCTTGGAAAGACCAGTCCTCAGAGCGCGCGGCATAGCCATGTCGAACTGGATTGTTCACTACGTACTCCCACTTCTGGGCATATGATTCGTCGCGTCGCAACTGCCGATCCCAATAGTCACGCTGCCAAATAGGAATTTGGTTACGATCCGACCGCTCGCGTCACATGATTTCGCCAGAAACTAATCCAGTTCTTGAGCGGTTGCCTGCGGACCGTATTTGGCGCGCAGAACACATGAATGTGATCCGGCATGATGACGTAGCGACCAACCCGCCAGAAATTTGCCGCCTGCCATGCCGTAATGATCAGTCCCGCTGCTCGTTTGTTTGCGAGCAAAGATCTTCGCCGATCTGTGCAAACTGTGAGGAAAGGATGATCGATCGGAATCCAACCTCAACTGTCGGAAAATGCGCCGGTTTCTGCCGTTCAGATCGAGGAATGGACGATTGCTGGAGGAATGAGCTCCTGCGAGCCCGCGCCTCCCGAGGCGTCGCGGAGCTCCGCCCTCCATCTGCCCGTTGTTCGGCCTTCACGATTGCGGTTTTTGCTCTCCTGCTTCTAACATCCGAATTCGTCTATCGATGAATGGCAAACGGATCGTCAGGGTAACACCTCTGCCCTCGCTGCTCTCGATGGAGAGCTCGCCGCCATGCTCGCGCACGATGCGGCGTACAATCAACAAACCGAGACCACTGCCAGATGCTTTGGTTGTGAAATAAGGCTCAAATACGTGACTCAAATTTTCTGCCGTCATGCCGCCGCCGGTGTCAATGAAGCGGACGATCACATGCGTATCGGCCACATCGGTGCGGATGTGCAACGAACCGTCGCGGTGCATGGCTTCGACACTGTTTTTGATCACGTTGTAAAACGCTTGCTTCATCTGATCGCGATCCAGCTGAAGCAATGGCAGATCCGAGCGCAGCTCTTGTTCTACGATTATCCCACGGTCCTGAAGCTCAGGCGCAAAGAACCGAACCGCTTCTTCGACAATTGTGTTTACATTTTCCGGTCGCAGTTGCGGACGTGACGGCCGAACGGCTTTCAGGAATTGCGTGACGATGGAATCCAGCCTGTTGACTTCAGAACGGGCGACATCAATCGATTGTTCCAGCTCCGCTTTTTCGCCATCGGCCAGCTTTTGCACGCTGCGCTCCATTAATTGCAGATGAATGTGCAGTGAGTTGAGCGGATTACCGATTTCGTGCGCGACACCCGCAGCCAACAACCTCAGCGCATTCAAACGTTCCGACTCAATCGTTTGCTGCGCGTTGCGGCGGCTTTCAGTGATGTCGCGCAGGATGATCACATGCCCAACCTCTTCCGCTGTAGCGGTGATCGGCTCCGCTTTCGCTAACGCTACGGCGGACAAGCCGCCTCTGACGACAGTAGGTTCGCGTTGTTCCATCATCAGCGGCACAACGTAAAAGTTGATGAAGCGACTTTGCGGATAAAAGATTTCCATGTCGTGGCTCACCGGGCCGCCGCTTCGAGTCAGCGATTCCCAATCGAGACCTCCGATGCGTTCGTCCAACCGCTTGCCAATTGCTTCGCTCGCCTCCAGTCCAAATAAGCCACAAGCCGCATCATTCAGATAAGTGATTCGGCTTTTCGAATCAGTGACGATAATGCCTTCCTGGATGGCATTGAAAACGGTTTCCAAGAAACCTTTCTCTTGCGCGAGGCGCAGAAAATAATTCTGCACATCTTCCGGTCCGATGCGCCCGAGGCGTTCGATGAGTTTTTCAAGAAAACCCGCTTTCATAACTTCGGTACGATTAATTCAAAAGTCATTCCTAGGGAAATCGAGGAATCCCGTTGCATTACTTTTCGGTAGCGCCGCGGAATCTGTCGACTGCGCTTCGCTCCGCTCGGGTTGACGTTTGGTTAAACGCCTTAACGACTCAACAGTTCAACTTCTTCGTGTCGAGCCGGCACTTCCACCGTCAGCATTTCCACGCGCAAATAATTCAATACCACCGGTGCGAGGATTAAGCCGGGGATACCCATGAGTCGTTCGCCGAGGATCAGAGCGATTAACGTGAGCCAAACCGGGTTGCGGATCCGGTCGCCGATGATTTTGCTGTTCAGCAAATACTCCAGCTTGTGAATCACGATGAGAAAGATCAGCGCGGAAATCGCCATCTTCAGGGAAATCGTCAACGCGACAAAGATAATGATTGTGTTGCTCAAAAGGTTGCCGACGATCGGCACGAGTCCGCAAAGAAAGGTGACCGCGATGAGCAGCGGCGCGTGCGGCATGTGAACGGCCGTGAGGAAGATCGCGGTCAATGCGGTATTGATGAGAGAAATGGTGATCTGCGCGCCCATGACGGTGTCGAAGCTTCGATAAAAATCGCGGAACCGCCTGGCGACCTGATCGCAGCAGATGGAGTAAAGATTATTCTTCACCCGATGCGTGCCCCGATGCGGGTCAAGTCCGGTTTTGAAAAAGAGGCTCGCGGCAGCGACGATTCCAAGGATGCTGAAAACTAAATTCGTGGTCGTCGCTTTGGCTACGTTTGCCACGTTGCGCAGATAATTTGCTTCCTCTCCGAGCGTGCCGATCACAACTTGCCGGAGACTTTCAAAATCACTAAAGGGCAAGTCGATTTGCCTCTTCTGCGCCCATGCGCTGGCCGAAGGGATCGAGGTATCCGCCACATCCGGCAATGCCAAAATGGCCGCCCGGGTAAAATAAACCCCGGCGCCGCCAATTCCGACCACAGCGATGATGAACAATGCCAGCGCCAGCCATTTTCTTCTGGTGAAAGAATATAATTGGCGCAACGCGAAATAAGAAAACAAGACAACCAACAGCGGCACGCCGAGATGAAGAATCCCCGCCAGAACGATTGTTGCGGCGAGCACTGCGTAAGAAACTCGCACCGGGGTAATCATGACTCAGTGACCTTTTTACTCCATCCGTAGCAGATATTGTCAACTACCGCCCACCGTGCTGTAGAGTGCGCTGTCCTCAACGCACGAGCATTTACGCTACACAAAAAACAGAAAATTCGCCGCCGGCGATCACAGGGAACCGTCTCGGACGTCTCGCTCCGCTACTGGCTCTAAAGTCTGGCCTGTTTCTTGTTCAGCGCGGTCTTTCAACGCGGCCTTGCGCGAAAGTTTTACGCGGCCTTTGTCGTCGATGCCGATGCATTTAACCCAGATCATGTCGCCAATCTTGACGACGTCCTCAGTGCGTTTCACTCGAAAATCCGCAAGCTCGGAAATGTGCACCAAACCGTCTTTGCCTGGGAAAACTTCAACAAACGCCCCGAACTCCTTCGTCGTTACCACACGTCCCTGATAGGTTTGCCCGATCTCGATTTCGCGGGTCATCCCGCCGATAATTTCTTTCGCGCGCGCCATACTCTCGCCAGTCGTTGCGTAGATGTGCACTGAGCCATCGTCCTCGATATTAATTTCGGCGCCCGTTTCCGCGACAATGCCCTTGATGGTTTTGCCGCCCGGCCCGATGAGCGCGCCGATCTTTTCCGGATTGATTTTGATTGTCTCGATTCTCGGCGCGTATTTCGACAACTCCGTGCGCGGTTGATCCAGCGTGCTACGCATGATCTCGAGAATTTTCGTGCGCGCTTCTTTCGCACGTTGAATTGCTTCCGTCAGGATGTTGTGAGCAACACCGGGAAGTTTCAGGTCAAGCTGAAAACCCGTCACACCTGCGTCCGTTCCGCAAAGCTTGAAATCCATATCCCCATAGTGATCTTCGGACCCGATGATGTCGGTGAGCAATTCATACCGTTTCAATTGTCCGTCATCGCCGGCCTCGCTAACGAGGCCGATTGAGATTCCGGCAACCATGTTCTTGACCGGAACGCCTGCATCCATGAGTGCGAGCATACCGCCGCACACGCTGGCCATGGACGTCGAGCCGTTAGACTCCATGATCTCGCTGGAAATGCGGATGGCATAACGAAATTCATTTTCGCTCGGCACGACCGGTTCGAGCGACCGTTCGGCCAACGCGCCATGGCCAATCTCACGCCTCCCAGGCCCACCCGTGCGCCCGGTTTCACCGACGCTGAATGGCGGAAAATTATAATGCAGAATAAAGCGCTTTGATTGTTCGCCGCCACCGTATGCATCAATCATCTGCGCTTCTTCAATGGGAGCCAGTGTGGCGAGCGCGAGAGCCTGAGTCTCCCCACGCTGAAAAATCGACGAGCCATGTGCCCGCGGCAGCACGCCTACTTCGCAGGTGATCTGGCGCAAATCCTGATAGCCGCGTCCATCGACGCGTTGCTGTTTTTCCAGAATATTGGCGCGAAACATCTTCTTTTCGACAGACTCGAACGCCTGAGAGATAGCAAACGAATCTGCCTCGGGAAATTTTTGGACAATCGCCATCTTTACCTCTTCTCGCAGAGAGTTGATGGCTTTTGCGCGCGCACTTTTGCCTTCAGTGCGAAGCGCCTGTTCGAGTCGATCGCCGGCGACTTGGCGGGCGATTTCAACCATCTCCTGATCTACATGAAGCAACTGAACGTCACGCTTCGTTTTACCCACCCTCGAGGCCAGCTCTTTCTGAGCCTGAATCATCTCACGTGCATGTCCGTGCGCGAACTCGAGCGCTTTCGTAAATTCAGCTTCCGGCATTTCCTTGGCCGAGCCTTCTATCATGATCACGTCGTTTTCCGTGCCGACGTAAACAAGGTCGAGATCGCTCTGTGCGCGCTCCTCATGTGTCGGGTTGGCAACTAACTCCCCGTTAACACGTCCAACGCGCACCGCTCCAATCGGACCTGCAAAAGGAATGTCCGAAATAGCGAGCGCCGCCGATGCACCGTTCATCGCGAGAATGTCGGGATCGTTCTGGCCATCGGCGCTAAGCAGGATCGAGATGATCTGGGTGTCGTAAAAATATCCCTTCGGAAAGAGCGGCCTCAGTGGCCGATCGATCATTCGCGATGTAAGTGTTTCCTTCTCCGCAGGACGGCCTTCGCGTTTGAAATAGCCGCCCGGGAATTTCCCGACGGCTGCCGCTTTCTCGCGGTAATCAACTGTCAGTGGAAAGAAATCCTGACCTTCTTTGATTGCCAGGGCCGAAACCGCGCTGACAAGCACTGTGGTGTCGCCGCACGTAACGATAACTGCGCCATCGGCGAGCCTGGCGATTTTTCCGGTTTCGATAGATATCTCATTGCCGCCGATTTTGGCGGTGACCTTTTGTTGCATGGTTATTCTCCTGGATTCGCGGTTCCAGGCGGTCACCTCGACTGTAGGTTTTAAACCCGTTGTCCGCCGCGGCGGACGCGAAACTAAAACCTAAAATCCAAGGTGATTGCTACGCCTGGACTGCTGATTTTCTCTTTAGTTGGGTTGTGGCTTCGAGCGAACCTGCCGAATTGATCGCTGCGGTTATTTCCGAAGGTTCAGCTTCTCGATCACATTCTTGTAACGATCAGCTTCCGTTTTGCTCAAATAATCAAGCAAGCTCCTGCGTTGCGCGACCATTTTGAGTAAGCCGCGCCGCGAAGAATGATCTTTCCGGTTAACCTTCAGGTGCTCAGTTAAATGCTCGATTCGGTGGGTGAGAAGTGCTACTTGCACATCCGCGCTGCCCGTATCTTTGTCATGCAACTGGAACTCCTTGAGATCCGACGTTTGGTTGCTCTCTGCCATAACGAAGCGCCTATTGTAGCCGAAGAACCCATCTTCGCAACCGCACAACGTGAGCCACGGTGTACCAGTCGCCGTGTTAAGCTGGATGTCTTTCTCGTTTGCCGTCGTACCAAAGGCTGAGCTTTGCACGCGAACGAACTCCACGGGAACCGCGGAAGATTACGCCAAAGAATTTGCGCAAAAAATCTTTCGCAGGATACATGCGTAATTTCCGACCTGACGTGACAACCGGTTCGCGCAGCACTTTGAAGCCGCCCAGTTTTTTCAGCTCGATGGAAAAATAAACTTCTTCACCAGCAAAGTACTGTTCATCGAATCCGCCAACGACATCAAAGTTGCGTCGCGTAGTGAAAAGAAATGCGCCGGCCCCAAGATTCAGGCCGAAATAAACAGACGAAAACCCGCGCAACAGCATGCGTCCCCAAAAGGGAACAAATCCGTCCATGGCCACTCGTGCGCCGCCTCCGGCATTACCAGCTTCCAGAGCGGCTAGTCCTCCACTTACGTGCGCTCGGTTGATCCGCGTGTCAGCGTCGACAAAGAACAAATACTCACCCTGCGAAGCGCGTGCGCCTGCATTCCGGGCTGCCGCGATTTGACGACGATCGATTGGGATCACCTTCGCTCCAGCGGCTGAAGCTATCTGCGGCGTCGCGTCCGTTGACGCATCATCAACGACGATTACCTCGTAAGGCCGCCCGGCAGCAGAAGCAGCGTCCCGAATCGCAGTCAGGGTATCGGAAAGTTCGTGCTCTTCGTTGTAGGCGGGAACGATAAATGAAATCATTGGTCTAGTGAGGCGAGCCATATCGCCTGTGATCAACTTTCACGCAACTTGCAGGCCGTGCGATGCTAGTTTGTGCGGGCGTAGATCAGTGAATCGAGAACTTGTCCGTCCTTCATCACGTTGTTCTTGAGGCGTCCTTCGAAAATAAAACCGGCTTTTTCCAGCACGCGTGCAGATGCTGGATTGTGGGCAAAGACCTCCGCAGAGATTCGGCCCAGTGGGAAATTGTCGAAACAGAAATCAGTGACTGCTGTCAGCGCTTCCGTCATCACGCCGCGCCCCAGAGCTGCTCACCTAACCAGTAACCCATTGTCGCTGTATGCCGATACACATCCTGGCCCGAATGAATACCGATTCCGCCGACGGCCGCGCCCTCAATCTCAACGCAAAATTTCAT
>Ga0207697_10002022_pt1 | contig 10729 bp, 7 predicted proteins | sample KBSSwiS5withPhiX_FD_184293 | JGI IMG/M metagenome (GOLD analysis project Ga0207697, IMG submission 184293) | Switchgrass rhizosphere microbial communities from Kellogg Biological Station, Michigan, USA, with PhiX - S5 (SPAdes) (version 2) | ecosystem: Host-associated > Plants > Roots >... | reverse complement strand
CGGCGCCCCCAGCCCCCAGCCCCCAGGCCCCAGGCCCCAGTCCCGAGTCCCGAGTCCCGAGTCCCGAGTCCCGTCTTGACTATTCAAACAGTTGTTTCATACAGTTGTTTTTCTCGCGCCCGTTCCTTCTTCCGCTGGTGATGCCGATGGCCCGTGCCCGCCGCCTCGTGTTGCTCCTCGTGCTGGTCGCCGCTGGGGTCGCGATCTACCGCTACACCCAGCGACCACCGTCGTCGCTGGTCCTGTCCGGCCTGGTCACCACCAATGATGTGATCGTCAGCCCGCAGATCGCCGGGCAGATCGCCGAGCTGATGGTGAAGGAAGGCGATCGGGTCACCAAGGATCAGCGGCTCGCGGTGATTACGCCCGACGAGCTGAAGGCTGATAACGCGTATTACACGCAGGCAGCGGCCGGGGTGGCCGCCCAGGTGCGCGAGTCGCAGGCCTCGCTCCGTTTGGAGCAGCGGCAAACCGCCGATCACATCGCTCAAGCGGAATCCATGCTCGCCTCGACCGAAGCCCAGGTCGCGGCCGCGACCGCCGATCTCGAGAATGCCCGGCTCACCGCGACGCGCACCCAGGGGCTGGCGAAGCGGGGCGTGGCCTCGCCACAGGAAGCGGATCAGGCCCGTACCGCTTTCGACGCAGCCACGGCCAAGCTCGAATCGCTCAAGCGCCAGGTCGAGGCCCAGCGCGCCGCCGTGGCCATGGCCCGCTCCAACGCCGAACAGGTCGCCGCCCGCCGCAGCCAGGTGGAGAACACGCAGCATCTCGAGGCGGCCGCCGCCGCCCAGCGCACCAAGGCCGACGTCCGCCTCCGCTACGCCGACATCCTGGCGCCGATCGACGGCATCGTCGACGTGCGCGCCGCGCGAACCGGCGAATACGTGACGCCGGGGCAGCCCATCGTCACGCTGATCAATCCCGACGATCTCTGGGTCCGCGCCGACGTCGAGGAGACCTACATCGATCACGTGCGCGTCGGCGACACGATGACGGTCCGATTGCCGTCAGGGGCCGAACGCCAGGGGACGGTGTTCTTCCGCGGCATCGACGCATCGTTCGCGACCCAGCGTGACGTCAGCCGCACCAAACGCGACATCAAGACGTTCGAGATCCGGCTGCGCGTCGACAACACCGATCGCCGGCTCGCCGTCGGCATGACGGCGTACGTCCTGCTGCCGCTCCGGTAGCCGCCATGAACGCCATCGACGTCCGCTCCATCCTCAAGAAGTTCGGCGACTTCACCGCCGTCAACGGGATCAGCTTCGTCGTGGAGAAGGGGGAGATCTTCGGGCTGCTCGGCCCGAACGGCGCCGGCAAGTCGACGCTCATCCGCATGCTCACCACGCTGCTGCCGCCGACCGGCGGCACGGCGTTGATCAACGGCTTCGACGTCACCACCCACGCCGATGACGTACGGCGCTCGATCGGGGTGATCCCGCAGGCCATGACCAGCGACCTCGAACTGAGCGTCGAAGAGAACCTGATCATCTTCGCCAAGCTGTATAGCGTCCCGCGGACCCGAAGGCGGCAGCTGATCGACGAGCTGCTCGAGGCGGTGCAGCTCACCGAGTGGCGGCACGCGCCGGTCAAGAATCTTTCGGGCGGAATGAGGCGCCGGGTCGAAATCGCGCGCGGGCTGGTCCATGAGCCGCGCATCTTCTTCCTCGACGAGCCCACCACCGGCCTCGATCCGGTTTCGCGCGCGGCCGTGTGGGAGATGCTGCGGAAGGTCAAGGCCGAGCGCGATCTGACCGTCCTCCTCACCACCCATTACATGGACGAAGCCGACAAGCTGTGCGATCGCATCGCGATCGTCGACCACGGCGAGCTGAAGGCGCTGGATTCGCCGCTTCGGCTCAAGGCCTCGATCCCCGGCAACAACACCCTCGACGTCAGTTTTGGCTCGGCGCCGCCCGAATGGACGGCGACGCTCCGCGAGCTGCCCGGCGTCGACGCCGTGTCCGGCGCGGACCAGCTATTCCGGATCAGCACCCGCAACGGCCCGGCAACGACGCTGGCCTTGATGGAAGCGGCGGCGCGGGCGCAGGTGACCGTGGCGTCCCTGTCCGTCCAGAGCACCAGCCTGGACGATGTGTTCGTGCACTACACCGGCCGCGGCCTCCGCGACGCACTGCAGGAAGCGGCGCCGAAGGATAGTGCGTTCATGTTGAGGCGAGGCTGAGATGGGACGCACGTGGGCGATCATCGAGCGCGAGCTGCGACGATTCCGGCGCAGCCCGATGCTGATCATGGTGTCGCTGGTGTTCCCGATCGTCCAGCTGGTGGTGCTCGGCTACGCCTTCGGCGGCAACGTGAAGCACCTCAAGCTGGCGATCGTCGATCAGGATCACGGCGTCCCGGCGGTGCGTGTTCACGAGCTGGCCTCGGCCGCCGCCGCCGGCGCGCGGACCATCGACATCCTGGACTACACCGATCAGGGCCAGGCGATCGGCGACCTGCGCAACGGGCGGGTCAACGGCGTGCTGACGATCCCGCCGGATTTCTCGCGCCGCGTGCTCGCCAAGGACGCGCCGCGCCTGGCGCTGATTGAGGACAACACCGACAGCTTCGTCTCGGTCGCGCTCGCCGGCACGCTGGGCGGCATGATCGACGCCTACGCGGCGCCGGTCCGGGCGCCACGGCTGGCCGCCGCACCACGACTCGACGTCGTCGAGGTCTATCCCTACGTGCCGTACGTGCAGTACTTGCTGCCCGGCTCGGTGGTGATGTCGATCTTCATGATGGTGATGATCGGCGGCGGGATCATCTTCATCGACGACAAGGCCCGCGGCCTGCACGAAGGCTACCTGGTCACCCCGATCACCAAGTTCGAGCTGATCGCCGGGTTCAACATCTCCGGCACGATCAAGGCGGTGCTGGCCGGGATGTTCCTGCTGATCATCGGCTCGTTCATCGCCGGCATCCCCAATCCGCTCGACCCGGTGCGCCTGTTCCGGCTGCTGGTGGTGGTGGTCGTGACCGCATTCGCTCTCATCAGCCTGATGTTTCTGCTGATGGTGCGGGTCACGGATCCGCTGCTGCCGCGCGCCGTGTTCGGCGTGCTCAACACCCTGCTCTACTTTCCGAGTGGCGCCGTCTACCCGCAGCAGGGCTTTCCGGCGTGGATGCAGTACATCGCCATCGCCGATCCGTTCACGTATGCGGTCCACGCCTTCAAGAGCCTCCTGCTGAAGAACACGGGCTTCGAGGCGATCCTGTTCGATCTCGGGTTCCTGCTGATCTTCTCGGCGGTCTCGATGAGCGCGGCGACCGCGCTCTTCAAACGGACCCTATGAGTCGCGACCTCGAAACGCGTGAACGGCTGGTTCGGGCGGCCGAGTCGCTGTTTGCGGAGCGCGGCTTCAAGCGGGTCACGGTTCGTGAAATCTGCGTCACCGCGCGGGCCAACGTGGCCGCGGTCAACTATCACTTCGGCGACAAGCTGGGCCTCTATCGCGTGATCGTCCAGCGGGCGATCGACCGGATGTGCGAGACGACCGAGCTGGCGCGCCGCGCCGGCGATGGTCAGCCGCCTGAGGAGCAGCTGCGCCGGTTCATCAGCATCTTCCTGCAGCGCCTGCTCGGGCCGGGGCGCAACGCCGTCCACCAGTTGATGGACCGCGAGATGCACGATCCCACCCCCGCGCTCGACGCCATCGTCGATCAGGGCATCCGCCCGCGCCTGGAATACCTGTCCGGGGTGATCGCGCGCATGACAGGAGGCGATCCCTACGATGACGTCGTGCTCCGGTGCGTGGCGAGCATCCAGTCGCAGGCCCTGTCCTACGTGCACACGCAGGTGGGCGAACGGCTGACGCGACTGGGCTTCAAGACGGAGCCGGCAGAGGATCAGGTCGAGGTGGCGGCGCGCCACATCACCGCCTTTTCGATTGCCGGCGTCTACGCCGCGACGCGGGCCGCGGCCGAAGCCGGTGCCAGCGCGCGCCCCGCCGCGCGGCGCGGCCGCCAACCGGCCGGCTGATTCGGCCTGCCGCGTCAGCGGCGCGTCGGTGCGATACTCTCTCGGCGCCGCCGTAGCGCCCGGAGGTCAGCACCGTGCCGTTCATCAACCCGACATTCCTGCTCCACTCGGACGCCGCGCGGCGGCTCTACGACACCTACGCCGCACCGCAGCCGATCATCGACTACCACAATCACCTGCCGCCGAAGGACATCGCCGAGAACCGCCGGTTCGAGAACCTGTTCGAGATCTGGCTGGAAGGCGATCACTACAAATGGCGGGCGATGCGGGCCAACGGCGTGGAAGAGCGCTTCATCACCGGTGACGCGTCACCGTACGAGAAGTTCCTCGCCTGGGCCCGGACGGTGCCGTTCTGCTTGCGCAATCCGCTCTATCACTGGACCCATCTCGAGCTGGCCCGCTACTTCGGGATCGACGATCTGCTCGACGAGACCACGGCGCCGGAGATCTGGCGCCGGGCGAACGAGCGTCTCGCGTCCGAAGCGCTGAGGACGCACGGCATCCTGCGGCAGTTCAACGTCACCGCGCTCTGCACCACGGACGATCCCGCCGAACCGCTGCACTGGCACACCGCCATCCGTCAATCGGATCTGGCGACCAGGGTCTACCCAACCTTCCGCCCCGATCGCGCGATGGACGTTCACGTGCCCGATGTGTTCAACCCGTGGATCGACAAGCTGGCCGCGGTGTCGGACATCGACATCGTGCGGCTCGACGATCTGCTCGATGCGCTGCGCGCGCGGCATCAGGCCTTCCATGACGTCGGCGGCCGCCTCTCGGACCATGGCCTCTCCGTCTGCCCGGCCGAGCCGTTCGTCGATGCGGAGGTCGCCGCGACTTTCGGCCGCGCCCGCAGCGGCCGCACCAGCACACCCGAACAGGCGCGGGCCTTCGCCTCCTACATGATGGTGTTCTTCGGCCGGCTCGACGCGGAGAAGGGCTGGACCAAGCAGCTCCATCTCGGCGCGCTGCGCAACGTCAACTCGCGCGCGATGCAGGCGCTCGGGCGCGACGGCGGCTTCGATTCGATCGGCGACTGGCCGCAGGCCGAAGCGCTCGGCGCCTACCTGGATCGACTCAACCGGGAGGGCGCGCTGCCGCGGATCATCCTCTACAACGTCAACCCGTCGGACAACTACACCCTGGCCACGATGATCGGCAACTTCCAGGACGGCTCGCTGGCCGGACGGATCCAGTTCGGCAGCGCCTGGTGGTTCGTCGATCAGAAGGAAGGCATCGAGTGGCAGCTGAACGCGCTCTCGAACGCCGGGCTGCTCGCCCACTTCGTCGGCATGCTCACCGACTCACGCTCGTTCATGTCCTACCCGCGCCACGAGTACTTCCGCCGGGTGCTCTGCAACCTGCTCGGAGCGGAAATGGAGAAGGGCGAGCTGCCGGCGGACGACGAGCTCGTCGGACGGCTCGTCGCCGACGTCTCGTTCCGGAACGCAAGCCGGTACTTTGGGTGGGGGGCAGAACGGAGCTAACGGCCTCAGGCGTCGGGCTTGGGCGTTGGGCCGCGTCTGGCGATCGGCGCGCCTCGCAGCTCGCCAGCCCCGCAGCTCTAGATCTTGACGAAGATCCGTCGCCGATACATCCAGTAGAGAATCGACCAGAACACCAGCAGCACCGCCGCGCCGCGGAGAACCGGGACGAACGGCGGTCCGAATGCACCGAAGACCGCCGGGCCGAGATGCCTCACGAGCGCGCCGGAGATGAAGTCTTCGAGCGTCCAGCTGATGACGTAGATGGCAATCGAATTGGCGCCGATCACCAGGAACGGGAATGCCCAGCGCTTCCAGCCGCGCCACTCGATCACGGCGTAGAAGCCGGCCAGCACCAGGAGCACGAGCCCGCCGCTGTACAGGGTGTACGCGGACGTCCAGATCCGCTTGACGATCGGGCTGATGTGGAGCCATTGCAGGACGAGACCGGCCAGCGCGAGCAGGATACCGGCGGCGATCAGTCCCTTCAGCGTCTCCGTCTTGTCCCGTCCGGCCTGCAGCCAGCGCCCCGTCCACATCCCGATCTGCATCGTCGCCAGCGTCGGGATGAAGCTGAGGGTCGACCATCCACCACTATTGAACCGGAACGGCGCCTCGCGCGGAAAGAGATTCAGGAACCAGACATCGAACGCCCACGCGAGGTTCGAGTTCTTGTTGAAGTGCGCGAGGAAACCCGAATAGAGGTGCGGCCAGCCGGCGGGGACGCCGACCTTCGTGTAGTCGAAATCAGGGCCCGGCAACGGATAGGCGGCGAACGCCGCCCAGAAACCGACAAGAATCGCGAGGAACACGACCGCCTGCACCCGCACCGACGTGAACGCGAGGAGAAACAGCGCCGTGTAGCCGAGGCCGATTTGGGTGAGCGTGTCTTCGAAGGTCCAGTAGGTCTGCGGCCGGTCGAGCGAGCGGAGGAAGATGCCGAGAAAGATCAGGGCAACGCTGCGCCACACCGCATGCGCGAACAGCCGCCCGAACGTCTCGCCGCGCGCCTGTCGGCTGCGGAGCGAGAACGGCATCGCGGCGCCGACCAGAAACGAGAACGCCGGCTGGATCAGGTCGTGCAGCGAGCAGCCCTGCCAGGGCACGTGCGTCGTGTTGTAAGCGACGACCGCCCAGAAGCGGCTTGCGGGAAACGCGTCGTGCAGGGTCCAGAGACGCATCGCCTCGGCGAGCATCAGGAACATCACGAACCCGCGAAACGCATCGATCGACGTGATTCGTGCCGCCGGCGGCGTCGCCACCGACGCGCTCCTCACCCGCTCTGGCGCCGCGACCGTGGTCATGATGCGGGCATTCTACTGCGCCCGCCCCTGACCTCGCGCTTCCCGCTTCCCGCTCTCCGCTTCGAACCTTGAACCCGGCACCATGAACCCTGAACCCCGCCGGAACCGCTATACCTCCCGGCGCAACGCCTCCGCCGGATCCACGCGCGCCGCCCGCGCCGCGGGAACGTACGAGGCAAGCAGCGCCGTCAGCCCGAGCCCGAGTGCGACGCCGACGTATGTCACCGGATCCAGGCGGCCGACGCCGAAGAGCAAGGTGGACATCACGCGCGTCGCGGCGCCGGCGACGACCAGCCCGATCGCGATACCGATCCCGGCGAGCACCAGACCCTGGCGCAGGAACAGGCCGGTGACGTCGCGGGTCGCCGCCCCCAGCGCCATCCGGATCCCGATCTCTTTCGTCCGCTGCGCCGCGATGTAGGCGATCACGCCCCAGATGCCGACGATACCGAGGAGGAGCGCGACGGCAGCGGCGATCGCCAGCATGATCAGCGCGAACGAGGTCTGGGCCATCGACGCGGACATGATCTCGCTCATTGTCCTCACGTTGGCCACCGGAAGCCCGCCGTTCACCGACCACACGGCCTGCTGAATCTCTTTCAGCAGCGTCGGCGACTTGGCCCGTTCGGTGCGGAGCACGTAGCTGACGCTGCGCTGGACGTTGGTCTCCTCGTTCCAGAATTTCGGGATGACGAGTGGCCAGTAGACGATCGGCGTCGCCGGCTTGGCCAGGCCCTCGTCGCGCTCGTCGCCGATGACGCCGACGATGGTCTGCCACGCGGCGTCGGGGCGGTTGCGGATGCGCCGGCCGAGCGCCGCGGCCGGGTCCTTCCAGTATTCCCGCGCCAGGCTCTCGCTGATCGCCACGACGGGAGCCTGGGTGAGGCTGTCGGCCCAGGTCAGCGTCCGCCCGGCGACGAGCCTCGCGCCGAGCGTGCGGAAGTAGCCGTCCTCGACCATCTTGAACTTGCGGATGGGCGGAATCCGACCGCCCGGGCCCGGGAAGTCCTCGACGAAGATCGGATCGTGCTCGCCGCTCGCGTCCATCGGAACCGACGAGGTGAGCCCGACCGACTGCACGCCGGGGATCTGTTCGAGCCGATGCGCGATCTGCTCGTGCGTCCGCGCCACCTGCATCGGATCCTTGATCATCGTCTCCGGGATCGAGATCCGCAGCGAGACCAGCTGCGCGGGATCCCGGAAGCCGGGGTCGACGTGGCGCATGGCCTGGAACGTACGGATCATCAGGCCGGAGGCGACCAGCAACACGACCGCGAGCGCGATCTCGGCGATCACCAGGCTGTTGCGGGCGCGGTGGCGCTGCCGGCTGGCGGTGCCGGAGCGGCCGCCCTGATTGAGCGTGGATGCCAGCCGCGGGGTGGCGAAGCGCGCCACCGGCAGGAGCCCGAACAGGAGGCCGGCGAACAGGGACACGGCCAGCGTGAAGAGCAGGACCAGCAGATCGATCCCAATCTCCTGCAGCCGCGGCAGACCGCTCGGTGCCAGCGCTACCAGCCCACGGATCCCGGCGTAGGCGAGCCCCAGCCCCAACGCGCCGCCGAGGAGACTGAGCATCAGGCTTTCCGAGAGGAGTTCCCAGGCGATCCGCCGCGGTGCCGCACCGAGCGCCGCATGAATAGCCAGCTCCTGCTGCCGGCCTTCAGCGCGGATCAGAAACAGGTTGGCGACGTTCGCGCACGCGATGAGCAGCACGATGCCGACCGTGCCGAGGAGCAGCCACAGCACGTGGCCGACGTCACCGATGACGTCCTGCACCAGCGGCCGCACGTTCGGCGCGAGCCTGATCTCCTGGAACATCTGCTTGGTGAAGCCGGGCGGCATCGGGAACTGCTCCATCACCAGCGGGATCATCCGGGCCACATCGGCGTTCGCCTGCGCCAGCGTCACGCCGGGCTTGAGCCGCGCGATACCCTGGTAGCTGAAGTTGCCGACGAACACTTCTGCGCGATTGAGGCCGAACGGCAGCACCAGCTGCGGGGTGTTGTCCAGGAAGGTAAAGCCCGCCGGCAGCACGCCGATGATCTCGTGCGCGCGGCCGTCGATCGTGACCGGCTTGCCGATCACCCCTGGGTCGCTGCCGAACTTCCGCTCCCAGTAGCCGTGCCCGAGCATCACCCGCGGCGGCGCCTTCGCAGCATCGTCTTCCGCCGTGAAGCGGCGCCCCAGGACCGGCTGCACGCGGAGCACGCCGAGCGCGCCATCGGTCACGACCAGGGCCGTCACCCGCTCCGGCTCACCGGCGCCCGTCACGGACACGGCGCTCGTATCCCACATCGCCGAGTCCTCGAACGAGTGCCCCTCTTCGCGGTACTCGTAGTACAAGGCGGGCGATTGGTTGAGGAGCGGCAGGCCGATCCCGGGCGCCGAGTGCCACAGGCCGACCAGCCGCTCCGGCTCATCGAACGGCAGCGGCTTCAGCAACACCCCGCGGATCACGCTGAAGATCGCGGTGTTGGCGCCAATGCCCAGCGCCAGCGTGAGCACCGCGACACTGGTGAAGAGCGGCGCCTGTGCCAGGCGGCGCGTGATTCGGGACACTCGGGCAGGTATCAGGGCCATGCAGTCCTCGTGAACCCTTCCTTAGACGGCGGCGTCGGACGACACGTTCGATGCGGCGCGATTTGAGGTTGAGGTTCGAGTCGTATCCATGAAAACCTTGGACCCCTATGCACATCGACGGACAGTTCCGTACGCGCGTCCTGGCCCGCGAGTTCCTCGCCGGATCCTGGCTGAATCTCGGCTCGCCGATCACCGCGGAGATGGCCGGGATGTGCGGCTTCGATTGGGTGGTGATGGATCACGAGCACGGACCGGGCAGCGAGATGACGCTGATGAGCCAACTCCAGGCCGTCGCGACGACGCGGACTGTCGGATTGGTGCGCATCGCCGCCAACGACCCGACCCGGGTCAAGCGCGTGCTCGACGCCGGCGCCTGCGGCGTGATGGTGCCCTACGTCAGCACCGTGGCTGAGGCCGAAGCCGCCGTCGCGGCGATGCGCTATCCCCCTCGCGGCATTCGGGGCGTGGCCAAGCTCACCCGATCGACAGGCTTCGGGATGACGTTTGACGAGTACTTCGCCCATTCGCACGAATGGCTGGTGACGATCCCGCAGATCGAGACGGCCGAAGCGGTCGCCAACAGCGCGGCAATTGCCGCGATCGATGGTGTCGACGTGCTGTTCGTGGGTCCGATGGATCTCACGACCAGCCTGGGCATTCCCGGGGCCTACGAAGACCCGCGCGCGCTCGACGCCTTCCGCCATGTCGCGGGGAGCGCGAAGCAGGCCGGGAAGGCCGCCGGCATCCTGCTGCAGCAGCCCGCGCATGTCACGATGTGCCGAGATCTGGGCTACACCTTCATCGCGCTCGGATCGGACGGCGGCGCCGCGTCGGCAGGCCTCCAGCTCGCGCTGAAGGAGTTGCGATCCCGCTGAACGGGTTTGCATTCGATCGGGCCGCTGAGTATTGTGGGCGGCGACGCGTCGCGACCACCTCGGTGCCAGGATCGGAGGCAATGCTCGCGCATGGAACCGGTCGTCATCCCTCTGCAGCCGCGCGGCTTCGGCACGACTCTGCGCCGGGACGCATGGTGGGCCCAGCCGCTCGTCACCTTCCTCGTGCTCGGGGCGTTCGTCGTCTACGCGACCTGGGCGGCGTTCCAGGGCGCGCACTACGAGTACGGCCCGTATCTCTCGCCGTTCTATTCGCCGCTGCTGTTCGGTGAAGGGCCGCACAGCTGGTTCGGTCCGTGGGCGCGGCCCGGCTGGTGGCCCGGCGCGTTGCCCTTCTCCGCCGCGCTGCTGATTCTCTGGGCCCCTGGCGGCTTCCGCTTCACCTGCTACTACTACCGCGGCGCCTACTACAAGGCGTTCTGGGCCGATCCGCCGTCGTGCGCGGTCGGCGAGCCGCGCAAGGGCTACTGGGGCGAGCAC
>Ga0207697_10002019_pt1 | contig 10736 bp, 9 predicted proteins | sample KBSSwiS5withPhiX_FD_184293 | JGI IMG/M metagenome (GOLD analysis project Ga0207697, IMG submission 184293) | Switchgrass rhizosphere microbial communities from Kellogg Biological Station, Michigan, USA, with PhiX - S5 (SPAdes) (version 2) | ecosystem: Host-associated > Plants > Roots >... | reverse complement strand
ATTTTGTTGTTACCTGGTCAATACGGGTTCGGCAGCTTGCTCGCGTGCCCAATCGTAACCTCTTTCCTCGAGCTCCAGAGCGAGTTCCTTTCGCCCGCTCCTCACTATTCGTCCTCCCACCATCACATGGACATGGTCGGGAACGATGTAGTTCAGGAGTCGCTGATAATGTGTGATTAAAAGTATCCCAAGGTTCGGGCCGCGCAACGAATTGACCCCATGCGCGACGGTCTTGAGCGCGTCGATGTCAAGTCCGCTATCCGTCTCATCGAGGACTGCGTATTTTGGCTCGAGCATGGCCATCTGCAGAATTTCCGCGCGCTTTTTTTCGCCGCCGGAGAACCCCTCATTCACCGACCGCGAAGTAAACGAACGATCCATCCCCAGCAGTTCCATTTTTTCGTAAAGCCTGGCGTAATAATCAGTTGCCTCCAGCTCTTCGCCTTCGGGCAGACGCGCTTGCAACGCCGCCCGGAGAAAATTGGCAATGGTCACCCCCGGAATTTCACTGGGATACTGGAAAGCCAGAAATAGACCGCGCCGCGCTCTTTCATCCGCTTCGAGTTCCAGAAGATTTTCGCCGTCCATCAAAATCTTTCCCGCGATTACGCGGTAATCAGGATGTCCGGCTAAAACCTTTGCCAGCGTGCTTTTCCCCGAGCCGTTGGGGCCCATCAATGCGTGCACTTCACCGCGCGGGACAGTTAGGGTAAGGCCGCGCACAATCTCCTGATCGGCGACAGCGACTCGTAGATTTTCCACTCTCAATTCGTTCATAAAGCCGGACCCAAACTATACCCCAGTTCGGGGACTTTGCGAACCGCGTAAAAGGCTGCGCCGCACGCGGCAAAGGCCAGTTCCGCCGACAGAGCCACGTTGAGCGGCGAGGACACTTTTTGCGTGGCTACCCCGCATGGATTCGAACCATGAATAACGCCTCCAAAGGGCGCTGTGTTACCGTTACACCACGGGGTATCAGGACCTAGCGTTTAGATTCGCAAATTTCGCCGCGCACGCAATTTCCAAAGGATATTCCTTTAACGGCCAGGGTTTCCGAGAGTGTCGAAGATCATTCGAGTGGCATCGGATTGGTTGAGCGTATAAAAATGAATACCGGCAACGTTATTAGCCATAAGATCATGGCATTGTTCCAATGCGTGTTGAATGCCAGCGCGCATCACCATGTCAGGGTCATTTTGGCAGCGCTGCAGAGTACGTAATAGCTTCGCAGGGAAGCGTGCGCCGCCAGCGAGATCCGCCATGCGTTTCAGCCCGTTGATCGAGGTAATCGGCATGATCCCGGCGATAATTGGGATATGAACCCCTGCGAGCTCGCAGCGTTCCCGAAAATCGAGAAAATCGTGATTATCGAAAAACAGTTGTGTGACAATGTAGTCAGCGCCGGCGTCCACCTTTGCTTTGAAATAATCCATCTCAAGCAATCGGTTTGGAGTGCCCGGATGTCCCTCCGGAAAACCAGCAACTCCAATTCCGAAACCACGGCGGTCAGGATGGCCACCGGATTCGTTGAAGCGGCGAACAAATTTTACCAAGTCTATCGCATGTTGGAACGAGTCGCGCGATTTATCGTAAGCTATCCCAACCGGTGGATCGCCGCCAAGCGCGAGAATGTTTCCAATAAGTGACGTTGCGTATCGCCGGAGAATCGCTTCGATTTCGTCTTCGTTGTGGCAGACACAGGTAAGATGCGGGATGGGGTCTAGTTCTGTCGTGCGTTGAATCCGCTCCACGAGGTCATGAGTTAGCTCACGCGTCGAGCCGCCGGCCCCGTAAGTCACGCTGACAAAGTCTGGCATGTATGATTCGAGATCACGAATCGTCTGGTACAACGTTTCCGCGGCCTGTGGCGTCTTAGGGGGAAAGAACTCGAACGAAAACGTAGGAGAATGTTCCCGGATGATTTCGGTGATGTGCATGAGTCGGCGCTATTCTTCGCTCCAGCGACTTTCGCTCAAATTATTTCGAAATGCGACACTGCGTGGCGGCCGCCGCAACTGCCGAACGGATCTGAAGTAGTTAGAGTTTGGGCATCGCCGTCCAGTGCTTTCGGATCTTCTATGCGGCGTTGAGCAAAACTGCCACGTTCTGCGGCGCGTCAGTGTCGATTAGATGGCGTTGGCAGCTCTCTGCGAAGCTTCCTGTTGAAAACGCCTGCCCACCACAAAGCTTAGCAGCCTAGCGTCAAGCTGCGTCCCCCGCAGCCGTGCATTTCGCCTTAGCCTGGATCATTTCGGCGACCGCGTGTTCGCGTGGGTTTTAATGTCGTGCCTTTGCTTGTCTACAACACGACGCAGTTCCCCCTCCATCGTTTTAAATGCATCGTGGATGACTTTCTTGATCGGTTCGTGAGTCCCGTTATCCATCTGGCTTTCATCGGCCACAAGCTCGTGGCGCGGCGCCACCGTCACGTCGATGCGGCACCGGTATGGATTGCCTTTGTGATGGTTATGATTGGTTTGTTCGATTGCCACATCGCACCGGTTTATGTGATCACAAAATCTCTCGAGTCTTTCTGCATACTCCAAAATGAGATTGTCGATCTGGTCAGATTTTTCCAGACCCCGATATGAAATCTTAACAGGCAGTTGCATAATTAATTAAATACTAGGGGCGCAGTCGCCACGGAGGGAACAAAAATTTCGATCCACCATTGCTTTTAAATTTGCCGCAACGATCTGAAATGGCTGATCAGGCGGGTCGATTCGACTTTTACCAAGTCCGATTTCACGTGTTCGACTATTCGCTGTCGCACGTCCCCAGGCAACAAATCTACGATCGCTGCGTGGATTTCCGCAGGTGCTGCAAACGACCAGCCGTCCTTTCCGTTTTGCGAAACAATTTTCGCGATTTGGTCGGCCAACTCTTTTTGAATTCGCCGGTCCGTTTCCGTGGCCAACTGAGTGCGCTCACCGATTGACGCCGGCCCGCGGTGTGCACCTGCGCCTTCGGTGACAGGAAACCGCCCGGCCGAGTCGGTAACCTTATCGACGAGCCTTCCATGCGCGTCAGTTATGTCGAACGCTTGAACGAGTTGCAGGCTCGGTCCGCGTGTCGGCGTTTCGTTTACGCGATAGGCTTTCAAGCTGCCGCGATCAGTGACGATCACAAGAGAACTGGGTGTCATGGCAAATCACTGGCGGCGCACGTGACCGCGCACGTGTCTGCTATTCTATAAATAAAATCGTTAGCCGTTGCAACACCGCGCTTGTTCAAACTGCTTCGCATGTGAGCGCGTCGGTCACCCGCTGCGTCTTGCTCGTTCCTCCTCCGCGCTAAACGCGGGAAATTCTACGTGCCGCTTTTTCCAGGACTCTTCGCGCGCCTGAGCTTGTGTGCCGCCGACAAGTTGCAGCAAACAACAAGCTCGCCCGGAGAGATCGATATCGTCACCGGAGGCAAATGTTTTCGGCTCTGCCACAAAACCGGCGTCGTCGCTCGTGTCGAGAATCAATTGCCATTTGAGATGTTCCTGGCCAGGTAAGACAAAGGCGATGGGCTCGTAGTGTGCATTTATCAATAGCAGAAACGTGTCGTCCCGGATTGATTCGCCCTCGAAGTTGACCACATCGGTTGCATCGCCACTCAAGAGCATGCCGAGGCACCGCACGAACGGCCACGTCCATTCTTCCTCCTTCATTTGACTGCCACCCGGGTTGAACCACATCACGTCTCGAATTTCCGAGCCGCGGATGCGACGACCTTTTAGAAACTTCGGGCGCCGAAAAACCGGATGTTCTTTTCGCAGCTGTATCAATCGTCGCGTGAACTCAAAAAACTGATTCTGCTTTTCGTCGCGCTCCCAATTAAACCAGCTGATCTCGTTGTCCTGACAATAAGCATTGTTGTTGCCCTTTTGTGTCCGACCCCACTCATCACCGCCACAGAGCATCGGCACGCCCTGCGAAAGAAACAATGTCGTGAGGAAATTACGGCGCTGCCGATCGCGCAACGCATTGATCTGTGGGTCGTTTGTCGGACCTTCGACGCCGCAATTCCACGATTGATTATTGTTATCGCCATCGCGGTTGTCGTCGTTGTTCAGCTCGTTGTGCTTTTCGTTGTAGCTGACCAAATCGGTCAGGGTGAATCCATCGTGGACTGTAACGAAGTTGACGCTCGAGTAAGGCCGCCGGCCGTGATGTTTGTAGAGGTCAGGGCTTCCGGTGAGTCGAAAGGCCATGTCACCAACGCGCCCTTCATCGCCTTTCCAAAAACAGCGGACCGAGTCGCGGTATTTGCCGTTCCATTCCGACCAGGGCGGGGGAAAATTGCCCACCTGATAGCCTCCTTCGCCGACATCCCACGGTTCTGCGATCAACTTCACGTGTGAGAGCACCGGGTCCTGCTGAATGACTTGGAAGAATGGATGCAGCGTATTGAATCCCGAATGATTGCGCGCTAGTTCGGTTGCGAGATCGAATCGAAATCCGTCCACGTGCATCTCCTCCACCCAGTACCGCAAACTATCGGTCACTAATTGTAGTGTCCGCGGGTGAAGCAGATTCAAGCTGTTACCGGTACCGGTGAAATCGACATAGAACCGGGGATTGTCAGGATGCAGCCAGTAGTAGGAGAGATTATCAATCCCCCGGAAACAAAGCGTCGGGCCAAAATGATTTCCTTCCGCGGTATGATTATAAACGACGTCGAGAATCACTTCGATCCCCGCACCGTGCAGGCTGCGCACCATCGCTTTGAACTCGGCGACCTGTTGGCCCATTTGTCCGCTGCTGGAATATTCTGCATGCGGAGCGAAAAAGCCGATGGTGTTATAACCCCAGTAGTTCCTTAAGCCGTTCTCAACCAAAAGTTTTTCATCGATGTGGGCGTGAACGGGGAGCAGTTCCACTGCAGTCACACCAAGCTTTTTGAAATAGTCGATTGCAGGCGGACTACCGAGGCCCGCATAGGTGCCGCGCAATTGCTCAGGCAAGTCACGCCAAAGTTTGCTGAAACCTTTCACGTGCACTTCATAGATCACCGATTCGTGCAGTGGAATGGCCGGCCTTATGTCATTTTGCCAGTCGAATCCGGAATCGACTACCAGTGATTTCGGGACGCACCGCGCATCATCCTGCAAATTTTCGCTCAAATCTTCCTGCTCACCGCCAATGACATAACCGAACATTTCATCTGCCCAGTTCACTTCTCCGACGATCGCCTTCGCGTACGGATCGAGGAGGAGCTTCGAGCTGTTGAAACGCAGGCCTCTCTCTGGCTCGTAAGGGCCGTAAACCCGAAAACCGTACAACTGTCCCGGCCGTGCATCGGGCAAAAAGATATGCCACACCTGGTCCGTAGACTCGATAATCGGGACCCGGACGTATTCTTTCGCGTCTTGCATGCTGTCGAAAAGGCAAAGCTCAACTCCCTTGGCGTGCTCGGAAAAAATCGCGAAGTTTACGCCGTTGCCCGTCCAGGTTGCGCCGAGAGGAAACGGCTGACCGATAAATGTTCGTACTTGAGTCATAAACGCGCCGCGCATTTATCCGGCATTGGTCCCATGTTAGCAATGAGCAAAGGCGGGCCGTGTAAATCCTGGCGCCGCTGTTTTGATTGAAACCAGGTCGCAACCTCACGATGTGAAACTCACGATAATATTCGCTGCCCTAATTCTGATTTGTGCTTTCGCGACTTACCTCTATGCGCATCACAATTGGAATGTATTGCCACCGGGAACCACGATTGATCGCATCGTTGTGGAGAAAGCAGCGAGGCGATTGTCAGTGTTTCGAAATGGCAATAACATAAAGACCTATCGAATAGCTTTGGGTCGGAGCCCGTTAGGCGCAAAGCAGGAAGAAGGCGACATGAAAACGCCTGAGGGGATTTACAAGATCGATGGCCGAAATCCGCAAAGCAGTTTCCATCTGGCACTGCACATTTCTTATCCCTCAGATTACGACGACAACCGTGCGGCTGCGCGTGGAGTCTCGGCTGGTTTTGACATCATGATCCACGGAATTCAAAACGGACGCGGCTGGATCGGCGCCTTTCATCGCTGGAACGATTGGACTGCCGGTTGTATCGCAGTTACTGACGAAGAGATCGACGAACTCTGGCGGGTAACACCGGATGGCACGACAATCGAAATTCGTCCATGAAGAGCTTCTGACAGTTGACGAAAGTCTCCAGCAAGGCATGAAACCGATCTTTGGCGTTGAACCGTTAATGTTCGGCATTGTGCGGTAACAATTCAGCAGCATTTGCGACAGATGACCACGCTTACACATCCTGCTTCGATCAAGTCTGCACCGCCCAGGCGGACCATCGGTTTTGTAACTGCGTGCTCGATCGTGATCGCCAATATCATTGGCACCGGGATCTTCACGAGCCTCGGTTTTCAATTGAAAGATATTCAGTCTGGATTTGCGCTGCTGATGCTTTGGCTCGTCGGTGGAATCGCCGCGCTCTGCGGCGCGCTCTGCTACGGCGAACTCGCCGCGGCAATGCCACGTTCCGGTGGCGAATACCATTTTCTGTCGAAGATTTATCATCCATCAGTTGGGTTCATGGCAGGATTCATTTCTGCTACGGTTGGATTCGCGGCGCCCGTTGCACTGGCCGGGATGGCATTCGGGCAATATTTCAACGGAGTTTTCGGCGTTGGTTCGCCGCTTGTTCTGTCGTTCGTGGTTGTTTGGGTAGTCTCCATTTTTCATGTGGGAAATCTGCGAATCGGGAGCGCATTCCAGAATATCTCGACGCTCGTGAAATTGCTTCTTATCGGCGCGCTAATTGGAGGAGGCTTTTTTCTTTCATCAAAACAGCCGATCAACTTCTTGCCTGCCCATGGCGACAAAGCCGCGATCTTCAGCGGGGCCTTCGCAGTCGCGCTGGTTTACGTTATGTATTCCTACTCCGGCTGGAATGCGGCGGCGTATATCAGCAGCGAAATCAAGCGACCCGAGAAAAACGTGCCGCGTTCACTGCTTGCCGGCACCGGCCTGGTGATTGTCATTTATGTGCTGCTGAACGGCATCTTTCTCGCCGCCACGCCTGCTGAGGAATTGAAAGGTCAGCTTGACGTCGCATTAATCGCAGGCAAGCACATCTTCGGCGAAAACGGCGGGCGATTTGCCGGCGCTATCATTTGTCTCGGTCTGATTGCTGCCATCAGTTCCATGACGTGGATTGGGCCACGCGTGACCATGTCCATGGGGGAAGATCATTGGTTGCTGCGATGGCTCGGTGGCAAAAATAAACATGGCATTCCTACAAATGCCATCTTCCTGCAACTGCTCTTCGTGAATCTACTTCTGCTGACTCGAAGCTTTCAGGACGTAGTCCGCTACACGCAATTCAGTTTGCTGCTTTGCTCGTTGCTTGCTGTGCTGGGCGTGATTGTGCTTCGTTTCAGGCGTCCAGAAATCGCGCGACCATACCGGGTTTGGCTTTATCCCATTCCTCCTGTTGTTTTTTCGGTAATCACAATTTGGATGATGTTTTATCTGTTGCGCTCGCACACCTCGGAATCGCTGGCCGGTTTGGCAACGGCGTTGTCAGGTTTGCTGCTCTATTTTTGCGCGCATAAATCCCGTGATCGCTTGCCATGAAAACAAATTGCACCGCTCTGTCGATAGCTCTCGGCCTCATAGGCGCGCTGACGGTTTGCGCGCAGGAAAATCCTGAAGTTGCGCCACGAGCAATTCCGGTCAGCACCGGTCCAAACGAAGTTGCGCGCTTTCTCGCCGGAATGCCCGTGTCGGAGAATTCAGCCCTCGCGCCACTGACGCGCGATCCAGCGTGGCAGGCACATTCCGCATTCTTCGAAGAGCAATTCTCAAAAGTAAACGTCAGGCAGCTCCAGAAATTGCAGGGATGGCAGGCAACATATCTTCCAGAATCAGCTCAACCAAAACCGGTCGTGTTTTACATGTTTAGTGGGCCCGATTTTTTATATGTGGATCAATTCTTTCCAAGGGCCGCGGTGTACGTGCTCTGCGGAAAAGAAGCGCTTGGGCCGCCTCCCGATCCATCGCGCATCGCGAACCTGTCCGCCGCCCTCGGAAATCTGGAAAACGCGATGAAATCCTCGCTGAACACGACGTACTTCATAACAAAAGATATGAAGGTCGATCTGCACGAGCAGAACCTGAACGGCGTGCTACCGATTCTTTACACTTGGATCGCGCGCGCGAATAAATCGATCACCAGCGTCTCGATGGGATCGCTGAACAGCGGCGGCGTATTTGAAGAAGCCGCGCCGGGCAAGAAAGGCGGTAGTACTCCCGGAGTGCGTATTCGGTACACTGACAACGAATCCGGCAATGCGCAGACCCTGTACTATTTCACCACCGATGTTTCTGACGGCGGCATCAAAGCGAGTCCGGGGTTCCTGAAATTTTGCCAACGCCTCGGCACCGGCGCGAGCTTTCTAAAATCGCCGTCGTATCTGTTGTTCGAAAACGGATTTGGCACCATTCGCAATTTCATTCTCGATCATAGCAACATGATCGTGCAGGACGATTCAGGCGTTCCGCTTGCTTACTTCGATCCTAACAAGTGGAATCTGCGTTTCTTTGGCGTTTATCTGGGCCCAATCGACGTGTTCAAACAACATTATCAGCCCCGGCTGGCCGAACTCTTCCAACAAACCAATCCGCCGCCGCTGGACTTCGGATTCGGTTACCGATGGAATTACAAGGAAGCGAATCTGATCGTCGCCACGCGTAAATAATCTGTTATCTCGAGCCTAGCCGAGAATGGAGCGGCTGGGAAGCTGACATAGAGGGGAAGGCCGGAGGCTGAGCGAACGGGAAGTGAGCGAATCAAATCCCGTTACAAACCCGATAGTTATTTCGCGAGATCGTTCGGCTTCGCTGCGCTTCGCTCAGAATGACGTGACGCATTAAAACCTACGGAACCACGAATAAGGGAAAGCGTCGCCGGGGCAATCCGTGGGCCAACGCGGTGGGTTGATGTCCCGGTGTGGCTTCACCGGTATCGTGCCTCTTTCGGTTTTACCGCAGCGGTCTCGCAGAAAGCGGATGAGTTCCTCACATGCCTCGAGTTGTGCCCGCGTCGGCTGGTCTCGATTGAAATCGCCGACGAGACAAATGCCGAGGGAGATGTTGTTCAGATAATCGCTGTGCACATGACCGCCATTTATCTGACGCCGCCATCGATCGCCGACTTCGACCTGGCCGTTGCCGGTTGATGTGCCGTTCCCAATAACGAAGTGATAGGCGAGACCGTTCTGCATCCTGCGAACATGCTTGTGGTAATAGTCGAACACACGCGCATTGCCTTGCCGCGTGCCGCTGTTGTGCACAACAATGAACTGCCACCGACGCCGTTTGACTGGCGCTCGTCGAATCGCGTCGATCACCGAACTCGTTAGGTAACGGTAGCTGACTGACCGACTCCACGGCCAGAAACCTCTCCGCGGCGGGGGCGACGGCGGAGGCTCGAATCCCTGATCCTCCTCGATGCCTGATTTTTCGATGACAACCTGACCTGGGCCGGCAGCTGTACCGGCACGGGCAGACTTCGGCTGTGGCGAAGGTGTTGGCGTTTGCGCGGCAATCGCCCGTGGCGGCGACGCTGCCGGTTCGGACGTGGCCCGCGCTTCTTCTACTTGCGTGGCCGGCGTTTTTCGTGGCTTAGGCGTTTCCTCGTTTTCTGCCGACTTCGATTTCGCGCTTGTTTTCGCGGCGGATTTCTTTTTCGCCGTTTTTGGTTTCGGCGTTGGAGTGTGGTGTCGCTTCGCTTTCGGCGTTGGAGATTTCTTCGGTTTCGGAGTGGACGCTGAGTGTGACTCGGTTTCCTCGGATTGGTCGCGATGTTTTTCTTCGTTGACCTGCGCGCAAAGGAGACCCGCGACTAATGCGCCAAATGCGAGCGCAGTTGCAAGCCAAATGCGAAATCGCACCACTGCGACCGACCGTAACAGACCCCGCGACACGATCAACGCTTACAGCAGCGATTTATGAAAAAAGTTACGAAACAGAAAGATCTCCGCGTTTGCGCCGTTGTTAATCAGGTATTCGTCGATGACGCCAATGGCGCTGCCGGCGCGGGCGCGACAGTCTGGACGGCGCGCATCTTCTTGCGCTCACGCCGGATGATCGCGTTCAACTTGCCTCCCAGCAACAGCAGCAGACAAGTCAGGTACATCCAGGTGAGCAGCACGATGATCGATGCGAGCGCGAGATAAGTCGGGTTATAACGATCGTATCGCGCCACGTAGAGCTGGAAAAGTTTCGTCGCGATGATCCAGCCGATAGCAAAAAAAATTGCGCCCGGCAGCGCCTGACGAACAGTCAAATAATTTTCCGGCGTGAGAAGATAAAACGCGAGCGCGAGAACGATTAGCGCCAGCCCGGTTAACGGCAGATTCAATCCGGCGATCCACGCTTGGAGCGGAAATGAGAGTTGCCAATTGACTTCTGCAATGCCGGCCAGTTTTTCGCCGAAAACGACGGCGTTAAAGCTAAACACGATGACAATCCCAAACCAGAAAAGCATGAAGAATGAGATAATGTATTTCGACCACCAGTGGCGATCTTCCTGTACTCCATGCATGTGGCTGAGTGAGCGTGAAACCGTGGCGATGAAAACAGTGCCGAAATAAATTCCAAGGATGATGCCCGCGTTTGCGAGCAGCCCGCTCGTGCCTGTTACCACGACGCTCGCCATGGCAGAATCCAGAATGTCCTGCACTTTTGGATCTGGCGGCATGAAGCTCTTCAAGAGAAGAAACATTCGATGCA
>Ga0207697_10002018_pt1 | contig 10745 bp, 10 predicted proteins | sample KBSSwiS5withPhiX_FD_184293 | JGI IMG/M metagenome (GOLD analysis project Ga0207697, IMG submission 184293) | Switchgrass rhizosphere microbial communities from Kellogg Biological Station, Michigan, USA, with PhiX - S5 (SPAdes) (version 2) | ecosystem: Host-associated > Plants > Roots >... | reverse complement strand
GCCCAAGCCGACCGGGGCTGGACGCTGGTCAGCTGCATCGTCTCGCCGGGTTTTGAATTTGCCGGATTCGAGCTTGCCCCACCGGACTGGCAGCCGGTCGGCTAGACCAGAAAATATGGCATACGAAGCTGTTCACGCTTATCTGATCCCTATCCACCAGTGAGGATGGCTATGATGACCATACTGCGCACGCTCTTTCTCTCGCACGGCGCCCCGACCTTGCCCTTCGAGGACGTGGTCGCGCGCGAATTCCTCAGCGGTCTGGCGACCACCCTGCCTCGTCCGCGCGCGATATTGGTGATCTCTGCGCACTGGGAAACGCCCGTCCCGACGGTCAATGCCGTGGCGCGCAACGAGACCATTCATGATTTCGCCGGCTTCCCGGCCGAGCTGTACGCGCTCACTTATTCTGCTCCGGGTGATCCTGAACTGGCCGAGCGCGTTGCCGGGCTCCTCGCCGAAGCCGGGCTTCCGGTCGCTGTCGATACGCGGCGCGGGCTCGATCATGGCGCCTGGGTGCCGCTGATGCTCGCCTGGCCGGAAGCGGATATTCCCGTGGTTCAACTCTCGGTGCAGAGCCATTTGGGGCCGGGGCATCATCTCGGGCTGGGGCGGGCGCTGGCTCCGCTGACATCCGAAGATGTGCTGATCATCGGCAGCGGGAGCTTCACGCATGATTTATCGAGCTGGCGTGGCCACGCTGGGCAAGCGGAACCAGAATGGGTCACGCAATTCGCCGACTGGTTCGACAGGGCCCTGACAGAGGGCCGCACCCCAGACCTTCTGGCCTATCGCGATCTGGCGCCGCATGCCGCGCGCAACCATCCGACCGAAGAGCATTTGCTGCCCCTGTTCGTTGCGCTCGGCGCCGCAGGACCGGGCGCACAGGCCGAGCATCTCCATGCGAGCAATACCTATGGCGTACTGCGCATGGATGCCTATGCCTTTGGGAACTGACGGCGCAGCTTAGCTCGGCAGGTCGCTCTTGCCCATGAGGTGCAGGTCGACCGCGCGGGCGCATTGCCGGCCTTCGCGGATCGCCCAGACGACGAGGCTCTGGCCGCGCCGCATGTCGCCGCAGGTGAAGATATCCTCCTGGCTGGTCGCATAATGGCTGGTGTCGGCCGCGACATTGCCGCGCGGGTCGAGCGCCACGCCCGCCTGCTCGATCAGCCCGGCGGTGTTGGGGCCGAGGAAGCCCATGGCCAGCAGCACGAGGTCGGCCTTCAGCATGAATTCGCTGCCCGGGACTTCGCGCATCTGGCTGTCCACCCACTCGACCCGGACGCATTCGAGCGCTTCGAGCTGGCCGTTGGTGCCGACCGCGCGCTTGGTGACGACGGCCCAGTCGCGCTCGCACCCTTCCAGATGGCTGGACGAGGTGCGCAGCTTGAGCGGCCAATGCGGCCAGGATAGCGCCTTGCTTTCCTTTTCGGGCGGCTTGGGCATGATTTCCAGCTGCGTGACCGAGGCCGCGCCGTGGCGGTTCGACGTACCCACGCAGTCCGACCCGGTGTCGCCGCCGCCGATGACCACGACATGCTTGCCGGTCGCCATCAGGGAGCCGCGCGGGGCGGCGCGCAGTTCGTCGTCGCCGGCATTGCGCTTGTTCTGCTGGGTCAGGAATTCCATCGCGAAACGCACGCCGGCCAGTTCGAAGCCGGGGATTTCCAGCGGACGCGGCTTTTCCGCACCGCCCGACAGCACCACCGCGTCGAAATTCTCGCGCAGCGAATCGACCGAGACCTGCACGCCGACTTCGGTGCTGGTGCGCAGGGTGACGCCTTCCGCCTCCATCTGCACCAGCCGGCGGTTGATGAGGTGCTTTTCCATCTTGAAGTCGGGGATGCCGTAGCGGAGCAGGCCGCCCATCCGGTCATTCTTCTCGAACAGGGTGACGCTATGGCCGGCGCGGGCGAGCTGCTGCGCACAGGCGAGGCCAGCCGGGCCGGAGCCGACGACCGCGACTGACTTGCCGGTCTTGCGCGCGGGCATCTGCGGCAGGATCCAGCCTTCCTGCCATCCCCGATCGACGATCGCGCATTCGATCGACTTGATGGTGACCGGGTTGTCGTCGATGTTCAGCGTGCAGGCCGCCTCGCACGGTGCGGGGCAGATGCGGCCGGTGAACTCGGGAAAATTATTGGTGGAATGCAGCACTTCGAGCGCATTTTTCCAGTCATCCTCATAGACCAGATTGTTCCAGTCGGGGATGATGTTGTTCACCGGGCAGCCAGTGTGACAGAAGGGAATGCCGCAGTTCATGCAGCGCGCCGCCTGGTCGCGCAGTTCCTTGTCACCCAGCGGAACGACGAACTCATTCCAGTTCTTCAGCCGCTCCTCGGGCTTGAGATAAGTGCGCTCCTTGCGCTCGATTTCGAGGAATCCGGTTGTCTTGCCCATTTTTATTCTCCGGTCATTCGGCAGCGACGGTGGCGGCGGCGAGGCCTTCGGCCTCCAGCTGCTGCAACGCGCGGCGATAGTCACGCGGCATCACCTTCACGAAACGGGTGAGGGTGGTCTGCCAGTCGTCGAGCAAGGCGCGCGCCTGGGCGCTGCCGGTGTGCAGATGGTGGCGCTCCAAGAGGATGCGCAGCCGCTCCGCATCATGGCGGAGCATGTCGCCCATGCCATAGTCATGGACGCTGACCGGGCGCTGTTGCGGCCGGCCGCTGCCTTCGTCGGCATCCGGGGCGGCGCCGATCGCCTCGACATCGACCATGGCGAGGTTGCAGCGGTCGCGGAACAGGCCGTCGGCATCATGGACATAGGCGATGCCGCCCGACATGCCGGCAGCGAAGTTGCGCCCGGTCTCGCCGAGGACGGCGACGACGCCGCCGGTCATATATTCGCAGCCATGGTCGCCCGTGCCCTCGACCACGGCAATGGCGCCGGAGTTGCGGACGGCGAAGCGCTCGCCCGCGACGCCCTGAAAATAGGCCTCGCCCGCGATCGCGCCGTAGAGGACGGTGTTGCCGACGATGATATTCTCCAGCGGATCGCGCGTGACATGGCCCGGCTGGCGCACGATGACGCGGCCGCCCGACAGGCCCTTGCCGACATAATCATTGCCGTCGCCGGTCAGCTCCAGCGTCACGCCGTGCGCGAGGAACGCGCCGAAGCTCTGCCCCGCGACGCCGGTGAGGCGTATGGTGATGCTGTTTTCCGGCAGGCCGTCATGACCGTAACGCTTGGCGACTTCGCCCGAGAGCATCGCGCCGACGGTGCGGTTGACGTTGACCACGGGGCGCTCGATCACGACCGGCTCGCCGTTTTCCAGGGCGGGGGCGGCGGCCGCGATCAGGTCGTTGTCAAGCGCATGCTCCAGTCCATGGTCCTGCGTTTCCGACTGGTAGAGCGTGGTGCCCATGGCCGGCGGCACCTGATGGAGCAGACGGCTGAGATCGACGCCGTGCGCCTTCCAATGGTCCAGCGCCTTGCGCGTGTCGAGCAGGTCGACCCGGCCCACCATGTCCTGCAGCGTGCGAAAGCCCATTTCGGCCATGATCGCGCGCAGTTCCTCGGCGACGAAGAAGAAATAGTTGATCACATGCTCGGGCTGGCCGGTGAAGCGCTTGCGCAGCACCGGGTCCTGGGTGGCGACGCCGACCGGGCAGGTGTTCAGATGGCATTTGCGCATCATGATGCAGCCCGCCGCGATCAGCGGAGCAGTGGCGAAACCGAACTCGTCCGCGCCAAGGAGCGCGCCGATGGCGACGTCGCGGCCGGTGCGGATGCCGCCGTCGACCTGCACCGCGATGCGGCTCCTGAGGCCGTTGAGGAGCAGCGTCTGCTGGGTTTCGGCAAGGCCGATTTCCCAGGGCGAGCCCGCATGGGTCAGCGAGGTGAGGGGCGATGCGCCGGTGCCGCCCTCATAGCCGGAGATGGTCACATGGTCCGCGCGCGCCTTGGATACGCCGGCCGCCACGGTGCCGACGCCGACCTCGGACACCAGCTTGACCGAGATGCGGGCAGCAGTGTTGACGTTCTTGAGGTCGTGGATCAGCTGGGCCAGATCCTCGATCGAATAGATGTCATGGTGCGGCGGCGGCGAGATCAGGCCGACGCCCGGCGTGGAATGGCGCACCTTGGCGATATTCTTGTCGACCTTGTCGCCGGGCAGCTGTCCGCCCTCGCCGGGCTTAGCGCCCTGCGCCATCTTGATCTGGATGTCGTCGGCATTGACGAGATATTCCGCGGTGACGCCGAAGCGCCCGGACGCGACCTGCTTGATCGCCGAGCGCATGGAATCGCCATTGGGCAGCGGCACGAAGCGGTCCGGCTCCTCGCCGCCCTCGCCGGTGTTGGAGCGGCCGCCGATGCGGTTCATGGCGATGGCCAGCGTCGTGTGCGCCTCGCGCGAGATCGAGCCGAAGCTCATCGCCCCAGTGGCGAAGCGCTTGACGATCTCCGACGCGGGTTCGACCTCGCTGATGTCGATCGGCTGGGCCGCCTTTTTGAGCTCCATCAGCCCGCGAATGGTCAGCAGCCGCTCGCTCTGCTCGTTGATCGAGCGGGCGAACGCGTCATAGCGATCCTTGCTGTTGCCGCGCACCGCATGCTGGAGCGAAGCGACGCTCTCGGGCGTCCAGGCATGTTCCTCGCCCCGGATGCGGTAGGCATAGGCGCCGCCGACATCGAGCATGTTGCGATAGATCGGATTGTCGCCATAGGCGGCCGCGTGGCGGCGAACGGTTTCCTCCGCCACCTCGGCAAGGCCGATGCCCTCGATGGTGGTCGCGGTGCCGGTGAAGAACTTGTCGACGAACGCCGACGACAGGCCGATCGCGTCGAATATCTGCGCGCCGCAATAGCTCTGATAGGTCGAGATGCCCATCTTGGACATCACCTTGAGGATGCCCTTGCCGACCGCCTTGATATAGTTTTTCTGCACCTCCCGGCTGGTGAAGGGCAGGGCCTGGCGCACGCGGATTTCCTCCAGCGTGTCGAAGGCGAGATAGGGGTTGATCGCTTCCGCGCCATAGCCGGCGAGGACGCAGAAATGATGTACTTCGCGCGCCTCGCCGCTCTCGACGACAAGGCCGGTCTGCATCCGCAGGCCCTGCTTGACGAGATGATGGTGGACGGCGGCGGTCGCCAGCAGCGACGGCATCGCGATGCGGTCGGAATTCTGCGCGCGGTCGGACAGGATGAGGATGTTCTTGTCGGCCAGCACCGCCTCGGTCGCGGCCCAGCACACCTCCCGGATCGCGTCGGCAAGCCCGGCGGCGCCGCTCGCGGCCTCCCAGCTAATGTCGATGGTCGCGGTGCGGAACGCGCCGTCGAGCGACGCCTCGGCCGAGCGGATCTTGGCCAGATCGGTGTTGGTCAGGATCGGCTGATCCACCTCCAGCCGCCGGTGCGCACCCGCGTGGCGGCCCAGCAGATTGGGGCGCGGGCCGATCATCGAGACCAGCGACATGACCAGTTCCTCGCGGATCGGGTCGATCGGCGGATTGGTGACCTGCGCGAAATTCTGCTTGAAATAGTCGTAGAGCAGGCGCGAGCGGCTCGACAGCACCGCAATCGGTGTGTCGGTGCCCATCGATCCGATCGGATCCTCCCCGTTGCGCGCCATCGGCTCCAGGAACTTCGTTATGTCCTCCTGGGTGTAGCCGAACGCCTGCTGGCGATCGAGCAACGTCAGCGGATCATTGGGCAGGGTGGGTGGACCCTCCGCCTCGACGACCTCTAGATCCTTCAGCTTGTATTGCGCCGCCTCCAGCCATTTTGCATAGGGTTCGGCATTGGCGAGGCTAGCCTTGATCTCCTCGTCCTCGATGATCCGGCCCTCTTCCATGTCGATGAGGAGCATCTTGCCCGGCTGCAGGCGCCATTTGCGGACGATGTTCTCCTCCGCGACCGGCAGCACGCCTGATTCCGACGCCATGATGACATGGTCGTCATCGGTGACGAGGAAGCGCGCGGGCCTGAGGCCGTTGCGGTCAAGCGTCGCGCCGATCTGGCGTCCATCGGTGAAGGCAACGGCGGCCGGGCCGTCCCACGGCTCCATCAGCGCGGCATGATATTCGTAGAAGGCCTTGCGCGCGGGATCCATCAGCGGATTGCCGGCCCAGGCTTCGGGGATCAGCATCATGACCGCATGGGCAAGTGAATAGCCGCCCGCGATCAGCAGATCGAGCGCATTGTCCAGGCAGGCGGTGTCCGATTGGCCATGGGGGATGATCGGCCACATCTTGTCGAGGTCCGCGCCCAGCAGGTCGGATTCCATCGTCCGGCGCCGCGCATTCATCCAGTTGACGTTGCCGCGCACGGTGTTGATCTCGCCATTATGGGCGATGAGGCGATAAGGGTGCGCCAGCTTCCAGCTCGGGAAGGTGTTGGTCGAGAAACGCTGATGGACCAGCGCGATCGCCGAAGTGGTCAGCGGATTGCGCAAATCCTCGTAAAAGCTGCCGACCTGACCCGCGAGCAACAGGCCCTTGTAGACGATCGTGCGGGTCGAGAAGCTTGGCATGTAAAGCTCGCTGAGCCCCGGAAGACCTTCCTTCTCCGCCATCTCGGCGAGCGGATTCAGCGTCTGCTTGCGGATGGCGAGCATCTTGCGCTCGAACGCGTCCTGATCTGCGACCGATTCGCCCCGGCCCACGATCGCCTGACGGATGACGGGCATCTCCTCCAGCACCGTCTTGCCAAGGCCATTGGTATTGATCGGAACATCGCGCCAGCCGAGCAGTTTCTGGCCTTCCTTGGCGATCAGCTTCTCGAAATGGGCGACACCAAAGTCGCGCGCGGCTGGGTCGCGCGGCAGGAAGCACATCGCAACGCCATAGTCGCCGGGCTGGGGCAGGGTAACACCGCTATTAGCAGCCCAATCGCGCAGTAAAGCGTCAGGAATCTGGATCAATATGCCCGCGCCGTCGCCGACCAGCGGATCCGCGCCCACGGCCCCGCGATGATCGAGGTTCAGCAGAATCTGCAGGCCGCGCTGCACCACGGAGTTGGACTTCTCGCCACGGATATTGGCGATGAACCCGACACCACAGGCGTCATGCTCATTGCGGCTGTCGTACAAACCCTGGTTCTGCGGATAAGTCATCCCGCGCATCTTCCTCCATCCCGACATGGTGCCGTCGGGTTCCTTGGCGAGGGTGCTATACATAAACGGCGCGGAGAGTGAAGACTCGAACGATCATATCATGCAACCGGATTGTAACAACTCTGCGCAAATGGCGCCGCTTGAGGCGCCGGCCCGTGGCTGCAAATATCGCGAAGGGGATGTTTTCGGGTTTCGGCGCGTGATCAAAGCCCCTAAAGTTGCCTCACCCGGTTCAACAGGACGAGCGGGAGGGAGGATGAATGCCGTTAGCGAGAGTCCGTGACGCGCACGGTCGCGAAGTCAATTTCAATGCGGCCAAGCGCCTCATGGATGCGGCATTGCTCGAAGAATTGCACAGCGTCGGCGCCTATCCCGATACCCAGGCATTTTTCGAGGCATATGCGCGGGCCCATGTGCGCAAATTTTCCCAGTCTTTCGCGCCCTTTACCGGAGGGCGCTGGTAGCTGACCTTTGGCTTCGCACGTTGCGCAAGTCCGGCTATGGTTGACGCATGCCCGATAGAGCCGTCACGCCTGCAATCCTGTTCGTGTGTCTCGGTAATATTTGCCGCTCGCCCTTGGCTGAAGCGGCCTTCCGGGTCGAGGCGGAACGCGCGGGGATCGCTGTCCATATCGATTCAGCGGGCACGGGCGATTGGCATGTCGGCTCACCGCCCGATCCCCGCGCGCAGGCGACCGCGCGCCGTCATGGCATCGACATTTCGCAATATCGCGGGCGGCAGGTAGCCCCGGAGGATTTTCGCCGCTTCACCCACATTTTCGCGCTCGACCGCGAGAATCTGCGCAGCCTGCGGAATATGGCACCCGCAGGCCACGCCGCGCATCTCGCGCTCTTGATGGACGTGGTACCGGGGCGGGCAAGGGCGGTGGTCAAGGACCCCTATTTTGGCGGCGACGAGGGCTTTGAGGAGACGTGGCACGACGTAGCCGCGGCCGCTCGCGCGCTGGCGGAGATGCTGGGGCGATGATGCGTCCCGATCTCCCCATTTTGTACAGCTTCCGGCGCTGCCCCTACGCGATGCGCGCCCGCATGGCGGTGCTGATCAGTGGACAGGCTTGTGTTATCCGCGAGGTTGCGCTTCGCAACAAGCCTGCCGATATGATTGTGGCCTCTCCCAAGGCGACGGTGCCGGTGCTCGTACTGGCCAACGGTGATGTGGTCGACGAGAGCCTCGACATCATGCGCTGGGCGCTTCGCCTCAACGATCCCGAGGACTGGCTGAGCGGCGAAGACGAGGCGCTGATCGCGCAGAATGATGGCGCCTTCAAATGGCATCTCGATCGCTACAAATATCCCGAACGCCACGGCTCTGATCCGGTTGCCCATCGCCAGGCGGGCCTGACGATCCTCGCAGGGCTGGAGGAGCGCCTGGTCGGCATGAGCAATTTTTGCCGCGATCATCGCTCGGTGACCGACATGGCGTTGATGCCCTTCATCCGGCAGTTTGCGGCGGCGGACCGGAACTGGTTCAATGCCCAGCCGCTGCCACGGCTGCAGGCGTGGCTCGCGCGGCACGAGGCGTCCTCGCTGTTCAATCAGGCCATGATTCGACTATTGCCATGGCAAGCCGCCGACCCGCCGACGGCGTTCGCACTGGGGTAAGTCGGGATTCAATCGAGACACAGCACGCCTCCCAGGTGCTCGTCCAGGGCACGTTACAACCCCCGCAGGCAGATCTCCCGTTCGGCCATGCGCCGGTTGACGAGGCCCGGGACGACGCGCCCACCGGCCTTGGTCCACATCAGGAATGCGCCGCACCCGCCGCGCCAGTCCCCCGCGTTCCAGCGCCGCGCGACCGTCGACCGGCAAAAGCCGCCGACGCCGATATTGAAAGTCAACACGGCTGCGGCGGCAAGCTGGTTGGGGCGGATTACCATGCCGGGCACGCAGTTCAATATGGGCTGCAGGTGCGCCTGCACATCCTTGTCCAGGAGCGCCCTGCACTGGTCGTCGGTCCAACGCCTGCCCGTCGGCCCCACGTCCATGCCGGTATGGCCATAGCAAGCGGTCGGCACTTTCGCGATGTCGAGATAGGTGACATTGCGCTTGCCCTCCCATTGCATGATCTCGGGCACGGCGATCGCCATCGCGGCGGCGATGACCGCGCCGGCACCTATCGCTCCGGCGATAGCGTTGCGCTGGCGGGTGCTGCCGGTCATGCCCTTGGCTCCTGCGCAACGATCCGCGACAGGCCGATGAGGAGGAATAGGCCAACCGCGACCCACTGGCTGTGCGGAAACCGGTCGCGCAGGTCAGCGGGCAGCGCCGCCCAGGTCGCCGTCAGGATCGTGGCAAGGCCGGACAGCCGGACAGACCAATAGCGGTGTGCCTTTTTCCAGTCGGCGATGAGGCGGGAAGGACGGAGCCTGAGTCGAGGAAGAAGCATCTGTGACCGGCCTTTCGCAGGGCGAGCGCGGGAAGCGTCGCGCATCGGTGCGGAGGCCATGTTTCAGATGATGTAGGACAGCGGAAAGTGGCGACCTGCCTTTACGGGTGAGGCGTCTTGGCCTTGAAATTGCACAGGTCATTGACCGGGCAGCGCCAGCATTCCGGCCGGCGCGCCTTGCAGATGTAGCGGCCGTGCAGGATCAGCCAATGATGCGCGTCGCGGCGGAACGGCTGGGGAACGCTCTTCTCGAGCCCCTTCTCGACGGCCATGACCGTCTTGCCGGGCGCGAGGCCGGTCCGGTTGCAGACCCGGAAGATGTGCGTGTCGACCGCGAAGGTTTCTTCGCCAAAAGCGGTATTCATGACCACATTGGCTGTCTTGCGCCCGACGCCCGGCAGTGTCGTCAGTATATCGCGATCGCGCGGCACCTCGCCGCCAAAATCGCGCACCAGTATCTCCGATAGCCCGATGACGTTCTTGGCCTTGCCGTTGAACAGGCCGATGGTCTTGATGTGACTCTTGAGACCTTCCTCGCCCAGCGCGATCATGTCTGCCGGGGTCTTGACCTGCTCGAACAGGCGTTTTGTGGCCTTGTTGACCCCGACATCCGTCGCCTGCGCGGAAAGAACCACGGCGACGAGCAACTGATAGTCATTGCCATAGTCAAGCTCGGTGCGCGGCGCGGGATTGTTCTCGGCAAGGCGGCGGAAGAACTCGAAGATGTTCGCGCGGGAAAGCGGGCGGGATGCCAACGCCGGGGCTCGCCTAGAGGCCCAGCACGTCGCGCATCGCATAGCGTCCCGGCGCCTTGCCGATCAGCCACAGCGCCGCCGTGACGGCGCCGCGCGCGAAGATGGTGCGGGTTTCGGCGCGGTGGCCGATCTCGATGCGCTCGCCCTCGGTCGCGAAGATCACCTGATGGTCGCCCGCGACCGAGCCGCCGCGCAGCGACGCATAATAAATGCCGCCTTCCTCGCGCTCGTGCGGGCCGTCCTGCATCCGATCGAAGCGGTTGAACTCGGTCGTGGTCGCGGCGCCACGGCCGATCCTCGTCCGCGGCGGCGGCACTGAACGCCTTGACGCCGGTGCTCTTGTGCGCGGCGCGCTGCTGCGCCGTCTGCACATGACGCTGGTACGGCACCGGGCGAGGCTTCCCGGCCGGGGCGGCGACGGAAGCGGCCGGAAGGAGCCCGACCGCGGCCAGGGTGGCCGCACCCGCCGCCATGAAAAGGCGTGATTTGACAATTCTGAAATCAGGCGACAACGCCGTGATCC
>Ga0207697_10002009_pt1 | contig 10774 bp, 12 predicted proteins | sample KBSSwiS5withPhiX_FD_184293 | JGI IMG/M metagenome (GOLD analysis project Ga0207697, IMG submission 184293) | Switchgrass rhizosphere microbial communities from Kellogg Biological Station, Michigan, USA, with PhiX - S5 (SPAdes) (version 2) | ecosystem: Host-associated > Plants > Roots >... | reverse complement strand
TGTCGCCGCTGCACTTCGCGGTCGGCAATGCTATCGGCGTTTTGCGCGAAGGCGGGCAGTGCGATGATGAGGAGCGCCGCCCACAGGGCGGTGGCTACAGCTTTAGGCGTCTGACACAGACGCCCTACAAGGCGGTGCACTACAATGGTTATTACGTTCTGGGTGAATTTCATAAGTATCACTTGTTCTTTCTGGGTTCTGCGTATTCGGGTAATCCGCGGTTTCTCGGTTACTTGTACACATTGACGCGCTTTTACTGATCTCTTCTTAAGGGTTCAAGGAAAATTTCTTAAGATTTTTCGGGGCCAGCCTGCGGGTGATCGGGTCAAAGCGTCCGCAGATTGCAGTGATTTACACAGACTTAAATCAGGAACGCCCGCCTCCGCGAGTCCGTTCCGCGGCAGACAGCAACAGAGGAACCCCTGGACCCTTTTGTGAGGCTTGGGTTTAATGCAGATCGTACACCTCCACGAGAGCAATGCCTGTGGTGTTGTTTAACCGGCGCACGATCGCGGTGTTGTTCATTTCCTGCATGAAGCTCTGACCCTATCCTACGCTACGGTGTGGTAAATGTTCTATCGCCGCCGAATCTGGTGCCGGCCGTGTTGGTGGCTTTAATTCGAAAATGATAAGTGCGGTTGCCTGTCAAGCCGCTGATGTTGGCATGGATGTCCCGGTACGTGTTCCCATTCTGGGTCTGCACAGGAGTAGTGGAGCCGTAGTTGGTCGTCGTGCCATACTGGAAAAGAACCGTCGTGCTTAATCCATGCGGATCGAGTAAGCCATTGAGTTTGGCTGAATGACTAGCCACATTGGTCGCCGGGTCGGTTCTCACGACTGGAGGCCCGGTCGGGCTAAGCGTGGTAAACGTCCTGTCGGCGCCGAATCTGGTGCCGGCTGAGTTGCTGGCCATGATTCGGAAATGATAAACGTGGTTTGCCATTAAGCCGCTGATGTTCGCGCTGACATTCTGAGATGTATTTCCACTCCGACTCTCGGGAGGAGTTGTGAGTCCGTAGCTGGTGGTTAGGCCATATTGGAAATGAAAAGTCGTGGTCAAGTCATGTGGGTTGACTGACCCCTTGAGCCTGGCGGAAAAACTCGCGATCAACGTTGCCGGGTCAGTTGTGACGATCGGAGGCCCGGGCGAAGCCACTGTGCAGGTCGGGCAGTTGAATGAAATTCGATCGAAATCCGGGGCCCAGCTACCAACGATCGGATTGTAGAATTCAAGCGTGTTGAACCCGGTGTTCAAAACGACGGTCGCCTGTATCGAACCCACAGTTTGGAACGAGCCCGTGGACGGAAATGTCAAAGACATTCCTTGACCACCGTTGACGCTGAGAAGGGCGTAGCGCACCGCGTCTCCGTTGAGGTAGCAGATCGTCACGCTAGTGGGGCCCGGCACGACATTAACAATATTGAACTGGAGAGTACCAGAGTTGTTGCCTACGTAGCCTACCTTAAATCCATTGGAGCACGTCGGGCAGCTTAGAACAAACGCGCTCCCGGTCAGGAAGTTGTTGCACGACTCCGCTTCATACGCTGTACATGCTCCAGGTGTCGGGCTTGAATTTGGCGAGCACGACGGACTTGGCGTGCCTGACGGAGTGGGACTTGGCGTGCCCGTCGGTGTAGGCGTCGGGCTTTGACAGAAGATCTCCTGATTGAAAGTCACTAGTGAAAGCAGAATGAGCGCGTTCCGGAGAAGGTGCGCTTTAAGGGGGGGATTAATTTGTTTTTTCACTGTGATGCTCTCCTGACTTTTGGGAATTTACGGAAACAATCCGCTGCATGTTCGGGCGGGGCACATCGCATATTGAGGGCGCTTTTACTTGATCAGTTCTAAAGGATTCAAGGAAAATCTTCGGAGGGCTAAACCACGAATAGTACCAGCCTGGTCTATTCGCGGTTAGTTTCTACGGCGCGGCGAAACCGATCTCGATCTGCACACCCGAGTCTTGTGTGTTCACGATTACAGCCTTGTCGGGACGCACGTCGATGAGCTTGTACGTCCGATTGCCTTCAGCTGTGGCGAGGGGAAACTCCTGGTTTTTGCGCACTTCAAATTCCTTTCTTCCGCCCCAACTGTAAAGAAACCTCACCACGGATTGCGGCGAGGTGGCGACCTTTCCTTTTACAAGCGTGAGCTGTGCTTGATTCTGCTGATGCTCGAGCAATAACTCCGATACATCCATCTTCATGCCGTACTGATTGCGCTCCATCTTTTCGGTGAAATTGATGATCTTGAAATCGGTACCACGGATGACATCGCCCACTTTTAGGAATTGCGTCGGCTCACTTTCGTCGGTGCTATTAATGCCGAATTTGTCTCGTGTCCGAGAGGCAAAAATGTACCGGAACGGTTCGTCGGTGGCAGAGACCAACCGCAGTTTCGTCGTGTAATCGGGGTGCGACTCGGCCTTGGTTGGATCCGTGTTGCCCTGCCATTCGTCCAGATTGGTGAACCCGTCCTTATCGGGGTCCTGTTCAAGAGCGTCGGCGTCTTCGATGGGCAATGCATATTTTTCGAACCACTCGTTGGGCACTGGCGCATGCACCTGCGTGTTTTCCAGCGTCGCCGGCATGCCGTCCGGGCCTATGAAGTGTTTTTCCGGAACGAACAGACCGGAGCGTGTGCTGGCTTTCCATTGCAGCGGTTTCTGGAGCTGTTCCGCGGCGTGATCGAGCTCGACTGCGACCGGTGGCTGCGAGGCGGTCTTCGGCGGAACCGCGGCGGGAGGAACCAGCCGATTACCGAACTGGATGGCGCCCCACCAGATGGCGAAGGCCGAAATCAAAAGGCAAACCGCCGCAGCTATCAGCACCGCGCGATCGTAATTCGCCTTAAGCCAGTCGATTGCTTTCGCCACGGCTAATCATTAACCACGAATGGACACGAATAGACACGAATTTTTATAGGGCAATCCTCTCCCACTCTAGTTTGCGGTGCTTGAAGTTGAGGATCACGCCGACTCGCAGACCGGTGATGCGGAGATAATTCAGCATCAGCCCGCGTTCGTGATCAGTGATTCTCTCGACCGCTTTGGTGTCCACTACAACTGAGTCAAAGGCAATCAAATCAGGCACGAATACTCCAACCTTTTGCCCTTTATAGAGTACTCGAACGACGGTTGCTGCCGGTACGGAATTTTTCTGAGGCCAAACTCCACTACCAGCGCATTTTCGTACGGTTTCTCCAGTAACCCGTGGCCAATCGTGTTGAGAACGTCGATTGCGCAGCCAACAATTTGGAACACTTCAGTCTTGAGCAGCAGTACTTCGCTCCTATTCGTGTTCATTCGTGCCCATTCGTGGTTAGAACGTAAACCGCAGCATCTCGACCGTCGCTGAGACTTCGACGTGCTCGTTTCCAACAATGAAGTTCAGCGCGCCTGCGGGTGATTGGCCGGGAGATGCTTGCGGGTTTGGGGCCGGCACAGGCGCTCCAGCTCTCTCGCGCGGCGGGCCTTTGTCTTTTTCGTTGTGGACGTAGAGCGTGCGAATAATGAAAAATTGGCCGGTGGAACTTGTGATTTCGTTCAGGACTTTTCGCGCAGCACCGGGCGCGGCCGTGAAAGTGACTTCGACTATGTTGCGCTCTATCAGTTTCGCTGCGGGGGTGCCGCCCGGTTTCGCGGCAGCCGCTGCTCTTTGGCCGGCAGCTGGTGCCGGTGTTGGCGATGCTCCACGCTCTTCCGGCAACGGATGGCGGCGAAACGACGTGACGCTGTCCACTTTGGCGTCGAGCAAAATGTTGATGAACATCTGAACTTGCGACAGTTCCTGTCCAAGCAACGCCGCTACGGCTGTGCCCGGCATCATCCGGGCGAATTCATCGAAACCGAGCTGAAATTTATCCGGCAACTTCACGTTGTTCGTGCGCGCCCGGTCCTCCGCGGCAAGGGTCGCCTGGCGCAGACGCGACTGAAATTCGTTAGGCGCAAGCGGTGGCGCCGGAGCGACTTCGTTCTTCAGCTCGTCTTTGAATTTGTCGAGCGCGTCATTGTATCCCTCGAGGTAGCCTTGCAATTTCCGGTAATTCGCGTCGTTCGGAAACGGATTGAGACCCTGCAAACGGTTCCGCTCTGCTGTGCCCTGTTCGAACGTTTGCTTAGCCTCACTCCAAACGCTCCATCTCCAGTAAAGCAGGGCCGCGCCGAGCAAGATGCAAATTCCCGAAACGAGCAGAAGAGTTCCGAGCGCGCGGTTTTGTTGAAACCATTTCATCGCGTTAACCACGAATGGACACGAATAGACACGAATTCATAAGGCAATCCTCTCCCATTCTAATTTCCGGTGCTTGAAATTGAGGATTACATCTACTCGCAGACCTGTGATGCGCAGATAGTTCAGCATCAATCCACGCTCATGATCGGTAATTTTGTCAATTACCTTTGTATCTACAACAACTGAACCGAAAGCGATCAGATCAGGAACGAAAAGTCCAATCTTCTGGCTCTTGTAAACCACGTCGAACGGCGGTTGCTGCCGAAAAGGAATTTTTCGCAGCAAGAACTCGACGACCAACGCATTTTCATAAGGCTTCTCCACCAGCCCGTGACCGAGCGTGTTCAGAACCTCAATCGCGCAGCCGACAATTTGAAACACCTCGTCTTTCAGCAGTAGGTTTTCGCTATTCGTGTCTATTCGTGTCCATTGGTGGTTAGCTCTCATGGCATTTTCACCGGTTTCTTAAGCGTAAGCTGAAGCTCAAACGGGAACGCCCATTCGATATCGTTCGGAACAGAGTTGGATTTAATAAAACGCTCGGGCGTTTTCGTATCGACGGCAAAGAGCGGCGAGTTCGCGAGGTTCCGGAGGTAATCGACAACGATTTCCTGCTGTTTCGGATTCCAGAGGTACAGGCCGCGCACGTTAATCCCGTCGATCGCAGCGGAAGTCGCGGCTTTTACGGCCGGGCCCTGGGCGGGAGTGGGCGGAGAAGTCGTTGCACTTTCCGCGGAGCGTTTCTCAGAAACGCCTAACAATTTTCCGCCGGAAGTCGCGGCGAGCTCCGTGATCCAAATGTCGGATTGGGGTAAACGCGAGTTTAGCTGTTCGAGAATCTGTGGCCAAAAGTTGCGATCGTTCACCGCCGTGATCAGCGGAGTGGCGGTGTCGTTCAGCGCAGTGATTTGTTTTTTGAGCTTCTCCAACTGCCCCTCGGCTACGCGCATGGTGTCGTTCTTCTGGCGCAGCGCCTGTCCGGTTTGTTGCGCGACCTGCGCCGCGCGCGTGTAGTAAGCCGACCAGCCCAGTAGCGCGAGCAGAATACACGCGGCCGCGGCGATGAAGAACGGCTGGCGTTTTTCCAAGTCGTGTCTGCGAACGACGTTCGCCGGCCGCAGGTTCAATTCCATCGGGCAGGCAGCGACGCTGCGTAGCGCCAGTCCAACCAATTCACCTAACAAATGCGCAGAACGCGCCACGTCCTGCATGGGCGCCGACTCGGCTACGGTCACGTTCTGTAAGGGATTGAAGAACTCGATCGGCACTTGAAATTTCTCGTGAAAGAATTCGCGCATGTACGGCATTCCAGCGCCCCCGCCGCACAGGAAAATGCGAGCCGGCCGATTTCCCTGCTGTTGGGCGCGGTAGTGCGTGATGGAACGCATCAATTCTGCATGGAGCCGGGTCATGGTGCTGCGCGCGATTTTCGAGACCCGCGCGACGTTGGGATCGGCAGGTTCGGCATAGGCGCCACCGAGTCCCACAAAGCCATCCTCTTTTTTGCGAGTTTCCGCCGCGGCAAATGATTCGTTGAACTCCCTCATGATCGCGGCGGTGATCGCGGTGCCGCCCAGTGGGATGCTCCGCAAAAAAATTCTTCCTGACTCAATGAAAAGAATGTTCGTGGTGCGCGCACCGATATCCAGCAGCAGCGAGCAATCGCCAACCTCGGGGTAGCTGTAGCGAAAGGCGTTGTAAAGCGCCATCGGTGCAATGTCGACAATGGACGTCTGTAATCCTGTTGCTTCCACCGCCGAATTGATTTCGTCGAGCAAATCAACTTTGATCGCGACCAGAACCACCTGAATTTCTTCGCCCATTCCGCCCCCGACGATCTGGTAATCCCAAACGACTTCGTCCAACGGGAACGGAACATTTTGCTGCGCTTCGAACGAAATGATCTTATCCAATTTTTCCTGTCCCAGCGCCGGCAGTTTTACAAACCGGACGAACACTGATTGTGCAGGCAAAGCATAGTTCACCGGGCGCCCGGGAATTTGCATCTCGTGCATCATCTCGCGTAACACGGCGGCGCACTCCTCCAAGGCGCCATGGGCGTCTCGACGCTGTCCGGTCTCAGGATCTAGAGGCAGTTCGCGCAGACGATAATTCACCAGGACCAGACCGCCGTGAGCGACTCGAAATTCGGCAAGACCGAACGTTTGAGATCCGATGTTAAGTGTGATCAGGCGCAGCGGACCAGGCATGGCGTTAAAGCTCTAAATCGCAAATACGAAATGCCCAAGCAAATTTCAACAGAGAACTAGGAAGGTCGCGTCGCCACGGGCGAACGCGTCATCAATGCGTTAGTTAACAGAAACGTTCGCCGCTGGCTTTTTCTTGCGACGGCGGAAGCGAACTCAAACACATCGTCTTGAGGACAACACGATCCACCCTGTTGCTATTCTCGACGTCGCGTACGCGCTTATCTCGAAAATGGATACGCGCGAATTTTCGGTGAGTTGCCGTTCCAGTTCTCGAATGAACCGCCAGCTGTGATTTGGAATTTATCGTTGCCGGCCTGACCCCAGATATAACTGCCGACGTAATCGCCATTGCCTTTCCCGCTCCACTGGCCGTACACGAACCCGATTTCCCCGGTGTAATACACGTGACTTAGCGGCGAATCGAGCATCTCGGCAGGTAAATCCTTTCCATCGGTCGCAAAATTTCCAGACGGATAATTTCGAGCAGCGCTTGCTTTCCTGGTAGGCGCGGGCCCGAGATCACTCGGGGCGAAAAACGCAGCGGGAAACAGGCCGAGAGGTGCCATTCCAATTTGCACGAACGCACTCTCGCTTACCAACTGCCCGCCATCGGACCAGGCGCGAACCGGCCCGTTGTGAAATAGAATGGAATTGGACGCACTCGTAACGTTGGGCCGGTAGATGCTAAGATTAGAAACTCCGTCGAGTGGCGCCACACCAAGTGTAGCGACGCGATGTTTCCCTGTCCCAGAGTGTTTGGTCTGCTGCGCTACGAGCGGGAAACAGACGGCGAATAAACCAAGCGCGAGAACGAGCGCACCCTTGAACATGCGGGAACTCAAAGCCAAATCGCAGCAAACGCCAGCAGAATTTTTGCGCAAGCGCCGGGGACCGCTTAAGCATTGAGTCGTCATCCTGAGCGGATCCCGCAGATGCGGGAGCAGTCGAAGGATCCCGCGGTGTAGCCGTAAAGTAATGCAACGGGATTTGATTCGCTCGCTTCCCGCTCGTTCAGCCTCCGGCCTTCCCGTCCATGTCGCGGCTGCCTCAGCCGCTCCATTCTCGGCTTCGCTCGGAACGACTCCCGCTTCAACCCTTCAACGATTCCCTAAAATAGTCGATCGTCGCTTTGATCCCCTCCTCGAACTGAACTCGCGGTTCCCAACTGAGGACTTTTTTCGCGCGAGTTATGTCCGGTTGGCGCACCTTCGGGTCGTCCACGGGCAGGGGTTTGTATTCGATTGTGGATTTCGTTGCCGTGATTCGAATGATTTCCTCCGCAAATTGTTTGATGGTCATCTCGCGTGGGTTGCCGATGTTGACCGGTTCGTGGAAATCGCTCATCGCAAGCCTGAAAATTCCGTCGATCAAATCGGACGCGTAACAAAATGAACGAGTCTGCGAGCCGTCACCGAACACGGTCAATGGTTGCCCACTCAGGGCCTGTCCAATAAACGCCGGCACCACGCGACCGTCGCGCAAGCGCATCCGAGGACCGTATGTGTTAAAGATCCGGACGATTCGCGTGTCCACGCGGTGGTACCGGTGGTAAGCCATCGTGATCGCCTCAGCGAACCGTTTCGCTTCATCGTAAACGCCACGCGGACCAATAGGATTCACGTTGCCCCAGTAATCTTCCTTTTGCGGATGCTCCAAGGGATCGCCGTACACCTCCGACGTAGACGCGAGGATGAATGTTGCTTTTTTATCCTTGGCTAAACCAAGCGTGTTGTGCGTACCGAGCGCGCCCACTTTGAGCGTCGGGATCGGGAGTTCCAAATAATCGATTGGACTGGCCGGTGATGCGAAGTGAAACACGTAGTCGATCTGTTGTTCAGGAAGAAAAATAAAATTCGAAACATTGTGTTTAACGAACCGGAAATTCTCGTTCCCGGCGAGATGGCCGATGTTCGCGGTGTTACCAGTGATTAGATTGTCGATGGCGATGACCCGGTGACCTTCTCCCAAAAGCCGGTCCACGAGATGCGAGCCGAGAAAACCCGCACCTCCGGTTACGACCGAAACGGGCGCTGAATTTTTGGCCATTGAGGAATTCTTCTAATCGCTGCCGTACAGGTTTACCAGCAGGAAGTGTTGGCTTCGCCCACCGTTAAATTGTTAAATGGTTAAATCGTTGAAGCGTCAAAATGCTCTGTCCGATGTAACGATGTAACTATGTAACGAGTTACGGGCATGTAATCGTTCGACATTAGGCATTCGTCATTTACTTACTCCCATGCGCATTTTGTCTGGCCTCCAGCCAAGCTCTGCACACCACTTTGTCATTCCGAGCGAAGGCGAGATGTCTCGACTACACTCGACATGGTAAACAAGAACAACATGCGCATTCTTTCCGGTCTTCAGCCAAGCGGTGCTCTGCACATTGGCAATTATTTTGGCATGATGCGGCCTGCGGTGGCGCTGCAAGCAGAGGGCGAAGCGCTTTATTTCGTCGCCGATTACCATGCGCTCACGAGTTTGCGCGACCCGGAGATATTGCAGGCAAACAGCCGCCGCGTTGCACTCGATTTCCTGGCGTGCGGACTCGATCCGGAACGCGGGACGCTCTTTCGGCATTCGGATGTGCCGCAGGTGACGGAACTCGCCTGGATTCTATCAACAGTAGCGCCGATGGGATTGCTTGAGCGGGCCACCTCGTACAAGGACAAGCTCGCCCGCGGTATGAGCGCGAACGTCGGACTGTTCAGTTATCCCATCCTCATGGCGGCGGACATTTTGATTTATGACAGCGATGTCGTGCCAGTCGGGAAGGATCAGAAACAGCACATTGAAATCACGCGCGATCTCGCGGTGAAAATGAACGAAACGTACGGGCAGATTTTCAAGCTGCCTGAGCCGCGTATTCAGCCGGCAACCGAAACCGTGCCCGGCATCGATGGCCAGAAAATGAGCAAGAGCTACGGCAACAACATCGACATTTTCGGCGACGAAAAGGAAATGCGAAAGCGCGTGATGAGCATCGTCACTGATTCCCTGGCGGTAGATGCGCCGAAGGACCCGGCGACATCAACAATCTTCAAACTCTACTCGTTGGTCGCGTCGAATGATGAAATCGCAGACATGCGCGAACGATTTGTTAAAGGCGGCACCGGCTACGGCGATTTCAAGAAACAGCTGTTCGAAAAACTCTGGGAATATTTCGAGCCGATGCGCAAACGCCGTGAAGAAATTCTCAAGGACAAATCGTATATCGACAAGGTCCTCGCCCACGGCGCGAAGCGCGCCAACGAAATTGCGAACAAAGTCATGGACCGCGTTCGCAAAGCTGTGGGCTTGCGTTAGCGATTTTTCGATAACCGCTTCGGCGCGGTGTTGTGCCATGCTGCGGTCAGCGCTTCACGCACGATGTTGGTCTTTGCCACCGGTAGATAGATCGTCGTGCCACCCTGGCGGCCCCAGGCGCCTTTCACCGGTTTGAAAAGACCCGGATTCCTTCGAACAAATTGCTTTTGCTCGTCTGGCGATAGCTTCACCATCCCCGAGTCTTTGTTCGGGTATCCGAGTGTTGCGAAAATCCTTCCACCAACACGAAAATCGGGATGATGCATGTGCGCCGATTCAATCGCTTCGGGAAAACTCAGCGCCAGTTCGCGAAATTCATTTGGCGTCATAGCCGGTGTTAAGCTCGGGTAGCTGTTCGGTCCAACGTCATCTGTCTTAGAAAAAGAAAAAGCGGAAATCCAAACGAGACACCGACGACCAACGTTCCAAGCGTCGGCAACCAAAGAAGTCCGACCCGCAAACGTTTACTTTCGCTTTGAATGAACCAGATCAGCACGATTGCAGAAATAATCACATCCATCGCAAAAAAGGCGCTGATCCGGTTGGCGAACAGTTCACGAAAGAACAACGTAAGATTCAAGCCGTGCTCCAAAAACCATGGCACAAATTGCGAGTAAGGGAGGACCAATCCGAGCACACAGCAAACCAGGTAGAAGTGTCGCGCTTTCATAGATGCATCATGGCATGCCGCGCCAAAATTCGTCGAGCGCGTTCATTTCAACTCTGATATGATCGGCCGAATGGCAATTCTGCGAGTGCACGTCGTTCCAAATGCTAAGAGCGACTGCGTCGCAGGTGAGCACGGTGGCGCACTTAAGATCAAACTGCGCGCACCAGCGGTAGAAGGGAAGGCGAACGCGGCATTGGTGCGCTTTCTCGCCGATCAAATGAAACTTCCTCGGTATGCAATCGTGCTGCAATCTGGTCAGAGATCGCGCGATAAATTGGTTCGTATCGATGGCTTGAGTGAAGAAGAGATTCGCAGGCGCTGCCGCGCGGTTTCACTGGGGGGCGGAGCTCGGCGAGGCTCG
>Ga0207697_10002001_pt1 | contig 10797 bp, 10 predicted proteins | sample KBSSwiS5withPhiX_FD_184293 | JGI IMG/M metagenome (GOLD analysis project Ga0207697, IMG submission 184293) | Switchgrass rhizosphere microbial communities from Kellogg Biological Station, Michigan, USA, with PhiX - S5 (SPAdes) (version 2) | ecosystem: Host-associated > Plants > Roots >... | reverse complement strand
GTGGTGAGCTTGCACCGGTGATGCGCGCGATCACGCAGGACGATAGCTTCACCAGGAAAACCGTTACGGGCCTGGTCCTCTGGCAGCGGCCGGATGTCACCGTCGCCCGAGTCGGCCCAAAAACCCTCGCCGTCGGTTCGTTAGCCGAGGTGGATACTTTGGTTCAGGTCCGACTCGGCACCCAGCCGGACCTGAAGATCGACGATCCGCTACTTAAACGTTTTCAGGCGCTCAGCCCGGATAGCGCGCTCCGCCTCGTTTCACGGACGCCGGATGATCTGGTGACCTTTTTTGGCCGGGTCCTTCCGTCTCAGTTCCTCGAAGAGGCCGAATTGCTTGCTCTGGAGCTGACCCTGACCATGCCGGCCAAGGCGCATTTGATCGTGGCCGCCAGCGACGCGCCAAAGGCGAAGAGTTGGGCCGCCGGCCTGCAAAACGAACCGGCTCGCTGGCTCACTATTCCAGATTCGGATTTCGTTCTCTCTACTGCCGCGCCAAAAGTGGAACAGCAAAACGAGAACCTCGATCTGCGCTTCGACATTCCGGAAGGCGCAGCTCGGTTGCTTTTGCAGCGGCTGGCGAAGGTTCAACCTCCGGCGACACCGTGATCGTCAGTCTGAGCAGAGCACTGCGCATTCGAAGAATCCCGCGGACAAACTTGGAGTTTTCATTCTCAAAAACGTCGCGCGCCGGCTATAAGGCCTCTCTTTCGCTGCGGAATGACAGGAGGCGACGCTTGCTGGTCTTGCTGGGCAGACCCTTCCTCATCGCCCTGGTCACCTCTTACGCGCCGGTTGTTGCCGCAGAGTCGCGCTACGACAATCTCGTCGATATAAAGTCAGTTGATCCAACGATCGTCGTCGAGCTGCGTTACGCCACCCGACGTAATATTACCGGCCACGCACTTTACCCGCCCGACCTGCCGGCGCTCGTTAGGCCAACGACCGCGGCGCGGCTGGCCAAGGCGCAGAATTTCCTGCGTGCCCGTCATTATGGCCTCAAGATCTGGGACGCCTATCGGGCGCTCGCGGCCCAAATGGAGCTTTGGCAGCTCAGCCAAGACGGCGCTTTTGTCGCTGATCCCTATGACGGCAATGGCTCACTCCATACCTGGGGCGTCGCGGTCGATGCGACTTTGGTCGACGAAAAGGGTCAGGAGGTAGCCATGCCGACTGCGTTCGACGAATTCACACCCGCGGCGAAGCTGCGCTACCAGGGCGACGATCCTATTGTAAGGTCGCACCTTAAGATCCTTCAGGCGGCCATGCGCCACGGAGGGTTTTACGGGATGCACCGCGAGTGGTGGCATTTCGTCGCCTATGATTGGAAGAAATACGCACCGATGCGCGAAGCCAAACAGATCCCAAATTAACCACCATCATGATCGCCTCATTCCTTAAGGATCTCAGCCAGCCGGAGTACATTCATGTTTTGATCAACCCGTTGCCAGTTTACGGGCTCACGATGGGCATCGTCGGTCTCATCATCGCGCTTACGCAACGCAGCCGACCCGCCCAAGTCGCGACCCTTGGACTGATCATGCTCAGCGGCGCGATTGCCTGGCCGGTCGTGCACTACGGCGAGGAAGGTTACGATCGCGTGCTCTCAATGTCCGACGATCAGGGACAGGCTTGGTTGAAAGTGCATGAACACCGCGCGGACGAACTCGCCTGGTCCTTCTACGTGCTCGCTGGAGTGGCGGCGACCGCCATTCTGGCACCGATGAAATGGCCGACCTCGGCAAGGTCGTTGACCGTCCTGACTCTGCTGCTTTCCTTCGTCGTTCTTGGCATCGGTGGCTACATCGCCCACGCCGGCGGGAAAATTCGCCATCGCGAGTTTCGCAACGAACCGGCCCCGCTCGTCCCGGTCGAGCAAGACGAAGATTGACGACGTGCGCGTCGATATCATCACTCTCTTCCCTGAAATCTGTCGCGTTCCGTTGGGCGAGAGCATGATGGGCCGCGCGCAGGAAACCGGCGCGCTCGACCTGCGGGTCCACAATTTGCGGGACTGGACGAGCGACCGGCATCACGTCGTCGACGACGCGCCCTTCGGTGGAGGCCAGGGGATGGTGATGAAACCTGAGCCGATCTTCGCCGCAGTCGAGTCGCTTCGCGCGGACGCGAGCACAGTCGTGCTCATGACTCCGCAAGGCCGCCGTTTCGCTCAATCGATCGCGCACACTTTTTCCGCCAAAGAACATCTCATCATCGTTTGCGGTCATTACGAAGGGGTCGACCACCGCGTCATCGAACATCTAATCGATGTGGAGATTTCGATCGGCGATTACGTCCTGACAAATGGCGCAATTGCCGCGGTTGTTTTCGTTGACGCGATCGTCAGGCTGCTTCCCGGCGTCCTGGGTGACGAGCAATCGGCTGTCGATGACAGCTTCACCGGGGGTCTGCTCGAAGCGCCGCAATACACCCGGCCAGCCGAGTTCCGCGGCTGGAAAGTTCCCGATATTCTCCTCTCCGGACACCACGCCGAAATCGCCGCCTGGCGCCGACGCGAAGCGGAGCGTCGCACCCGGGAGAACCGGCCCGATCTTCTACCCTAGCGAGCAGTTCTGAGAGCAGCGTCATTGCCGCCTCGCCTCCTCCGTGAATATGGTCTTGCCATGCGAACGAAACCTAACCGCCGCCGGCACCTAAGAATGATGGTTCAAACAACGGCGGCGGTCGCGCTGGTTACGCTTTTCTCCAGCCTAACGATGGCAAAGGCCGAACTGGTCGCTCTGACCCACGCCACCATCATCAATCCGGCGGATTCTGCAGTCATTCATGATGGCACGCTCCTGATCGAAGGCGATCACATCGCCGCCGTCGGATTGCCTAACGATATCAAAATCCCGCAAAGCGCGCGGACTATTGAATGCACGGGCAAATTCATCCTCCCTGGTTACATCGACACACATGTCCATTTCTTTCAGTCCGCCGATATCTTCACCCGGCCCGACGCCGTCGATTTGACCAGCGTCCGCCCTTACAAGGATGAAGTCGCGTGGATTAAATCTCACCTCACCGATGTGTTTGCTCGTTATCTCCGCAGCGGGATCACCAGCGTGATCGATGTCGGTGGCCCGATGTGGAATTTCGAGGTGCGCAAGATCGCGAATTCGACCGCCAAAGCGCCCCGCGTTGCTGTGGCCGGTCCGCTCATCTCGAGCGTGGCGCGGCCGCAGCTCGATCTCGGCGATCCGCCAATCGTAAAAATCGAGACACCCGAGCAAGGCCGGGAGTTCGTCCGCAAGCTCGCCGCTCATAATCCGGACTACATCAAGATTTGGTATATCGTTCCGCCGCCTGCTGGCTCCCCATCGCCAGGTGCATCGCCCGCACCCGATCAAAGCGACGTCGAACGCGCCGCGCTCTTCCGCCCTGTCGTGCACGCCGTCATCGCGGAGAGTCACGCCCGCAAACTCCGGGTCGCGGTGCACGCGACCGAGCTCGAGGCCGCGCGCGCTGCGGTTGAGGAAGGTGCCGACCTGCTCGTCCACAGCGTGACTGACAAACCGGTCGATGACGCCTTCGTTAGGTTGGTGCAGGGGCGTGGCACGACGCTCACTCCCACGCTGGTCGTCTTTGAACGTTATGGGCGCACCTTCGCGCACCAACTCAACCTGACCCCGGAAGAAAAAGCCTGGGGTAACCCGGAAGTCATCGCCACGCTCGACATTACCTGGCTACCCGCGGACAAACTGCCCGATCGGATTAAGACCGCGCTCGAAAATCCTGACGCCGTCCTCGATCATATCAAGCAAACCTATGACGTTGCGCTCAGGAATTTGAAAACCCTGGAAGTCGCTGCCATCCCGATCGCCGCCGGCACCGATGCGGGGAACATCGGGACCATCCATGGCCCGGCTCTTTTTCGTGAGTTTCAGTTGATGAAAGAAGCCGGCCTGACTCCGATGCAGATCCTCAAAAGCACAACGGCCACCGCCGCCAAGGCATTCGGCGGCGACACTGGCACCAGGATCGGCGATATTGCGCCGGGCAATCTTGCCGATCTCGTCATCCTGAACTCCGACCCCCTCGAGAACATCGCCCACGCCTCCGACATTCACATCGTAATCAAAAACGGGGTCTCTTACCCAGCTGCCTCTCTGCTGCCGCGTTAGGGTACCTACATCGACGGCGGCTGTTGCCGTCACTCATCGATTTTTGTTGCCATCGCTGTTTGCTTGAGCCGGCGTTTGGCGGCTGAGAAGCAGCTCGGCAATGTCGAGCACCTTGACCTTTTCGCCCCCCGGCGTGCCGGCCATGCCGTCGCTCATCATGTTCAAGCAAAACGGGCAGGCCGTCGCAAGCGTTTGCGCGCCCGTAGCGACCGCCTCCTCTGCACGCAGGTTGGAGACACGCTGCTCCGGCGGTTCATCGAACCACATCCGGCCCCCGCCCGCGCCGCAGCAAAACGTCTTTTTTCCGTGGCGCGGCATTTCCCGGTATTGCTCGTCCTTGGCCGCGCCGATTACTGCGCGGGTCGCATCGACCTCGCCATTCACTCGCGCCAGGTAACACGGGTCATGCAGCGTGATCGGTTCGCTGCCAGGGTCGTTCGTCAGTTTGCCAGAGTTAACCAACTCTGCGAGCAAGGCTGAGTGGTGCTGCACTTCGTACTGCCCGCCGAACTGCGGGTATTCGTTCTTCAGGGTGTTATGACAATGCGGACACGGAGTCACGATCCTCTTCACTTTGCGGCGGTCCAGCGTTTCGACATTGGCCTGTGCGCGCTCCTGAAAAAGAAACTCATCCCCGATTCGACGCGCCGGATCACCCGTGCAGGTCTCTTCCTTGCCTAGGACGGCGAAATTTACACCCGCTTCCTTGAGTAATTGGGCCGTCGCCCGCGCGACTTTCTGCGCTCGCGGATCGAAGGACGCGGCGCAGCCAACCCAGAACAAATACTCGAAGTCGGGATTCGATTCGACCGTCGGAATGTCCAGACCTTCCGCCCAAGCGAGGCGATCGCCATTGGGACGGCCGTACGGATTCGCCTGGCTGCCGATCTGCTGCAGCGCTTTCGCGGGCGGGCCGGACAATTTTCCTTCGCCGACCAAATCGCGCCGCATGTCGCTGATCAAATCAACATGACCGATTAAGACCGGACATTCCTGGACACAGGCCTGGCACATGGTGCAGGACCAGAGTGTTTCGTCGCGAATCGTCTCATGGACGTTACCGCCACCTAACGACATTAAGTTGCGCAGATCTACCACCACAGCCTTCGGTGAAAGCGGTTTGCCGGTCGCGGTCGCCGGGCAGGCATCTTCGCAGCGACCGCATTCCATGCATGCGTCCAGACTGAGCAATTGCTGCCGGTTAAAATTCTGCAACTCAGCAACACCTGTGCGGCCCGTCCGTTCGACCTCTTCCATCGTCAACGGAACGAGCTCGCCCATGGGCCTCTCGGGTCGGGCGGCAATGTTGAGCGGACCTGTGATGACGTGCAGGAACCGATTGACCGGAATAGTAACGAAAAACCCCGCGACCAGAATCGTATGCAGCCACCAGGAGGCGAGGTGCATCGTCTGCGCGGTCGGCACGTCGATGCCGCGCAAGACCGTGACATCGATCAACCATCCGATGACGGACCAGTGCGCAATCTCCGGCTGCACCTGGGTGTAATGCATGCGCAGCGCTTCTACCCAAAAACCGGTAAGGCCGAGTGCGAGCAGAATCCCTAGCAACCACCAGTCGCGCCGGTTGTGACCGAGGCTCGCCGGCCGCTGAAAGGCACGGCGATACATGGCCAGAATGCAGCCGAAACAAAAGGCCACGCCGAAGACATCCATCGTCAGTTCGTAGATCAGGTAATACCAGCCGTGATGGAAGTTGTAGGGTCCATCGTGAGCGATCCCCAGGAGCGTGGTGCCGATGGTCAGCACGACGAAGCCGCTGAAGAGGAGCAAGTGAAGGAGCGCGCCGAGCGATTTCTTATGGACGCGTTTCTGCGCCAACGCGTAGGTCATGAGCCGTCGAATCCAAACCCGCCAATCGCGCTCAAATCCGCCCGGCTGACCTTTCCGCCAGAGCCGCACACGGACCATGACCTGCCAGACGATCGCGCCGACGCTCACAGCAATCATGACGAAGAACACGACCTGCATCCAGGGCGCGATGTTGCCGAAAACCTCGCGCGTCGCGTTGTTCATGGCGGATGGCGATGGCATTCTGGCCTAAGCTTCGCGAATCGCTTCGATGAGTTGCGGGACGATCTGGTGCAGGTCGCCCACCAGGCCGTATGTCGCCATCTGGAAAATCGGCGCGTCGGGATCTTTGTTGATCGCCACGATGATCCGCGAATCTTTGATGCCGGCCAGATGCTGGATGGCGCCGGAGATACCAATCGCGATGTAAAGATCAGGCGCGACGACCTTGCCGGTTTGTCCGACCTGGTAATCGTTAGGCGCCATTCCGGCATCAACCGCCGCACGGGTCGCCCCGACCGCCCCGCGCAGCGCATCCGCCAGCCCACCGACGAGGCGCTCGAACGTTTCCGAGTCCTTCAACGGCCGGCCGCCGCTCACCACGACGCGGGCTTCCGCTAGGTCAGGACGGTCGGAAGCGCGTTGTTCGCGCGAGATAAATTGCATTCCGTTAGGCAAGGACTCGGCGTCGAACGCAAACCGTTCGACAGGGCAAGGCGCTGCGTCCGCCGCGGGCGCCTCGAAGGCGGTGGCGCGCGCCGTGAGCACACGAACGTCGCCTTCCACTTTTACCGTGGCCAGCATGCTGCCGGCGTTGATCGGTCGTCGATAGGCAGTCGCACCGTTCACCTCTTCGATCGCGAGCACGTCGGTTACCATCGGCGCATCGAGCAATGCGGCGGCACGCGGCAAAACGTCTTTGCTGAAGGTCGAGGATGAGCCAAGGAGAGTCGTCGCCCCGTGCTTGCGAGCCACTTCCGCGATCACGGCCGCGTAACGATCGGCCAACGGCTCCCCCAGTACCGGGTCGTCGGCCAGAATCAAGGTCGACGCACCGTAGGAAACGAGCGTCGCGGCGATCTTCTCCAGATCGTGACCGAGGACGAGGAGCGCGTAGTCGCCGCCGAGTCGGCGCGCCAACGTGATCGCGTGAAGTGACGGACGCTTCACTTGCTGGCGATCCAGTTCGATCAGGACAAGCGTTGCAGCCATACTCAGAGCACCTTCGCCTCCTGCCTTAACTTGACGATCAATTCTTCGATCGACTCGACGCGCGTGCCCGCGCTACGCTTCGGCGGACGCGAAGTGGAAAGAGTCGTGGTCAGAGGCTGCACGGTCACTCCCAGTTGATCGCAGGTGAGGACTTCGATCGGCTTCTTGCGCGCCTTCATCAAACCGGGCAACGAAACGTAGCGCGGTTCGTTCAAGCGCAGGTCTGTTGTGACGACGGCGGGGAGATTGATTGCGATGACCTCGAGGCCACCGTCGGTCTCGCGCGTGCATCGTGCGCGGGTCTTGTTGTCGAGGAATTCGATCTTCGAGATGAAGGTTGCCTGCGGCCAGCCTAACAATCCCGCCAGCATTTGACCGACCTGGTTTGAATCGTCATCTACCGCTTGCTTGCCCATGAGCACAACCTGCGGCGTTTCTTTCGCGACCAACGCGCGAAGGATGCGCGCGACCGCGTAGGGATCGAGCGCGCGGGCGTCATCGATCCGAATCGCGCGATCGACGCCCATCGCCAGGGCGGCGCGGATTTGTTCGTCCACCGCGGGTGCGCCGATCGTTACGCCCACGATCTCCGTCGCTTCGCTCCGTTCCCGGATGCGCAGCGCTTCCTCGATCGCTATTTCGTCGAACGGATTGATGACCGACTTGGACGCGGAATCCCCTGGGCCGGCGTAGGGGTCGGGCACGCTCTTGAACGCGACGAGGATTTTCATACGGAGGGAACCGACAAGCGGCTCGACTTCCTCACAAGCCAAGGAGCGAAGCGATGATGTTACGTTGGATTTCGCTCGTGCCGGAGTAGAGCTTGCTCCCAATCGCATCGCGCAGCTCGCGCTCGACCTCGTATTCCACCATGTAGCCGTAGCCACCGTGGATCTGGATCGCGTCCTCGCAGCATTTCACCCAGCAATCGCTGATGTGCAGCTTGGCCATCGCGGCCTCCAGGTAAACCGCCTTGCGATGACCGGCCGCCCACGCGCCATGGTAGAGCATGTGCCGGGCGCTTTCGACGCGCAGTTTCATGTCGACGATTTTGGTCGCCACCTGCTGAAATTTGCCGATCGATTGGCCGCCTTGCTTCCGCTCATTTGCATAACGAATACAGGTCTCGAGCAACCGCTGCATCGTCCCGACCGCGCTCGCCAGGATGCAGCCGCGTTCCCAGGTCATCGACCGGGTGAAGAGCCAACTGCCCGCGCCTTCCTTGCCGAGCAGGTTCTCCTCCGGCACCTCGCAGTCGGTGAAAAACACCTCCGCCATTGGCGACGTGCGCACGCCCATCTTCTGGATCTTGCGCGAAACGTCGAGCCCCGGCGCTCCTTTCTCGACCAGGAAAGCACTGATGCCAGACGCACCTTGCGTTTTGTCCGTCATGGCAAAAACCACAATCACGTCCGCGATTGGGCCATTGGTGACGAAAATTTTGCTCCCGTTCAGAATGTACTTGGCGCCTTTCTTGACCGCGGTCGTGGCGAGACTAAAGGCGTCGGAACCGCTGTTCGGTTCGCTCATCGCATTGCCGCCAATGAGAGAGCCGTTGCAAAGTCCGGGGAGAAATTTTTTCTTTTGCGCCTCGGTGCCATTGTAAAAAAGCGGAATGATCGCCGTCCACATGTGGGCGTTGATCGAAAAAAGCAGACCATTATCCTTGCAGCCGTAGCCGAGCCTCTCGAGCGCCGCCACGGTGGTGAGCGGATCTTGCGCGAGCCCGCCGTATTCTTCGGCGACGGGCAGCCCCTGGATGCCGAAGGCGCCGCATTTCTTCCAGGCTTCGTGATTGAAAACCGCGTCGCGATCGTTCGCGATCACGTCGTAATTAAGTTGCTCGCTGGCGAAGCGGTCAACCGCGCTCAGCAGCTCTCGTTGTTGATCCGACCAGGCAAAATCCATGCGACGAGTTTCTCCTTTGGGTTTTGAATGCGCTGCTTCGGTCCTGAACAAATCGAGCAAAGCCGGTGCCGTTTGCCGCAGGCGTCCCGCCAGGCGCGGTAAGCGGCCATTCTAGAGGGGCGGTGAGAAGCGGTCAAGCCAACGCAATGCGTGCATAGTCGCTAATGCCGTCATACGGTTCGCGAGATCTCTCCTGTTGGCGGATGCACTTCCGGCCTTGCACGAAGAGGCATCTAACCGAAAGGATTTTCCGATCGGTGCCGCTGCGATGAAACTTGAAGCCTACTTGGGCAAGGAAAATTACCAACGAGTTCCGCTATCAAGGAGCAGTCTGGGGCACTTCCACACCCCCGGTTCGCTCAATGGACATCCCGTTGTTGTCCTGATCGATACCGGCGCAGCCAGCACCGTGGTCGACCTAGGCTCGGCACGCGATCTCGGGTTGACGGCCAACAAGTTGGCGGTGACTGGCGGCGGAGCCGGTGGTGCGAGCCTGGAAATTTACGATCTACCCAATGCCAAGCTGATGCTGGGCGAGGTCAAACCGCGGCCGCGCGCACTCCTGGCGATGGATCTTGCGCACGTTAATCAGGCCCTCGCGCATCGGGGTGAAGGTCGCGTAGACGTTGTTCTTGGCGCTGACGTCCTTGAGATCCAGAAAGCCGTCATCGATTACGGAAGTTCCTCACTTTTTCTTAAAGCAGTGAGGTCAGATCTCGACGAAGACTTGTCCGGGTCGAGCCAGGCGCAAAACATGACGTCACCGCAGCGGACGCAACGACCGCAGAGCTTGGGATGTACGCCAACGGTGTAGTCGACGTCTATCCAGGTGCACTGCTCAACACGCCGATAAACTCCTTGAGAAAGTCTATCTTCGAGAGCCGCTCCAGTCTCTCAAGGTTGAAGGTCTTGCTGACTCTTCTTTCCAGGAGTGAAAACGCATCGGGCACAAAAAGATCCTGTCTCTGCACCCCAAGTCTCAGCACAAAAGTGGACATCAGGGCGCTCGCCGAACGATCGTCTGCCAGGCTGGTATAGGCCATGACTGCGTCAAAGAGATATAATTCGGTCCACTGCTCGCTCACCTCGTAGGTTTCTTTCTTCTTTGCATGCTTGAAGAAGGTGACCGGGTTCTGTGATTTGGCGCGGCGGTCTTTGTAAGTCCCTTTCGGCAGATAGGCGGCGGTGTAAGGCCAGGCCGCAGTCTCTCGAAGGGCCGCCAGTTCAAGGAGCAGGCGATGAGCGGCCGCGGTCAGCGCATGAACCGAGACCAGATCATCTCCAACAAACCAGAGCCAGATCGCAGACTCGATCTGGCGCCTTGCCGCTTCGAGTTTGGTCAGCCTAACGAAGCGAGGTTTGATGCATCTGTTCATTGCGGGCTCCTCGCGACCCAAAAGCTGGCAAGCCCCGGGGGGCGTTCGACTTAAGATTCGCGCGAACCCGATTCTAGTAATTTTCGCTCTGCCTTGTCAACCGTGACGACACAAATAAAAGGTGTCTTGAGCGATTCCACGCTGATCCCATCGGATTGACGATTCCGGGCGCGTTTCTGAGCGACTAATTAAAGGCGTGCATCGCCTCACACCGTTAGGCAACATGCGCTCATGAACTTCACGAAAAACATCGGAATGCTCTTGCTGGCGGTTTATTTAATCGTTGTCGGCATCATCGGTTTGACTGGCATTGGCCCCGGCATCCTGTTGCCGATCCTCGCTCTAATCGCGGGCGTCTTTATCCTG
>Ga0207697_10001999_pt1 | contig 10809 bp, 6 predicted proteins | sample KBSSwiS5withPhiX_FD_184293 | JGI IMG/M metagenome (GOLD analysis project Ga0207697, IMG submission 184293) | Switchgrass rhizosphere microbial communities from Kellogg Biological Station, Michigan, USA, with PhiX - S5 (SPAdes) (version 2) | ecosystem: Host-associated > Plants > Roots >... | reverse complement strand
CTCACGGTTTCGTATAGACCAGCTTGGCTGCTGTGGGGAGCGGTTACGGCTACCGCTTCTGGATTGATTGTCCTGCTCGGTGCTATCGCCGCCTGGCGTTACTCTTCGTCGACCGCAACGGAATCCCGTCTCTGATTTCTGATGACAAGCGCCGCGCTCAGAGTTCTTTCGGATTTTCGAGCAGTTCGATCACGCGCTTGAGCAAACGGCTGGCGCCGCCACCGTCGACGCTGCGATGATCGAAGCTTAAGATGATTTGCGCTTCGGTTCTGGGGACGAATTGGTTTTTTGCTTCGTCCCAGGACGGAACTTTTTTGCCCATACCCAAGCCGAGGAGCAACGTTTGATCGGGGAGGGGAATAGGCGTGCCCCATTCCATTCCGAAAATCCCGAAGTTGGAAACGGTCGCGATCCCGCCGGCCTGCATGTCAGGCGAAATCCGCCGCTGTCGCGCGAGCTCGATTAATTCTTTGTATTTCGTCGTGAGGTCCGCGAGCGAAGTTTTCTCTGCGCTCCGAATCACCGGCACCATAATTCCGTCCTCCGCTTCCACAGCGATTCCAATGTCGATCGAGTTTGATTGCACCACGCGGTTTCCAATGAATTTTGCCGCTGCGGCCGGATTCTCCGCCAGCGCAAGCGAGAGCGCGCGCAGCGCGTAGAGGCCGAGGCCGGGTTTGGGATCGCGCGATTGGCGAGCTTGTAGCGCGGGATCGAGATTCACTGATGACCCGATCGTTGAAAGAGGACGTGTCCAACTTCGACGCATCGCATCGGCGACGCCGGCGCGAATCTTTGAGGCTTCCTGCGCCGACTGGCTCTCGATCTTGTGCAGAAAGCTTTCGAGGTCTTTAATCGTCACGCGGTTGCCAGCACCGGTTCCCATGATCCCTGCGAGATCAGCGGTTGTTAGCTGCAATTCGGCCATGCGCGCGCGGACACGCGGCGACATAAAGGTTGCGCCTTTCGTGATCGCGGGCACGGGTAGACCGCCAGCCCGGTCACCGTCGCCATCACGCGCAGCAATTCTTTTCTCTCGAGCCGGAGCAACTTCCTGATCGGCACGTGCAGGAATTTCTTCCGCCACTTCTTTTTGCGGGGGCGGCGCTGATGTGTGTTTCGCAAAGCGCGCAGCGTCTTGTTCGCTTGCTTCAATGTAGCCGAGCACTGCGCCCACGGGATAAGTTTCCTTCAGTTGTACCGTGATCTTGTCGATCTTGCCTTTGCACGGCGTTGTTACGCCCATGACCGCTTTGTTCGTCTCGACGTCGATGATTTCCTGATCGTCCACAACGTCGTCGCCAGGCTTGACCTTGATGTCAACGACTGTGGCTTCGGCGATCGATTCGCCAAGCTGCGGCATGATGATAGGAACTTGCGGCATAGCTACTCCGTCATTCCGAGCGAAGTCGAGGAACCCCGTTGCGTAACCTTAAACCTCATTCTGCGGGATCTTTTGACCGCGCTTCGCTTCGCTCAAGATGACAGTTTATCCGTGGCATAAATTTATTCTCGGAGCAAGGCGCGCGCTTTTGCGACGATGTTTTTCGCGTTCGGTCGATGCGCGCTCCAGAGATTTGGATGATAGGGAATCGGAGTGTCTTTCGCATTCAGACGTTGGGGCGCGGCATCGAGCAAATGAAATCCCTGGTTGGTCACCCGGGCAATGACCTCGGCATTCGTGCCGCCCCATGGAAAAGATTCGCCAACGCAAAGTAAGCGGCCGGTGCGCGCCACAGATGCAAGCACGGTATCGGTGTCCAACGGCTTGACCGTGCGCAGATCGACAACTTCAACCTCGAGACCTTCGCGCGCGAGTTCCTCTGCGGCGGCTAGAGATTCCTGAGTCATTGCGCTGTAGCTCACGACCGTAAGATCGCGCCCTTCACGCGCAATACGCGCACGTCCCGTGGGCAAACCTTTGTCCGGCAATTTGTCGGCTTTGAGATGGTAATAGAGATATTTGTGTTCGCAGTAAACGACAGGATCATCGATTGCCACAGCTTCTATCAACATCGTGTAAGCATCTTCCACCGTGGCCGGCGTCATCACGATGAGACCGGGATAATGCGCGTAAAGCGATTCCATCGATTGACTGTGAAACGGACCGCTTCCCTTTGTTCCACCGGAAGGTAAACGCACAGTAATGGGCACCGGCATGCCTGTTCGCCAGTAGTGCGTGCCTGCGTTGTTGAGAATTTGGTTCAGCGCAATGCTTGAGAAATCCGCAAACTGCATTTCGACAATCGGCCGCATTCCCTGCATCGCAGCGCCAATGGCAGCGCCGACAATCGCATCTTCACTGATCGGCGTGTTCAACACGCGCTCGGGAAATTCCTTGGCCAAACCTTTCGTTGCCTTGAAGGCGCCGCCAAATGCCCCGCCGACATCCTGCCCGTAAATGAAAACGCGATCATCGTCGCGCAGCATTTTCGCCTGCGCTTCCCGGATGGCCTCGAGGTAAGTGATGCTCACAATGAAAAAATGACGAATGACGAATGAAGAATGAAGAAATAATGACGAAGCTCGAATGATAAAGGGTCATCCTGAGCGGAGCGCAGCGGAGTCGAAGAACCCCGTGGAATTACCGTTCGGTTCTGCCGCGGGATTCCTCGACTTCGCTCGGAATGACAGGCCTTTGTTTCGTCATTTGTCATTAGGATTTTCTTCGTCCTCGGGCATTCGTCATTCGTCATTGATTTGATCGACGAGCTCGCGGTTCGATAACGCGCACCAATCTTCTTTGTCGGCTTCCGGCACGGCTTCTTTTTGAGCGGCGGCAACTGCCTCGTCTACTTGCGCGACGGCGTCTTTGCGCCATGCGGCCACTGTGTCTGGATCCATCAGCTTGGATTCGATAATGGTTTGCTCGGCGAACTTCAAACAGTCCCGCGCAAACGGTTGCTGCTTCATCTCTTCGGACACGTAACTGGCGTCATCATGTTCGCCATGACCGGAAAGTCGCAATACCGAGGCAACAACTAACTGCGGTGGTCGTCCTGCACGCGCGCGTTTGACCGCACCGCCAATTACATCCAGGCACGCGGCAAGATCGGTTCCATCCAGGCTGTAACCTTCGAACCCGTATCCATTCGCCCGTTCCATCAAATCATCGCACGCAAATTCGCGGTCGTTAGGCGTCGAGTACGCGTAATGATTATTTGTCGCGACCACTACAAGCGGCACCTGTTCCACCGCGGCAATGTTCATTCCTTCATGAAACGCTCCGGTTTGCATCCCCCCTTCGCCGATACATGTGAGGCCGACAAAATCTTTCTCTCCTCGAAAACGCTTCGCCATCAATGTGCCGACTGTAACTGAAACCATTGCGCCGAGATGACTGATCATTGCCAGTTCGTTATCGCGCGGATGCCCTCGATGAATATTGCCGTCGCGGCCGCGCATCGGGCCCAGGCGCGAGCCGAGATACGTGCGAGTGACGTCGACTAAGGGTTCGCCAAACGCAGATCGCCCCGCCTGGTCACGAATCAACGGCGCAAAAATGTCGCCTTTTTCCAAAAACAGACCGCATGCGACGCTAACTGCTTCCTGACCCTTACCGATGTAAACGCCGCCCGTAATCTGACCGCCGCGGTAGAGACTAACGAGCTTTTCCTCGAGCGTGCGTGTCAGCAGCATCCAGCGAAACGCTTCGAGAAAACGTTCGTGGGGAGGCGCGGTTTTGTCCCCAGCAGCTTGGTCCAGTGAAGCAGACGCGCCTTTTTTCTTTTTGGATTTTGCGGTCCGCTGCGCCGTCTGAAGCATCGCGTCATTTTAGCCAAGATCGGTAGCTGCGCGCAAAGTTTTTCTCTGACTGCAATGGTGTAGCAACCGATGGAGCCGGCGCGCCCTCTCGCCGAAGACCAACGACCGGGGGCAGGCCGTCTCCGGTCTCTTCGTTAGAGCCGAATACTAACGCGCTGCGAACGCGAGATGCCGCTGCGTCGGCGCATGCGCATCGCCGTTCGAAGCTGCTTCACTGACAGGCTGTGCTGGCGCAGTCAGCTTGACGCCGACCAACTTGCTCACGCCGCGTTCTTCCATCGTCACGCCATAGAGGACAGCAGCTTTGGCGATTGTCCGTTTGTTGTGGGTGATGATGATGAACTGGCTCTGCTGCACGAATCGGTCGAGGACCCGGATGAAACAGTTAATGTTGTTTTCATCTAGAGCCGCGTCCACCTCATCAAGAATGCAGAACGGACTCGGGCGCACCATATAGATCGCAAACAGCAGCGAGACGGCAGTCATTGCGCGTTCGCCACCACTCAACAGCGAGACGCTTTGCAATTGTTTCCCCGGCGGTTTGGCCGTGATTTCGATGCCGCAGTTCAGCGGGTCGTTCTCGTCCGTTAGTGACAAGTCTGCGCGTCCGCCACGGAACAGCTCGCCGAACATTTCCCGGAAATTCGCCCGAACTTGCTCAAAGGTGTCGGCAAATAGTTTACGTGTTGTGGAATTGATACGCGCGATCACGTCGAGCAGTTCGCGCTGGGAATTTGTAAGATCCGTGTTTTGCGCTTCGAGGAACTTGTAACGCTCCTCGAGTTCGTCGTACTCGTGCACCGCCTCCAGATTCACCGGTCCCATGTTGTCGAGCTGTGTCCTGAGATCGGCGATAATCTGTTCCAGATCGATCTCTTGGGAGCGCATGCGCCCTCGCGTGCTGATTTCGGCGCCCTCGCCGAAATCCTCAACGGACACGGCCTCATCCGAGGCTTGATCATCGCTTGGGTTCTGCTCGTCGGCGGGGGCGCCGACGAGGGCACGCGGGGCGCGTGCGCTGCCCAGATCTTGCGCGCCTGCGCGCTTTCTCAATAGCGCGCTCAAGATCTTTTCAAACAACGTGTCATCGGGTGTGAAGCCACGAAGATCGATTTGGTAGCTGCGGGAAACATGCGCGACAAGATTGTCGATTTTCATTTGAAATTGCGACTCCCGGACTTGCCCCTGTGCGCGCCGGTCCTGTAATTCGCCTAACGAGTCGCGCACTCGGCGCAATTCGTTTTCCCGATCGGAAATCGCGGCGATACGCGTGGCGCGCTGCTCGGCGATTTTCGCGCTCTTCGCATGGGCCTCGTCACGCTGCGACGTTTGAGTTTTGATCAGTGTTTCAGATTCACGCGACTCCTCGGCCTGCGCCGCTAATCTCTTCTCGTACGTCGCTATATCCCCCTTTCGAACTGTGATCAACTCGGCAAGCTCGGCGTCGCGCGCGCTCATTGGTTCGCGTTGCGCAATCAAATTTTCATGGCGCTGTTGCTCGGTTGCGACGCTCAACCGCAGTTCATTCGCTTTCGCGGTTAGGTCTTCCTCGCGTAGCACGGTTTTTTTCTGCGTGGCTTCGAAAGCGGCTAACTCGTTTTTTTGATTGGCCAATTGATCGCGGCCCGATTGAAGATCCCGCTCTACATGCGCGAGCCGTTCGTCGGCCGCAGCAATCTGGCGCTCCAAAGCAGTTTTCTCCGATTGCAAGGTATCGATCTTGCGCCCGGCCTCGCTCAGTTCGCGCTGGAGACGCGAAGCGGTTTCAAGAGCGGTTTTCCAGTCGTCCCGTCTGGCGGAGACTGAATCGTATTCTTTTGCCAGAGCAGCTTCTTCGTTTGCCAGATTGGCGATTTGCGCTTTACGCTCGAGCAAAGACGCCGCGCGGACTTCGCTGCTACCCGTGAAGACGATTCCTTCTCGGGAAACATATTCGCCGGCGACCGTGGCCATCGCCAGAGCAGGTTCTATCTTTTTGTACTCAAGCGCGTCTTCGAGTGCCGAAAAAATTACGACGTCGCCGAGCAATCGCGTGACGAGTGCTTCCAGCGGCTTCGGTGCACGCACCTTGTCGGTGGCCCATGCAAGTGCTTCCGATGGCAGAACTTTTTGCGACGTTTGCGGCGCGGCCGCCGTCAGGTCGGGGATCAACAGCGCGGCGTATCCCAGTTTTTTTTCCTTTAATCGCTCAATTATTTCGGAAACGACTTTCGCATCTTTTAAAACGATGGCGTGAAGATTACGGCCCAGCGCGGCTTCGATTGCCTGAATGAATTTTGGATCGACATCCAAGTGCGCAACGAGCGAACCCGCAATCGCGTCCCGGAATTCTGCGGAACCGTTGACGCCCTTAAGCAGGGCTTGCGAACCTTCGGCCAAGCCTTCGCCTTCTTCATTCAGCTGACGCAACACGTCCAGGCGTGATCGCTTTTCGGCGAGTGTGCGATGGAGCGTGGCAAGATCCTGTTCCGCTTGAGCCAGCAATTTCTCCTTTTCGCGAAGTCTCGTCTCGACATCGAGCGGCTGACGACGGCTCACTTGGAGCGAGACACCGATTCGCCCCACGAGTTCTTCGCGCGCTTCAGTTAACGCTTCGATCTCTTTTAGAAGTTGTTCAACTTGTGCGTGAGTCAATTCACGGCGCGCTTTGGTTCCCGTGAGTTCCTCTTCGAGGGCCGAGATCCGGCTTTCGGATTTCGAGAGCGCGAGTTGCAATTCTTGCAATCGCGTTACTCGATCACTGCGTTTCTTGTGGATTTCTCCAGCCAGAGCTGATAGCTCGGTCAGCTGGGCTTCCTTTTCGTTCAACTGCTCCTCGATTTCCGCGATCGAACTGTTCGTTTGCTCGATTTGGGCTGCCTGCTGGTTGCGCTTGTTTTCGGCCTCGGCGACCTCGCGCCGCGCGCGTTCGATGAATTCGGCCAGTTCCTGCGCGCGCTGACGGTTGAATTCGATGCGGTTGCGGTGTGTTGCAATCTCGCTGTCTAGTCGCTGCACTTCTGCACGACACTCGGCGATCTCTGTGTCGATCTTGTCCAGCGCCACACGTTCCTGCGTTAGCGCGTTTTCATTGTTGTCGATTTTCGTGCGCGCGATCTTCTCGCTGTCAATTAAACTTTCGATTTCTTCCCGCGACGCGGCCAGGTCACGCTCCAGCGCAGCAAGCTGTTTGGAAGCATGATGTGTCTCAAGCACACGAAGATCGGCGTGCAATGCCTGATAGCGTCGCGCTTTCCCCGCCTGTCGCTGAAGTGAGCCGATCTGGCGTTTGACCTCCTTAATCACGTCCCCGATGCGCAAGAGATTTGCTTCCGTTGCCTCCAGTTTCCGGAGCGCCTCGCGTTTTTGCGTTTTATATTTCGTGATCCCGGCTGCTTCTTCGAAAACCGCGCGCCGATCTTCGGGACGCGAGCTCAAAATCATGTCGATTCTGCCTTGCTCCATCATGGAGTACGCAGTTCGCGCGATCCCGGTGTCGGCGAAAAGACTTTGAATGTCGCGAAGCCGACACGCCGTTTTGTTCAGCAAATATTCGGAATTTCCATCGCGATAAATGCGGCGCGTCACCCGCACATCATGCCATTCGGTTCCGAGTTCTTCAGCGCAGTTGCTGAATGTAAGTGAGACCTCCGCAAATCCCACCGGTTTGCGTGTATCGGCGCCGTTGAAGATGACGTCAGCCATCTCATCGCCCCGAAGCGATTTGGCGGATTGCTCACCGAGCGCCCATTTCACGGCGTCTAGCACGTTGGATTTTCCGCAACCGTTCGGTCCGACTATGGCGGTGACGCCCTCGTGAAAATTGAAGACAGTTTTATCGGCAAACGATTTGAAGCCGAATACCTCGAGCGAATGTAAATGCATTTTGGGCTAAACCCCGGGTCTTCGGAGCCTCAATACAGCAGGCTCATTTGCGTTACAAGGGGAAAATCACACAATTTGAAGGGGTTCCAAGGCCGCCCGGCCACATGATATTGTAGGTTGGCCACGACTACGACATTCCATTAGCAACGTGCAGCTGCAATTGCTGCCCATTTGAAAAGCACCGTCCTTGGCGCGTGGAACTTAACTCGCACTCTTGCGTTGAACAACCCAATCACGGAGGATGCGCCGATGGGAAATGAATCAGCGAGCTCCCTTGAAACAGCTGAGCGCGTTGATCATCAACTGGTTCGCGGCATCGGAATTCCAGCTCTCACGGCGAATATCGTCAGCTCAACAATTGGGGCTGGGATTTTCGTGATTCCAGCGACAGTTGCGAAGGGATTGGGTTCCGCGGCGCCACTCGCCTTTGTCTGCTGCGCGATTGCCATGGTCTTGTTTGTCACCTGTTTCGCGATTGCCGGCAGTCGCGTTTCGTTGACCGGTGGTCTTTACGCGTATGTCGAAGTGGCGTTTGGGCGGTACGTAGGATTCCTGGCCGGGATGCTGTATTTTCTCACAGCACTCGGCGCGGTCGCCGGCGTCGTGAACGTACTGGCAAACTCAGTTGCCCTGGTGGTGCCGTTCCTCGGCGGTCCCGTGATGCGGATCATCGTGATGTTCGCGGTCTATGCGTCCCTCGTATTGATCAACATTCGCGGCGTCCGGCAGGGCGCTGGTGCCGTGACAGTCATCACATTCGCCAAGCTTTTGCCGCTGTTGTTGTTCATTTGTGTCGGAATATTTTTTATTCATGCTCCGAATCTTGCCTGGAGCGGTTGGCCGAGCAGCAAGTCGTTAGGTGACGCCGTTATCCTTTTGATTTTCGCTTTCGTGGGGATCGAGGTGGCATTGATTCCAAGCGGCGAAGTGAAGCATCCTGCGCGCACCGTTCCTCGTTCTGCTTATCTCGCGCTGGTGATTACGACAATCATCTACCTGATGATCCAACTCGTCGCGCAGGGCACGCTCGGTGCCGATGTGGCCAATCATCCCGACGCGCCCCTCGCTGAATCGGCGGCGACATTCCTTGGTCACGTCGGTCGCATAATTCTTCTGACCGGAGCGAGCATCTCGGCGTTTGGATTTGTGACGAGTGACATCCTGAGTTCGCCGCGCATGATCTTTGCATTCGGGCGCGACGGTGCGTTGCCGCAGTTTTTCGCGCACGTGCACCCGCGCTATCGATCACCAGATGTCGCAATTATTACGTACGCTTCGCTCGCGTTCGCGCTGTCAATCAGCGGCACATTCGAGAAACTGGCGGTCCTTTCAAATGTCGCGGTTCTATTGATGTATCTGCTCTGCTGCGCCGCTTGCTGGGTTTTGGTGCAACGGGATGTGCGCGCGGATGGTAAGCCGTTCAATTTTCCCGGAATGAACATTGTTCCTGCGCTGGCGATTCTTGCGATTATTTGGATTTTGTCTCACGCCACGCTTCGTGAATTCCTTGTGACTGGAATTGTGCTGACGCTTTCGTCTTTCTTGTACTTCGTGCGTAGAACAATCGCGCGTCCTGAGCATGTGAATCGGTGACATCATGCTTTTGCAGGGCAAGCGCTCCGCTTGCCAGGTCATTGGCTGGGCAGGCGATGCGCCCGCCCCACAACTGTTTCTCGCGTGGGACTTGAGTATTGGACGTTCGTAGGAACGCGGGTTTACTCTTTCGCCATGCGCGACAATTATCTCGAAGAGTATTATTCGTTTCTGCGGTTTCCGAGCGTCTCGACTGACGACAAGCACAAAGAAAAATTGGTCGAATGCGCAGAGTGGCTGGTGAACAAGCTCAACAAGATCGGTCTGCAAGCGCAGCTTGTACCCACGAAACGTCATCCCATCGTCTGGGCGCGCAATGAACATCGGCCCGGGCGTCCGACAGTGATGATTTACGGCCATTACGATGTGCAGCCGCCGGATCCTCTGGAACTTTGGGATTCACCGCCGTTCGAGCCTGTCTTGAAGAACGGCTACGTGTTTGCCCGCGGATCGACGGACAACAAAGGCCAAATTCTTGCGCACATTCTCGGAATTCAGGAGACGATCGAAGAGCATCGTGAGCTGCCGGTGAATTTGCATTTGGTGATCGAAGGCGAGGAGGAGATCGGAAGCGCGAATCTCGGGCCTTTCCTCAGTCAAAACCGCGAGGCACTCAAATGTGATGTGGTAGTCGTGTCCGACACGGGAATGGTCGAGCGTGGCGTGCCGACGATGAGTTATGGGCTGCGCGGCGTCACGGCCCTTGAGGTCAAAGTGACCGGTCCGAAAATGGATTTGCACTCGGGTGTTTTTGGCGGAGCCGTCGCAAACCCGATCACCGCATTGGCCCAATTACTCGCAACACTTCACGATCGCGACGGTCGCGTGGCAATTGCAGGATTTTATGATCAAGTCAAACCACTCGAGGAGTGGGAACGCGAAGCGTGGCGCAAACTTCCGGTCGATGGCGACAAACTGATTCGCGAGGAGACAGGTGTGCCTGAGCTTTTCGGGGAGGCCGGATACAATTCAGTAGAACGCATCTGGGCGCGGCCGACTGCCGAGATCAACGGAATCGGCGGCGGATATCAGGGGCAGGGGACAAAGACCGTGATCGCCAGCCACGCGTTTGCAAAACTGACGTTCCGTCTCGTTCCGGATCAGAAGGGCGAGGAAATTCTGGAATTGGCGAAGACGCATTTGGAAAAAAATCTGCCCAAGGGTGTTACGATGGAAGTCACCATGGGCCACAGCGGTCCGTGGTATCTTACCGATCCGCACTCCGCGATGGGGGAAGCGGCACAACGCGCATTGCGCAAAGCTTTCAACCGCGAGGCCGCTCTTATCCGCGAAGGCGGGAGCATCCCGATTGTCTCCGAATTCAGGGAAATTCTCGGCGTCGAAACATTGCTCATGGGACTGGCCCTGCCCGATTGCCGCGCGCATTCGCCTAACGAAAATTTTCCTCTGGAAAATTTCGAAGGCGGTATTCGCTTGAACAAAGCAATCCTGCAAGAGATCGCGTCTTCCTAATCGACTGTAGCGTGCGCTGTCCTCAGCGCATCCGACCGAACTGCTGAATTCGATTCTCCGCTGAGGACAGCGGACACTACAGCGTCAATTATGAAATGGCTTCTGATTCTGGCG
>Ga0207697_10001997_pt1 | contig 10825 bp, 10 predicted proteins | sample KBSSwiS5withPhiX_FD_184293 | JGI IMG/M metagenome (GOLD analysis project Ga0207697, IMG submission 184293) | Switchgrass rhizosphere microbial communities from Kellogg Biological Station, Michigan, USA, with PhiX - S5 (SPAdes) (version 2) | ecosystem: Host-associated > Plants > Roots >... | reverse complement strand
TGGGCAACCGAGCACAATCCGGCTTTCGATGGACCTTACGCCGACCTCATCGGCCTCCTTCCAATCGTCGTCGCATCGATCGTTTTGTATCTGGTCGGACGCGACTGGTTCATGCGAAACGAGCACCTTCACTCTGATGGGCTTGCTCACCTGCCTCAACAGTAATCCTCGGCCACAAAGTTCGACGCCGAGGCCTCGGCCATAAAGTTCGTAGCCCAGGCCTCGGCCATGAAGTTGCACCACCGAGGGCATGAAGAACCTCCGGGCCGATCATCCCTGGCTCGTCAGAATCGTCAAGACCGTGCTGGTGGCCATCGGGATAACCGCCTTTCTCCTGGCGATTGCCCAGGATCAGGAGACCGTCAAGGTGCGTAGCGCGGTTGCCGCGGAAGATCCCGATGCGGCCGACTACCTCGCCACACTGGTGGCATCCAATCTAGTCGCGGGAAACAGCTACGAAGTCCTCGTCAACGGCGACCAGGCGTTTCCCGCCATGCTCGACGCCATTGCACACGCGCGTCAACGAGTCAGCTTCGAAACTTTCGTTTACGAAGACGGACAGGTGGCCAACCAGTTCACTGATGCCCTCGAGAAGGCCGCGCGGCGCGGCGTCACCGTCTACGTCATCCTCGACGCGGTGGGAGCCCGCAGTATCGATACCGATCACGTGAAGCGGCTTCGCGCGGCTGGCTGCACGATCGTGAACTTCAATCCGACCAGCTGGTACACGCTGGAGGACGTCAATTACCGCACCCATCGCAAGATCCTCGTCGTCGACGGCACCGTTGGATTCACCGGCGGGCTGGGCGTGGCCGATCACTGGCTCGGCGACGCTCAGGACGCGAAGCACTGGCGCGACACTCACGTCCTCATTCGCGGGCCGATCGTCCGCCTGCTCGAGGGTGCGTTTTACGAGAATTTGATCGAGGGAGACGAGACCGCCACGCCAGTCCTCACCAGGGTGGCGCCGGTCGCGGGCGCCAATGACAAATCGATGGTCGTGCGGAGCTCACCTTCCGATGGCGCGAGCGACTTGAAGCGCCTCTATCTGCTCGCGATCGCAATGGCTCGCCAATCCGTCGACATCACATCACCCTACTTCGTCACCGACGAATCGACGACGTGGGCGTTCAAGGACGCGCTGGCCAGAGGGGTGAAAGTGCGGATTCTGGTAGAGGGAGAGATTACCGATCAGAAGCCGGTGAAATACGCGTCACGCGCGGCGTACGACGACCTGCTGGCGAGCGGCATCGATATTTACGAATACGTCCCGACGATGATGCATACCAAGACACTGGTCGTCGATGGTGTGCTCAGCATCTTCGGGTCGGCGAACTTCGACAACCGCTCGCTCGAACTGAATGACGAAGTGAACATCGCCGCACTGAATCGACAGCTTGCCGACAAGTTTATTCGCGACTTCGAGAAGGATCTGCGGGAGTCGAGAAGGCTGACCGTGGAGACCTGGCGCAAGCGGCCGTTCATGGAGAGGGCGCACGAGCAGTTCTGGAGCTACTTCGACGAGGTGTTTTGAAGTGGTGCCTGTCAGTACCGAAGGTTCGCGCCGAAATTTGGAATGTTGCCGGCTTGAACGTCCTTGCTCCAGGCATCGAGACGGGCTCCACCCATCTTCCAGAACAGCCGGCACGACTCGAAGTAGTTGAGCACCGCTTCCACCTCACCGCGTTCCAGCAGGTCCTTCGCCAGCGACATGTTCGGACCGAACGAGTTGAGCACCCCCGACCCCGGTGTGTCGCCTGACGCGCGCAGGAACGTCACGGCTTCTGCGAGCCGCCCCTCGCGCACGGCGATGCGCCCCAGGATGAGGTTTCCCTTGTGCACCGCGTCCCCATAATTCCACTGGCTGCGATCGCTTCCCACTTCCGTCAGCAGCTGCTCGGCGTAACTACGCGCCTTGGTCATGTCTCCAGTGTCGAATGCCATCGCTGGCAAATCGGTCTCGGGCATTGCGTCGACTCGAGCCAGCCACTGCGCCTTCTGTTGCGCGTAGACAGAGGGGTCCAGGTACGCCCGTCCGCCGGTGTTCAATCCGTCGAACGGATTCGTCTGTGCCAGCGCGGCGATCGGTACCATCAGCAGGACCGCGAGGAAAGCGAGTGAGCGGCATCGCATGGCAGGTCCTCCGTATGGCTCAGCTTATGCATCACCGTAATGCAATAACGCAGCGAGCCGCGCGTCTGAACGCGTTTTCCGGGCTGCTAAACCTCGAAGTGGATCGATCCGATATACCGGGCGAACTACTCCAACACCACAGATTTACTCAGGTCGACCCATGTTAGGTTCCTCCTTCGCTCTGCCTATACTCTTCGCACTTGTCGCGACCGGTCTTGCTGTCCTCAGGTGGCGTGGCCGGCGTGTCGTCGAATCGTGGCACCTTCTGCGCGACCTCAGTCCAGTGAGCTCGCAGTGGTTGTCTGACTATCGCCGAAGTGGATGATCTCGACCGGTTGAACCAGACTCTGCCGGCCATGTTGTAATGGCGTTCGATGGCCACCGAGCCTCAGAACGGCGAGTTCCCGGAACAGGCTGACGACAATCGCCGGATATGGAATGCCAACGCCCGCTGGTGGGACGACCAGATCGGCGACGGCAACGCGTTCCAAATCCAGCTGATCGAGCCGGCGACAGAGCGTCTCCTGGCCGTTCGAGCAGGGGACGCCATCGTCGACGTCGCCTGCGGCGCGGGACGATTCGCCAGGAGGATGGCGGAGCTGGGCGCCGGCGTCGTCGCGTTCGACTATAGCGAGGAATTCATCGCGCGCGCCCGCGAACGCACGCCGACCGACGCATCGATTGAATACCACGTCGTCGATGCCGGCAACGCACACGCCCTTCTCTCCCTTGGCACGAACCGATTCAACAAGGCCGTGTGCACCATGGCCCTGATGGACATGCCGGAAATCAGGACGCTCTTCTCCACGCTTCCGCGCATGCTCACGCGAGATGGTTCGTTCGTGTTCTCCATCACCCACCCGTGTTTCCACTCCGCTGAGATACAGCGCTTCACGGAGATCTCTGAAGAAGCGGAAGGCAGGCACGCGCTCCGTTCGGGTGTGAAGGTGTCGTCGTACCTCTCATCGGGCGCAAGAAAAACGGAGGGCATCGTCGGACAGCCCGAGCCCCAGTGGTTCTTTCATCGCGCGTTGAGCACGCTGCTTCGACAGGGATTCGAAGCCGGCTTCGTGGTCGACGGCCTCGAAGAGCCGCGGCTCCCGGTCGAGCCTCCGCGCAAAGCCGGTGTCCGATGGGCTGACATGCCGGACATTCCACCAATCATGGTCGTGCGGATGACGTTGAGAGCAAGCTAAGACCGGCTCGAACCTCGCCGGGGCCGGCGGACGGCTCTCACCTTCCCGCTCCTTCCTCCCCCGCAGAAGAACTGATCGCCGCCATCGGACTCGAGACCCGATACGCCTACGCCGGGCGGCATCTCGAGTTTCTCCAGGACCTCGCCAGTCTGAGGATCGATTCGCCTCAAGTCGCTCTCGTCACCTTCCCAGGTGCCGTGCCAGAGCTCCCCATCAACCCAGGTGACGCCGGTGACGAATCGGTTGGACTCGATCGTACGAAGAATCGCCCCGGTGTGCGGATCGATCTGATGGATCTTGCGATCGCGATACTGCCCCACCCAGAGCGTGCCTTCGGCCCACGTCAGCCCCGAGTCTCCGCCGCCGCCGGGCGACGGGATGGTTGCGAGCACACGGCCGGTCTGTGGATCGATCTTCTGAATGCGATCCTCGGCGAGCTGATAGAGGTGCTGGCCGTCGAAGGCGGTGCCCGCGTCCGCCGCGGCATCGAGCGAACGCAGCGTCTTCCCGCTCGCAGGATCCAACGCGTTCAGCTTGTCTCCCGACGCGAACCAGACCTGCTGACCGTCATATGTCACCCCATGTATATGGCTGACGCTCGGAAAGGGGCCATACTCACGAACGATTTCGGCGGTTGAGCGACGCATGCGTTCATCTTAGTCAACCGGCACCGGAGCAGGGAGTAACAACGTCGTCGCGAATCCGGGCACCGGCGGCGTCATCCAACGCCGAGCCCGCCCGCGGCCGTACGACTGCACCTTGCCCGCGCCCGCAAGCGAGTCGAGAGCCCGCTGCACGGTTCGTTGACTCGTGTCCAGCGCAAGAGCCAACGCCGAGCTCGACCACGACTCACCGTCGGCGAGAAAAGCGAGCACTGCCGCATGCTCCTCTTCGACCGGCCGCGCCAGCACGACGACCTCGCGGGCATGGCGCGGAGCCATCGCGAATCCCCGTTTCGTCGCGCTGACGGCGGCCAGCGTCCGGAGCAGCATGCGAAGCCGGCCGATTTCAACGCGCAACCGTGCGCGGTGCGATTCGTCGACGAACTTCGATCCGAATGCGCGCGCGACAAGCCTGTCTCTTGCGACGTCGCCCGGCCACGATTCGCCAAGCGCGCGTGCCAGCGCGAACAATACTGGACGCCGGGCAAGCGAGATCACTCGGCCGCCATGACGTACGACTAGTCGACACGCGTCGACAACGAACGCGTCCGACGCGACCAGGGACTCCACCTCCTCGAGCCGGAGGAATCGCTCCTCACCGTTCGCGATCAGGCGCGCCGCGGGCGTGCGCAGCAGAAGCGATGCGCTTTCGACCTCCGCTGTCAGCGCAGGGATGCCAGCGTAGCGCGCCGCACGTTCGGCGCGGGCGAGCGCCGCGCGCGCCGCTTTCGTCCGGAGGCGCCGGATCGCAATCCCGGCAACGACCAGTTCGTGCGCGGTCCGCGATGCGGGAGGAAAAGGCGCGGGGTTGAGATCGGCAAGGCCACGCTCGGCCTCGTCGAGGCGCCCGATCAACAGGAGCCGCCGGACTTCGAGATGGCGCGCATGCGCAGCGTTCACGCGGTCACCGTGCTCTTCGAGCGTCACCCGCGCGGCATCGAGCGCCTTCGCGGGCCAGCCCAGGTCGCGCGAGACGAGGGCGATCTCGGCCTCGGCAACGATGCAGCGCGCGCGGGCGACGGCTTCTCTCGGCCCAAAGGCGCGCGCCGCGCGTCGCACCAGCACCTTCGCTCGAACCAGATCGCCAAGCTGCGCCATCGCAATGCCGCGCAGCGCCAGTGCCGGCGCGTCGTCGCGCAGTGCGACTCGCTTCAACGCGCCGAGCGGATCACCGGTCGCAAGCGCGCGCGCCGCGGCCGTGATCATCGAGTCCATCGGAGTCTCGCCACACCGTCTTGCCCGGGAACAAATGTTATCTGCTCCCGACCAGACGGTCTCCCCGAAAGGTTTTCAGCATTCTCGCTATCCCACTGAGCTTGCAAGGCATTACGCGTAGCAACGAAAGCGGCGTCGTGCTTGCACCACTGACATGTGGCCGAGTCGAGTGCCCTCGGCGAGGGATCGGGAGGATCTCGAACGATGGATACAAATGGAATGTCATCCCTGAACTCGGTCAGCGCAAGAACCAAGACAGTGATTGCGACAATCGTTCTCGCGTTCCTGTGTGCGTGGCCCGCGGGAAATGCGTGGGCAAAGGATTCGATGGCGGTTTCAGTGAGCAATGCCACTGGTTCGCCGGTCATCGTCAACAACGGTCAGGCGGTGGGAACAATCCAGGTGTTCTACACAGTGAACGCCAGCGCGTTCAGCATCGGAGAGTTCGCCTCGTTCGATGTGAACTGGGTTACGAGCGCAGGCTCGGGCAAGGCTACGGACTACAGTGGGGGAATCACGTTCACGCTCAGCCAAGATCAGCAGGGCGGATATGTGGATCTCCTGCCAAGTCCGAACACCTTCGCCTTGACCACGACCGGACAGAACGGGGTCTCGCGGATCACGGTCTACATCTCACCCGATAAGGACGGCAACCTTCCACCCACCGTGGATGGAACCGATCTGGTGGGCAATCTGAAACTCGATGCCGGTTCGAAGGTGGGCACCGTCACCAATATCCAGGTCCATATCCGCCTCGTGCATCCGACGGACTGTCTGAAGGTCTACAACTTCGTCACCGACCAGGACTTCAACCTGGGAATTCTCGATTCGACGTCGCTGAACGTGCCGAAGAATGGCGCAAAGGCCGGCAAGGTCACCAGCTCGCAGCCTGGTCAGTTCTCCGACAACGTGCTGGTCGTCAACACGTGTGGATCGGATCAATCGTTTGATCTTCGCATTGGACTCGATTCCAGCTTCACGACAAACGGCGCGAACGCGGTCAAGACTTACAACGCGGCGGGTGAGTTCGACAGCTCAAACTTCAACACGATCCTGTCCGGCACCGGAACGCCCAAGGGGCAAAGCCTCTGCCTTCAGAATGTGACAGTCGCGGCGGGGACGAGCTTCCTTGCGACTGCACACTCTAAGATCACGGACAACTGGCCGCAGACGTCGCTGCCGGCGGATGGCACCTTCGACTTCGCCGCCAGCCTGTATGAGCAGGTGAACGCCAGCTGCTCGGGCTCGCTCCACTCGCTCGCCTCACCCAATCCGGCGGCCTTCATCCTGCCGTTTACGATCAAGTAGCCAGTCAGGGCAGCAACACACTGCGCTTCCAAGGTCCAACTCCCAACTCCCACACTCTCTTCGATTGGGAGTTGGGTTTTGGGAGTTGGCGTTGCGGCAAGCTCGTTACGAGGTCAGGCGCTGCAAAATGGCGGCAGCGTCGAGCGGCTGAAGTACCCAGTCCTCGCGCCGTGCCCTCTGCAACTCGTCGTGTGACCAGAGCTCGCGCATGAGACCTGATGGCGCATGCGTGTTGGTCGCGAGGAGCAGGTGACCGATCTCGTGCGCGATGGCGCGACCGAGCAGCTTGTTGTGATCGATTTCGAGTTCGCGAGCAAGCCGCATGGTGCGATTCACATAGACGGTGGCCAGTACACCGGTCCGCTTCTCCGGGTCGATCAACGCGTCGCCAAGATGATGATCGCCCACGCGATCCGGTAGCTGCACCAGTCGAACCACGAGTTCCGTGGGCGATATCGGCGTATCGCACGCAACCAGTGCGCATACCTTCCAGACAATCTGTACCGACGCCGCAGCAAACGTCGCCTGAGCGACCTCCAGCGAGGCTCGCTGTGTGCCGGCTGCAAGGTTCGTCGAACTGTAGACACGCACGGTAACTCGTGCCTTCGAGATATCCGGGGCCCGAAGGGTGTCGACGACGACAGCCGCGTCCCCGCTCATCGCATCGATCTCACCCATGGGCTCGCGCGGCGCACGCTCTCCCGCGGCAACAGCCAGCTGTCGCGAGACCAGGCAGACGACCACCAGCCAGAGATGGGCGCGCATGCGTGCAACATCGAAACATCGCGTCAGTCAGCGAGCAATATGCCGAGTGTCGATCGTTGCTGTTGGTATCAACGAAGCCAGGCAGGGACGAATCCACATCGCTGCGCCGCGACCGACTGGCACCGGTGACGGTTACAGCGGAGTTACTCGTCGGTCCCGAGACTCATCCCATGAAAATGCGTGCCCTTCGTGCCCTTCGTGCCCTTCGTGTCCTTCGTGTCCTTCGTGGCCCTTCGTGGCCCTTCTGGTCTTCGTGGCCTCCGTGGCAACAAATCGCGCCAGAGTTGTCACTCCCACCTGTCGAGGCCCTGTTGCTACATCTAGATCTCGGTGACCCGCTGGGCACGTGGCACGAGAACGGAAGGAGCCACATCCGGATGGGACAAACGGAGAGACAACGATGACAACTCACACGACTCACACGATCGGAACGCGTAAGGAATGGATGACGGCCAGGCTCGAATTGCTCGAGGCGGAGAAGGAACTTACGCGTCGCAGCGACGAGGTGGCGCGACGTCGGCAGGAGCTGCCATGGGTGCGCATCGACAAGGACTACCGATTCGATACCGACGAAGGGAGCGCCTCGCTGGCAGACCTCTTCCGCGGGCGCTCGCAGCTCCTCATCTATCACTTCATGTTCGGGCCCGACTACACGGCGGGATGTCCGTCCTGCTCCGCGATCGCGGATGGGTTCAACGGCTTCGCCGTTCACCTGGCCAACCACGACGTGATGCTGTGGGCGGTCTCGCGAGCACCGCTTGCAAAGCTGCAGGAATACAAGCGCCGCATGGGATGGACGTTTCCCTGGGCGTCGTCGCACGGCAGCGACTTCAATCCGGACTTCAGCGTCCGCTTCACCGAGGCGCAGCAGCGCGAAGGAACGATCGATTACAACTACCGGCGCGAAAAGGCATGGCAGGCACGCGGCAGCAACGAACCCGTGGTCCACATGGCGGCGACGACGGGAACTGACGCCGCGACCTACACTCGCGAGAGGCCAGGCATGAGCGCGTTCGTGCTCGAGGATGGCGTCGTCTACCACGCTTATTCGACTTATGCTCGGGGACTCGATGGCCTGTGGGGCATGTACCAGTGGCTTGACCGCGCACCCAAAGGGCGCAACGAGACCGGCCTCTGGTGGCGCCGTCACGACGAATACGACAAGCGCTGAGCGAGATCGAGGTTGTCGTGACCCGTTTTCTTGGCGTCTCAGTGCTGCTCTTCGCAGCCAGCGTGGCGATCACGATCGCGTTGTCGGCATCGATGTCGGCAATGGGCGGGATGCTGATGCCTGGCGGCTGGACGATGTCGATGACGTGGATGCGGCTCCCGGGACAGCCGTGGCCCGGCGCCGCCGCATCATTCATCGGGATGTGGATCGTGATGATGGTGGCGATGATGCTGCCATCGCTCGCCCCAATGCTCCTGTGCTATCGGCAGGCCGTGGGCAGGACACGCGAGACGCACCTCGATCGGCTGACGGCGATCGTTGGCGTCGGATACTTCTTCGTCTGGGGCGCATTCGGGATGGTTGCGTTCGCGCTGGGCATGTCACTGGCTGCAATCGAGATGCAACAGCCAATGATTTCGCGCGCGGTACCGGTCGCGGCCGGTGTGGTTATCTTGATCGCCGGCGTTGTCCAGTTCACGCCGTGGAAGACGCGTCATCTCAGGTGCTGCCGCGAGGAAGCGACACGAGGCCGTCACCTGTCTGCCGACGCCGGCTCGGCCTGGCGGCACGGCGTGCGCCTCGGACTCTACTGCGGACAGTGTTGCGCCAATCTCATGGTGATCCTCCTCGTCGTGGGGATCATGGACCTTCGCGCGATGGCCGTCGTGACGGCGGCCATCACAGCCGAACGTCTCGCGCCTCCTGATGAGCGCGCCGCTCGCGCCCTTGGCGCCATTGTTATCGGAGCCGCGTTGGTACTGATTGCGCGAGCCACCGGGAGGGCGTGACGCATCGTCACCTGCCTCACGAGCGTCCACATTAGAAGGCAGGCGCCTCAGCATTAACCGACCAAGCCGGGGCTGAATACGTCGTAATCAGCGATCAGGGAATGGCATTCCCTTTGTGCAAGATTGTTCTGCGCCGTGCGCGCCGAAACCCATAAGGTCAGCAATTCATCGAAGGTCACCATGCCCTGGATCAGAAGAACTTCATTTGCGTGCGCCCTCTCAGCTTGTCTCGCTCTCACTCCCATCGTCACGACGGCCGCTGAAAAATCAGCGTCAGCCGCCTCGGGTCCCGCGCTCTCGAGCATTACGATCGAGAACTTCGGGCAGGTGAGCCCGACCTACTACCGTGGCAGCCAGCCCGACCTAACCGACTACACCGATCTCGCGAAGCTCGGTGTGAAGACGGTGATCGATCTTCAGCAGGACGGCAAGGCGATCGAGCGCCAGCTCGTCGAATCAGCGGGCATGAAGTTCTACCGGATTCCGATGACCACCCGCACAGCGCCCACGGCCGAGGAACTTTCGCTGTTTCTCAATCTCGTCAACGACGCTGCGAATCAGCCTGTGTACGTGCACTGCGCAGGTGGACGCCATCGAACTGGTGTGATGACCGCCGTGTATCGGATGACACACGACGGCTGGACCTCCGATCGGGCGTTCAAGGAGATGAAGCAGTACGACTTCGGACCCGACTTCCTGCACCCGGAGTTCAAGCAGTTCGTGTACGCCTATCGCGTTGCACCAGCCCCTGCGCTCCCCGCGGTAGTTGAACCAGATCCGGCGCTCACCGCTACGGCGGCAACCGCAGCAAATTGACCAGGCGAAGCCGCGTGCGACGACGCACGGATTGATCAAGGCGGGTCTGCCTTGGACGTGCTCGGGCCACGGAAGACCCGCCTCCACGCCAAGGCCCTTCGACTATTTCAGGCTGACGTCGAGCAGAAGAGGCAGATGATCCGAGTCGTACGCGTGCGACAGCGTCTGACAACTGCGCGTCACGTCTTCGGCAAGCGTGCTGAACATGAAGTCCAGGCGGCCGACCACAAAGAACAGCGGCACGTCGACCCGAAGCGGCCAGCGATTCGTCCGATGCGTTCCGCACGACTCGAGGGGAATATGGCGGCTGACGGTTGTCACAGATCTGTCGCGGAGCCCTCGTCTGGCGTTGAAATCGCCACCGACGATCAGCGGCATCTCGGTGAACGCGGCGATCCGATCACCCAGCGCTTCAGCTTGCATCACCCGATCGCCGTTCGCGTCGAAGTGCGCGGCCACCACACGGATCGGTGCAGGTGTGGATCGCGGGTTGACGATCGCTGCGATCGCAACGCGGCGCTGCTTCCCGAATGGCAATTCGATCGCCTGGACGTCGCTGAGAGGCTCTGTGGACAGGACCGCATTTCCACGATCCTCGCGTTCCTCCAGCGTGGTAGCTGGGCCATTGCGCATCGACGGCACGTACGCCACAGACAGCCCAAATCGCTGGGCGATACCGACGATGTCGGGCGCAGGACGGCGAGGTCGAATCGACGAAGGCACGCGAAGGTCCGACGGATACGATTCGGGCACATCGGCACCGGCGCGAAA
>Ga0207697_10001995_pt1 | contig 10827 bp, 6 predicted proteins | sample KBSSwiS5withPhiX_FD_184293 | JGI IMG/M metagenome (GOLD analysis project Ga0207697, IMG submission 184293) | Switchgrass rhizosphere microbial communities from Kellogg Biological Station, Michigan, USA, with PhiX - S5 (SPAdes) (version 2) | ecosystem: Host-associated > Plants > Roots >... | reverse complement strand
GGCGACGAGCGCGGGGATGACTTCGGGCGGGTCTTGCAGATCCGCGTCCATTGTCACGACGGCATCTGCGCTGCACGCGTGTGCGAGGCCGGCGGCGAGTGCCGCCTGGAAGCCGAAGTTGCGCGAGAGCTCGACGAGCTCGAAGCGAGCATCGCGCGCCGCCTGCGCACGGACGAGCGCGGCTGAATCATCGCGACTGCCATCATCGATGATGACGGCGCGCCAGGCGTAGTCGCCTTGCGCATCGAACAGCGCGGCGAGCCGCGCGAACAGTTTAGGCAGCACCGCGTGCTCGTTGAAGACGGGGATGACGACGGCGATGAGTGGCGCGGGCATGGTTAATCGGCGCGGGCGGCGCTCGCAGGCACGCGCGCGAGGGCCAGCATGAGTCTAACGAGCGCAGGAACAGCGGCACCAGCGTGTCGAAAAAGTTGAGCGCGATTTTCGCGAGCTGGTAGCCCTGCTGCACGTCGCGCCACATCGCGCTGCTGTCGGTGAGAGATAGCTGTGCTACCTAGTTTGGCGACAATCTCCGGATCAACGCCGAAACGGTGTTCCTCGATCTGAATGGACTTCATCACCGAAGCTTTGAATGCTTTGTAGTCCGTTTCCATAATGGGGATTAGTTCGGCAGTAACGGCCAAAGATACTCGCCCCATTTTAACAAATGAATGAAAAAAACGGTTGCTTCGCTCAGTCCGTCGCAGGCGGAAGATAATGTTATCGGCTACCCAGATCGATCCTTCATTGCAGATCGATCGTGCTCACATGATTCCTGCCCATGTCTAGCACGTACAGCTTTCGGTCTGTCAAGGCCATAGCCGATGGTCCTACAAGGCTGTCAGGTGGCTTTGGCGTCAAGCTGCCAATCCGGGTTCCATTCAAATCAAAAATAAACACGGTGCTTATATGCGCGCTCGAAGCGTACAGCAGCCTTCTCTGCGAATCGATGGCCAGGTCTTCAAAGCCAACCGGTTGCCCCCATTCGGGCACTGACCATTTCGTTACAAATTTTCCGTTGGCGTCGAAGACCTGTATCCGCTTGTTAATTGGATCGGCGATATAAACTTTATTGGTCGCCGCATCGACTGCGACGGAGGTTGGATCGTTAAATTCGCCGTCACCATTACCTTTACTGCCCCAAGTTGCCAGCACCCCTCCATCGGCACTAAATTTAGCGATTCGATTGTGACCCTGATCGACGACATAAATTGAATCATCGGGGCCAATAGCTATTCGACGTGGACCGTAGAAGCCGGGCTCCGGACCTTTCCATTCGGCAATAAAGGTTCCGTCGGGAGCCAGTTTCTGCACGCACTGGTTGGACGCATCGGCGACGTAAATATTGCTCATGCGATCAACTGCTATTCCATTCGGATTTCGCAATTGTCCGCGGCCTGTTCCTTTAGCTCCCAAGATGCCGAGAAACGTACCCGTAGCCGAAAACTTCTCGATCCGTCCGTTGTTAGTATCAGCAACGAGAACATTTCCAACTCGATCAACGGCAATTCCAGTAGGCGAATCAAATTGCCCCCTGCCAATTCCCTTTCCGCTGAGAAACGTGTTAGTTGGAGTTTGCAGCAGAGAACTAAACTCGGGAGTTGACGGGAATGCGCTCACACGCTGCTGAAACTGCGGAATATTCTCGCTAGGGATATTCAGTACGTAGAAGGTTCTAACTCTTTCTCCAAAGGAGAATGAAAGTGAATCCTCTGTTCCAAGATCCCGGAGCGATTGGAACACTCTTATTATCCTTTCCGTTTTTGGAGCTCGTTCCCAAATCAGCTTCAGATGCTTACTGGTGGGAACATAAGTTGAGACGGCCTTTTTGTTGGCATTCCACACATCCTGCTCGCTCATGACGAAGTAAAACGGGAACCCGCCACAAAAAGAGAGAATTTTGTCATCATCGTAATCATGCAAAAACAGATGAATGATCGAGTAAGCATCATCCTGGCAGACGAACGTGTCATATGACGCATCCGGAATTCCTTCAACACGGTTGAACTCGTTGCGCTCCAGATGAGGAGGAGCAGGATGTTCCTGTCCGGCAACAACATGTCTTAAGTAACGCGAGACAGCGACCTCATGCTGCGCGTAGTAGCGAATCGAAAACGGACTTTTGGTCTTACTGTAGATGTATTGAATGGATGGAACCAAGCCGTCCAGCAGTATGAGCGCCGCCACGCCGCCGACAACAACCTGCACGCCGGGCCACGATCGCAGCCTTAGCACCCACGCAACTGTGAAGCTGATCAGGATCATCCAAAATGGGATAGGCAGAAGCAGCCGATTCTCGATAGCCTTTGCGATGAAGGCTCCCACAACCGGAATTGTCGCCAGGAGCACAATTTCAAAACGCTTCTCCCAGACTGCGAGCGCGACTCCCGGAACCAGCAACCAATAATATGGCAGAGGTATAGGTAGAGTATCTGGAATAAAGAAGCGCACAGCTGGGATACTAAAGAAGCAACTCCAAAGCTGGTCCGTATAAGGCCTGATTCCGACTGGAAATGGGGCTGACTGCACCGCATGCCAGAAATCGTGAAGAAAGGCAGATTCATAAAGAGTGTAGGCTTGGCGATTGAATGCAATGTACAGCAGGATCGGCGTGGCAGCGGCCATAGAGCCATAAACAACCAAGGCAACGGACCACCACGTAGCCTTTTGCTTTAAGCTCCTCCAATACGACAACCCGTACGCCGGTGCAGCAATCGTAAGCCCCAGGAGATATTGTTTGCCCGATATGGAGCTGGCCAGGCACAGGCCCGCAGCGATGCCGCCCAGCGAGACGCAAAACCGCGAGCCGTTCCTAAACCCTACGTGCAGAAAGTAGAGAGAGACAACAGCTAAAGCGACCGCCATGGGATAGCGGTACCCGGCAAACGTGTAAATGAACGCAAACGGCAGAAAATTAAAAACAAGCGCCGTAACCGAAGTGACGATATAAGAGCGAAAGAACAGATGGACGAGGAGCAACGTGAACAGGAACGTCGTGAGCCAAATAACAAACAGCGCCGCTTCGTATGCCAGGATGTTAAAGCCGAATAGCTTTAGAAAAGCCCACACATAGTAGTGAAACAGCGTTTCACGGGCGAGCACAGGAGGATGAAACCAAGCCGCCTGAAACGGATGACCGATAACATAAGTTTTCAGATACCATAGATCCCATCCAGACTCGTCGAAAAGAGCGTTTCCGTTCCATGGCGCTGTGCGGAAATTCCACAGGTGCGATACTACAAAGAACAAAACCCAAAAGAGAAAGAACGCCGCTTTTCGGCTTACTAAAGGCTTAAAACCATCAGGCAGTTGCCGCGGGCTGCCTGTAAAAGCAGCAAGCAAAAAGATCATGCTGAGCAACCACCCGATCGGCTGCCATGGGTCTCCCCAGCTCGCTCTACGATAATGCGCCGCACCGCTTACAACACAAATTACCAGACTTAGAACTGACAAACCGAGTAACAGGATCCTCGGTGTAAAAAAGCGCGATCTTATGTGGGATGACTCCACAAGTTACAGATCTACGGTGTCCAATCGCCAGCCAACCATGCTGATTACGCAGTGTGAGAATTTTAGAGGTCGATCACGCTTACGTGATTCCCACCCATATTAACGACATAAAGCTTCCGGTCCACCAATGCCAGGCCGGTTGGTCCCCCGAGTTGCTCTGGTGGCTTTGGTGTCAAAGCGCCAACCCTGTTACCGCTCAAATCGAAAACCAGCACTGAGTTCCTGTTGGCGCTCGATGCGTACAATCGACCGTTGTTCGAATCTATCGCCAGGTCTTCGAAGCCATACGGACCTCCCCATTCCGGTACCATCCATTTCGCAAGAAACTTCCCATCTAAATCAAATACCTGTATCCGCTTGTTCCGCGGATCGGCGACGTAAACTTTGTTGCCCGTAGGATCGACTGCAACTGACGCGGGGTCGTCGAACTGCCCATCGCCACTTCCTTTGGTACCCCAGACGGTCAGCACCTCCCCATTCGGGGCGAACTTAACGACTCGCGTGTGACCCTGATCCACGACATAAATTGAGTTGTCGGCGCCAATGGCGATTCGGCGCGGTCCATAGAATCCCGGACCGGGGCCTTTCCACTCGGCGATCAATTTGCCGTCAGCGCTGAGTTTTTGTACACGGTGATTACCGGCATCAGCTACATAGATGTTCCCGTCGTGATCAACGGCGACGTCGTTTGGTGCACTCAACTGTCCCTGCCCCGAGCCTTTGGTCCCTATGATGTCGAGAAATGTACCCGTAGGCGAAAACTTCTCGATACGACCGTTGTTGCTATCAGCAACGAGGAAATTCCCATTGCGGTCAACAGCGATTCCAGTAGGGGAATCAAATTCCCCCTTGCCGGTGCCTTTGCCCCCTTCAAACATGTTACTAACAGCTTCAGGCAACGCGCGAAGGTTGGGAGGTGGTTTATCGGGCACCTTGTAAATTGTTATCGAGTTGTACTTGTTTTGCTTGTCCTCGAAGACTTTCGGGAAATAAGCGGCATAAAGCTCTTCGTTCGGTCGCCTGATGAACTGCGCCTGGCGAACCGCACCATCAAACGCCACGTACTTGATGCCATTCTCTTTTAAAAGGTGGAATACTTTCCAAGGATCTCTATTTCCGAACAGCTCCATGTAAACTCTGTCACGCTTACCCGCGTCGTAACCGGCAGACCATGCAAAGTAAGGCCAACCATAAAAGACGCGTCGGCCAGCCATCAAGATCGGATGATTAACAAACCGGTCTGTAAGAAGGATTTCCCGCGGCGTGGTATTCTTGTTAAGCCAGTCGATTAATGGATCGTCCTTGTACGTTACTTCGCTCCAGCCGGTATTGTGAATTGGAAAAAAATCAATCATGCCGCCCGGGAGCGTCAGCATAAGCAGAGCTATCGCAACGAATTTCGCGGGCACGGTGGTTCCGCCGAGTGAGAGATGCCATAAACGCCAGAAACCGAAAGCAACAAACAGGTTCGCGACGATAACCCAAATGTGTATAAACTTTTGATTAGCGAGGACCTCAATGGTGAACTGGAAAGAAAAAGCAACTGCAAGGAGACTGAGAAGTGCCAAAAACACCCGCCTTTGCACGCTGGTCGCAAAAATCAGCGCCACCGCGATTAATGCCCACTTAAAGCCAAAGGTGAATCCAAGGTATTTGATGACATTCTCGAAGGTAGGATGCTCAATCGTGTAACCCCAGTGAAGGAGCTTCGGCATTTGGGCCCTACCGCTCCCGGTGCTCAGATAAAGCATTTGGGGCAGCGAAATCACACCCGCGGTTATAGCTAGAAACAACATCTGTCCTCGCAGGGAGAACAGAAGGAACAACACTCCTAAAACCGCCGCTGCTGCAAGAAACACGGCGCTATTGAACATTGGCATCAGCCCAAGCAACGCGCCTGAGAAAATGAACGGAGGCAAACTAGCGAGGAAAGGCTCGCGCTTTATGCTGGTTTCCTGGGCCGGTTCTATGACTGCTGCCATAGCAGGTATCTCAGCCTGCGGTTCCAGGACGTCTTCGGGCAATGCGTTCGGCGCCGTTTCGGGCAACGCGTTCTCGGCTGGGGGGATCGCCTCAGAAGGGATCTCAGAGAACGGAACAGCCTGAGGGCAGGCTGTCTCCAATTTCTGATGGGTGTCAATGGAGTCGGGCTGCCCTCGGCCCGCGAATAACCGAATCAAATTTACGAGACGAGCTCTGGAACGAGGTGCCGCAGCACGTTTAGCTGCCACCGCGCGATATCGGATTACGAGAAAAAGCAAAACGAGAAGGAATAACCCGATAGCGGTAGCGAAGTGTCGCTGATTGAGATAGGTCACCTGAGACCAGGTGCCCCAAGCTTCGCCGCGATACGGAAAAATTGTCTGAAGATAGTCCCGTTGATGTGTGATCGCTTCAATAGCCGCGCGCACTGAAGCTTGTTTTCGAAGAAACGGCACGTAAGAGAGCGACCCGAAAAAGAAAAAGAGCAGCGATCCGAGGCGGCCGACTGCGCGCGAATTGAAAAGCACCTCCCCCAGCGTCATGACGATCACGAGCATCGCTACGAGCGTGCTTATGCTGAGAAGATTCAAACTCCATGCGGGGTTAAGCCCCAGGAATTCAAGATTGCCAGCCTGGAAATAGAATAAGAAGTGGTAACGGATCCGGTCGCCGGAGAAGTGCGGATACTCCGTCGGAAAGTTGTGTCCTACGGCAAAGCTTTGGATCAAAGCAGTGTTGGGCCCGAAATCGCTGTACTCGGGGTTAGCGATCCGGAGTTTACCCCCCTCGGTATTGAACGAGGCAAACATCATCCACGATACGAGGACAATGTATCCAGCTATCAGTAACCAGTCGGCTATGCTCGATCCCTCTGGGCGTGTGAGATACAGATTCGGTCGCTCGCGATAAGCTTCGCCCGAAGTGCTTTTAAGAATTCTGCCTTTCCATTTAGGCCAGGACAGAAGCGCGACCGCCGCTGCAAAGAATAATAGATTCGCCCACAACAGCGGTTGTGGCGTCCAGAAGAAAGCCAGCCCCGCCAGATACGTGAACCATGAGCTTACTACCAGGCCAACGAGGATTGCTGCGGCACACCGGTGCGCCCTTGACTCAAACTGGTAAAAACGCCGGCAAATGAAATCTCCGACTAAAGCGGCCAGCGCAAGATAAATCAGAGCCAACATACCGAAGTGATCATCGACTCACTAGCCGCGCTTGTTTTCGACGTGGCAGACACAGGCGCAAATCGTAAACGCATGATTTTTTTCGTCAAACATGTACCAATTCGCCCGCGGACATGCACCAGCAAGGGCTGAGCTACGGTTGAATTGTGTCGGTCCAAAGAAATAACCACACCGCTATTCCGTTGATCGCGATCGAGACGGCAAAAAGTGAGACTTCGGTGACGGTTATTTTGGGTGGCCCGTTGCCCGTGAGCAAAAGGAACATCCACGGAAGGAGAATCATGGCGTAGCGATAAGAGAATTGCCAGCCGCCTGGATTTCCGTGGCACCAGAGAACGAACGTTATCATCCCAATCGCAATCCACGATATGGTCCTATACCTTCCGCCTGCCCTAAACAGAAGGAAAAGAAGAGGACTGCTGAGAAAAATGGAGCACCCAAATGGCGGAAAAGTAAGGAACGGAAAGTTCGGATCATCGCGGAAACCTTCGAATAACATTTTGTTGACGTTCCACGGGATCGACTGGAGCGAAAACAGCCCGTGAGCGTACCAAGGTTCCTCGGGCACTTCAGGGATATGCAGGTAGCCAAAATCGGTGATTGAATGAAACCGGACCAAATTGTAAGCGCCAGTCAGCAGTGCCAATGTTACCGGCAGGGTTAAAAAATCGAAGACCGTTTTGCCGTTCAAACGAAGCGCTTGTTTTAAGTTTTTCCAACGGACGGCTGTCCCGTCCGCAGCTGGTGCTGATGACTCAGCGATTGTAAGGAACTCGCTCGTGTTTTGTGGCTCCGGCACGCAAGGCGTCTGCGCTGCAGACAGGGGGCTACGCCAGAAAAGATAAAGGTAGAAAGGTGCTGTGAGGATGAGTTCCGTGCGATTTCCAAAAGCAAGAGTGAAGAACGCTCCCGCGATGAACGGTGAGGGTCGCACCAGCGTGAAATAGAGAGCTGCGGTTTCCCCCAATAGCGCGAGGCCGAGAGCGATTTGCCATGCGCCGCCCATCCCAAGGTTACACCAGGTCCAGGTTCCAAACACCGGGAACAGCGCCAGCAAAATTCGCCGAGTGAGTCGTTTTGGTTTGAGGCTGGAGTAGTCGGGGCCGAATGCTTGCGCGAGTTGAAAGAAGAAGTACACGCAAGCTCCCGCGATCAACGCAGCCAGAATACGAGCCGGAAAATCGTGGATCAGAGACGCCTTTTGAAGCAGTGCAATCGGCAGCATGCTAAACACGGCGCCCAGCGGAAACGCGGAATAATACCGATCCCCATATGGAATCATCTCGTTAAGCCATTCGGGCGGCTTTTCGCGAAGACCGAGATCGCCGCGCAGAAATGCCGAAGCGATCTCGGCAGTATAATCCAGATCGTGGAGCGTTGGATTGGTCGAGAAATAGAAAGCGAAAGCGGCGAACAACGAAATGGCAATTGCCACCCAAACGTCGTACCTCTCCGACTTTTTCGGTGTTTCAGCCTCCATCAGAGCTTGAAACCGGCAGCGACGGCGTCCCGATGGAACATGCGGACCGTATCAAGAGAGAGCTCGTCGAGATCTTTGCCTCCGAGTTCGAGGAGTTTTTTCAGAATGTCGTGCGGCACAGTAACGATATGACAACCGCAGGCCGCAGCTTGGAAAACGTTAAGCACCTCGCGGACGCTCGCCCAGAGGAGTTCGGCGTTCGGCAAAGTTCGCACGATAGTGAGCGATTCCTTCATTATCGGCGCTGGGTCGACCCCCGTATCGGCGATTCGTCCAGCGAAGACTGAAAGGATCGATGGGACGCTGGGGTTCAGCACGGCAGTGACGGCTGTTACCTGACGCGGCGTTAGCATCGCGGTTATATTTAGCTTTACGCCCTCTCCAGCAAGCGCCTCGATTAACGGAACAGAGGATTCGCCACTGGTGTTGGTGATTGGGATCTTAACGTAAACGTTGTCCTGCCACCCGCGCATTTTGAGCGCTTGCCGGCGCATCTCTACAAAGTCGTCGGAGAAAACTTCGAAGGAGATCGGTTTCGATTTCACTTCCTTCAAGACGGCCTTGGCAAAGCTTTCGTAATCGGTCAGACCGACTTTTCGCATAAGGGTCGGGTTTGTCGTTAGGCCATGGATGTAGGGCTGCCGCGAAAGCTCGATGATCCCTTGAAGATCCGCGCCGTCCGCGAAGACTTTCACTGGCAGGTCCAGCAAGCGTTCAGTCATCCCTTCCAGCCTACTTAACGGCCGCCGCCAAATGCAAGCAGTTCTCAGAGACCGGCGTCCCGCAAAACGGTGCTGACAGCCTCGTTGAAATTCGCAACGGTAAAATCAGGTGCTTCGCGCAAGCTTTCTCTGTAATCGCGCTGGATAAAAATCGCGCGGCAACCGGCGGCGCGCGCGCAATCGACGTCACGCCAGCGATCGCCGATGACGTAGCTTCTTTTCAAATCAATGTTTAGCTCGGCCACCGCGCGGAGGATCAGGCCAGGTCTCGGCTTACGGCAATTACACGGTTGGCCGTAACGTTCGCCGGCGTGATAGCAAACCTCGATACGATCAAGGAACGGAAGCGCCGATTGCATTTTCAGATTCATTGCTTCAACGGCTTCGTGACTTTGGGTGCCGCGGCCTACGTCAGGCTGGTTGGTGATCACAACCAGGAGAAAGTTTGCAGCCTTAAGCCGCGCACATCCGTCCTGAACATCCTCGTAAAGTTCGAACTCTTCGACGGCAGATGGAGGGTGAGGCATTCCGTTCTGAACCACCATCCGGTTGATCACTCCATCGCGATCGAGAAAAACTGCGCGTCGCGCTACTTCATGCTTTCCCATTTCGTTTCGAAGGCCTTGAGAGTGGGATGAGAAATCCACAAATGCCACACCACGGCTTGGAATGCTTCGGTGTGCGGTGTGATGTTCGCGGGATTGACTGTCGGGATGACAATCGCTACGTCGGCAGCCTGCGCGGTGTATCCTCCGTCGCGGCCCACAATCCCGAGAATCGCGCTACCTCGTTCCTTCGCCAGTTGCAGTGCGGTCACCAAATTCGGACTGACATTTTTTTCAACGCTGCCGCCCCCCACCGACAATACAAGAATCGCGTCTTTCCCATTGAGTCGGCTTCCTTTAAGCCATTCGGCGAAAACGGAAGGCCATCCATCATCGTTTGTGCGCGCCGTAAGCTCCGAAACGTTATCGGTAGGCGCGTACGCTTCAATCCCTGCAAGCTTGCGGAAATCGTTCACTGCGTGGGAAGCGTTCGCCGCACTACCTCCCACGCCGAGAATAAAAAGCCGGCCACCGCGCGCCCGCAGTGCAGCGAGTAATTCCACAGCTTTTTCGCAAAGCTCCGGGTCAAGCCTCGCGACGATTTCACTCGCCTCGCGCAAATGTTGCTTTGAATAGCTCATGCTGAGATCGAAACAGTTTTGTCGCGCAACAGGGCATCAAGTTCCGCCAGGCCCTGAGCCGAGCCGATCTCATAGAACCGCTGTTTCACTTCGTACGCAGCCATTTGTTTTTCCGATACGAGACGCGCGTATAGATCGGCCACATCAAACGGCATGTTGTCGGGAAAGTCGCCGAATACTCCTGCGGTCAGCACGCTTATGCCGTAATCGATATGCCGCATTTGCGGTGTGCGCTCTTTCTTGTGATACCGATGAATTTCCCCCGCTTCGAACCAAACATTGCTGGCATCCCAACGCCCTTCGTTCTCGAAAACTGTCATTAAAGCCGGTTTCTCGCTCCGAACGAAAGCTTCCACGACCGCCGCGTAATCGACCGGCATATATGAATCTCCGTAAATAACCAGAAATTGCTCGCCGAGCTTGGAAATCGCCCTCTTTAGCGCACCGCCAGTTCCGAGAAGCGTTGGTCCATCGAACGAATAATTAATTTGCAAACCGAGTCGTTTTCCGTCGCCAATCTTCTCCTCGATTCGCTCACCCAGATAGCCCACGCATAGTACGATCTTACGAAACCCTTTGGAATACAGCAGCCGCAACTGGTGGAGGAGAAATGGTTCGCCAGACACCCTCAACAGCGCCTTCGGGATCTTTTCAGTTGCCGGCCGGAGTCGCGTGGCAAGGCCACCAGCGAGAATGGCTACGGGCCAATCCGCCAAGTCGATGTCGCCCCTTCGCGCCGTCATTGAATGAGGATCTTTGTGC
>Ga0207697_10001992_pt1 | contig 10836 bp, 9 predicted proteins | sample KBSSwiS5withPhiX_FD_184293 | JGI IMG/M metagenome (GOLD analysis project Ga0207697, IMG submission 184293) | Switchgrass rhizosphere microbial communities from Kellogg Biological Station, Michigan, USA, with PhiX - S5 (SPAdes) (version 2) | ecosystem: Host-associated > Plants > Roots >... | reverse complement strand
GGAAGGTGAATCCAACACCAAAACTATTCTCTCCCCCGACCGCGATCGAAAGGTCGATGAAGATCGTCTCTTCGAGAGAGCCGAACAGATTGTGATGCGGGTCGTCGGTTGGCGTGCCGCCAACCGATGGGTCATGATCGACCTGGTCGGTCAGCGTGAGGGTGAAGTGGCCGTCACTGTCAATGTGCATGATGAAGACAGTGCGCTCGGGACCCTCACCCGGGTGCGTCACGCCCCAGATCTCGTCGCTGCCATGCTGCTCCCAGAAGACATTTTCACCGATCGAGGTGATCTGCACGCCGTTCTGGGCGAGGACCGGTGCTCCGTCCGCGCCATTGTTGACGAAGAACGTGAAGGGACCACCGCCGGAAACCAGGCCGGAGATGTCGCCGCTGAACTGCTTCTGAGTGATCGCAAAATCGCCGTGGACGTCCTCGTCATTGCCCGGAGGCGCGCTAAGATTGTCGCCCACGACGTCGTTGGTGTCCTCGTTGCCGTTGCCGGCAGCGGTATTGATGATTTCGGTACCTGACCCCTGCTGCTCGCGAACGACGTGAAGCTCTTCTTCCTCGACAATGAATTGCAGATGGCCGCTGACCACCGTAGTGACCACCGTAGGTACAGTCTCCTCCGCGAGGACCGGCGCCTCGGTGACGGTGAAATTGATGCCCGGCAGCTCTTCCGGCCCCAGCAGGCCGAGGGGATTCGACAGGCCGAGTGCATCAACGGCCGCGTCGTGGAAATCGGCGCCCGCCGCCGTGCCACCCGGGCCAGCGGCTGGCAGCACGGTCGGGTCTTCACTAATCGTAAAGGCCTGGGCGAATTGCTCGCCGCTGTAAAACTGGTTTGGCCCCATCTCCAGGATCAGGTTTGCCAGGATGGTGCCGCGCGAATCGAAGAAGGGCTCGATCACGATCTGCGAGCCGTCCGCGAAGATCACGTGCAGCGACTGATTCTTGCTGTCGTGGAACAGCGTGATCGTTTCGTTGGCAATCGCAGTGAAGTCGATCTTCACGGCGCCGGTAAAGCTGGCGTGCATAATATCGGTCTCGCCGGCCTTCGGCTTGATGAGCTTGAGCACCTGCACCGGAGTGGCGCTCGCACCGCCGGTATTGGCCTGTGCCACAACAAACGGACCGTTCATGACAACCTCTCCCGCGTCCTGTTTGGCCGTTGCCCGGACGCATTTTGGGTTCTTTAAATTTAGCGAGAGATGTACCTGCTTTTTTAGTATTCGGTCAACGAATGTTGAGGCTTATTAAGGTTAAAAAACCGCTTTATTTGCAGGTGGTTAAGTCGAAAAACGGGAGGTACTTTTGTCACAGGTACGCACCGAAATTACCGCCGGCAGTAATACTTTGACGGCGTATCTTTCCGGCTATTGATGCCCCTACTCGGTTGCTGGCGCAGGGGAATCAGACCAGAATCGGCTTTGGCTACTTTCGTCCGCTTTCAAGCGCACAAACTGGATTTGGTGCATTTTGGCTAGACTGTTGCGCGTCTGCCCTTGTGCGTTAACCGGTGACGCCGTAAGAATTTCGGTTCCTTTTTGGGGGAAGTCTCATGAAAGACTTTTGGGGTCGGCGTACGGGGCTCGCGCTCGGCGCCCTCATCGCGTCCGTCGTAGCGTCCACACTGGCTCAGGCCAACGGCGTCTCCGCCGCGGGGCCCGGCCCGATTGCCGCGCAGAGGATGTGGCTCTCCTGCGAAAACGGACGCGAATATCCGCTGCATCCCCTGGCAGTGTCACGCGAAGGCGATCTGGTGACGGGATACCTGTTGGTGACCGGCCGCGGACGCGGCGTGCATGTGCGCCTGATCCCAATGGGCAGCGGCTACCGTTATGCGGGCCCAGGCGTCTGGTTCGACGGCATGCGCCAGCAGGCGGTGCTCAACTGGGGTCGGCCCGACGAAGTGCCCTGCACTGTGATGCAGGAATAGACGCATCGAGCCATTCTGCGTTGGATGAGCAACGAGCTTAAACGCGCCCGCAGGGGCGCGTTTGTTTTTGGGCGCATTTGTCCCTGGCATGTGACCAGCGGGCGCTACCGCGCGCAATATCCGCGGTGGTAATGTGCGCCCGGGGAGTACTCAGGGAGCGAAGGAGCCGGCATGTCTGCCGTTCGACGCGCGGTCATTCTCGTGGCGCAAATCCTTGCGTTGATTTTCATCGTGGTGGCGACGATGGCGGGCGCGCTCGCGGGCGACGCCTGGGTCGCGAATGCCGCGCCGATATTCGGCGGCATTATCGCACTCATGCCGAGTGCGCCGATTTCGATCGCCGGAGCGATCGCCGGATTTTGCATCTCTATCCTGCTGACAGCTCTGTTTTTCCTGCTGGTCGAGATCGCGCACAACACCCGGAATCCATTCACTCCGTAGGACAACACACCTGTGACACGAATTCCGGAATGCACCATGAAATGGCCGACACTGGCCGCGCTCTGCCTGCTGCTCGCCATGCCGGCCCTGGCCTTCGCCCAGCAGGGCGCCGTGCAGCAGCGCGAGGTCAAAGGCAAGCCGGACACGGACATCAACGCGGGAATTTTTGCCACCATCCGCAAGGACTGCACCGCAGGACCCCTGCCCGCGGTCCGGCTCGTGACGCCGCCCGCACACGGCAAGGTGACGGTGAAGCAGGGCAAGCTGCGCGCGACCAACGTCAAGAATTGCCTCGGCATGGAGCTGCCCGCCTTCGTCGCGATCTACCGCTCGGCACGCGATTTCATCGGGCAGGACCGCTTCACCCTGGAAGTCGTCGGGAGCAACGGCAAGACGCAGATCCAGCAGGTGACCGTGACCGTGATGCAGGCGGGACATGGCCAGGGAATTTAAGCGGAACAGGGCGGCTCACGGGCGTTTGCCCGTTGAAACTGGCGCCCACTAATGCTCAATTACCGCCACGACGCGGCCGCTTCGGCCGCCGGCGGGATTCGACGAAGGGAGAGCCCTCCTATGCGAAAGACGGCAATCGCGGCCGGTATTGCACTTCTCTGCGCGGCAGCGTCGCAGGCGCTTGCGGCCGATATGACCGCTAGGGGCCCGAAGGTGGCCCGGGTTGCCGCCGAGCCAGTGTGCCTGCGTTGGGTGCAGCAGAACTACTCCTGGTACAACTATTGCGACCCGGTGCCGTATTACCCACGCGCGACTCGCTACTGGTGGGGCTTCTAAGCGCCGGCAGCAAGCGCGGACCAAATCGCGAATTGTCTACGCCGGCCATCCAGGCCGGCGATTGTTTTTAAAAGAGATATTGCAGTTTTCGAACCCTCCAGTGGGCGGCTGTAAAGAGTTCGGTTGCGTCAATGTGCGTGCTGCCCTTTTCTTGCCTTCCATTCGGGTTCTGTTGTTTTAGTGCTCGCCAAGCAATGCGGAAGACATTGCGTTTAATGGCTTTGGGGTGGAGGGCGATGCGCTGGATCCCTGCATTACGCATTTGCGTCGCAGCGAGCCTTCTGGGCGGCAGCGCCGCGCACGCCGCTAACGACAGCATTCGCATAGGCGACTGGATCCTCCGGCCTCATTTCAGCGAGCAGAAAGACAAAAAGCAGAAGGAAAAGCGGCTCGACCGCTGCACGGCGCAGCTGACGAACGCCGACAAGATCACGATGATCTACTCGCTCGACACACATTACATGTGGACGCTCGAGCTCTCGAATCCATCCTGGAATTTTCCGAGCGGATCAAAATTCGACGTCTCGTTCGGCAACCGCGAGCGCGGCTATTTCCGCCAGCGGGTTGCCGCCCTCGATCCGCAGCTCGTGCGCGTGCTGCTCCCGGACAGCCTGAATTCCTTCGAGGCCTTCAGGCGGCTGTTCAAGCTTGATGTGGTTGCCGGTGGACTGACGACGCAGTTCGATCTCGCCTATGCCAACCAGGTGCTGCTCGCGCTCACGCAATGCGTCACAAAATTTGGAATGACAACGAAGAGCAAGGCCGCGATCACGGCCTACCTCAAGTCGCCGATCGGCCCCGCGGCGGAAGCGAACAGCGATCCCGCGATCGTGCAGGAGGCTTTTTCGCTCGCCGGCGCGATCGTGGCGGAAGGCGAGATCGCAAAGGCCGCCGCGCTCAAGCCCGATGAAATTCCCGACGGCGTCAGCGGCGACACGGTCTGGAAGGTCGCCGACAACCTGTTCACGATCTCGGTGCTACCGAAGGACGCGGTGCCGGCGGAGATCGGCGATCTCAACGATCTCATCGTCGGCGGCAACGCACAGAAATGCCGCGGCGATTTCTTCGCGGGCGCCATGCTCGATGTGGTGGAGAGTACCACGATCGCGCGCGCCTACACGACATGCCAGACGCAGCAGGCGGCGACATCGACCTATTACTTCGCGATGCCGCGCAAGCAAGGTGGTGGTTTGTATTTGACGAAAATCATTGCCACCGGCGTCGAGGTGCCGCCAACCATCGAGCGGGCGATCAAGGAGCTCGACGCAAAGGTGCGCGGCGTCATCACAGCGGCGTTGGCGAGACTCTAGCGAACCAGGAACGATGCGAAACGTCGCGCTGTCAGCTTCGGACTGCACCGGCACTAGAGCGTTGTCAGCATTTGAAATAATTCAGCAACAATGTTGAGACGCTTAGCGAAGTCCTCCTTAAGCCGAGGGCGGTACAGTTTTGCCTTATCGACCACAGAGTTGTGTCGGATGCGTAAGGTCGTCGTCTTTTGAGTGATGAGTCCTAACGCGTAGCTCCACACGTGGCCGTACTACAAAAAGCCGCCGCTCCCACCGGCGGCTTTTTTCGTCTTCCGTTTCCCGCGCGGCCGCTCCTTTGACGCCATCCATCGCCACCATCCATTGACTTGACGGGGGTAGCTCCCGCATAAGACCGACACAACCCGACCGGCCGGCGAACCCGATTTGTCTTTCGAGATCAATACGGTGCGACGGCTTTGGGGGAGTGTCCCGAGCGGCAAAGGGGGCGGACTGTAAATCCGCTGGCTATGCCTTCGCAGGTTCGAGTCCTGCCTCCCCCACCATCTTGAAAAATAAATAAAATTCGTATTTACGGCGCCCCGAGGCGGCGCCATTTTTATTGCTTTTATTGCAATAAATTTCCCTGTGTTTTCAACCGCCCCCTTCGGTTGCCCGCTACTCCACGCAATAAGCATGCAATAATTTGGCCGGACAATCCTCGGGTCATCAAGTGTCGAACGCTTCCCCATGGGCCAGCGTTTTTTGGTTTATCTGCAACAGGGCGAGCCTTCGCAAGATGGCGTGCGCATGCGTCGTCGCCCGCCCTCGTAGCGACTTTCCCCGATTTAAGGAGGGACGATACTTTTAGAGAATTAGGCGCGAACCTTGGTGCAAGTAACAGTAATCCTTCCAACTTTAATTGGCGTCACATTTCTATGATCACGGAACGCGACGCAGCCATTCACGTTGGCCAAAGTGAATCCGAAGGAGAACCGACATGCGCATTCACAAGTTGGCTGTCGCCGCCCTGATTGCAGCCGTACCAACTGCAACTGCTTTCGCCCAAAGCGCATTGGATCAATCTGTGCCACGCATGAGCCCGACAACCGAGCCACGCGTTAGCCCAACCACGTCGCCGACAGACCCGACAGCCATGTCCCAAAGTCGGAATACGCGGGGAATACCCGAACGCGCACCTGTGGCCGCTCCCCGCGCCATGAGGCCCGATGTCATCAGAGATCCAAGTGCAATAAATCCCGGCGACGCGCGGGCAATCGGCGCCCCGCCGCCCACACGGTAAGGCAATGGCACAACACAACCGCCGCGTTCCAGGCCAGCGGTTGAAACAGAAAGGCGACACGTCACGTTAGTTTTATGGATCGCGCCCCGTCGCAAATGCGTGGTCCGGAGCCCAAGGCTTGAGCAAACATCTTGGATCAGACCCGCTCGCGGATTTGCGATTGGTAGCTAACTACCGGAGTAAAGTCGCTTTGTTGGTACTGGGTTCACCCATTAGAGGGGGAACTTGGGCGACAGGCAGTCGTTTCATCGTAGTGCCACAACAATTTACAAGCCTATTAACCTAAGAATGTCGTCCCTGTTGCGCGCTAGCCAACTGTGATGCGTAGGGTGGGCTGCGATGTATCGGACCATAAAAAGTATCGCGTTGTTGGGTCTTTGTGCGATCGCTCTGACAGTGAGCGGAAACGCTGTTACAGCCGCAACCTTTGAGATTGTCGGCGGCGCTCCCCTATCTGCCGGACCCACCCCATTTTATGGGAGCGCCCTTCCACAAAACAATGTTGTGAATTCGCCTGGCGCGTCTCCAACCGGGGCGGCTGTGGTTGATCCAACAGGACCTAATCTCACGCCCGATACACCGTGGGTGCAGGGCGGCCAGCTGGTCGTGCACACTGGCTCGTCCAGTTTTACAGGCATTAGCTGGTTTTTCCTTGGATCTGAATCCGGTTTTCAAGTTACTTTTCATTCGCCGGCACTGGCTGATTTCACCGAGGGTAATCAGAACAATAGTGCCTATAGTGGAAGTCCCCCCCTCACTGTTGGGTTTCTCGGCTCTAAACTGAATGTGGGAAGCGGACCGATTCAGTTTTCGCTTACTTGGGCGACCGGCTCGGTTGATAACAGCGCGTTGCAGCCCAATCCCGGCTCCGGTGTCCCCAACTTGATATTTTCGTACGCCACTTTTGTCGAGCCGGACCTACTCATGCTTACGAAATCAGTAAGTGACATTATCATATTTGCACTCAATGATGGTGGTGCGGACAATGATCACGACGACTTCATAGGCGCCGCAATCGTTACGGAAAGAGCAGATTGCGAATGTGCCCCCTTACAAGCAACTACTCCAATTCCGGGCGCACTGCCGCTGTTTGGCGGCGTGCTTGGTGGTGGGCTTTTGCTGCACAGATGGCGCAAGCGCCGGAGTGCCCGGGCGAGTAAAGCTTTCGCCGGTTAAAGCTCTCCGCTCCGGAACCAAGTGAACGCCGACCCCGCTTGCCAAGTTTTAAAATTGTGGCGGTTTTACTGGCAGGGTAGTTCTAGTGCCCTTCACCTACGATATCAGATGCCGCAGAGCGTTTAGGCGTCTAGCAAGTGGTGGCTACAGAAATTTCTACGCCAACATCCCGTCGATACGGCCGGCGGCCCTTTTTACGTCCCAATCGGTAGCCGCAAAAGGCTCACCGAACGTGATCTGGAACGCATTCTGGAAACCGCAACGCGAAAAAAGATAGGCTCCTGTCGGCGCCCGCCATTCATGCGGATTGGCCCGCTCAAGACAAATCGTATGAAGGATTTGGAAATACGCTCGAACGCCCCCTAAGTGACCGGCTTGCGCGGCCCTCGTGCATCTCAAAAAATGAATTGCTGAGCGGCGTGAATACCTTTGCGAACCTCCCGTGGCAGTCCGGCCTTTGGTCCTTTCCCGGTAAACCCCTGGGAACACCACAGATAGCACCGGGGTTTATTAATTCGGTTCTCCAATCTGGGAGGAACCGGGGCGGCAGCCGTTCGCACGAAAGCCACAATCGTGCGGCGGCTGCCGTTTCCCCATGTTCCATCACAAAATATGGGTAAATCTAGTTCGTTACCGACGCCGCACGACTACTCAATGGAAAACCCGCCTCTGCTTTGCAATGGCGTGCCATGACGGACGCGTACAATATCTCACTTATTGTTCTCCGGCTCAGCGACAAGGATGATCCGATCACAGAACTGCTCGCAAAGGCGATCGCCGCTGTTGTGACAACAGGTGAACGCAAGCCCGGCGAGATCGTACTCAGAGCGATCGATGCGCTCGGCATAGACCGGAAGAAAGTTTAGGCACCGTCATCATCCTTGGCTGACGCTGCGTAGTTACCGCTCTAACGATATTTCACGACCTCGACCAGATCCGATTGGCACTCCATGCACGCGAATGTGCGCCGATCATGGTCTGGTTTTTCATCCGGCTTAGTTTGTGCAAGCCCCACAGCACTCGCATTTGGGATGCTCTACACGCTGCGATTGCGAAGCAAATTCCGCCGCGCGCATGGCTGATAATCCGCTTTACGAGGATCGCCCCACGCACGGGAACAATTTAGAACGAGCGCCGTGCTTCGCAATTAAAAATCCACAACCAAAAAATACTAAGATACCGCATCTACACAATTGGAACTCAAGTTATTGTTACTTTGGCTGACCGTTCTCTAAAAAGATTTTTGCTCGACATTAAATTTTTAAATGCCCAATCTGATCAAAACTGTCACTGATCCAGATAAATTCAGGCGTGGGGTCGCGTGATGAAAGGGCGTCTCCGTACAATTGCCGCCGTGATTGCCCTGGTCGCTTCGGGACCGACTCTTGCGATCGCCGTCGGATACTGGAGCGGCTATCTGAGTGACGATTGGCCCGTCTATGCACTGATCTTGATGGTCTTCTTTGGACTTCCCGCTTCTTTCTATCTGGTGACTTCCTATTGGCGCGAGCGCAACGCGCGCAACGTCATCGTCACTGGCGATACCCCCTCGGCATCACTCGTTCCACCGGAGGCTAAAAGCGACAACACAAAACTCCGCCTTGTGTCTAGCGCATAAGGCGAACGTAATCCGTCCGAACTAATTTTTGTAATACGGCACGAGGTGGGGGCCCTTGCATTCAGCTCTTCCCTGTTGACCTCCTCGACCTTTCGCAATGCGCTAGATGCAGTACGCTCAACCAAGCGATGTCTTTTGGCGCTTGATCTGGACCTTGGGTTTTTTGTTGTGTGCTATCACCGATATTTGACCACCCCAACTCGTTCGCCAACACATATTGTGTCCGAAAATTGGCTTCTGGACTCCGGAACTCGCCACTGGAACACGGCGTTTCCCACCAGCAAGCTTCGTCGCGCGCTAAAATGGCAGGCACCATGAGTGAAAAAGTAGAGCAACGGCTTCCTGTGAGTGTTGACGCGTTGAGGGTCGAAAGTTACTCAGCGACAGACGACAGTATCGTTATATTATTGCGCCCAAAATATTCGACGGCTGAAAGAGCGTACTCTATTCCTGTCGAATGCTTGCAAGACCTGATTGTCGGTTTACGACAACTTAGTTATCTGCACCCACAGTGGCGTCTGAAAAAGCCGACAGGCCGAACTGAGTCGCTACTCCCGCTCGAACCGCCCGTAGCAGTCGACTAGGCCATCAGGGCAGCAGATCAAATCTATTTCCATTTCAAGGAACCAGCTGAACCGCGCCGCGTTCGTTCCGTGAATCGGCGCAACCCCCTTACCCCCTAAGGACCCCCGCCGGTTCTACGGTCTACGGGCCACGCCATGTTGCAAGTGGGCGGCCCGTTTTCTTTTCATCTCGACAGGCGTCTGCAACAGAAGCGCGACCGTCACGTTAGCGTTATGGATCGCGCAGCGCTCCTCGACCTTTCGCAATGCGTGGTCCAGGGGCCAAGGCTTGGGCAACACCTTGGTCCTTTTTTGACGCTTCGTCCTCAAATGCAAAAGAGAGACCGTTGCTTGTGGCTTGGCAACGGCCTCTCCTACGCACAGCCGAGCACCAGGGCTCAGCCGTGAAGCCGCGAAAATTTAAATACTCAATAAAATCGACCACGCGCCGCCGAACACGGCAAATGTAAGGGCGCCTACCCAAAATGCGGTAGCGACCAGTCCAATTCCAATGAGTGCAACGGGAAAAAACTCGCTCAAACGAGTCACAATGTGGGCTGCGATTTTCAACATCGCCGCAACCTGATTTTAGGTCCCCACCTAAATATTATAGTACCCACTCTCCGAAACAGCAAAAGCAAATCCCACTGCTGGCAAGCAGCACGCAATAATATGGAACTCGTGTTCGCCCTCGCCCACTACCAACGTACCGTTTGGGACGGAAAACAATCGTCCGAGCGTTAGGGCAACCGTGCCGCGCAGCAGAAAAAAGAAGGCCGCGCTCCGAGTTGCTCCACCCAGGCGCAGCCCACTTCTGTTCGCCATTGCCACAATGGTCGAACGAGCAGGTAGATTAAAGAATCACACCTTATTGATCAAAAAAAAAGAGACCGCTGCTTGTGGCTTGGCAACGGCCTCTCCTACGCACAACCGAGCGCCAAGGGACGGGCCCGGGAGCCGTGAAATCAGCATCACACCGCTTGTTAGTCACGACTGTGATTTCGATCACACGGAGTGCGATTGGTAGCCCCGCACCGGAACAAAGTCTGTCGCATTGATCACCGCTTGAGGGGAACCTGGGCTAGTCGTCTCGGCGTGGTGCCACGACGCTGGCCGATTGCTGCTCCTTCCCATCGCGGGTGCCGTCACGGAATTTTCGCGGCGTTAACTACAGAAAACGTTTCCGCGGTGAGGTAAAATGCTGTGACACGCCAAAAAAATTTGCGGTGTACGTTTCAGCTTAAGCCACTGCCATTCTTCGGGTCAGGGACGCAGCACAACGACCCCTACTCGACCCAGTGGCCAACGGCCGCGCCCCGGTGGCAGGGGCGCGGCCACCAAAACTCTCGAAACTGTCGCTCTAGGACAAACGTGTTCTCATCCGAACTTAGGCCAACAAAAACCTCGAGCATTTCGCCCGAGGCGTCCGGCCACGAATAACTTTATCAGGCGATCTGCTTTCGCTTCCTGCGTCGTGCATGCAATCCGATCATACCGAGACCGCCGCGAAAAGTGGAAGTGCCGCTGGAATTGGTGTGCGGGTGTATCTGCGGTGACACCGTTCACGTTGCCGAAAACCGTTTCGTTCTCGGCCAGGATCACCACCAGCAGACCATAATGGCTCGCCTGGACATCGGGGCCGAAAAAGAACCCGTCAGAACGAACCGGGTGTCGGCGGATCTGTGGCGAAGTTCGTGTGGTCGCTTGCGTATGCGAACGCGAAAACGGAGCCGCCAGTGTTCAGGTCAAATTGAGGAT
>Ga0207697_10001989_pt1 | contig 10851 bp, 9 predicted proteins | sample KBSSwiS5withPhiX_FD_184293 | JGI IMG/M metagenome (GOLD analysis project Ga0207697, IMG submission 184293) | Switchgrass rhizosphere microbial communities from Kellogg Biological Station, Michigan, USA, with PhiX - S5 (SPAdes) (version 2) | ecosystem: Host-associated > Plants > Roots >... | reverse complement strand
ACGCCGGAGCAGATTGCGCAGGGACAAAAGCGGGCGCGCGAGTTTAAGCCCCGCTAGGTGCGGTCACGATCTTCATCAATAGGACTCTTTCTCCACACGGGAAGATGGAAGTCGTCGTGGGCCTCGAGCTTTTACGAAGGAGAAGCCACGACGATTTATCGCTGCCGTGCGGAAAGGTTGAGGCAGTGCTTTCCGTCGCGGGTGGAATGTGAAGCAACAGCGGTAACTATGAAAGAACAAGTTATCGCGGATCACTCAATAACCCTACTTCGCCTCCGCTTCGCGTTTTCGCAATTCGGAGGAACGTTCCTCAGTAAGCTGACGCAGAACGCGGTCGCGAACGATGCGTGCGTTTTCGGAGTCGCTCTTGTTGCGCACGGCTTCGTCGGCTTGGCGGTCGCGTTGTTCGAGCCATGAGCGTTGTTCGGCTCGAAGCGCGTTTTGCTTCGACGGATTGAGGCGCTTTAGTAGCGCGGCGTAAACTGCGTTCAATTCGCGGTCGGCTTTTGCAAGTCGTGCTGACTCGGAAAAGGGATCGTCCGGTAACGGTCCCGGAGTAAGCCTAACGACACTGGCAGTGGGACCTTCACCGGCTCGGGTGAGCTTGAGCGAAAGAATACCTTCGCTGATAGACGCATCGTGTTCGCGATCCTTTGTAACAAATGGGAGACCAACGGCGGTCGCATTGGAGAACCCGGTCTTCTTTCCAAGTTCCGGCAGGCCAGTAAGGAGATAGGTAGAATCGAACGGTCCTCGCTTCTGCGACTTGCCACGTTTAATCTGCGCCTCGATAGCCTTATCCAAGACAGGCCCGATCTGGGCGGATCGACAGTCACCTTGGCCCACGTCCAGAAGAAGCAAAGTATCGGTGCCCCATTTCCACTGATAGGCAGCCAGGGCAAACCGTCTTCCGTTCTCGATCGGCCCCCAGGCAACGCTCAATGTCCGATGGCTGCCCGGTCGGATATAGCCTCCGGTGTCCCCAATCGCGCCTACTTTCTTTTTGTCGGCGAGATCGATGACCCAGATCGCCTTTACCTCGTATTGTTCATAGAAACGATTGGGATCTTTTTCCAGCAGCGACCAGTCGATCGACTCACTGCTATCAACTGTCCAAGCCAGGGCATTGCGACCATCCGCGGACTTTGAATCGCGAGCTATCGCAGCTTTCTCTGGTCCTATCTCAATCCAAGGCGGCTCCGGCTGCACGGAGGATTCGGCCGCTGCAGTAAGTGTGTCATTGCCAAATCGCGCAGCAATTAGCATGCAACCGATGCCGAAGATGTAAGCGCGTAGGGTCATTGTCTCGGCATGGTATGATAGGTAGGACAAGGAGCCAACACAATGGAATTCAGTGGCGGAAAGGTCCTAGCGCGCCTCCATGGCTACCGGCAAAGTTTGCTTGCAATTGAGTGCTGTTATCCGCCACTCTCGAATGATGATTGAAAATCTCCCCAGGGCCCGGCGACCGATTAATCGCTGGCTGTGTCGTACGGCATTTCTTTGCGCGGTTGCGGTATATTTCAGTTCTGCTCGAGGCCAGGAAACGTCTGACGTTCGTGAGTTGGTTCAGAAAATTGAGGAACTGCGGAGTGCAGGCAAGTTCCAGGAAGCAGTACCAATCGCCGAGCAAGTGTTGAAGTATTGCGAGAAAAATTACGGCCCGGAACATCCGGAGACCGCGGACAGCTTAAACGATCTCGCGTTCTTATATAGCTCGATGAACGACCAGGCCAAAGCCTTGCCGCTTTACCAACGTGCGTTGAAGATCCGAGAAAAAGCGCTAGGTCCGGACCATCCATATACCGCGATTAGTCTCAACAATCTCGCAGAGGCTTATCGGGAAAACGGCGACTTCGCAAAAGCGGAGCCGCTCTATAAACGGGCAATAAAGATTTGGGAAACCAAACTTGGCTCGAAGCATCCAAACACCCTGTCAGGAATGAGCAACCTCGCACTGCTCTACCAGGACAAAGGAGATTCGGCCAAGGCGGAACCGTTATATGTGCGAGTCTTGAAAGTCCGCGAGGAAACGCTAGGCCCCGACAATCCTCAGGTCGCAAACAGCCTGAGCAACCTGGGAACGCTCTATTATCACCAAGGCAACTTCGCAAAGGCTGAGCCGATGTATCAGCGCGCATTGAAGATCTATGAAAAGGCGTACGGAGCGGAAAATCCTCACACCGCGAACGTCCAAAATAATCTCGGCGCGATTTACCTTGATCAAGGCGATCTGGTAAAGGCCGAATTGTTTTTTAAACAGGCATTCGAGACGCGCGAGAAAATCTTTGGCCCCAACAATCCCGCGACTGGAGAAAGTGTTAACAACCTGGCCTGGGTTTATATGGACGGAGGCGACTACGCCAAGGCCGAACCACTTTATCAGCGCTCCCTTAAAATTACCGAACAGACCGCCGGTCCCGATCACCCAAACACAGCTACTAGTCTTAACAACCTCGGAGTGCTTTACCAGATGATGGGCGACTACAAGAAAGCGGAGCCATTTTATCAGCGAGCCCTAAAGATTCGCGAAAAAGCTTTGGGACCGACCAATCCCGACCTGGTCTCGAGCATCGGTGGTTTGGCAGACCTGTATCGCCTCGAAAAAGATTACGCCAAGGCTGAACCCTTGGCCCAACAGGCCTTGCACCTTTCCGAAAAAAAATTCGGCCCCGAGCATCAGATGACAGCCACTGCTTACAATAACCTCGGCGCTATTTATGAGGGCATGGGTAAGTACGATAAAGCCGAACCGATGTTCCAGAAGGGATTAAAACTTTTCGAGGACAAACTTGGACCAAATCACTACAAGACCGGCGCAGCTCTCGACAATCTCGGTGTTCTTTATCGTGAGAAAGGCGAGTACAAAAAGGCCGAATCGTACGCTCTACGGGCCGTAGAAGTCACCGAAAAAGCCCGAGGCCCGGAACATCCCGAGACTGCCACTTGCCTCAATGATCTCGCCAAGGTCTATGACGCAATGGGTGACAAGGCAAAGGCCGATCCGCTTCGACAGCGCGCTGCCAAAATCAGGGAAAAAGGCAAGACTAAATCTGCCTCACCGCAGCCCAGTCCTTCGCCTAGTCCGACGTGAAGTCGTTCGCCGAATACCGTCTTACTGTTTGTTGAGAACCACTTGCCGCGTCAATTCGCTTAGCTCCACTTGCGAGCTCACTTTCTGAAGACCGGACGTCATTCATTGATGTTGTCGAGGCCGACAAATTTCCAGCCGGTCTTGGTCAGTTCAAAAATGAAGCGAATCGGCGCGTTTTCCCAGTCGTTTGGAGTGTCCTTGAAGGGGCAATAGATTGAATAGCTTCGCGCAGATTCCTTTTGCGGTTCCGCGCTTGCAAAGCATTTGGCAGCATTGGCCTCGCCTTTAAAAATCTCGCTATAACGGCGCGAAAAATCCTCTTTGTTCTTTACGGCTTTTACCAAATAGGGCATCGACAGTGGAAATTTCGTCATCTCCGCCACGCTCGCCTTATCGCCAGCAATGACCGCAGCGCTGCATTTTTTCCAGAATGCCGGAAAGTCGCTCTGCCCAAAAGCCTGTGGCAGAGAGAATAGAATTAAGATTCCCGCCACCAAAGTTCTAAAAGACTTCATTCGTCGAGGTGCACCGAGTCCATGATGCGATTTATCTCATCCTTTAGCCCGGGATGAGTGTTCAGGTTTGAGGTAAAGCTGATCTCCAGGAGCTGATCTTTGTAAGAAGTCGTTAGGAACCGTGTATAAACTGGATTATGCGAGTAATCCTTTTTTCCTTTTAGCATCGGGACGTAGCGCCAGTCTGCCCACTTGCGGCCATCAATCGTCACGATGTCTTTCTTCAACCATTGCAGATGCGAATCCTTCGGCAGCCATTTGAAGCCCTTGGAGTATTCTGCCACCCGCATCTTGAGATAACCATCAAGCTGGTCCGGTGTGAGGCCATGCGTGCCGCGCAAGACTATGCCCCACGCACCATCCGGCCCCGAGAATTTCGCCAGAGTTTTCGGGTCCTTGGGATCATCAGCGTCGCGAGAGAAATCAGAGGGCAGGTCGAGCTTGAGTTTGCCATCCAGGAGACTGACTGTCGTAACTCCCGAAGAAAGATTGCTTTTTGAATCCGTGGCCGATTCGTCGCTAGCCAATTCTGGATCGAGTTTCTCGGCCGTCTTGAAGTCGGCCGTAGCACCGATCGCATCTCCCTTTTCCTTCTTCGCGACAGCGCGATTGTAGTAAGCCCGTGCGTAATCGGGTTTGAGTTCGATTGCCCGGGTATAATCGGTAATTGCGCCATCACCGTCCTTGTTCTCCGCTCTGGCGTTGCCGCGATTGTTATAAGCAGCCGGGTTCGTAGAGCCTAGTTCGATGGCTCGCGTGTAGTCGGCAACAGCGCCGGCGGCATCCTTCTTCAGCCGTTTGGCTTGGGCCCGGTTATAGTAAGGGGCGTCATCCTTTGGATTGAGTTCAATCGCGTGGGTGAAATCCGCGATTGCTCCATCCAAGTCCCCTTCCTTCCCTTTTTCGATTCCGCGATTCACAAGGTTCTCAACAGACTGTTCGTTCACAGGCGACGCCGGTGACGATGACTCCGCTGCGACGGACTGACCGCTGCTCTCTGCCCCATTCGCTGGTGCTGGCAATGGTGACTCGGTCGCGTTCGTCTCTTCTTTTATCTGTACCGCGACCAGATAGCTGAAACTGATGTTCACCTTCGCCTCGCGTGCGCCGAGCCGCATCGGCCCGGAAAAATGCGAGAGCAACACCTGCTGGTCCTTTGCGTTCTTATATCGTCCGAAGCCGATGTGCGGATAGGACTTCGCTTTCGGTTTTTCTTTCGATTCTTCGAAAACAAATTCCTCCCGCTCGCCATGATCTTCCTTTCCCAGAAACTTCATCACCGTCGCGCCTTCGCTCGAATCGTTCGAAGCCGGCTCGCCATTCAATCGCGCATCGATCAAGCCGACCCAGTTGTTCAGCCGCTTGGAAGTTTGAGCGTCAACCGGCTTGCCCGTTTCGCCCCAATCATTCGATCTTAGCCAGGTTTTTCCGTCCTTCCGGGCAAACTCGGCGTCGCCGGCCTGTATTCTTTCCGGCCCGCCGTTTGGATAACGGTCATATTTGAAATCGGCGGTACCGGCCGAGCCGAGATCAAGCTTCGCGATCGCGACTAAATGAACCTTCGAATAGAAATCGCGGCTGTACTTCAAGTTATCGGCTGCGAATTTCGCATCCTGGGCCCGCAACGGTGACAGAACAAGAAGTGAGGTCGCGAGCAGACCGGGTAACCGGAGCGTTTTCAGACCGCCAGAGTAGGAAATTCGGGCGTGCATTGTCAATCGGCTGATCGTTAGGATTGCCAAATGAACCGGCGCCGAATCGCGATAGTAATGATATCTATCTTGCTGCCCGGCTTTGCTCACGCAGCAAACCCGTTTCTCGATGCGCCGTCCGACAAGCCGGTTTCCGCCAAATTTCGAGGGGCCGAGTGGGGAGATGAGATTCAGCAGGACGAGATCCCGCTCACTGCGCGAGTGGTTACGACGCGCGTTGCCAAGATGCCGTGGGGCGCGATTTTCAAAATCGAATTCACGGATCTCAAATCGAGCGCGCCACAGAAGCGTGAAATCCGGCCCGATTATTTCATCGTCACAGATGATCGCATCGTTCTGTTAAACGAAGAGGACAACGACGCCGCGGTTAAGAAGATCTCGGCGTTGAATCAACCGCCTGAATTCGGTCAGGGCGAAATTTACGGAATCGCTCGCGGCAGCTCCAATTACCAAGATGGCTTATGGAAAACAACAATCAATCTGAAAGGCGATCTGTGCGTTTACGATTCGAGCCATCCCTCCGGTCATTTCAAAAAGATCGTTTGGAAAAAAGGCGTTGGATTAGTTGAGTACGCGAGTGGCTACGGCGCGAGGAAAGATGGGTTTCGCTTCAAGCGAGAAAAATAAGAGCGACAGCGAACTGCGGGCATCAAGTTCGTTCCGATGTCGATCTTTCCATCGACAAAATGAACGGCAAATCTAGCGCACCGAACAAATGAAAGTCCACACCATGTTCGTCATTGGCAAATGTGATATGAAAGGTAACGCGGTCAGTGTCCAGTTCACGGCAAAGGCAATCTCGGCGCGAAGCCACGCGACCAAGCGATCGCCAACCTGATGTAGATGATCCGTGAGCCGAGCACTTCATAAAACGCCGCGATCCGTAGTCGATTCGCTCCGGAGCCGTAGATTTGTCGTCGCCCTTCCCTATGCAGCCTTGTTTGGGCTGGCGTTCTATCTTCTCTTCTGCAATCTGGATGGCCGGTTGCTTTGGGGAGATGAAGCCGAGACCGCGCTGCTCGCGAAAAATGTTCTTCGTTTCGGAATTCCGAAGACGGTTGACGGAGTTAATCACATCACCGAACTCGGCAATTTCCGCGATGAAAACACGGGATACATTTGGACTTGGACGCCTTGGTTACAGGAATATGTAACCGCAGCCTCTTATCTTGTCCTTGGAGAGACGACGTGGAGTAGTCGGGCACCATTCGCAGCGATAGCGTGGCTCAGCGTTGTCCTCCTCGCGCTTGTTGTTTACCGAATTTATCGGGACCATCGCATCGCCTTCGCCAGCTCTGTGCTTCTCGTGACTTGCGAAGTGTTTCTGCTCCATGCGCGCCAATGTCGTTACTACGCGATCACGGTGCTGGCGGAGGTGATCCTTATCCACGGCGGCAGCCAACTGTTATCTGGGCGCAAATCGGGGACATGGCTCTTAGCTCTCGGACTGATCCTACAGTTTTACACAAACTACATTGTCGCCGTGGCCAATATGCCCCTCTTGATTGCCTTAGGTTGGTCGGTTCACAAAGAACGGCCAAAGCTCGCACAGCTTCTGATCGCGTTTGGAATTTTTGCGGCCGCGTCAGCGCCATGGGTGATATATGCCCGACTTTGGCGGCAATTGGCGGTGCTTGTACATGAGAACCTTGGTTCCAAGTTCCTGTATTACTTCACGGAGTGGCATTTTCACTTCGTGCCTTGGATTTTCCTGCTGCTTCCGGGAATCGGATTGCTGGCAAAGTTTTTTGGATCCAAGTCGCAGGCCACCTCCAAACGGGTCACACAGTTCGAATACAGTTTGCTGGTAGGGTTAGGGGGATACTTCGCGATCCTTCTCGTACCGCCAACTGAACTGCGTTATTTGCTGCCGCTTCTCCCAGTCGGTTGCCTTCTTTGCGCGGCCTGGACATTCCGTTACATCCACTGGCCAATCGTAGCTGCATCCGTAATTGCTCTTCAGGCGACCAGCAATCTCTTCGCGGTCGGAATGACTTTCGGAGCAGCGCGGCAACATCATTGGCGCGCTCCAGTAATGGAATACATCGCGAGTCTTCACGGCCGTTACAGAAATCGTTTTACCGACGTGCTCGATGCTTTTTCTAAAAACGCACACGCGGGAGAGAGCGTGTGGGTGGAAGACCCGGAGTTTCCATTGATATTCTACACCGGCGTGAAAATCATCGACGCGCGGCTTGGCGTGCCGGAGATGTGGCCGGATTGGATTTTGGCCGAGAGCGCTTCCGGTGTGGTCACACAACGCCCACTTCACGTGCCGAACGCAGCAATGCCTTCCTACGAGACAATCACTCTCTCGGTTCACGATTCGGACCGCTTCGATTGCGTCCCGGAACCGGATGTTTACCAGTACCGAACGACTCCGCAACGCGCGGACTTTTTGATCTACAAGAAAAGATGATTGACGAGCAGCACATCTGTTTACGCTGGGCCGATCGGTAGCGACGAATAAAAGGATTAGATGGATCTCCACAGCGCGTTGAAGAAGTATTTCGGCCACGCCGCGTTTCGGCCGCTGCAGGAAAACATCATTCGGGATGCGCTCGCCGGCCACGACCTGTTTGTTCTGATGCCTACTGGCGGCGGGAAGTCGCTTTGCTTCCAATTGCCGGCGTTGATGCGCGATGGGCTGACACTCGTGGTGTCCCCGCTCATTTCGTTAATGAAAGACCAGGTCGATGCGCTGCAAACCAGCGGGATCCCAGCGACGTTCTTGAATTCCACGTTAGACCGACAGGAAGCAGCCGCGCGTTGGCGCGGGCTGCATCGCGGTGAGTACCGCCTGCTCTATGTCGCGCCGGAGCGGTTGATGCTCGATACGTTTTTGGAGCGCGCGGTGAATTGGAACATCGCGCAGTTCGCCATCGACGAGGCGCATTGCATCAGCGAATGGGGCCACGATTTCCGGCCGGAATATCGCGAGCTCAAGGAATTGCGGACGCATTTTCCGGACGTGCCAGTGATGGCACTCACTGCAACGGCTACCGAACGGGTGCGGATGGACATCGTGAAACAACTGAAGCTGCGCGAGCCTGGCTGTTATGTCGCCAGCTTTAACCGGCCAAATCTCACTTACCGTGTTGTTCCAAAAGCGGCGCCCTACGAACAATTACTTGAGTTCATTCGCAGCAGGCCAAACGATAGCGGCATCGTTTACTGCGCTAGCCGAAAGAGCGCCGACTCCCTGGCGCGGAATCTCAGCGAAGACGGCGTCATCGCAAAGCCGTATCACGCGGGCTTAACCAGCGCCGAGCGCACGAAGAATCAGGAAGCGTTCCTGCGCGATGACGTTCGAGTCGTCACTGCGACAATTGCGTTTGGAATGGGCATCAACAAACCAAACGTCCGCTTCGTGGTCCATTACGATCTGCCGAAAAATCTGGAGAGCTATTATCAGGAGACAGGGCGCGCAGGCCGGGACGGATTACCAAGCGAATGCGTGCTGCTGTTCAGCGCAAGCGATGTCGCCAAGCAGCTCCATTTCATCGACGAAAAAAGCGAGCCCGAAGCGCGTATCGCCCGGGCGCAACTTCAACAAATGGTTCATTACGCCGAGACTCGTGACTGCCGGCGAGCGACTTTGCTGGGATACTTTGGCGAAACACATACAGAGCCATCGTGTGAAGGATGCGACAATTGCCTCACTCCGCGCGAGACGTTCGATGGTACAATTCCTGCCCAGAAATTTCTGTCCTGCGTCCATCGCATCTACGCGAAAAGCGGATTCGGATTCGGGGTGAACCATATCGCAGATGTTTTGCGCGGCGCGGACACGGAGGCAATCCGTCAACGCAACCACAACGAATTGTCCACATACGGGATTGGCCGCGAATTGAAACGCGAAGCCTGGCAGACGATCGGGCGCGAGTTGTTGCGACTGGGGCTTATCGAATGCGCACCGGGAAAGTTCGCGACCTTGAGTCTCACGCCGGCTGGCCGCGACGCCTTGCGTCACCGTACGCCGATCACACTCACGAAGCAGATTGAAGTTGTCGCACAGTCGCGGGATCAAAAGGCTCGTGCGGGCGCGATCGAATGCGACGAAGGGTTGTTCGAGCGCTTGCGCAGTCTGCGGCGCGGACTCGCGGACGAACGCAACGTGCCAGCCTACGTCATCTTCTCCGATGTCTCGCTCCGTGAAATGGCGAAACATTACCCGACAACCGCGACCGAGTTTCGCGGAATTCCCGGCGTGGGCGAACAAAAGCAGAAGGATTTTGCCGAGGCGTTCCTTAGCGAAATCAAAAATTATCTCGCCGCTAATCCGCGCCGGACATTTTCCAGCAGTCTGGAGCGTCGGCGGCCGCCGCGCCGTACCGGCTTGAATGACAGCCAGAGAGAAACGCTTCGACGTTTTCAGAGCGGCGAATCAGTGGACGATATTTCCCGTGCGCGCGGATTTGTGCGGAGCACCGTTTACGATCATCTGGAAGCCGCGATCAAACTGGGCGAATCCCTCAAGCCGGAGCAATTCTTCACCGCCGCGCAGCGCGAGGAAATCGCGGCCGCGTTTCGAAACGTTCCCGACAGGAAACTTGCAGATGTGCAATCATTGCTCCATGGCAAGTACGACTATGGCGAACTGCGCATCTTCCGCGCGCTAAGCGCGCGCTGACGATCAATGTTGTTTGTGATCGCCCTCGACTTTCATGTAGGCGAACGACTTAAGCACTTCGTTGAGCGCCGGAAAATTTTTGCGATAGCTCGCTTCATCTCGTGCGGAGAATACGATGTAAGCGACTGCCTTGGGCAATTGGATGTAGGCGACCCGCTCCCATTGGGGATATGACTTGGTGGCCGGATATTCGTTGATGAAATACGACTGCCCATCGCCTGTTTTGCCGGAATCGATTTTCTCTTTCGGTTTGCCGTGCACTTTTTCCATCTGCTGGATTGCCATGGCGACAAATTTTCCAACGTCCTCGTAATCTGTGCCTGCGATCTTGGCGTACATGATCGCGTTCGCATCGGACCAGGTAGATCCTTTCGGATAGAGAACGCATGGCAATCCCTGCTCGGCTCCGGCGCTGTTATCGAGAACCCACCCTGCCGGCGCATCGATCTTGAACGCGGCCTTGGGACCGTAAACGATTCCACCCGGATACGTCTCCTGAGCGAAAACGCCGCCGCAAGCTATAAGGAACCCGAGGCCAAAAAGAAAAGTCGTTTTCATGATTCGCGCGCAGTTTGGGCGGCCCTTCGCGTAAAATCGATTCTTTTCGCTCGACAATTCTTCAATATTTTGGCGAGAAGTTAGAAGGTTGTGCAATTCCTACTTAACTTACCGCCGCCAATTTCATTTTTCGTCGTCTCGGCGATTACGACCTCCTTCGCCCTGGCAGGCCTTTACCTGGTGCGCAGGAAGTACCCGGCGGAGGTCCTAAAAGAGAATCACGAAGTAGCTGCGATCATCTTTAATGCGTTCGGCCTGTTCTACGGCGTGCTGCTCGCATTTGTGGTCTTTGTTACATGGAGCGGATACGACGACGCCACAAAGAACCTCCAACTGGAA
>Ga0207697_10001988_pt1 | contig 10854 bp, 8 predicted proteins | sample KBSSwiS5withPhiX_FD_184293 | JGI IMG/M metagenome (GOLD analysis project Ga0207697, IMG submission 184293) | Switchgrass rhizosphere microbial communities from Kellogg Biological Station, Michigan, USA, with PhiX - S5 (SPAdes) (version 2) | ecosystem: Host-associated > Plants > Roots >... | reverse complement strand
CCCACTTCGGCAGCCCGGACTGACGCCGCCTGGATGCCGCCGGCTGCAGCCAGTAACACCAGCAATATTTTTACAATACGCATGAAACTCCTCCTCGGTTGAACTTATATTTAATTCGTAAAGCGTAGCACGTCTGCCGCTACGGCCGCACGCCGCTTTTGGATTTTGGGCCCACGCTGGTCGCGAGCTTGCCCTGCATTGCGTTGATGAAGCGGCACAAGTATGTACGCGTATCCCGCGGGTCGATCACGTCTTCGACCGCGAATGCTTCCGCGGTCAGAACAGGCGACGCGAATTTGCGCAGCTCGGTCTCAATTTCCTGCACGCGCAGTGCAGGATCCGGCGCGGCCGCGATTTCGCGCCGATAGGCTGCAGCGACGCCGCCTTCGACCGGCAGCGAGCCCCATTCCGCCGACGGCCACGCGATTTTCAGGTCGAGGCCGTTCTTGTCGGTGGTCCCCATGCCGGCCATGCCATAGCATTTGCGGATCACGACAGTCAGCATCGGCACGGTGAGCTGCAAGCCGACGTAGACCGCGCGCATGCCTTCACGCAGCGTCGCTGCGGCTTCGGCCTGGGTGCCGACCATGAAACCCGGCACGTCGACCAGAAAAATCAGCGGAATGTGGAACGTGTCGCACATCTCCATGAAATGCGTCTGCTTGCGCGCGGCCTTCACGTCCATCGCGCCGCCGTACACCAGCGGGTTGTTGGCGATCACGCCGACCACCTTGCCGTCCATGCGCGCGAGGCACGTGATCACCGAGCGGCCGAACGACGGCTGGATTTCGAACATCGACTCGCGGTCGACGATCATCGCGATCAGCTTTTTCATGTTGTATGCCTGGCGCCGTTCGCGCGGCACGATCGAGAGCAGGCCCTCGTCGCGGCGGTCGGCCGGATCGCTGCACGGCAGCGCCGGCGGCAATTGCCATACGTTCTGCGGCATATACGAAAGAAAACGCTTGATAGCAGAGAAGCAGCCGGTTTCGTCGTCGACGACGTTGTCGACGGTGCCCGCCAAATCGACCGCGATATGCGCGCCGCCGAGCGCTTCTTTGTCGACTTTTTCGCCGAGCGAGCGCTCGACTACCGGCGGGCCGGCGGCGAATATTTGGCTCGTGCCTTTGACCATCACGGACCAATGCGAAAGGATCGCGCGCCCGGCCGGACCGCCGGCGGCAGTGCCGAGCACCGCGCTGATTACCGGCACTTCGCCGAGCAGCTCTACCGAGCGCTCGAAGCCGTGGATGCCGGGAAATACGGTGTAGCCGCGCTTCTGCGCCGAGGTCACGCTGCCGCCCGCGCCGTCGATCAGGTTGACGAGCGGGATCCGGTACTCATGCGCAAGGTCTTCGACGAAGCCGCCCTGGCCACCTTTGCGCCGCGTGCCACCCCAGCTCGTGCCGCCGCGCACTGTGAAATCCTCGCCGCCGATCGCGACCTGGCGCCCATCGATCGTGCCGAGTCCCATTACATAAGGCGCCGGCGTCACGTCGACGAGCTTGCCGTCCTTATACGTGCCGCTGCCGGTCAGCTTGCCGACTTCCTGGAACGATCCGCTGTCGACGAGACCGGCAATGCGCTCGCGCACGGTCAGGCGATTTTGCGCGTGATGGCGCGTGACGGACTCCGCGCCGCCGAGCGCTTCCGCGTACGCGTGGCGTTGCTTCAATTCTTCGGCTTCGGGTTTCCAGGTCACGGGATGTTCCTCGCGTTGTTCATATGTCCTTCAGATACCGCTGCTCGATTGCGCGCCAGCCCGCGCTGTTGACCGCGTCTTCGCGATCCATGAAAGTCGCGAGCTCGCTCTCGATTGCCGCCGTGTCGCCGTCGCGCTTCAGCACCGCAAGCACTTTTTTCGCAGCGGTGATCGCTGCGCGATGCGTCTGCGACGGGTAGATGCCGATGCGATAGCCCATCGCTTCGAGCTCGCGCCGCGGGAGCGGCGGCGTCTTGCCGCCTTCAAAAATATTCGCGAGTGCGGGCTTGCTGAACGCTTTTGGAATGGCCGCGAGTTCCTGTGCGTTCTGCGGTGCTTCGACGAAGCCGACGTCGGCGCCGGCGTCGAGATAGGCATTCATGCGGTCGAGCGCCGCCTGCAAGCCTTCGACCGCGCGTGCATCCGTGCGCGCAATTATCACCATGTCTTGATCGCGGCGCGTGTCGACGGCGGCCTTGATCTTGCCAACCATCTCCGCCTTGGTGACCAGTTGCTTCCCCTCATAATGGCCGCATTTCTTGGGCGATATCTGGTCCTCGAGGTGGAACGCGGCGACGCCGGTCTTCTCGTACTCGCGCACGCTGCGCACGACGTTGACGGCATTGCCGTAGCCGCTGTCCATGTCGGCGATCACCGGGATCTCGACGGTATCGACCGTGCGCGCGATCCATTGCACGACTTCGGTCATGGTCAACAACCCGACGTCGGGATAACCATTCGCGCGCGAGTAGCCGCCGCCGGTCAGGTACACAGACTCGAAACCGGCCAGTTGGACGAGACGCGCGGTCAGCGTGTCGTAAGCGCCGGGCGTGATGACGTAGCCGGGACCGGCGAGGAGTTGCCTTAATTGTTTGCGTGGATTCATGTGTGTTCCCTAGTTAAGGCGGCGGCGGATCGCAAAATTCAATAGGCCGCCATGGCGGAAATATTCGACATCCTGCGTGGTGTCGAGACGCGACAACAGCGTGATGTCAGTGCGTCGGCCATCCGCGCGCATGATCGTGCACGCGAGCGGCATGCGCGGCGAAAGGGTGCCTGCGAGGCCGCTGATATCGAACAGCTCGCTGCCATCGAGCGCGAGCGTCTTGCGCGTCACGCCGGTCTCGAACTGCAACGGCAATATACCCATGCCGACCAGATTCGTGCGATGGATGCGCTCGAAAGATTCCGCGAGCACAGCGCGCACGCCCAGCAGGCGCGCGCCTTTGGCTGCCCAGTCGCGCGACGAGCCGGCGCCGTATTCCGCGCCGGCGACGATCACGAGCGGTACGCCGTCGCGCCGGTAACCCTGCGCCGCGTCGAAGATCGTCATTGTCTCGTTAGCGGGCAGGTATCGCGTATAACCGCCTTCTTTATCCGGCGTCATTTCGTTGCGGATGCGGATATTGGCGAACGTGCCGCGGATCATCACATCGTGGTTGTTGCGGCGCGACGCGTAGTTCACGAAATCGCGGCGCTCGACGCCGAGCGATTGCAGATATTGCGCAGCCGGCGTACCGGGCGAAATCGCGCCGATCGGGGAGATGTGGTCGGTCGTCAGCATGTCGCCGAACATCGCGAGCACGCGCGCGCCGCGGATATCGCGGGGCGGCTCGGGTATCGCCTTCAAATCTTCGAAAAACGGCGGGCGGCGGATGAACGTGCTCGCGGCCTGCCACGCAAAATTGGTGCCCGTCGGCGCGTCGAGCGCATTCCATTCCGGCGTGCCTTGCTCGATGTCGGTGTAATGCTGGCGAAACAGCGCGGGCGAGAGCCGGGCAGCGACGATGTCCCGCACTTCCGCCGGATCCGGCCACAGCTCGCTGAGATAAACGGGCTTGCCGTCGCGATCATGGCCGACCGGCTCGTTCGTCAGGTCTTTGAGTATGGTGCCGGCGATTGCGTACGCGACGACCAGCGGCGGCGACGCCAGAAAATTCGCGCGCACGCTCGGATGAATGCGGCCGTCGAAATTGCGGTTGCCCGATAAAACCGCGACGGTCGCGCAATCGTTCCCGGCGATTTCCTGCTCGAGCGCCGCGGCTAACGGCCCGGAATTTCCCATGCAGGTCATGCAGCCGTAGCCGGTGAGCCCGAATCCGAGCGTCTCGAGCGGCGCGAGCAGCCCGCTCGACGCGAGATAGTCGGTGACGACGCGCGAGCCCGGCGTGAACGACGTCTTCACATTCGCGGCCGGTTGCAAGCCGCGCGCCACGGCGTTCCTGGCGAGCAGTCCGGCGCCTATCATCACGGACGGATTCGATGTATTGGTGCAGCTCGCAATCGCGGCGATCATGATGTCGCCGTCCTTGATCGTGCCGGCGCGCGCCTTCGTCGGATAAGCGTCACGAAACGCGGCTGGCGCGGCGGTGAGCGACAGACGTTCGTTCGGCCGGCGCGGACCCGCAATCGACGGCTCGACGGATGAAAGATCGATCTCGACCATGCGCGTGTAATCGGGAATAGGCGTATTCGCATCCCGCCACATGCCCTGCGCCTTCGCGTACGTTTCGACGAGCGCCACCTGCCGTTCGTCGCGGCCCGTCAGGCGCAAGTAGCGCAGCGTTTCCGCGTCGATCGGGAAATAGCCCATCGTCGCGCCGAATTCGGGCGTCATGTTTGAAATCGTCGAACGGTCGGGCAAGGCGAGCGCATCGACGCCCGGCCCGCAATACTCGACGAACGCGGCGATCAGCTTGTGCTTGCGCAGCGTTTGCGTGATCGTGAGCACGATGTCGGTCGTGGTGACTCCGGCCGGCGGCGTGCCCGTCAACCGGCAGCCGATCACTTCGGGAATCAGCATCGCCACCGGCTCGCCGAGCGTCGCAGTGCCGCCTTCGAAACCGCCCACACCCCACCCGACGATGCCGAGGCTGCCGATCATCGGCGTGTGGCTGTCCATGCCGAGCAATGAATCGGGATAGGCGAGGGTGCGATCACCATCTTTGCGTGTCCACACGACGCGCGCGATGTGCTCCAGGTTGATCTGGTGGCAGATGCCCTTGCCCGGCGGAATCAGGCGCAGGTTGTCGAACGCGTGCGCGCCCCAGCGCAGAAAAGCGTAGCGCTCGCGGTTGCGCTCGATTTCGAGCTGAAGATTGCGTTGCGACGCATCGGCGCTGCGCGTGAAGTCGACCATCACGCCATGATCGATGATGAAATCCACCGGCACTGCCGGATTGATGCGGCGCGGGTCGCCGCCGAGCCGCACCATTGCGTCGCGCATCGCCGCCATGTCCCCCATCAGCGGGATGCCCGACGAATCGACCATCAGCACGCGCGTCGGCTTGAAGCCGATTTCACGCTCTGAGCTGCGCGTTTTCAGCCAGCCGGTTACGGCGGCGATGTCGTCCGTCGTGGCAGTGCCTTCGGCATGCTGGCGCAGCATATTTTCCAGCACTACTTTTAGCGTGTACGGAAGGCGCGCGACGCCGGCGAGCCCCATCGCCTCGGCGGCGGCGAGACTGTAATAGTCGTACGCTTCGCCGTTGATATTGAGCGCGCGCTTTGTTTGCACGCCATCGATTGCCATTTCGATTATTCCTAGTCCGCGTGCGCGCCCGAGGCTTTGACCGCTTTGCCCCACTTGTCGATTTCGCTCACGATATAGCGCGCGGTTTCCTGCGGCGTATTGCCAACGGGTTCCGCTCCGTCGCGCGCAAGCCGCTCGATTACGTCCGCCTCCCTGAGTGCCTTCGCGCTTTCCGCGTGGAGTCGCACGACGATGTCATCCGGCGTGCCAGCCGGCGCGAGCAGGAAATAGGAAACCACTGTTTCGTATCCGGGCAGCGTTTCGGCGATCGCAGGCACGTCGGGCAGAATCGCGGCGCGCTTCAGGCTGCTGACGCCCATCGCGCGCAACCGGCCGGACCGCGTGTGCGGCAGCGACGTGATCAGCGTGGCGAACATCAACTGGGTGTGGCCGGCGATCACGTCGATCAGCGCCGGCGCCGAGCCCTTGTAGGGCACATGCGTCATCCGGATGCCCGCCATCGAATTGAATATCTCGTTGGCGAGATGGCCGCCGCTGCCGCTGCCCGCTGAACCGTAAAGCAATTGGCCCGGGCGCGCCTTGGCCAGCGCGATCAGTTCCTTCACATTCCGGGCCGGCAGGGACGGGTGAACATTCAGAAGCTGCGGCTGCACTGCGACCTGCGTGATCGGCGTGAACGCCTTGACGGTGTCGAACGGCAGCTTCGGGTAGAGCGCGGGATTGATCACGTGGCTGTGATAAGCCAGCAGCAATGTATAGCCGTCGGGCGTGGCTTTCGCGACGACTTCGGTGCCGACGACGCCGCCGGAGCCCGAGCGGTTTTCCACGACGACGGATTGGCCGAGCGTTGCCGAGAGTTTCTGCGCGAGCAGGCGGCCCAGTGTGTCGGCGCTGCCGCCCGCGGCGGTCGATACGATCATGCGCACCGGCTTGGCTGGGTACGATTGCGCGAGGGCGCAGTCTGCCACCGTTGCCGTGCCGGCGACGATCAGCGGAAGAAAAAATGCGAGCCGTGTCATGAGTGCTCCTTCGGTATAAAGGGTCGCGGCTGTTTTTAAAACGAGGTCGGCCACGAGGACAGCAGGTGCCGGCCGACGCCATTTGTCTTGCGCAGTTGATGCACGTCGAGCATGCGCAGCAGGTAATCGCGCGTCTGTTCGGGCCGGATCACGTCCTGCACTGCGTAGATCGACGCGATATCGTAAACCGAATTGTCTTTCTGCATTTGCGCCAGCTTGTCGCTGAAGCCGGGGTCGCCGGGCTTCAGTCCGTGCACCACCGTCACTGCGTAGTTAGGATCCATGAAGCTCACTTCGGCGGTCGGCCACGCGATGAACTCGTCGGAATTGCGCCCGCCGCCCATGTTGATATAAGCCTGACCGTAGCTCTTGCGCACGAGCACCGTCAGCTTGGGCACCGTGACGAGCGCAAGCGCATTCATGAAGTTCATGATCTTGCCCGGCGCGCGCTTGCGCTCGGCTTCGACGCCGATCGCGAACCCCGGCGTGTCGACGAACATTACGAGCGGAATGTTGTACGAGTCGCACAGCACGAGAAAGCTCACGATTTTGTCGCACGCGTCGGCATCGAGCGCGCCGCCCTTGTAGAGCGGGTTGTTGGCGACCAGGCCGACCGTCTTGCCGCCGAGGCGCGCGAGCGCGGTGACCGCCGCCTTGCCGAAGCGCGCCTTCAGTTCGAAATAGCTGCCGGTATCGGCAACACAGCGCAGGATCTTGCGCATGTCGTAGACCTGGGTGCGGCTCTCCGGCAAAAGCTTGAGGATGTCGGCGCATTCATGGCCGGAGCCGGCCGGCGCCGGCTTCACCGGCGGCGCCTCCATTTGATGGCCCGGCAGGTAATCGAGGAAAGTCTTGATTGCATCGAGCGCTTCTTCGTCGGTGTCGACGACCATGTCGGCGATGCCCGTCACGTCCGCATGCACGCGCCAGCCGCCGAGCTCCTCGGCATCGACCGGATCGTTCATGGCGAGCGAAGCGAGGAGCGAACTGGACACCGCAACGATGGCGCCTTTGCGCATCACGTTGAAATCCGCGAGACAGCAGTACCAGGTTGACGAGCCGTAGCACAGGCCCAGCGCGGCCGAGACCCACGGCGATTCGCGCTGGCGCAAATACTGATGCGGGTCGAGCGCGAGCAGCGACCCCATGCCGCGCGCGCCCATGTTGTCGGGCAAGCGCGCGCCGGACGATTCACCGAGAAACACCAGCGGCATGCCGCGCGACACGGCGGCGCGCTTCATCTGGCCGATCTTTTTCATGTTGGTGGCGGCCGACGACGCGCCCATCACGGTGAAGTCGTTGGCGACGCACGCTGCTTCGCGGCCGTGGATCTTGCCGTAGCCGGTGATCTTGCCGTCGCCGGGGCTTTTATCGCGCGCTTCAGGGATAACTGAGGTGCCGAAAAGTCCTGATTCGATGAATGTGTTGTTATCGAACAGGTAAGCGAGACGCTCGCGTGCGTTGAGCACGCCGGCGGCACGGCGCCGGGCGAGCTTGTCCGGCCCGCCCATCCCCTGCGCTTTGGCGCGGCGTTGCTCGAGGTCTTTGAGTAAATCGTCGTGGGCCATGGTTACTCTTTCAGGGAACTTCTGATGGTGCAACGCGCGCGGAGCTCGCGGCGGTATCGCAGGTGATGACTTTGTCCGCTACGAGCGCGTCGATTTCCGCCTTCGACATTCCCGCAAGTTCCGTCAACACTTTGCGCGTGTCCTGACCGACGCGGTGGCCGCTGTGGCGAATCGCACCCGGCGTCGCCGATAGCCGCGGCACCACGTCGGGCATCGTCACTGAGCCCAGATCGTCGTCGGGAACCTTGGTGAGCATGCCGCGCGCCGCGTAATGCGGATCGGCGAAAATATCGGCCATCGTATAGATGCGGGCGGCGGGAACCTCGGCGCTGTGGAGCTTTTCCTCGGCTTGCGCGCAGGTATGCGTGAGCGTCCAGCGCGTGATGATGTCGTCGATCGCGTCTTCGTGCTCGACGCGCGCGAGCGCGGTCGCGAAGCGCGCATCGGACGCAAGCGCGGGCTCGCCGATGGCCTTCGCGATGCGCCGGAATACGGCGTCGCTTGCCGCGGTGATGTGGATGTATTGCTCGTCCGCGGTCGGATACAGATTGTTCGGCGCATTGCCCGGCAGCCGCGAGCCCGCACGCATCGCGACGATGCCGAGTTTCTCGAACGCCGGCACGTGCGGCTCCATGAAGCTGAACGCGCCTTCGTACAGCGCGGCGTCGATGACTTGCCCGCGGCCCGTCTGGTGCCGCGACTGGAGCGCGACCATCGCCCCGAACGCCGCATACAGACCGGTGATGTAGTCGGTGGTGGAGGTCGCTATGCGGCCGGGCGGACGATCGGGGTCGCCCGTGATATGGCGGATGCCGCTGACCGCCTCGCAAATGACGCCGTAGCCGGGGCGCTCACGGTAAGGGCCCGTCTGCCCGTAGCCGCTGATGCGGACCATGATGAGGCCGGGATTTATTTTCGCGAGCGCTTCGTAGCCGAGTCCCCACGCTTCGAGCGAACCCGGGCGAAAATTCTCGATCAGGAAATCGCATTTGGCGACCAGCGTTTTAATGAGTTCCTGGCCGCGCGGCTTACGCAAGTCCACGCCGATCAGCGATTTGTTGCGAAAGATGCTCGCGGCCCATAGCGATTTGTCGCGATAGCGCGATCCCATTGTGCGCACAGGGTCGCCGTCGGCAGCTTCGACCTTGATGACTTCCGCGCCGAAGTCGGCGAACAGCCGGCCGCAGAAAGGGCCCGCGACGGTCGAGCCCAGTTCGAGCACGCGGTAGCCGGCGAGAGGGCCGCTGCGCGGCGGCGCAGCTGGTTTTGTGTTCATTCTGAGTCCTAAAGAACGAAGCTTTGATACCGCTCGAGATATTCGCGCGAGCTGCGGATGTTGGCGCGGCGCAATTCTTCGGCCCCGGCCGCGTCGCCCTTGCGCATCGCGGCCAGCACCGCGCGATGCTGTTCCAGGCCTTCGGCCGCGCGGCCCGGCAGGATAATGATGCGGCGCTGGATTTCGCGCGTTTTATCGTTGATGCTGTCGAGCATGTCGGCAAGCACGCCGTTGTCGGCGGCCTCCAGCGTGCGGCTGCGCAACTCGTCGAGGTTGGCGATGTACTTCTCAAACTCGCCGCGCTTAACGATGGTTTCCATCGGCCGCCCGAAAACCTGCACGAGATCCTGCCACGATGACGGCCTGGTGCGTTCGACGGCCAGCCGCACGCACAAGCCTTCGAGCATCTCCCGCACCGCATAGATTTCGAACACCTGGGAGAGATCGAGCCGCGCGACCACCGCGCCGCGATTGGGGATGCGCTGGATGAGCCCGCGCTGCTCGAGCACGCCGAACGCATCGCGCACTTTCGCGCGCGACACGCCGAATTCGCGCGCGAGGTCATTCTCGAGCAGTTTGGCACCGGGAGGCAGGGCGTGACGTGCGATGCGCTCGCGCAATGCGGGCAGCAGCGCGCCGGCGCCATCGCCGCGCGCTGGACCCGTCCGGATTTTAGGCATCGGCCATCCTAGAATTTGCTGACGAAAGTGTCAACAATCGTGTTGACGATCGACGATAGCTAAATGGTGCAGTGCCATATGAGATAAGAGAAGTCTTACACGCGAGGTGGTCCCCGGCCTATAGAGTTCTGCGCCAAGTACCCAGATGATGCGATCACGCGGAGGCGGCTACTAACAGCAAGTTGCCGCTCAATCGGTCAATCAAGAACAGGATTTAAATGTCCGTACTACCCGCAGGATCTGCAGGTCCGGTCGACGCCGTCGCCATTCTGACCGCCGACCACGAGAGCATCAGGAAAAGGTTCAGGCAATTCAGATCGCTTTATTTGCGCGACGCGACTGCCGACGCGGAAAAAGTGGCCCGCCAGATTTGCCGCCAGTGGACAATACATACCACGATCGAGGAAGAGATCTTTTATCCTGAAGCCCGCGCCGCGATCGCCAACGCGGAACTGGTCAACGACACCAATGCCGATCGCGCAATGGCCAGGGAGTTGGCGGCCCTGATCATCGGCGGTTCGATTGCGGATGACAAATTTGCGACGAGGGTGGGCATGCTCGCCGAATGCGTGAACCATCATATCCGCGAGGAGCAGGAAGAACTCTTTCCGCAGGCGCGCCGGTGCGGCCTGGACATGGACGAAATAGGCTCCCGCATGTTCGCGCGCAGACTCGATCTCGAGGCCGAGGTCGCCGCGATGGATGATGTCCCTCCCAGGCGCAGTTCCGACGGCGACGACGCGGACCGGCGAGCAGCGCGGCACGGTTAGCCGCACGCGCGCGTTATGCCTGCCCGGCAGGGCGGTGGCGCGGAAGGTCGCGCAATTTGGTTGTAATATACCGACCTCCCAACCGCCACTGCCCAAAAGGAAGATTCGATGGAACGGCAATCGACCAAGCTGCGTGCGCTGCTGCGCGCGAAAACCTTTCTGCACATGCCCTCGATTTACAACGTGATCGGCGGCCGCCTCGTCGAGTCGCTGGGCTTCGAGGCGACCTATATCGGTGGTTACGTCACGGGCGGCTCGACTGCGATTACCGAGCCGCTGCTGACGATGAACGAGCAGATCGACCCCGCGCGCCATATCGCGCAGAACATCAACATTCCACTGCTCG
>Ga0207697_10001982_pt1 | contig 10860 bp, 7 predicted proteins | sample KBSSwiS5withPhiX_FD_184293 | JGI IMG/M metagenome (GOLD analysis project Ga0207697, IMG submission 184293) | Switchgrass rhizosphere microbial communities from Kellogg Biological Station, Michigan, USA, with PhiX - S5 (SPAdes) (version 2) | ecosystem: Host-associated > Plants > Roots >... | reverse complement strand
CGCCCTCGGCGTCCTGCTGGGCCGTGATCATGGCCGGCTTGGGGGCGGTGGTGAAGGAGAAGCGCACGAACTTGGTTTCGATGACGCTCAGGCCCTCGATCAGGTAGTGCGGGTTGAAGGCCACGGTGATGTCTTCACCGGACAGCTGGGCTTCGAGCTCCTCGGAGGCCTGGGCGTCCTCGCCGGTGCCGGCGTCCAGGTGCAGCTGGCCCTGGGTGAAAGCGAGCCGGACAGGCGTGTTGCGTTCGGCCACGAGCGAGACGCGGCGCACGGCTTCGACCAGTTCCTGGGTCTGCACGGTGGCGTGGATGGGGGTCGAATCCGGGAAGAGCGAACGGATCTTCGGGTAGTCGCCGTCGACCAGGAGTGAGGTGGTGGTCCTGCCGCCGCTCTCGAAGCCGATCAGCCGGCTGTCGTCGTCGGCGAGGGCGATGTTGATGTCGCCGCTGCTGCCCAGGGTTTTCGCCACTTCGTTGAGGGTCTTGGCCTTGACCAGAGCGCTCGTGGAGATGCCCGGCGTCGCAGGCTTCCACGGGACTTCCCGCATGGCCAGACGGTAGCGGTCGGTGGCCAGGAGGGTGATGAGGTCGTCCTCGATTTCCATCCGCACGCCGGTCAGGATCGGCAGGGTGTCGTCCTTGCTGGCGGCGATGATCACCTGGGATACGGCCTGGGCGAACGAATCGCCGGGCACAGTGCCGCTGATCGTCGGCAGGGCCGGCAGCGGCGGGTATTCGGCCTCGGGCATCGTGGCCAGGTGGAAGCTGCTTCGGCGGCAGGTGAGCGTCACTTTATTGCCGTCGGTTTCGACCTCGACGGGGGCGGACGGCAGGCTGCGGCAGATGTCCGCGAGCAGGCGGCCCGATACCAGGATGGTGCCCTCGGCGCTGATGTCAGCGGGGATTTCGAGCCTCGCGGAGGTCTCGTAGTCGAAGCTCGACAGGCTGACGGTACCGGCTTCAGCCTTCAGGAGCAGGCCCGAAAGTACGGGAACGGGCGGCCGCGGAGACAACGACCGGGCGGTCCATGTCACGGCTTCTGCCAGGACGTCCCGTTCGACTCTGAACTTCACGGAAGGGTGCCGCCTTTCATTGCTGCTGTTAGTGCTGAAAATCGCTGAAACTGCTCAAGCTGCGGCGGACCTCGGCAGGGACGCCGAATTCCGTCAACAAGGGAATCGTCCGCCCACCCGGGCCCCATGGCCCGGTAGGAACCACAAAAGATGTCCGGGACGGACGCACTGCAGACAGCTTAGCCCCAAGGTGAGCGTTTCTCCCATCCCCGGGTTACATCAGTGTTGTTCGCAGGGCCGGTCTCCTGCGCCGGTCCGGAACGGGCCTGGGCGCTGCTCGGAGGTGGGAAGGAGATTGTTGTTTGAGGGAATTTCATTTTCTTGGGATTAGTAGTGTTAATAACTGCTGTGGAAACTGTGGATAACTCGATCCTGCCGTGCGAATCCGCGGTTAAGCCCTGTTCATGGACTGTGGGCGGAGCAGGTTTTAAACAGGGTGTGGATGGGGACAAGATTTTTGGCCGACTGGCCAATCCACAGGCGCCTTAAGGGTTTTAAGCCCATTAACCGCGGTTGTCCCCTTAAGTATCCACAGGGTTGTCCACAGGGCCCTGTTAATAAGGTAAGAGTGCGCCGGCCGATGGCTCAGGAATTACGCTGCTGCTGCTTGATCCGGTTGGTCAGCTCGGTCACCTGGTTGTAGATGACCCGGCGCTCGGCCATGAGTTCGCGGATCTTGCGGTCGGCGTGGATCACGGTGGTGTGGTCGCGGCCGCCCAGCTCCTGTCCGATCTTGGGCAGGGACATGTCTGTCAGCTCCCGGCACAGGTACATCGCGATCTGCCGGGCGGTCACCAGTGTGCGGGTGCGCGACTTGCTGCAGAGTTCTTCCATGCTGAGCTTGAAGTAGTCGGCTGTCTGGGTGAGGATCTGCGCCGAGGTGATTTCCTGGGCACCGTCGTCGGTGATCAGGTCCTTGAGCACCATCTCGGCCAGGGCAACATCCACCGGCTGCCGGTTCAGGCTGGCGAACGCCGTGACACGGATGAGGGCTCCCTCAAGTTCGCGGATGTTGCTGGAAATCTTGGAGGCGATGTATTCGAGCGCATCGTCCGGTGCGGAAAGGCCCTCGCTGAGGGCCTTCTTCCGGAGGATCGCGATGCGGGTCTCCAGTTCGGGCGGCTGGATGTCGGTCAGCAGGCCCCATTCGAAGCGCGACTTCATCCGGTCCTCGAAGCCGGCGAGCAGTTTCGGCGGCTGGTCCGAGGTGATGACCACCTGCTTGTTGTTGTTGTGCAGGGCGTTGAACGTGTGGAAGAACTCCTCCAGCGTCCGGTCCTTGCCGGCCAGGAACTGGATGTCGTCGATCAGCAGCACATCCACGTTGCGGTACGTGGTCTTGAAGCTGGTGCCTTCATCGTCGCGGATGGAGTTGATGAAGTCGTTGGTGAATTCCTCGGAATTGACGTAGCGGACCCGGATCCCGCTGTAGAGCCGGCGCGCGTAGTGGCCGATCGCGTGAAGCAGGTGGGTCTTGCCGAGTCCGGAGTCGCCGTAGATGAACAGCGGGTTGTAGGCCTTCGCCGGCGCCTCGGCTACTGCCACGGCGGCTGCGTGGGCGAACCGGTTGGAGGAACCGATCACGAAGGTGTCGAAGACGTACTTCGGATTCAGCCGGCCGAATTCGTGCGAGGTGCTCGGCAGCATCGGCTGCGGCTTCAACTCAACGGTCGGGTCGGCGGCCAGGGAAAGTTCGACGGCGGGTTCGGGCTCTGTGTGCAGCGGCACCAGATCCGTGTCGACGTCGATCGCGCAGCGGATTTCGTCGGAGAACACGCTGCGGAGCGCGTCGTCGAGGGCTTCCTTGACCTGGGTCTGCAGCACTTCGCGGGTGAGCTCATTCGGAACTGCCACCAGCAGGGTGGAACCGATGAGCCCCTGTGCTTGGGCGAGGATGACGAAGCCGCGCTGCCGGGGAGAGACACGGTGGTCGTTCTCCAGGAGGCTCACTACCCGCCGCCAGGAACTTCCGACAGTGTTGGCTTGGTTGGCTTCGTCTACTGTCATCAATCAGTTCCTCAAACTTGCTGGCCTGCATTACGTGCATCCACGCGGTCCGGAGCTGTCCACCGGCCGGCTCAATCCACAGGGTTATGCACAGTCCGTGGATAAGGGGTTACTGAGACACTGTAGGGGATGAAAACGCCAGAAGATAGCTGGGTTCAGTCCTGTGGATAATTACACCGTTGTGGTTCTGAAATGGGGCGCGTGACGCACTTCATCCACAGGCTGCGGGAGCAGTTAGCCACAGCTGGGGATAGCTTGCGGAGCGGTCCCCGGTTTGACTCGGGAGGTTGGCAAGCCCTAACGTTGTGAAGTCCCATGTGTACGCTTTTCGCCTCATCTGCATCTTTCCTGACGCCCCGCGTCGTGTGAGATACGAGGGAAGCGGCACATACCAAAACTTAGCGTCGGCCAGTTCTTCCCCTTGATCGGGTGGGCGCACCTTTGATCCACTGGAGTAACTAACGTGAGCAAGCGGACTTTTCAGCCGAATAACCGCCGTCGAGCCAAGAAGCACGGCTTCCGCCTTCGTATGCGTACCCGTGCCGGCCGTGCCATCCTGGCAGCCCGTCGTGGCAAGGGCCGCACCGAACTGTCGGCCTAAATAACTGACTCGTCGGTCCATATCCCTGTGCGAGTTGAACGGTGCTAGCCACCAGGAACCGTCTGCGGACATCAACCGATTTTTCAACAACTGTACGTTCCGGTGTCCGCAATGGACGCCGGAACGTAGTGTTATATGCGGCAGCTCTCGCTGCCGATGAACCAAGCCGGATCGGATTCATCGTTTCCAAGAGTGTCGGGAACGCTGTTGTCAGGAACCTCGTTAAGAGGAGACTGAGAGAAGCCGGTGCTTTGTCGTTGCAGAAATACGGCAGCGGGTTCGCCATTGTGGTCCGGGCCCTGCCCGCCGCGGCGGGAGCCAGCTGGGACCAGCTGCTCGCCGACTATGACGCCGCTTTGGAGACGACCATGAAAAGGCTGGGCAACCGCCTTTCGCAGGCTGCTTCACGAGGTTCTAACGAGACGACACAGGAAGGGACCCCGCGTGCGTAACTCAACTGCCGCCGTCGTCCCTCCTGCAAAATCCGCAGCAGCATGGTTGGCCCGGGCAGTCTGGAACTTGCCGCGCAATGTCCTCATCCTGTTGCTCCAGGCGTACCGCAAGGTGATCTCACCGCTCTACGGCCAGGTATGCCGCTTTTTCCCCAGTTGCTCGGCCTATGCCCTTGAAGCGATCACCGTCCACGGCGCGGTGAAAGGAAGCTGGCTCGCAGCGAGGCGCCTGTTGCGCTGCCATCCATGGAATCCCGGCGGTGTGGACCATGTCCCCGCCGGGCATCGGGAATGGCCGGCGGGCCGCACCCCCACAATTGTTGTGCTGAACAATCCGGATATCTACCTGGCTGCTCAGCCTGATGGAGAAGGCCGCTCTGCGGCCTGACGAATAGGGAATCGTATGGACATCTTTGAAACAATTTTGGCCCCGTTTAAATGGCTGGTCTCAGCCATTATGGTCGGCTTCCATGACGGACTCAGCGCCATCGGCATGCCGGCGGCCAGCGGCTGGACCTGGACCCTGGCCATCATCGGGCTTGTGTTGGTCATCCGCGCCGCCCTGATTCCCGTCTTCGTCAAGCAGATCAAGGCCCAGCGCGGGATGCAGCTGCTGCAGCCGGATCTGAAGAAAATGCAGGACAAGTACAAGGGCAAGACGGACCAGCTCTCCCGCCAGGCCATGGCGCAGGAACAGATGGCGCTGTACAAGAAGCACGGCACCAACCCGTTCTCGGCCTGCCTGCCCATGCTGATCCAGATGCCCTTCTTCTTCGCGCTCTTCCAGGTGCTCTCCGGCATCAGTTCGGCTAAGGCGGGCGGCCATGGCATCGGCGCCATGAGCCCGGAACAGGTCAAGCAGTTCGACGAATCCACCATCTTCGGTGCCCCGCTCTCCGCCTCCCTGCTCCACGGCGGCGGCGGGAACCAGATGTCGGTGTGGATCCTCTCCATCGTGATGATCCTGGCCATGACGGCCTCGCAGTTCATCACGCAGAAGCAGATCATGGCCAAGAACATGTCCGAAGAGGCCCTGGCCAGCCCGTTCATGCGCCAGCAGAAAATGATGCTCTACATCCTGCCGGTCGTCTTCGGTGTGGGCGGTATTAACTTCCCCATCGGCGTCCTGATCTACTGGACCACCACCAACCTGTGGACCATGGGACAGCAGTTCTTCGTGATCCGCCGGATGCCTACGCCGGGATCGCCGGCGGCCAAGGCTCTCGCCGAGCGCCGGGCAGCCAAGGGCCTGCCCGCCCTGCCCCTTTTGGGCGGCAAGAAGGTCGACGCCGAGGCAGCCGAAGCCTCCGCCGCGGCCGCCGTCGAAGCCAAGACCCAGCGCGTCCAGCCGCAACGTAAGAACAGGAAGAGGAAGTAATGTCCGCCGAGAGCACCGAACACGCTATTTCCGCCGAGTTTGACGAGGACCGGGACGACGCCCTGAGCGCGGCCGACGACTCGTCACAGGGTGCGGACGCCGGCACCGGCAAGAGTGTTTCCGCCAGCCGCCTCGAAGAAGAAGGCGACGTCGCTGCGGACTACCTCGAGGAACTGCTGGATATCGCGGACATTGATGGCGACATCGACATCGAGGTCCGCAACGGCCGCACGTACATCTCGATCGTCGCCGAAGAGGAAGCCGCCGGGCTGGACAGCCTGGTGGGCCGTGACGGCGAAGTCCTTGAGGCCCTCCAGGAGCTCACGCGGCTCGCGGTCCTCTCCGCGACGGAGAACCGCTCCCGGCTGGTGCTGGATATCAACGGCTACCGTGCCGAGCGTGCCGGCGACCTGCAGAAGATCGCTGAAGACGCCGTCGCTGCTGTGAAGGATTCCGGTGAGGCAGTTGCCCTGGCTCCGATGAGCGCCTACGAGCGCAAGATCGTGCACGACGCCGTCGCTGATTTGGGACTCGTGAGCGAGTCCGAAGGCGAAGGCGCCGACCGGCACATCGTTGTCTCCGCAGACTGAACCGTTGACTAGCTTGATGGTTGAAATTACCGCCCCGGAACTCAAGGCAGCAGAGTCCATCTTCGGCGACCGCCTGGAACTGGCGAAACGCTATGTCGAGCACCTGGCGACGTCCGGGACCGAACGGGGCCTGATCGGGCCCCGCGAGGTGCCCCGGCTTTGGAGCCGGCACGTGCTTAACTGCGCCGTCATCGAGAGCCAGATTGCCCATGGAAGCCATGTCGCCGACGTCGGCAGCGGCGCCGGCCTGCCTGGCCTGTGCCTGGCCATTGCGCGGCCGGATCTGGAACTGACGCTGATCGAACCACTGGAGCGCCGCGTCATCTGGCTCCAGGAGGTAGTGGATGATCTTGGCCTCGAGAACGTCACGATCATGCGCACCCGCGCGGAACTCGCAGTGGGACTCGTGAACGCCGACGTCGTGACTGCCCGCGCCGTATCCGCGCTGTCCAATCTCGCCGGGCTGACCATTCCGCTCCTGGCCGGCAAGGGCGAAGTCGTCGCCATCAAGGGCCGCAGCGCCGGCGAGGAAATCGAAAAAGCCGCCAAGGTTATCCGCAAACTGGGCGGCATTCAGACGTCCGTGGTGGTGGTGGGCGAAGACCTGCTTGAGGAACCCACCACCGTTGTGCGAATCGTAGTGAACAAGCCTCAAAAGATTACCTAGCACCGGCCCCGGTGCCCGGGGAGTCTGAGGGGAAGAGGTTAGGCTAGTAACCGGCAGTAAGAGCCGAATGAGAGTGAGCGTGTCATAGTGAGCAGTAGCGAAGCCTCCACACAACGGATCCCGCCGTTTGTGTCCCTGGGGTCCGCACGGGCGTTTACGGCTCCTGCAGTAGCTTTTGACTACTCCGGAAATCACACGGCTTCGGTTGCGAAGACGACCGGGATGGCCGGTGTTTCACGTGAAACATCCCTTCCGCACACGGGGAACGTGCTGGATTCCATCGATGATTCCAGTCCCATCGCCCGCGAACTCGCGCACGAAAACAAGCGCCGCGAGCGGTTGCTCGGCCGGCAGCTCCCCAAACCGGAGAAAACCCGGATCTTCACCGTTTCCAACCAGAAGGGCGGCGTCGGCAAGACCACGACGACCGTGAACATCGCCGCCGCGCTGGCGGCCGCTGGCCTGAACGTGCTCGTCATCGACATCGATCCGCAGGGCAACGCTTCCACCGCCCTGGGAATCGAGCACCACGCCGATGTCGACAGCATCTACGATGTGCTGATCAATGATGTCCCGCTGAAGGACGTCGTGGCCCCGTGCCCCGACATCGACAACCTGATCTGTGCGCCCGCCACCATCCACCTTGCCGGTGCCGAAATTGAACTCGTTAGCCTGGTGGCCCGCGAGCAGCGGTTGCGCCGCGCAATCGATGTGTACTCCAAGGAGCGCGCCAAGAATGGCGAGGAGCGGCTGGACTACATCTTCATCGACTGCCCGCCGAGCCTCGGGCTCCTGACCGTAAATGCGTTCTGTGCGGCAGGCGAAGTCCTTATCCCGATCCAGTGCGAGTACTACGCCCTCGAAGGCCTCAGCCAGCTCCTGAAGAACATCGAGATGATCCAGAAGCACCTGAACGCTGATCTGGTTGTTTCCACGATTTTGCTGACCATGTATGACGGCCGCACCAACCTCGCCGCCCAGGTGGCAGCCGAGGTCCGGGAGCACTTCCCGAAGCAGGTGCTCGGCGCTGTGGTGCCGAGGTCGGTCCGTATTTCCGAGGCGCCGAGCTACCAGCAAACTGTCATGACGTATGATCCTTCTTCCAGCGGCGCTCTGTCCTACCTGGAAGCCGCCGCGGAAATCGCGGAACGTTAGAATCTTTCAAGAATTGCACTAACCAGAGCCAGGTGAATCCCGGCTCTTCCACTGGAGGGATTTATCCATGAGCGATAAGCGACGCGGCCTCGGCCGTGGACTTGGCGCACTCATTCCAAGTTCCGCCGCGGCAAACCCCTCCGGAAACGGCGCTGCCCCATCCCGGCCCGTGGACCTCTTCTTCCCTGAAGCCCGAAAAAAGACCTCCGACGCCGAGGCGCACCCGGACGCCAATGCCACGCGGGATAAGGAGCCGGAGTCCACACCCCTCAAGGCCGACGATTCCGCTGATCTCACGGTTGACACCACTGAAACCACCGGCGCTTCTGCCGGCGTCACCAAGAAAGCTCCCGCCCGAAAGTCGGCTGCTTCCAAGCCGGCGCCCGCTGCTGCCAAGGCGGCCGCGTCTGACGCCGGCGAACAGCTGACGTTTGACTCCACGCCCGAGCACGGCGACGAGGGAACTGTTGACCTCGTAGAGGTGCCCGGAGTCAGGTTCGCCGAAATCCCGGTCACGGACATCCATCCCAACCGCAAGCAGCCCCGCTCGGTCTTCGATGAGGATGACATGGCGGAGCTGGTGCACTCCGTGCGGGAAATTGGCGTCCTCCAGCCAATTGTTGTCCGTACCTCAACCGAAGAGGGTGGCGAACCCTACGAGCTCGTCATGGGCGAGCGACGGTGGCGTGCAGTACAGGCCGCGGGCCTGGAAACTATCCCGGCGATTGTCCGTGACACCACCGATGATGACCTCCTTCGCGACGCGCTGCTGGAGAACCTGCATCGCAGCCAGCTGAATCCTCTTGAAGAGGCGGCGGCCTACCAGCAGCTCCTCGAGGACTTCGGCACCACGCACGAGCAGCTGGCGGATCGGATCGGGCGTTCGCGGCCCCAGGTTTCCAACACCCTGCGCCTGCTGAAGCTGCCCCCGCTGGTGCAGCGCCGGGTCGCGGCAAATGTCATCTCCGCAGGGCACGCCCGAGCACTCTTGGCGCTTCCTGACGCCGCGGCCATGGAACGCCTGGCGCAGAAGATTGTTTCAGAGGGCATGTCGGTCCGGGCGACCGAAGAAGCTGTGACCCTGTATCAGAGCCCCGCCTCGCCGGCCAAGAACAACATCCCGCGGGCGGGAGCGCGCCACGAGCGACTGGACTACCTGGCGTCGTCGCTGTCTGACCGCCTCGATACTAATGTCAAGATTTCGCTTGGTGCCCGCAAGGGGCGTGTCAGCATTGAGTTCGCCAGCGTCGAGGACCTGAACCGCATCATGGACGTCCTCACGCCGGGAGCGCCAAGCTAGGCCGCGACTCGCTGAGTTCTCCGGGAGGGTCTGTTTCACGTGAAACAGACCCTCCCTTTTTTGTCTCTACCGATGCTGCCGGTGCCGGCCAATTCGGTGCCGGTGGATTCGGTGGTGTCGGGTTCGGCGCTGTCGTGTTCGCGACTGCCGGAGTTCGCCATTGTTTACGAGTACGGAGCTATGACACCGGCGGCGCCGAGAACCTCCGGGGACTCTCTCGCTTTCGTCCTGGCCCGGGGCTCTCGAGGGTTGCGGCTGCGGGCGTGGGACCGACGCAGCGCCGTGGTCTTTCTGTAGAAATTGTCAGTATCTCGGCTCTGCTTCGGCGAGACCCAGGGACACGTGCGGAACGACGGGCTGGTACTGGGCAGGCGGATGTCCCAGACTGGGACGGAGCTTCCTGCTGAGCATCCTGTTGTGGAGTCGATGGATTTCCGGTGGCCGTACCGTCCACTCTGTTGCGCTTCGTCGGTGGAGCTTCTGATTGCATGGAACGGCTACGCCGAGTGAAATGGCGGCTGTACAGTTCTCCTTTATGCGGAAAGGCCCCCTCTCTCCTTTATGCGGAAGGGGCCCTCCCTGTCGATGCCGCTGCGATCGCACTTTTCAGCGACAGCCATCTTCGCCACCTTCGAGAGCTTACTGAACAGCTGAGATGGAGTGGTCCATCAATGTTTCACGTGAAACGGGGCCGCGCATCTGCGCCTTGCCCCATCGAACGCCAGGCAGGCCGGGCGCCTAGGTGAGGAGACAAAAGGGCAGAAGAATCCGGCCACCGGCTGGAGACCGATGCGCTGTCGTCACTCCGGCAGCTGGACTGCATCCCCGTCCATGCAAGTCTGCCTGCGACGTGGCGATCCGGCGCTGCGATTGCGCCGTCGTGGTCATCGCAATGTTGGTGGACTTGGATGCCGACCGGATGCCGTCGTTTGACCAAGGGTCCACCGTCTGCGTCATGACGGTTCAGCCTCCCCTTGAAGGGGGTCGGCCCGCAGCTATGGCCCACCTTTCCCTGGCGGCCGGGCCGGCCGCGGGTGCGCTATGCGACCACATTCATCCATGCCGGTGCGAAGCAGGGGAAGCGGCTCACTACGGAGCGGCTGCTGCTTGGCGACGGTGCAAGCTCGCCGCAGCCACAGCCGAACCTCGGAGCGACTGTTGTACCGTTGCCAGTCTCTGCGGGATCACCCGCTCCTGTGCACCGCTGAAAGGCACATACGGCGCCGCTGCTGCGTTGTGTGGCCGCGTGGTTGACTGAGGGAAGGCGAAGCCGACTGGAGCGCAGCTGAAGCCTTGCACGCCTTGAGATGCCCTGGTGCGGCACTGTCCGCTCCTGGCAGAGGCCGGCGGCTCTCTCGCTGCTTACGATCACGGGCCGTGGAGGCAGCCTCCGTGAAGGAAAATTGAAGTGGGTGAACCCTGAGTTCGCGCAGAGGCCAGCAGGTTGGTCAGCTACCTGCTTCGTCGGGTTCGGGCCATGGCCTTGTAGGCCGTTCCGGTGGTTACGGTTGAAGGAGGCGTCCGACCTAGCGGTCTACACGCCGGGTAGCGAGGCCGGGTTGCCACTGAGCGTGCTCCAGACGTTCGCGGCCCCGCCGCCGGGCACGCCGCGCGAACTGCTCAACCAGAAGATCGACG
>Ga0207697_10001976_pt1 | contig 10865 bp, 15 predicted proteins | sample KBSSwiS5withPhiX_FD_184293 | JGI IMG/M metagenome (GOLD analysis project Ga0207697, IMG submission 184293) | Switchgrass rhizosphere microbial communities from Kellogg Biological Station, Michigan, USA, with PhiX - S5 (SPAdes) (version 2) | ecosystem: Host-associated > Plants > Roots >... | reverse complement strand
GTTTCCCGACCGAGCCGGAAGGCAAGATGAGCCGCCGCTACAATGCGCTTGTGGCGCGCGAGACCTGCGCCGACGTGGGACGCGCGCTCGAGCTTCCACCCTACATCCTTCTCGGAAAGCAGGCGCGCGAAGACCACGCCAATCTGAGCGACAATGTCGTCGGCGACGTTGTCGAGGCGATTATCGGAGCAATCTATCTGGATGGCGGTCTCGATCGCGCCGAAGCCTTCGTTCGGTCCAATTGGGCGCCGTTTCTTGACGACCAGCGCAAGGCGCCGGAGCATCCCAAGTCGGCACTCCAGGAGCGTGCCGCCGAGCGAAAGCTGGGCGCCCCGGTCTATGAGCTGGTTTCCCGCTTCGGTCCGCATCACGCACCTCGCTTCCGGGTTAAGGTCAGCCTTGGCGGGCGTGGTGAGGCGGAAGCCGAAGGCGATTCGAAGCAAGAGGCGGAGACCGCCGCGGCGGCGGCGCTGCTGGAGAAACTCAAATGAGCCGCTGCGGTCTGGTCGCGGTGCTGGGAGCGCCCAACGCCGGCAAGTCGACGCTGGTCAATGCCCTCGTCGGCCAGAAGGTCGCGATCGTCAGTCCCAAGGCACAGACTACCCGCGCCAAGCTGATGGGCATTGCGATCGAGGGCGAGGCGCAGATCCTGCTGGTTGATACCCCGGGTATTTTCTCCCCAAATCGCCGGCTCGATCGGGCGATGGTCAGGGCGGCATGGGAAGGGGCCGAAGATGCCGACCGGCTAGTGCTGGTGATCGACGCTGCTGCGAAAGTCGGCATGCGGGTCGAAGACATGCTCGAGGGAATCGAGAACCGCACCGAGGCCAAGATCCTGGTCCTGAACAAGGTCGACATCGCCAAGAAGGACGATCTTCTCGTCCTCGCCGCCCGACTGTCGGAACGATTGAAGCCCGAGGCTGTGTTCATGATCTCGGCGACCACCGGGGACGGCGTGCCCGCACTAAAAGCCCAGCTCGCTGCAGCCATGCCCGAAGGCCCTTGGCATTTTCCCGAGGACCAGCTGACCGACGTCACCGACCGGATGGTCGCTGCCGAGCTGACCCGAGAGCAGCTCTACCACCAGCTTCACGCCGAGCTGCCCTATGCCAGCGCCGTGGCCACCGAGAAGTGGGAGGATCGCAAGGACGGATCCACGGTCATTCACCAGCAAATCTACGTCGAGCGCGAAAGCCAGAAGGCAATCGTTGTCGGCAAGGGTGGGGCACGGCTGAAGAGCATAGGCGCCGCGGCCCGCGCCGAAATCGCCGAACATCTCGGTCGCAAGGTCCACCTGTTTCTGCACGTCAAGGTCAATCCGCGCTGGGGCGAGGATCGCGGGCTCTATGAGGATATAGGGCTGGACTGGGCTGACTAACCGTTCTTTTCCAACACTTCTTCGACCCACTTTGGAACTTCAACACCCGCCGCCCCGTATCGCCGCTCGTCGAAAAACAAGCTGCCCTGGCTCGGCTCCAAATTGATCTCCAGTGTCTTGGCCCCGCAATAGCGCGCCGTCTGGACAAAACCCGCCGCGGGATAGACCGCGCCAGATGTGCCGATCGACACGAACAGGTCGCAGTCGGCAAGCGCCTGGTCGATCCGCTCCATTTCGTAAGGCATCTCGCCAAACCAGACGATGTCCGGCCTGACCTTCCCGGCGATTTGGCAAACCGGGCAAGCAGCGCTCTCACCCATCGGACCTTCCCAACCGAACCGCTCGTCACAGGCGATGCACCAGCCGCTGGTGAGCTCGCCATGCATGTGCAGCAGGCGCCTGGCGCCGGCGCGCTCGTGAAGGTCATCGACATTCTGAGTGACGATCAGCAATTCACCGGCCCATTCCGCATCGAGCCGGGCCAGCGCCTGGTGCGCCGCGTTGGGCTCGACCTCGGTCAGTCGCGCACGCCGCGCATCGTAAAATTGATGCACCAGCTTGGGATCGCGAACATAGGCCTCGGGCGTCGCGACATCTTCGACCCGATGGCCTTCCCATAGGCCGTCCGCGCCGCGAAAGGTCTTGAGCCCGCTCTCCGCGCTGATCCCGGCGCCGGTTAGGACGACGATGTTGGAAACTTCTTCCATATCACCTCGTTGACACCCTTGTAAGTAAGGTGGAAGATCCTGCCATGGCGCACGAAGCCTATCATCACCCCATCGGCATCCTTGCCGAGGACATCGACCACATGGGTCATGTCAACAATAGCGTGTATCTCAAATGGGTGCAGGAGGCGGTGGTCCGCTATTGGGAGAAGGTCGCGCCACCTGAGGCAGTCACGCGGCATCTCTGGATCGCGCTCAGCCATGAGATCAACTATCGCCGTCCGACCTTCCTTGACGATCTGGTCGTGGCGGACGTGATTGCCGAAAAGGTGGAGGGTGCTCGCGCCTTCTTCACCACCGTCATCAAACGCGGTGAGGAGGTACTGGCCGAGGTGAAAAGCACCTGGTGCTGCATCGATGCTGCGTCGCTGCGCCCGGCCCGCCTGGCCCGCGACATCGCTGCCCGTTTCCTGTCTCAGGACTAACCCCGCTTGCACCGACGCGCTGCCGGTGGTTGCTTCGCCTGCGCTTCGACTCGAACAGGGGAGGCAACCTTGAAAACCGCTACTCTACTATTGATTACGGCCGCGTTGGGGGTAGCCGCCTGCAAGCCGGCCGCAGACAAGGCGGCGAAGGTCGACGTCGCGGCCGACGAAGCGGCTATACGCGCCAAAGAGACGGCCTGGATGGCGGCATATAATCGGCACGACGGGAAGGGCCTCGCCGCCCAGTACGAGGACGATGCGGCGCTAGCTGCGAACGGCGTGAAGCTAATGACCGACTCAGTCGGTCGCGGGCTCTTCCTCGATGGAATGGCATCGGATCCGGCGCTCAACGTCGATTTTGCCAGCGATCGGATTATCGTCGCCGCCTCCGGCGATCTGGCGTCGAGCCGCGGCCACTATACGTTTACCTATACCGATCCGGCGACCAAGAAGCCGAAGACAGAGAACGGAAATTACCTCACTGTCTATCGCAAGGCGGCCGACGGCAGTTGGAAGGCGGTTGAGGATTTCACCACGCCTGGGGCGCCAGTAACCACGCCTGCGGCCACGGCGCCGTAAACTTTCGGCACCTTCGGCCGTTGCTGCCGAGATGAGCAAGCCAGTCATTCGCATCGGCATCGGCGGTTGGACCTATGAGCCATGGCGCGGGACTTTCTATCCCGATGACCTACCGCAAAAGCGTGAGCTCGAACTTGCCGCGCTGGCGTTCGGCGCGATCGAGATCAACGCCACCTTCTACAGCCGTCAAAGCCCGAAAAGCTGGGAAAATTGGGCAAAGGCGGTGCCTGATGGATTCCAGTTCAGCGTCAAGGGATCGCGTTACGTCGTGACCAGGCCGAAGCTCACCGACGCCGGAGAAGGCATTGGCAATTTCCTGGCGCAGGGACTGACCGCGCTCCGTGACCGGCTCGGCCCCATCTTATGGATGCTGGCCGCACGGCGGAAATTCGACCGGGAGGATATTGCGGCCTTCCTTGACCTGCTCCCCGCAGAGCACGACGGCATCCCGTTGCGCCATGTGATCGAACCTCGCCACGACAGCTTCCGCGATGAAGCCTTCTTCTCGCTGTGCCGCGATCGTAGTGTCGCGGTGGTCTGGGGCGACGATGACGAATTTCCATTGATCGACATGGACACGGCCGGCTTTCGGTACGCGCGTTTGCAGCGAATGAATGAAGACGTTCCGACCGGCTACGACGGCAAATCGCTCGACCGCTTCGCCGGACTGGCGAGGAAGTGGCAAGAGGACGGCCGCGACAGCTATATCTTCATGATCAATGGGGCGAAGGTCCGGGCTCCGGCGGCGGCGCTGGCTCTTCAGGAGCGGCTGGGCATTGCGAAGCCTTGAGGCTTCGGCCATCAACCGGCCATGCGCACCGACCAGCAGCCTGTCCGCATTGCCCTGTTCGCGCCCGACGGGCGGATGGGAAAGGCCATCCAGGCAGCAATCGCTAGGGAGCCAGGCTTCCAGGTCGATAATGACCATGGCGAGGTGCTCATCGACTTCTCAGCGCCGGACGCGCTCCGCGCCAGCCTCGATCGCGCGGTGTCAGCGGGCGTGCCGCTGCTGATCGGCACTACCGGACTGATCGATGAACATGACGCGTTGATCGCCGAGGCAGCAAAGTCCATCCCGATCTTGAAGGCGCCCAACACGTCGGTCGGCGTGGCATTGCTCGCGGATCTCACGGAGCGTGCTGCGCGCATACTCGGGCCGGAAGAATGGGACATCGAGATCGTCGAGGCGCATCACAACAAGAAGGCCGATGCGCCATCGGGCACCGCGCTTCACCTGGGAGCGTCGGCCGACAAGGGTCGCGGCGGGGGATCGGAGGTCGAGCGAGGGCGCGACGGCACCGGCCTGAAGCGCCAGCAAGGCGCCATCGGCTATTCCGCGATCCGTGGCGGGACCGTCGCGGGCGACCATGACGTGATGTTCCTGGGACCTGACGAGCGGATAATCCTATCCCATCGCGCCGAGAGCCGGGCGATTTTCGCCCGTGGCGCGCTGGCGGCGGCGAAGTTCCTCAGGGGCAAGCCGGCCGGTCTTTACTCGATGCGCGATGTCATCGACGCCGCATGAGCGGCGCTGAATCCGTGGCTACTCACGGCCTGGCCCGCCGCCTCGGCCCGTTCGACGCCACCATGCTGGTCATGGGCGGGATCATCGGCGCCGGCATCTTCGTCAACCCGGCGGAAGTTGCCCGGCATGTCGAGACGCCCTGGCTAATCATTGGTGTCTGGGTGCTGGGCGGCCTCATCGCCATGGCCGGCGCCCTGGTCTATGCCGAGCTCGCCGACCGTAGGCCGCATGTCGGCGGACAATATGCCTATCTGCGCGATGCCTATGGGCCGACGCCCGCCTTCCTTTATGGCTGGTCGCTACTGCTGGTGATCCAATCGGGCGGCATGGCCGCTGTCGCCATCACCTTTGCCCGCTATTTTGACCAGCTCACCTCGCTCGCTCTCCCGGATGGAGTCGTCGCGGCGGCCGTACTGCTGCTGCTGGTCGCCATAAATTGCCTGGGCGTGCGCGCCGGTGGCACCGTCCAGAGTGGCCTGATGCTGCTCAAGATCCTGGCGATCGCCCTGCTCGTCCTGGCCGGTTGGTGGTTCGCTCCGGCCAATGCCGACTTTCTAAGACCGCCGCCAATCAAGTCGTCCGCCGGAATGATGGCAGCCATCGGGGCCGCCATGACGCCGGTGATGTTCTCCTATGGCGGCTGGCAGACGGCCAGTTTCGTTGCCGCCGAAATGCGTGATCCACGCCGCGATCTCGTCAGGGCCTTGCTGTGGGGAGTGGCCGGAGTTGTCATTCTCTATACCGCGGTGGCCTTCATATGCGTCTTTGCGCTTGGGCCCGCCGGGCTGGCTCAGTCTCCGACGCCGGCGGCCGACGTGATGCGGCTGGCCCTGGGCGACAAGGGCGCCACGCTGATCGCGCTTGGCATCGCCGTCTCTGCTTTGGGTTTTCTGAGTCAGGGCATGCTAACCGCGCCGCGGGTCTATTTCGCGATGGCGGAAGACGGCTTGTTCTTCCGCGAGATTGCCAAGGTCAGCCGTTCCACACGAGTGCCGGTTATGGCCATCCTGCTGCAGGGCGCGGCGGCCATCGTCATCGCCCTGTCCGGCACCTACGGACAGATTCTGAGCTATGTCGTTTCGGTCGATTTCATCTGGTTCGGCCTCACGGGCGCGGCACTTTTCGTGTTTCGCAAGCGCGACCCGGGCGGTGCCGGTTTCAATGCCCCCGGCCACCCGCTCACCACCGGGCTGTTTGTCCTGGCCTGCGCGTTGATCGTTTTAGCCACCGTTGCGAGCAATCCGGTCAATAGCGCAATTGGCTTTCTAATTCTTGCCGCCGGATTGCCCGCCTGCCGCTACTTGCAGGGGAGGAACCGACCGTCATGACAATCGGTCGCGCTGCCATGCAGTCGGATTACATGCACTGGTTCAAATTGCAGAAGCCGGTCCGCTACAATTTGTCGTCGAGCGAGGTGCCGCATTTCCGGCTCGACGGCATGCCGCTCGCCATCACCGACCTTGACCTCGATGGAGCAAGCCACCCCCGCTACGCATCGCTGCGGAAAGCAATCGGCATGCGTTATGGCGTCGACGCGGATCGCGTCGTCACCGCGAACGGTGCGTCGATGGCCAACTTCCTCGCCTTGGCGACACTGGTCGGACCGGGCGACGAGGTAATCTTCGAACTGCCTGCCTACGATCCGATGATTTCCGCAGCGCGCTTCCTCGGTGCCGACATCGTGCGGATGAACCGCATTGCCGAGGATGGTTTTCGGCTGGACCTGGACCAACTCGATGGAATTGCCAGCGAGAGAACCCGTCTGATTGCAGTTACCAATCTCCATAATCCAACCGGCGCGCTGACCGGCGACGAGGATCTTCGCGCGATCGGCGCGATTGCCGAGCGCTGCGGTGCTTATGTGCTGGTCGACGAAGTCTATCTCGACAGTGCGGCCCTGCCGCAATCAACGTCTGCGTTGCTAGGCCCTCAATTCGTCGTCACCAGTAGCCTCACCAAAGTCTATGGCCTCAGCGGCCTGCGCTGCGGCTGGATCTTTGCAGAGCCGGAACTCGCCGAGCGGATGTGGCGGCTCAATGACCTGTTCGGGGTCAACCAGCCGCACCAGTCGGAAATGCTTTCCTGCTTCGCTCTTGACCGCTTGGACGAGATTGCTGCGGGCAATTCCCAGCGGCTCGCGACCAACCGCGCCATTTTCAATGATTTCGTCAATTCAAGGAGCGATGTCGATTGCATGGCCGCGAGGCACGGGATCACGGTCTTTCCGCGCTGGCTTGGCGGCGACGCCGACCGGCTGCACGACCTCCTTCGCACCAAATATGACACGTCAATCGTTCCGGGCCGCTGGTTCGAACTGCCGGACCGTTTCCGTATCGGATTGGGCGGCGACACGGCGATGTTGCAAGAAGGGCTGGCGCGGATTTGCGAAGCCATGGATCAGCTCAAATGAAAAAAGCGGACATTTTCGAATTCTATCGTCGGCTGGCGGAGTCCAATCCGGCTCCGGAAACCGAGCTTGAATATGTGAATCCCTATACGCTGCTGGTCGCGGTCGCGTTGTCAGCCCAGGCGACCGACGTTGGGGTCAACAAAGCGACCCGCAAGCTTTTTGCCGAAGTGCAAACGCCGCAAGCGATGCTCGAACTGGGCGAGAAGGGCCTCAAGCAGCACATCAAGACGATCGGCTTGTTCAATACCAAGGCCAGGAATGTCATTGCGGCGGCGCGCGTCCTGGTCGACGAGTTCGGCGGCGAAGTCCCTCGCGAGCGCGACAAGCTGGAGCAGCTGCCGGGTGTGGGCCGAAAGACCGCCAATGTGGTGCTTAATGTTGCCTTCGGGCAGCCGACCATTGCCGTCGACACGCACATTTTCCGGGTCGGTAACCGCACTGGTCTAGCGCCAGGCAAAAACCCGCTGGAAGTCGAACTGAAGCTCGAGAAGAATACGCCCGAGCCGTTCATCACCCATGCGCACCACTGGCTGATTTTGCACGGCCGCTACATCTGCAAGGCACGTACGCCCGAGTGCTGGCGCTGCCCGGTTGCGGACCTGTGCGCCTACAAACCCAAGACGCCAGCGCCGAAGGTCAAAACCAGCGCCGCTCCAGCCGCTCGCTAAGACCAGTCAAAAGCTCATATTGCGACAGGCCGGAGGCTTTCGCCGCGGAGGGCAAGTCGTAGTCGAGCGTGACCCATTCGCCTTCGCCCAGCTCCGGCGCAGCACTTGCATCCAATGCGACTAGGTCCATCGACACCCGGCCGATCAGCGGAAGCGGCTTTCCCTCTAGATTGGCTGCCCCTTTCCCAGCGAAACAGCGCAGGTAGCCGTCGGCATAGCCGATGTTGACGATTGCTGCTTCCGTGTCCGCCGCCGCGGTCCAGGTCGCGCCGTAGCCGCAGGTCTCGCCAGCCCTGATCAGGCGGCGCTGGACCACTTCGGCTTCAGGAAAAGCGACTTGCGAGATATGGGGGGCCGCCTCTTCGCGCGGGACGCCGCCGTAGAGCGCCAGGCCGGGCCGGACCAGGTCGAAACTATAGTCGCGGCCAAGACAGATTCCGGCGCTGTTGGCCAGTGCATAGCGGCGCGCCTTCACAGTCGCGGCAACTGCCGCAAAGCGGTCGCGCTGCACGGCATTCATGGCGCTGTCTTCGTCGGCACACGCGAGGTGACTGTGGAGCGTATGAATGTCGAGCCCGTCGAGGACATCGAGTTGGTCGGCGCGCAGGCCGAGACGGTTCATTCCCGTGTCGACCATTACATCGCATGGACGTTTCGGCGCGGCCTCCTTCCACCGCGCAATCTGATCCGGCGTGTTAAGCATCGGCCGGGCCAGGCCTGCCAGTGCCGCTGGCAAGTCCTCCGGGCCGACTCCGTGAAGGACGACCAGCTCTGCCTCCAGCGGCATTGGCCCCAACGCCTCAACTTCCGCCCAGGTTGAAACGAAAAAATCGCGGCAGCCGGCTTCGGCTAGCAAGCGCGTCACCCCGATCGCGCCAAGGCCATAGCCATCAGCCTTGACCGCGGCTGCCGTCGGCACACCGGCCGTGCGCTGCAGCCAACGCCAATTGTTCTGGAGCGCAGAGGAATCAAGCCGAAGGCGAAGCGCATGATGGGTCACACGCCCTGCCCTAGCCACAGCCTCGGGCCTCGTCGAGACGGCGCATCAGAACATCCGTGAGCCGTTTGGTACCCCGCGTTCGGGTTCAAGCAGCACGATATCGCCATTGGCGTCGGCGAAACCCAAGGTCAGCACTTCGGACATGAACGGGCCGATTTGACGAGGCGGAAAATTGACTACCCCGGCTACCTGTCTTCCAAGCAGGTCCTGAGGCCGATAGTGCACGGTGATCTGAGCAGACGAGCGCTTGATGCCGATCTGATCGCCGAAATCGATCCGGAGTTTGTAGGCCCGCTTGCGCGCCTCCGGGAATTCGACGGCCTCGATCACCGTGCCGACCCGAACGTCGACCTTCATGAAGTCGTCGAAGCTGATCTGAGATGTCACTGTTGCACTCCCTGACCGGCGGCCTTCTCCCACTCGCGGCCATCGAAATGCTCGATCGCCAGCTCGACCGGCGGGTCGATGCAGTTGGCATTGATACTCCAGGAGTCGGGATGGCTGCGCGGCTGGTAGAAGCTCTTTACGCCGCAGGTCGAACAGAAGAGATGTTCCGCCGTGCCGGTGCCGAAGCGGTAGCTTGAGAGCGACTTACGGCCCGTGACAAGCTCGAACTTGCCATGCGGGACCATGATGTGGATGAAGCCGGTCATCGAACAGACCGAGCAGTTGCAGTCGAGTGCGGGTACGGGAGGGTCGGGCATTTCCGCCCGGAAACGAACCGCGCCGCAATGGCATCCACCTGATACATTGATCATGCGGACGCCTATGCGGCGCGATGGTCAGTCAATCAACGGGCAGCAACCTTGATCGGGCTGCCGGAGGCTGCGGCGATCCGCTGGTCGCGCTCGGCCGACAGGTTGGCCAGCGTGTCGACGCGGCAGCGGCGAACTTCATTCTTGCCGGCAATGTCGACATCCGAGGCCGTGCCGCACACTTCCTTGACGGCCTGGGTAAGGCGCAAGTCGAGCGCGCGCTGGCCCTTGGCGGTGGAAAGGTCGAGGTCGGCGGTCTGAACGACGCTGGTAGCGATCACCAGCGGCGCGGCCAGGGCCGGCGTTGCACTGAAAGCCAACAGCGTAGCGAGGAAAAACTTGGTCATGTCGTGTCCCCTTTATTCGGGGCCGGTCAAATCCGGCGCGACCATTCATCTATGCCGCCAAATCAGTTTTCAAAAGCAACGATGTTGTGCTATCGTTCTGCATAATTGCAGAATGCCAAGCTTGGGGGCCAGGCTAAGATGGCCGTGATGCTCGACTGGAACGATCTCCGCTATTTTCTAGCCGTCGCTGATGGCGGCAGCACGTTGGCCGCCGGTCGGGAGTTGCGCGTGAGCCAGACCACCGTCGCCCGGCGGATTGCGGCGCTGGAAGAGGCGCTCGGCCTGCAAATCTTCGAGAAACGACAGGCTGGCTATACGCTCACCCCGGCTGGCGAGGAGCTGCTGGATCGCGCCCGCCAGGTTGACACTGCGGTATCCGGCTTTGCTGAAGCCGCCGCCGCCCAGGTTCGCGACACCAGCGGCACGGTCCGCATCACTACTCAGGAAATCTTTGTGACATTGCTGTCGCCCATGCTGCGCGAACTTCACGAAGAGCATCCGGAAATCCTGATTGAACTCGACGACAGCCAGGACTTTCGTGACCTCGGCGAGGGCGAAGCTGACATAGCCCTGCGCAGCGCCTTCGGAGATATCGGCTCGGGTGTTGTCGGTCGGCGTCTGGGACCTGACGATTGGACGCTCTACTGCAGCCGCGATTACGCCGCCGCCCATGGCGTCCCGACAACAAAGGCCCAACTGAAGAGGCATGCTTTTATTGGCGGTGGTGGGCCGAAGCTATGGCGAGCTTACTCCACCTGGCTGCACGACCTGGGCCTCGACGATCGAGGGAAACGTCGCGACGGTCACCAGTTCGGATGTCTTCATGCTCCTGCTCCCCTGAATCGAGTGTCCAGGACCCCCGCGAGAGCCGCCATCATGCGCGGCTCACACGTAGCGTTCTGGAGCGGAAACGAATACCAGTCGGCGGCAGAGGTCCTCGTACTCCTGACTGCCGATTGTCGCGCGATCGATGCCGTTCGTCACATCGCCGGCGACGCTCACCTGCTCGGGCAGGTACCGTCTGGCGGCGGCGAATTCATCGGCGTACTCGGG
>Ga0207697_10001967_pt1 | contig 10903 bp, 6 predicted proteins | sample KBSSwiS5withPhiX_FD_184293 | JGI IMG/M metagenome (GOLD analysis project Ga0207697, IMG submission 184293) | Switchgrass rhizosphere microbial communities from Kellogg Biological Station, Michigan, USA, with PhiX - S5 (SPAdes) (version 2) | ecosystem: Host-associated > Plants > Roots >... | reverse complement strand
CCTGATGCTGGAACAAGCAGGGCTACCAATGGCGGCCTGTGGGATATTCACACCTTCGACATCACTGCCGCGTTCGGCCCACCAGGGTCAACGACGTTGCAACTCGACGGACAGGATCCCGTTAATGATTGCATCGGCCTTGTTCTGATGCTGTTGGACCTCGAGCCGGGTTCCGCGCCCCCGCCGACACCGACGCCATCGCCATCGCCATCGGCTACAGCGACAGCTACAGCGACAGCGACAGCGACAGCGACTGCTACGGCAACAGCAACAGCAACAGCAACAGCAACAGCAACACCTACACCGACTCCATCGCGTGTCTGCCCACTATCGCAAGGTTATTGGAAAAATCATTCCAATGCCTGGCCAGTGAATAGTCTGATGCTAGGGAGCCAGACATATACCAAGGCGGAATTGCTAAACATATTGAACAATCCAGGTAGCGGGGACGCCAGTATGATCCTGGCCGTTCAATTGATTGCCGCCAAGCTCAACATCGCCAATGGCTCGGACCCGGCGCCGGTCAGCAGCACAATCACTCATGCCGACAGCTTGCTTTCCATGTTCAGTGGCAAGCTGCCCTACAACGTCAAACCCTCCTCTGCCACCGGCCAGATGATGGTCAGCGACGCCAAAACGCTTGATAATTATAACAACGGTCTACTGACCTCGGGTTGTTCTGCGCAGCCAGTTCGACCCGCTCCAGCTCCTCGACCTGCTCGACCTCTACGCTGATCTTAACTAGACGAATTCATCTAAACGCCCGCGACGAGTTCCTCTTGTCGCGGGCGTTTTCTTTAGGGACATCACCGGAATTTCTGGATTTTGGATTGCCGCGAGAAATTCGATCTTCTCGACAATTTTCTGGAAGGAAACTTCGTCGGGCAACTCGCTGATCGCGTCCAGGACACTTTCTTTCTGGCTCACCCGTGAATATGCGCGGCCCTCAAAAAACCAAGCAAGTAGGAAGATCAGCCGGAGCAATTGATAAGTCGCGGGCGGACAATGGCGAAAATTGCAGAAATCTCTGTTAAATTATCGGCAAAAAGCCTGAAGAAAAGACTTCACAAGCGCCCGACAACACACTATAAATCCCGGCTATGAATATGGATCGCCGCTATATTTTGCTTGTCGCCCCAGTCGTATGTGCTTTGGCAAATTGGCTGCCGAATACCTTGTCTGCTGAGGATCTCGAAGAAGCAAAGGTTACTCAAGTCGTGCAGGACGTTAAGGTGGTGCCATCCGGCGCGGCCGCGCGCCCGGTGGCAGTCAACGAGACTGTTCGCCGAGGCAATGCTGTGCAAACGGGCACCCAGTCCCGGAGCGAGCTGACGTTTAGAGATCAAACCATCACGCGTTTGGGCGAGAAAACGATTTACAACATAGGAGGCGGGCGAACGATCGAGCTGGGTAGCGGACAATTTTTGCTTTACGTGCCAAAGAACAAGGGCGGCGCACAGGTCAAGATGGGCCCGGTCACGGCAGCAATTACAGGTACAACAGTATTGGGCAACGTCCTTCCGACCGGTCTTGTGCAGTTTACGGTGCTCGAGGGGACAGCGTGCATCCACCTGGACAACGTGGGCCAGGCTGTGCAAGTCATGGGAGGTCAAATGCTGGTTTACGATCCCGTGTACGGGAGATTGGAAGACCCGGTTTATGTCGATCTTCAACAGCAACTCACTTCTCCTCTGGTTCGAGACTTTCGCACATTGCCAAGTGCGGGGCTGATTCAGGAAGAAATTCAAAGTCAGCATCAGGTTGCGGCCCCGAATGGCGATTTGGACCAGGCGGTCCGAGCAGCGGGAGCGCCCAACATCCAGAGCGCCACGCCCGACCAATTTATGGCAGCATTTAGTTCGCTTCTTGTTCGTTACCCTCCGAGCCAACGGCACATGCTGGTAGCCGGAGCTGTGAACGCTCGGCCTGATCTTGCAGACAGGATCACAGCTGCGTCGAGGAGCGCGCTACCATCGCGGCACTACTACGGGAAAGACGCAAAAGATTACAAAGAATACAAAGGGAAGGAAATCGCACAGCCGTGCCCGGAAAATTTCTTCCCGCCGCCATACATAATCAGTCCCCTCACGCCACAGGTTAATTCGCCTGAAAAGGCGAACGGCGACTAGAAACCGCGGCTAGCGGGAGCAGTCAGACCTCCGAAGATTCAAAAGTTTCGGCGACGTTGACAACCATAATGGAACCGTTACGGTTCCGCAATGGCGACCATTACGTTGAAGAACATCCCGGCAGATTTGCACCGGGAATTAAAGAAACGCGCAGAGGAACATCATCGCAGCCTGAACAGGGAAATAATCGCGACGTTAAAAGGCGCGGCGAGCGGAACACACCGCGTCGATGTAGAAGCGATGATCCGTGAAGCGCGCGCGGCTCGCGCAAAATTTACGCGCCAGATCAGCGACGCTGAGATCAACGCTTGGAAGCGCGCCGGGAGGCCGTGATTGTCGTCGACACAAACGTCATCTGTTACCGCTGGATGTCGTCTCCGAACAACGCTGCGGCTGAAGCAGTTCTAGCCAAAGACCCTCATTGGATCGCTCCGGTCTTATGGCGGTCGGAATTCCGTAACATTGTGGCTCTAGCAATCAGGAAGAAGGCAATCACAATCCCTGTCGCGCAGGAAATCGTGCGCAAAGCGGAGGCAAGTTTCGAACACTGCGAATTTGCTGTCTCGTCTGATACTGTTTTGCGATTGGTGGCAAGGTCTAACTGCACAGCCTACGACTGCGAGTTCGTCGCTCTTGCAGACGCGGAGCGGGTTCAATTGGTGACGGCAGATCGCCAGATCCTGCAGGAATTTCCAGAGATCGCCGTTTCATTGGACAACTTCGTGAGAGACTAAGCTTCCAGTTTGTGTCTCGCTTTCGAGTTTAGCCGTTAGGTCTTGGACCGCTGCCGGACATCGGCAGGATTGGTTGCGACTTAAGAAACCCGCCTCTACACTTTGCGCCTATGCCGTACAAAGATATTGCTCCGCCCGCGGGCGAAAAAATTACCAGGACCGACAGGCTGAATGTGCCGGATCAACCGATCATTCCTTTCATTCGCGGAGATGGCACGGGACCGGACATCTGGGCGGCGAGTGTGCGCGTGTTCGATGCGGCAATCGAGAAGGCCTACGGCGGCAGGAAGAAAATCTCATGGTTCGAAGTTTTCGCCGGTCAAGTAGCAAAGGACAAATTCGATGAATGGCTACCGGATGACACGGTGGAAGCGTTCCGCGAATATTTGGTAGGCATCAAGGGTCCGCTCACCACGCCAGTGGGCGGCGGCATTCGCTCGCTTAACGTTGCGCTGCGGCAGTTGCTCGATCTGTTCGTTTGTCTCCGGCCAATTCAGTACTTCAAAGGCGTCCCCTCGCCCGTCAAACATCCGGAAAAAGTGAACATGGTGATCTTCCGCGAAAACACGGAAGACATTTATGCCGGAATCGAATACGCCGCCGGCACGCCTGAGGCACAAAAAATTCTCGATTTTCTGCAAAAGGATTTTCCAAAGCAGTTCGACAAGGTTCGTTTCGGCACAAAAGAAAAAGCGAACGCGTTTTGGAAGATGGTCGGCGCAAAAGAGAGCGATGATGTCTGCGTAGGAATCGGAATCAAACCTGTCAGTTATTCAGGCAGTGTGCGACTGATTCACAGCGCGATTACGTACGCGATTCAAAACCGGCGCAAGAGCGTGACGCTCGTGCACAAGGGCAACATCATGAAGTTTACCGAGGGCGCATTTCGCGATTGGGGTTTTGAAATCGCAAAAAAATATTTTGGCGCGGAAGAATTCGATGGCGGCCCCTGGTGCAGAATTCCGATGGGGAAGCCGGGTGCGGGAATTGTCATTAAAGACGCGATTGCCGACATCACCCTTCAGCAGGTGTTGACGCGACCGGAAGATTTCGACGTTATCGCCACGCTAAATTTGAATGGCGATTACCTGAGCGATGCGCTCGCGGCGCAGGTGGGCGGAATCGGCATCGCGCCCGGAGGAAATATCAATTACATCACCGGTCACGCAGTTTTCGAAGCTACGCATGGCACCGCGCCGAAATACGCGAATTTGGACAAAGTAAATCCCGGTTCGGTAATTCTATCCGGTGAAATGATGTTCCGTTACATGGGCTGGACGGAAGCTGCCGATTTGGTTCTCAAAGGCTTGAGTGGCGCGATCGAAAGCAAACGCGTTACGTATGATTTCGCGCGTTTGATGGACGGCGCGACGGAGATCAAGTGCTCGAAGTTCGGGGATAACGTGATCGAGCACATGTGATCGCGGCCGCTCCGCGCCCGCGAAATGGCCTGCCTTCGCCAAGGCTACGGCGTGGCAAGCGAACCATGAATGATTATTGAACAATGACTAAGCAAAGTAATTCGTTAAATGGTTACATCGTTACATCGTTTTCACGATTTAACGGTTCAACGATTCAACGGTTCAACGTGGCGAAGCCATTCGTCGTTTTTGTCTTTTTAGTCACTGCCGTTGCGACCGCCTTTGCCGAAAAACGGCCCATCACTGAGAAGGATCTTTGGGATTTTGTCTGGATCGGTGATCCGCAGATGTCGCCGGATGGCTCGCGCGTTGCATTTGTGCGTGTCACCGTCAACGACAAGAAGGAAGGCTATAACACTTCCATCTGGTCGGTGCCGGCGGCAGGCGGCGAAGCGCCGCGTCAACTGACAAAAGGCAATCACGATACCACGCCGCGCTGGTCGCCAGACGGAAAATTCCTGCTGTTCCTGCGTTCGACCGAAAAAGAGGGCAAGCCTGAACCGCCACAGCTCGCAATGCTGCCGATGGCTGGCGGCGACTCCTTTATCTTTACCGACTTGCCGAGAGGCGCTGGCAATCCGGTCTGGGCGCCAGACGGAAAAAACATTGCGTTCACAAGCGATACAAACGCGGAGGACCTTGCGAAACAGGAAAAGAAAAAAAGCGAAGAGCAGGCTAAGAAGCCTGTAGCCGGGAGCGGTAATCCCGGCTCGCGGCCAACCGCCACTGGCAAGGCTCCCGCCTCCGCCGAGGCTACGGCGGGCAAGCCGGCGGACAAGTCGCCCTCGGCTACGGATGAGCGCGAGAGCGACGTGCGCGTGATCACGCGCGCGGTGTATCGACAGGACAACGAAGGTTACATCGATCCAAAACATCCGGCTCATATCTGGATCGTGACTGCGCCACAGAGCGCCGAAGACAAAGTGAAACCGAGCCAGCTCACTACCGGCCGCTTCGATGAAGACAATGCGATTTGGTCGAAGGACGGCTCGCAAATTTACTTCACCTCGAGCCGGATCGACGAACCGTATTACGAACTGCCTAGAACAGATCTTTACTCCGTGCCCGCAGCCGGCGGTAAACCCATCAAGATCACAACGATTGATCTCAACACGCAATTCGGGCCCGGTGGAGGCGCATTGTCCCTCAGTCCCGACGGCAAACAGGTCGCATTCGTTGCAGCGACGAACCAGCCGATCAACTCATACACGGAACCCGATCTGTGGGTGCTCGATCTCTCGCCGAATGCAAACCCACGGAACCTCACCGCGAATTTTGATTTCGACGTCGATGGTTTCGTTATCGGAGATAGCGCGTCCCCGCGGGCAGGCGGAGCAAACAAACCGATCTGGACGGCAGACGGAAAAGGGCTCATCGCTGTTTATTCGAAGGAAGGAAAGCGAAATATCGGGCTGTTTGACGCAACTGTGGCCAGGGGCGCCGACCCCGGTAAAAGCACGGTGCAAGATCTCACTTCCGGTAATCACGGCGTAATGAGTGTTCGCGCGATGCCTGATGCTTCGAAGCTGGTCTATGTTTTATCGACGCCCACCAGCGTGAACGATCTTTTTGTCCTCGATCGCGCAACCCCTGGTGCAACACCGAAGCAGTTAACGAATGTAAATGAAGAGCTGTTCTCGAAATTGAATCTCACTGAACCGGAAGAGATTTGGTACGACAGTTTTGACGGCAAACGCATACAAGCATGGGTGCAAAAGCCGCCTGGTTTCGACGCGCATAAGAAGTATCCGCTGATCCTAAATATTCACGGCGGGCCGCACGTAGCCTACGGCCACATTTTCGTCCATGAATTCCAGTGGATGGCAGCGAAAGGTTATGTGGTGCTCTACCCGAATCCGCGCGGCAGTACGAGTTACGGCCAGGAATTTGGGAACGTAATTCAATATCGTTATCCAGGCGACGATTACAAAGATCTGATGGCTGGCGTCGATGAGGTGATAAAACGTGGCTACATCGACGACAAAAAACTTGGCGTTACCGGCGGAAGCGGCGGCGGATTGCTGACGAACTGGGTGGTTGGACAAACTGGGCGGTTTGCGGCAGCCGTCTCGCAGCGCGATATCGCCAGCTGGGAAAACTGGTGGTACACGGGAGACTTCACGCTTTTCCAGCCCAATTGGTTTCGAGCGCCGCCATTCGAAGATCCGGACGAGTATCGGGCGCGGTCACCAATCAGTTACGTCAGCAACGTAAAGACGCCGATGATGTTTATCCTCGGGGAAACAGACTATCGCACGCCGCCCGGCGCAGGCGGCGAACAAATGTTTCGCGCTTTGAAGTTCCGCAAAATTCCGACAGTGATGGTGCGTTTCCCTAACGAGTCGCACGAGCTTTCCCGCTCCGGCCAGCCCTGGCATCGCGTCGAACGGTTGCAGCACATTGTCGGCTGGTTTGATCACTGGCTGATGGGAGTTCCGAAGACCGAATATGAAATTACATCGGAGGAAGAGGTGCCGGTGAAACCGCGCCAATCCGAAAAACCTCCGAAGTAATCTTACAGTGTAGCGCGTCCGCCGCGGCGGACGCCACTGGATACGTTAGTGGAAATCGTGCGATTCGCTCCCGACGAGTCTTTCGTGAACGAGAGGTTTAATATCGCGCGCTTTGATCAAGACAACGCCGTCTGAATTCTGGACCTGGCCTTCGATGAGAAGAAAGGCTTCTTCAGTGATCACGAGCCGGAAGCGTTCGAACAAGTCTGGATCGACAATTGCGTTGGAAACGCCGGTCTCGTCTTCCAGACTGATAAAAACAAATCCTTTCGCCGTGCCGGGACGCTGCCGGCAAATGACGTTGCCGGCGATCTGAATCGTCGAACCATGTCGCGCCTGAACGAGCTCGATCGCACGCCAGATGTTTGGCAACTTTTCTCGCAAGAGTTTCATGGGATGCGGTCCAGTGGTGAGATTCATGGTTTCGTAATCCGCTTGCACGCGTTCGGGTAACGTCATAGGCGCAAGCGGCGATTCAAACGTCTGGGGAGCGCACGTCTCTGGCGTGCTGGCGAACGCATCCTGCGTTCGCGAACTTTGGTTGGACTCAATCTGTGTTTTCTCTTCTGAAAAAGTTCGTTTCGGCAGAATGCCGAAACCAGCACGCTGCAAGCGTGCGCTCCCCAGAAGATCGTCGTGCAGTGTCTCTTCCACCCGCCACATCGCAGCGCGGCGATGTTCGGTAAAACAATTGAGGGCGCCGAGTTCAGCCAAAGCGCGTAATTCGTTCTTTGCCAATGGCACACGTCGCTTCAAATCGTCCAGCGATTCAAAGGGTCTATCCTGCCGTTGCCTCACGAGCTCTTCAGCGTGTTCCTGGCGCAACCCATTAACGACACAAAATCCGAGACGCACCGTGTTGTCATCGACAACTGTGCAATACCAATCGGATTGCAATACGCAAACCGGTTTAATGTTTACACCGTGCCGCTGCGCATCCTTCACAATCGTGGCCGGCGTGTAAAAGCCCATCGGCTGATTGTTAATGAGGCTTGCGTAAAATTCCGGTGCGCGATGCACTTTTAAATACGCGCTGCCATAAGCCAGAATCGCAAAGCTGATCGCATGCGATTCGGGAAAGCCGTAAAGCGCAAACGACGAAATGGACTGAATGATCTTGTCGATCTTGTCGGGAGCGATGCCTTTGCGTTCCATGGCCGCGCGAAGTTTCACGCTTACTTTGCGCATCCGTTCTTCGGATCGATGAAAGCTCAACGCGCGCCGTAATTCCTCGGCCTCGTTTCCGGAAAAATCGGCCATGATCATGGCGATCTTGAGCATTTGTTCCTGGAACAACGGCACACCAAGTGTGCGTTCCAGCACCGGCTTCAAGCGATCGTCGAAATAAGTCACCCGCTCCTTACCCGCGCGGCGCGCCAGATACGGATGCACCATATCGCCCTGGATCGGTCCGGGCCGGATGATTGCGACTTCGATCACGACGTCGTAAAAACATTTCGGTTTCATCCGCGGCAACGTGGCCATTTGCGCGCGACTCTCGATTTGAAATACGCCGATGGTGTCGGCGTGCTGCATGATGTCGAAGGTTTTCTCGTCGTTTTTCGGGATATGAGCGAGATCGAGTCCCGACCTGTCGGGACGTTCGCGTTGCCTGCACAATTCAAATGCGTCCTGCATCACCGACATCATCCCCAGGCCTAACAAGTCGACCTTCACAATGCCGAGGTCTTCGCAATCGTCCTTGTCCCACTGCGCGACCACGCGGCCCGGCATTGACGCATTTTCCAGCGGCACGAACGAGCTGAGTTTGTTCTGGCAGATAATCATGCCGCCGGAATGCTGGCCCAGGTGCCGCGGCAAACCGTAAATCGCGCGATACAGCCGGATGAATGCGGGCATCCGCGGATGATGTTTCGGCAGACCTGCCGCTTCGATCTGCGCTTCCAATTCCATCGTGTGCGGGAAATCGCCGCTGGCAAACAGGTGCGAGAACCGGTCGATAATGCTCGGCGAAAAATTGAGCGCCTTGCCGATCTCACGCGCGGCGCTGCGTCCACGATACGTGATCACGTTCGCGGTCATGGCTGCGCCGTGTCTGCCGTAACGCCGATAAACTTCCTGGATCACTGCTTCCCGCCGATCGCCGCTGGGAAGATCAAGATCAATGTCCGGCCAGCCTTTGCGGCTCTCGTTCAGGAAACGTTCGAATACGAGATGATTTTCCACCGGGTCAACCGGCGTGATCCCGAGGCAATAACAAACGGCGCTATTGGCGGCGCTGCCCCGGCCCTGGACCATGATGTTGTGTTCACGGCAGAAATTGACGATGTCCCAAACAATCAGGAAATAGCCGGGGAAACCAAGCTTGCTTATCAGTGCGAGTTCTTCTTCGATCTGACGCTTCACTTTCGGACTAATCGCGGCATAACGTTGTTGCGCACCGAACCAGACGATGGTGCGCAAAAATGAGTCCATGCTGTGTCCAATCGGCACCGGATATTCAGGAAATTCGTATCCGATATTTTCGAGAGAAAATGTGAGCCGCTCAGCCAGGCGCGATGTGTTCTCAATCGCTTCCGGCAAATCCGCGAAGATTGCACGCATTTCGCGATCGCTCTTCAGATGACGCTCGGCATTTTGCGTCAGCAATTTGCCGGCAGCATCCAGATGCGTGTGTTCGCGAACACAGGTGAAAACATCCAGGACTTCGCGTCCGTACGGCTTGGCGTATTGCACACCGTTTGTAGCGACGAGCAGCAATCGATGCGCCCGCGCCAGATCGATCAGTTCGCGATTGATGCGTTCTTCGCCGCGAACGAAATGTCGCTGAAGTTCAACGAAAACGTTTTCGGGCCCGAAAGCGTCGATCAGCAGTCTGATGCTGTCCGCGACACTCTGGGGAGCGCATGCTTGTAGCGTGCTGGTTTCGGCATTCTGCCGAAACGAACTTTTCGAGAAAGCAGATTCACAAGAGAGATTGAGTCCAAGAAAAGTTCGCGAATGCAGAATGCATTCGCCAGCACGCTGCAAGCATGCGCTCCCCAGAAATGCCACCAACCCGTCGGCGAATTCTATCAGTTCATCCCAGCGCACCGCGCATTTGCCTTTTTCGCTGCGCAGATGCGCCTGGGTCAGCAGTTCGCACAAATTTTTGTAGCCGGTGCGATTTTCCACCAGCACCGGCAGAATACTGCTGTCGTCCATGGACAATTCGGCGCCGATGATTGGCCGAACGCCGCGCTCACGCGCAGCGACGGAAAATCGTTGCGCGCCGTACACGCCGTTGCGATCGAGCAACGCGATCACCGGCATTTCCAGTTCCGCTGCGACCTCCGCTAATTGCTCGGGGAAAGAGCCGCCGCGCAAAAAGCTGAACGCGCTGCAGGCATGAAGTTCGCAGTAGCTCATTGTCATTCCGAGCGAAGTCGAGGAATCCCGTGGCACCAGCTTCAGGTAATTTCGCGGGATCCTTCGACTCCGCTGCGCTCCGCTCAGGATGACTGCGGATTAATCATAAATCCCATCCAGCTTCCAAGTTCCCTCCGATTCGTGACAGCGAACTATTTCGCCGTTTTTCAATTGCAGATCCCACTCCGCGTGGGACCAGGATTTTTCGTTCCACCAGTTTCCGGAAAGCAAATACGGGCCGTGTTCATCGATTATCTTTCCGGACATTTCCGCACTGCGAACGTGCGCCGGTGTATTTTCATGCTGCAACACGGAAGCAGAGATTGCCGGCCGGAAGCGGCGCAGAGCGCGGCATAAAATGTGAAGGGGCGACCCCGAAAGCTTTCGGGGCTCGCACTTCGATCCGGGCGTCGCAGAGCTCCGCCCTCCATTATCTGCAGCCAAATTCAAATGCCCCGAAAACGGCTGCATGCGAAATGCATCCGGGCGATGTGTCTCTTCCAGAACCGGTGTGCCGATCCGATCGCTGCCCAAAAGAGCGGTCAAACGGGCAAGTGTTTCTGAGAGTTGATACGGATTGCGCAATGTCGTTTCAAATAATCCGAATTGTTCCCCGGTAGGTTTGATCGGCTCTGCGCTGAGCGCGACAGCAACGATCGGATGCTCGGATCGAAAATTCTCCAGATGCGTCTGGAGCATCCGGAACAAAAGATCGACGTCGTTTGTCGGCTGCGGAA
>Ga0207697_10001965_pt1 | contig 10909 bp, 7 predicted proteins | sample KBSSwiS5withPhiX_FD_184293 | JGI IMG/M metagenome (GOLD analysis project Ga0207697, IMG submission 184293) | Switchgrass rhizosphere microbial communities from Kellogg Biological Station, Michigan, USA, with PhiX - S5 (SPAdes) (version 2) | ecosystem: Host-associated > Plants > Roots >... | reverse complement strand
CTCCTCGGTGAAACGAATATTGGGCGTCGTCGCGTGCGCCGCATGCGTGAAATGCTGGCCGGCATGCCGAGTGTCGCCGACGCGCCTGGAGCGGATGCGCCAGCTCTGCAGGCGGAAATTCCGGAACGTTACAGCCACCTGTTCCGGGTGGGGCATTCGGTGAATGGTTTCGAGCCCGTGGGTGGTAACCACGGACGATTGCTGCCGGATTCCAATGCCAGCATTGAGTCGCTTGTCTCGGACATCGATGCCGCAAAGGATCACGTGCACCTGATCTTTTATATTTGGCTGCCAGACAATAACGGCCTCAAGGTGGTCGAAGCGCTGAAGCGGGCTGCGGCGCGCAAAGTCACCTGCCGGGTCATGGCAGACGGCCTCGGTTCCCGGATCATGATCGACTCCGAGCATTGGAAAGGGATGCACGATGCTCGCGTGCATGTCGCCACCGCCCTGCCGATCGGCAATCTGCTGCTGCGGCCGTTGCTAGGTCGCATCGACCTTCGCAACCATCGGAAGATTGTAGTTATCGACGATTGGATCACCTATTGCGGGAGCCAGAACTGCGCGGATCCGGAGTTTCTCATCAAGGCAAAGTATGCGCCATGGGTCGATGCGTTGATGCGTTTCGAAGGCCCGATCGCCCGCCAGAACCAGTATCTATTTGCCAGCGACTGGATGGCGCACGTGGACGAAGACATTCGCGAACTCCTGCAGCGCCCGCTGCCTCCCGGCGAACCGGGCTTTGCCGCGCAGGTGATCGGCACGGGACCGACGGTGCGCAATTCCGCCATGCCCGAGGTGTTCGAGACGCTGATGTATGCGGCCCGTCATGAGCTCTTCATCACAACGCCTTATTACGTGCCCGACGAAGCGATGCAGATCGCGCTCTGCGCAAGCGCTTATCGTGGTGTCGAGACGACCATCATCTTTCCGGCGCGCAACGACTCCTTCATCGTGCAGGCGGCCAGTCGCAGTTATTACGCTGACTTGCTGGCGGCCGGGGTTCGCATTTTTGAATTCGAAGGCGGGCTCCTTCACACCAAGTCTCTCACGCTGGATGGCGAGATCACCCTGATCGGGTCCGCCAACATGGATAGACGCAGTTTTGACTTGAACTACGAGAACAACATCCTGTTCTGCGATTCCGCCCTCACCGCCGAAATGCGCCGCAGTCAGGAGGCATATCTGGCCCAATCGCACGAGGTCACCGCCGAGATGGTCGCCCAGTGGCCAATCACGCGCCGACTTTGGAATAATGCCATCGCGATGCTCGGTCCGGTATTGTGAGCTGACGCGATCTGCGGGAGCAGCCGTCCATCACGATCGATTGCCGACATTGGACCAAGGCCTGACATTAGGCGTTGGAGCGCCGCGCCCTTAGCGTTTTTTTTCCTAACGATCCCAGGGCGTATCGATACCGAAGCAGCCACGAGCTATCGTGACGTAATACGAAATTGAAATTGTGCTATTGATGCGCTCCCATGCTGTTGTAATAACTGGGGAAACAAAGTCTTAACCATGAAAAGAAATCATCAAAATCGGAACGTCATTCAACAGTTGAGCACACACTTTCGATACGCCCTCCTTGTGCTTGTCCTGGCCGCTCCGAGTGCTTATGCGGCCCCGAGTCCTGCACCTGACACCTTCGCTCAGGCCGATTCGAACCACGACGGAAAGCTATCGCGCGACGAAGCGAGTGATTATCTCGTCATCGAAATTTTCACTTCACGCGATGCGAATCACGACGGCCGCATGACCGTCGTGGAATGGACCGGCGGTGATCCCAGCCGGATAGCAGATTTCAAGAAGCGCGATGCAAACCACGACGGAATCGTGACGGAGAAGGAAGCGATCGCATATGGGCGCGCTCACGGGGTCGCGAACCAAATCATGCTGGAAGCGGACAAGAATCACGACGGCTACCTGAGTCGCGCCGAAGTGAAGGCCTATTACGCCAGCCGCGAAGGTCCACCACGCTGAACGATTGAGTTGGGGGACGGCAATGGGCGGCCGAGATGCGTTCGGCGATACGACCTGGCAAGACTTAGCACAAGGATTCCCTAGCGAGTGAGAAAACAAAAGAGACCAGTAGTCAGACCGATCGTTACTTTCTCGAAAGCGTTAGGTAACATCATCTCGACCTCAACGCCCGCTGGGTGCACGAGTTCGAAAACATCAAACGGATCGAGGGCAACCTGTTCATGCTGAGCGCAACGTTCAAGTTCTGAACCTAATCAAATCTACCACCAGGGCGTGAGCGAGAATCCATTCAATTTTGCGGGTAAGGTTGCGCTTGTTACCGGCGGCGGCCACGGCATAGGCCGGGCTACTTCGCTTCTCTTCGCGTGGCAAGGCGCGAGAGTGGTCATCGGCGATGTCGATCCGGCCGGGGTGGAGACCGCGGAGACGATCAAGCGAGACGGAGGCGACGCTCTTTTTGTGCGGACGGACGTGCGCGAGGCGAGCGACGTGAAAAATCTTGTGGCGGTAGCGGTCAAAACCTACGGCGGACTGCACTGCGCATTCAACAACGCCGGTGTTCTTCCCACGGGAGGTTTGCTCGCTGACGTTGAAGAAGCGGCGTTCGATCAAGTTATCGCGGTCGACCTGAAAGGCGTGTTCCTCTCGATGAAGTATGAGATTCAATACATGCTTGGCGCGGGCGGTGGCGCGATCGTCAACAACGCATCAATTGCCGGAATGATTGCGGACCCGGGCATCAGTCCCTACGTGGCGGCGAAGCATGGCGTGATCGGATTCTCGAAAGCGGCCGCGCTCGAATACGCGAGTCAGGGGATCCGCATCAATGCGCTCGCTCCGGGATTAGTGGAAACGGCAATGACGAAAGCGTGGTTCGACGATCCCAATATTCGCAGTCATTTTCTGGCAAACACGCCGATCAGACGTTTCGCGCAACCGGAAGAGATGGCCGGCATGGTCCTGTTTCTTTGCTCCGACTTCGCATCATTCGCTGTCGGTCAGACTTTTGTGATCGATGGCGGCTACACCGCTCATTGAGGTCCGAGCCGGACCGGCATTTGGGACGCTAACCGCGTCCCCCAAAGCATCGCTCGCGAAACCTTTCTGCAATTGGGCATTGGGCATTGGACGTTGGATTTATGGGACGACACGGAGGTCGTCCCTCCATTAGTAAGACCAAAGTCCCATAGCGAAAATCACGGTCGAAAATCACAGTTGTGTTCTTCCTCGCGAAATACGGGAAGCGACAGACGAAAGGAAAATTATGAAACAACCGTTCAACCTCTTCAGAATCATTGGCGCGATCGCGTTGCTGACGCTCGCCATAGGCTGTGCCACTAACGGAACCCAGACGACAGACTTACTAACCGCGGCCGGCTTCAGGCTCGTACCCGCAGATACTCCCCAGAAGCAGGAGCTGCTCAACACCCTGCCGAAAGGTCAGCTCTCGGTGATCACATGGAAGGGCAAGACTTTTTATGTGCAGCCGGCTGCTGCTCCCAACCAAGCGTACGCGGGGACACCGGCGGAATACCAAACCTATCAGCAACTCCGGCTGGCCAAGCAATTGTCCAACGATAACCTCATGGCCGCTCAAATGAATCAGGACGCCATGTATCGCTGGGGGGGCGCTTGGGGACCCGGTTTGTACGGTGGCTTTTATGGACGGCGTTTTTGATGACGGCTACTTCCTGACCGGCGCAAAAGATTTAAACAGGAGACAACGGAGAGGGTAATTCTCTGTTTTCTCCCTCTGTTTGCGACTTGTCATCCCATGTTCAATCAATGTCTTAGAATGGATGGGACCAAAGTCCAATAGCCGGGAGCGAGTCGAATATGCATGTTCTCGGGTAGGTGCCGCGTAGCGGCTCCCTGCGTCATGAGTCTGCCGCCCGATGTTCAATGCATTGATGCTGCTCAGCTTCTTGTCTGGCGACCACGCGGAATCCTCGATCAGAGGAAAGTCGACAAGATCGTAGCCTTTGTCACTGAACAGGAGAATAAATTCGGAAAATCGTTCAACCGTTTTACCGACATCTCACGACTCGATTCGGTCGATCTTAATTTCAACTACGTCTTTCACGTCGCGCTTTATCGGCGGCTATCGCGACGAGGTCGGACAATCATCAAATCAGCTTTTCTCGTCCCTAATGCGGAGGTCTCTCGATACATAAAGCTGCATGCGCTACTCACGGATTACTCGCCCCTGAAAGTTCGCATGTTCAAGGAGTACGCAGCTGCCGCGGAATGGCTCGGTGTTCCCGTTGCATTGCTGAAAAGTAGCGGCGCCACGGTTTAAGCCGTGCGCAGCCTACGCTTGAAGGATTTATTGATTTCCGATGCGATGCACTTCATACGGGATTACATTGGGCTTCGTCCTCTTCAGTATTTTGGCTAACTAAAGGTTTATGTATCGTGTGTTCGAGTTAGCAGGGTTGCTTGTTTTCCTCGTGCTCCTAGAGCGCTTTTCAAAAATAACATTTAGCGTCGACTTCGGCCGGCCAATTTTGGGAGCGACGCGGGGTTGCCTCTCAGCTCTTGCCATTGCCCTTTTCTTTTCGTCCCCATGAGGTGGGTTACGTTCATCTGGGCTGTGGTGATCGGAGCGTGTGCGACTATGGCGCTGCCGCATTTGCTCATCGGGATCAAGCGCAAGACGTGGGAAAATTTGTTCTTCGCCATCGCCGCGCTGTCCGTGGCGAGTATCGCCTGCGGGGAATTGGCGATCATGCACTCGCGGACAGCGGAGGAGATCGGTCGTGCGATACAATGGACGCACCTACCCGTATTCTTTCTCGTCCTCGCGATTGTCGGATTCGTCCGCTTTTATTTCGGGACGGGGCGGCTCTGGCTTGGAATTGCAGCATGTGTGGCGCGACTCGTTAGTCTCGTCATCAATTTTGCTTTCCCTCCGAATCTAAGTTTCCGCGAGATCACTTCTTTGCGACAGTTCAGTTTCCTCGGGGAAACCATCGCGATGCCGGAGGGAGTGGTCAGTCCGTGGACGCATCTCGGAGAGTTAAGTTCGCTCTTGGTGCTCGCTTTCGTGGTAGATGCGTCGCTCACACTGTGGCGGCGGGGAACATCGGAGGATCGCCGGCGGGCGGCGGTGGTTGGCGGAAGTATCACGCTCTTTATCCTGGTAGCGGCGGGATTGTCGGCGCTAGTTCACGCGAAGGTCATTGACCTGCCGTACCTGGTCAGCTTCCCTTTCCTGGGGGTAATCGCGGCGATGGGTTATGAATTAAGCCGTGACGTTTTACGCGCGGCTCAGCTGGCGCGCGAATTGGGCGAGGAGGAGCGGCGCCTGGATCTGGCGGCGCAGGCCGGCGGCATGGGTATGTGGAGGTGGGACGTGGCGAACGATCAAGTCTGGATGAATGAGAAAGGCCGATCGCTTTTCGGCTTCGGCCCGCAAGATAAACCGAATGCGGAGCGATTCCGCAGTCGAATCCATTCGGAGGATCGCGAAGCAGTCCGAGCGGTCGCGGCAAAGGCCCTGCCAGTGGGCGCGGATTACAAAACTGAATACCGGGTTGTTTTGCCCGACGGAGCGATACGCTGGCTGCATTCGCGCGGTCGTGTCGAGCTAGGCGCAGATGGCAAACCGTGCCGGGTCCACGGCGTTTCTTTTGATGTCACGGAACGCAAGTTGTCGGAACAGGCGTTGCTTGAAAGCGAGATGCGTTTTCGCACGGTCGCCGACGCCGCGCCCGTGCTCATCTGGATGGCCGGCCCGGACAAACTCTGCACCTTTTTCAACAAAGGCTGGCTCGACTTCACCGGCCGAAAACTGGAGCAGGAGCTTGGTAATGGATGGGCAGAAGGCGTTCACCGGGAAGACTTCGACCGCTGTCTCAACATTTACAAAAATTCCTTTGATGCGCGCCAACCGTTTACAATGGAGTATCGCTTGCGACGAAATGACGGTGAATATCGCTGGGTCCTGGACAGTGGAACGCCACGATTCTCCGATGATGGCGCATTTCTCGGTTACATCGGCTCATGTATTGATATCGCCGAGCGCAAGCAGGCAGAGCTGAATCACCAGCGCCAAAACATGGAACTGGCGCGTGTTGGACGTGTCGCGTTAATGGGCGAACTGGCAGCGTCGCTCGCGCACGAAGTCAACAATCCGATTGGGGCAATGGTAGCGAACGCCAGCGCCGCGCAACGCTTAATCGCGGCTGGCAAACTGGAAGCCGAAGAGTTGAACGAGTTGCTCGCCGACATAGTGGCGGACGGCCGCCGGGCCGGGGAGATTGTTCAGGGTATTCGCAATATGGTCCGCAAAGGCAAGGAGCGCCGCTCCTCGATCGAGATCAATGACACAATTCAGGATCTCCTACGGATTATCCACGCTGAAGCCGTCGGAAGGGACGTGACAGTAGTAACCGAAATTGATTGGGAGGGCTGCCGAGTGATGGCGGATCGTGTGCAGCTGTTACAGGTGCTTCTCAATCTCACGATGAACGGCTTTGAAGCAATGTCGGTGATCCGCTCTAACGCACGGCGCCTTATCATCCGTGCCGGCCGTAACGAAAACGGCGAGATTTGTATCAGCGTGCGGGATTCTGGTCCTGGCTTTCCCGCGGGATTAGCCGAGCAACTTTTCGAGCCATTCTTTTCGACAAAAGCCGAAGGGACCGGAATGGGGTTGGCGATTGCGCGTAGCATCATCGAAGCGCACGGCGGGACGCTCTCGGGAGAAAATTGTGAGGACGGCGGGGCGTGTTTCATAGTTCGTTTACCACAGGCAAAGGAGGACAACTCCAAAGCGGCATATTTCGCAGTGAACAAGCCGAGATGAGCTCGCCAAACGAGCGGGCTTGCTAGTCTTCTCGGTTTCCGCGGAGGCTGCTTCGCAACCCGCCAAAAAAGTCAGTGCTCGTGCTCTACGGCGAACGGGGCCGCGCGAAAGTTAGTATCCACTACTCCCGAGTGATATTCCTTGGATTCACGCCGGCCATTTCAGAATTTCCGCCCGAGTTCGGCAACGAATCGAAATATCCCTTCGTGCGATTATTAGGAAGGATAGGCGTGCTTGCCTATCATGACAGAGAGGCGTCTGGCCTTTCGCGATGACGGAAATCTGGAAGGCGATTCGTCTTCTGGTGTTGACGTCACTCAGGGCCGACGTAGAGATAAGACGATTCGCTGAGGCGGTCAGGCGATGCAATCGCGAGCTTTTTCTGGGCTGCTAGTCATTGGCCTTTTAACGCTTGTCTACTTCATCGCCGGCAAGTTCGGATTGATGCTGGCATCTTTGCACGCGAGTGCATCGCCGGTGTGGCCGGCAGCGGGAATTGCGCTCGCGGCATTGCTCGTGCTCGGTTACCGAGCCTGGCCTGCAATTATTGTCGGTGCATTTCTGGTGAACGTTACCACTGCGGGCAATGTCGCCACATCGCTCGCCATCGCGAGCGGCAACACGCTCGAAGCTGTGTGCGGTGCCTGGCTGGTGAATCGGTTCGCCGGCGGCACAACCGCCTTCGATCGTCCGCAAGGTGTTGTTAAGTTCGCGCTCGCAGCAGCGGTTAGCACAATTATCAGCCCAGTCTTTGGTGTGACCAGTCTTGCACTTGGTGGATTTGCCGATTGGGCCAATTTTGGCGCGATCTGGCTGACGTGGTGGCTGGGCGACACAACGGGCGATCTTCTGATCGCTCCATTGATTATTCTCTGGAGCATCGCATCAAAGTGGCGCTGGAACAGAAGGGAAGCTGTTGAAGTGGGCATCCTCCTACTGCTGTTGTTCGTCCTCAGCGAAGCGGTCTTTTGCGGATGGCTCACAATTTCTGCGAGGAATTATCCAATCGCATTCATCTCCCTACCGATTGTGATTTGGATGGCCTTCCGCTTCACGCAGCGCGAAACCGCTACGGGCGTCTTTATTCTCTCAGCGATCGCGATTTGGGGCACAATGCATGGTTTCGGGCCATTTGTCGGGGAAACGGAAAACCAGTCGCTTCTTGGTCTGCAGTCCTGGACGGCTGTGCTCACCATTACTGCGATGGCGCTTTCCGCGGGCATGGCGGAACGCGGGCGGGCTGAGGAGGCGCTGCGGGAAAGCGAAGCGAACATGAGCCTCGCGGCCAACGCGGCGAACCTCGGTCTGTGGGTTTGGAACGTCCCGGGTGGTGACGAACGTTGGGTAACCGAAAAATGGAGACAGTTGTTCGGCTTTGCGGATTCCGAGCCAGTAACGTTTGACCGGTTCCTCGAGGTCGTGCACCCCGGCGATTCCGAACGCGTGAAGCAAGTTGTGCAGCACATATTGGAGCACGGTGGCGAGTACGAAGTCGACTATCGCATCACCCGGCCGGACGGAAGCATAGGCTGGATCGCTAGTCATGGCAGCGTCGAGTTAGAAGAACGTGGCAAACCGGTCTTAGTGCGCGGCGTGTCGCGCGACGTCACCAAGCGCAAAGTAGCGGAGGAAGAGTTGCGTGAGAGTGAAGCGCGTTTTCGGACGGTCGCCGACGCTGCGCCGGTGATGATCTGGATGTCGAGCCCAGACAAACTTTGCACCTTCTTCAACAAGGGCTGGCTGGAATTCACGGGCCGTGCGATTGACCAGGAGCTTGGTTCTGGCTGGGCGGAAGGTGTGCATGCGAACGACTTAGACCAATGTCTCGAAGTTTACGGAACTTCCTTCGACGCTCGGCAACCGTTCACGATGGAGTATCGCTTGCGGCGAAATGACGGTGAATATCGCTGGGTTCTTGATAGTGGAATACCACGCTTTGGCTCCGATGGCACGTTCCTCGGTTACATCGGCTCCTGCTTTGACATCACCGAGCGGAGGCAGTCAGAACTGGACCATCAGCTGCAAAATATGGAACTGGCACGAGTGGGACGAGTGGCCTTGATGGGCGAACTGGCGGCATCACTCGCGCACGAAGTAAACAACCCGATTGGCGCGATGGTTACAAACGCTAACGCCGGGCAACGTATGATTGCAGGCGGCAACGTCGAAAACGAAGAGTTGAGTGATTTGCTCGCCGACATCGTGGCGGACGGGCACCGCGCACGAGAAGTAATCGAGGGTATACGCAACATGGTACGCAAGGAGAAAACGACCCGTGCACTCGTGCGCGTTGATGAAATCATCCGAGATCTGCTTCGGATAGTAAAAGCGGATGCGTTGACGCGGAAGGTCGCCCTGACGACGGAGATCGATTCCAAAGCCGGGAGTGTAATGGCAGACCGGGTGCAGCTGCTGCAAGTGCTGCTCAATCTAACGCTCAACGCCTTTGAAGCAATGTCGGTTATCCGCTCTAATGCGCGACACCTCGTCATTCGCGCGGATCGGAATGGAGAGGGGGAAGTTCTGCTTCGCGTGCGCGATTCTGGTCCGGGCTTTCCCAGCGGAATCGTCGACCAACTGTTCGAGCCATTTTTTTCGACAAAAGTGGGGGGGACCGGAATGGGACTGGCGATTGCCCGCAGCATCATCGAAGCGCACGGCGGGACGCTCTCGGGAGAAAATTGTGACGACGGCGGCGCGTGTTTTACCGTTCGCCTCCCTGAAGCAAAAGAGGACAAGTCAAAGACGGTTTATCCTGTTCACGGAGGACCGGCCGAGCGGAAGGAAATAACGGGAAAAGCGCCCACAGTGCCGTAAAGCCTAATACATCCGCTCGCGCCCCCATCCTACGAACTAAACGTGTGGAGACATCCGCGCCCGCCAGTGGCTCTCGCTTTGGTATGGGACCAAGGTCCCATAGCCTTCCATTAATAAAGCTTGTATCGTGACGAGCGTCTCATACGACTATTTACTCATACCTAATGCAGGTTTTTATAAAACCTCCGAAAAATTGGACGCGGAAGGCTTACCTTTGAACGCTTCCGGCCGCAACGGTATATGGCTGCTGGACGATGACGCTTCCATGCTGAAGGCGCTTGGCCGGCTGCTGAATTCGGCTGGTTTTACCGTGGAGAAATTTAACCACCCGGCCGACTTTCTTTCAGAGCTCGAACAACGGGAGTGTCGCGTGGCCATTCTCGACGTGTGGATGCCAGACATGAATGGCCTGGAAGTGCAGGCCTGCCTCCGGCGCGAGTCACCGAAGACGCGGATTATTTTCATTACTGGGCGCGACGATCCATCAGTCCGCCAAACCGCACTGGATGCCGGAGCCTTTGCCTTCCTCGCAAAACCGTTCGAGGACGAAGTTTTGGTGCAACTCATTCGCGAGGCAGAAGCCGGCTAGGGAGTTGGGCATTCCTCCTCGTTCCTCCCCATACGGATAATATATGCGCGGCCCTCTCCCAAAAGAGGTACGACTAAGGTCCCATAGGCAAGAACGCTCGAAACCCTTAAATCCGCTTTTATGAAACAGCTTACAGTCATCACTATTGGGATTTTCCTCTGCGGCTCGCTATTTGCCGGTCCGCCGGCGCCGGAATACAAGCAAGTCGCGCCGCCGCCGCCACCACCGAATTACGGAGTCGGTTTTTACGGCGCGATCGACATGGGGGCAAATGTCTATCAAGACCGCGGTGGAACCCGAACTTTTACGCAAGATAATCCGAATCTACTTGGCTTCGGAGACACTCTCGAAGTGGACCCAAAAAATGACGTCGGCTTTTTCGGCGGCATCAAACTCGGCTACGTTTTTGGCACCGGTGTAGTTCGTCCAACGGTTGAAGGCGACTTCTTTTACAATGGCTTTCGCGGCGGCGCCGACTTCACCTTGAGGGATTCGTTTGGTGATGTGCTGGCACAAAGGAACGTGACTACTTGGATTAATACGGGCGCGTTCATGGGGAACTTTATCTTGAGATTCGCACCTGGAAACCAAAAATTCCAGCCGTATGTCGGCGCTGGGGTCGGCGTTTACTATGCCGAATCTGCGGGCACCCAGCTCACAAACCCCAATACCGGCACTGTCACCGTCAACACTGGCGGGGGGCGAAGTCACGC
>Ga0207697_10001963_pt1 | contig 10916 bp, 6 predicted proteins | sample KBSSwiS5withPhiX_FD_184293 | JGI IMG/M metagenome (GOLD analysis project Ga0207697, IMG submission 184293) | Switchgrass rhizosphere microbial communities from Kellogg Biological Station, Michigan, USA, with PhiX - S5 (SPAdes) (version 2) | ecosystem: Host-associated > Plants > Roots >... | reverse complement strand
ACGGCGTGACTAATTGATTCTTGCACGAATTGTTTAATGAGCGGCTCGCCCCACGCGTTTAGCATTCGCCGGCCGAAACCGCCTCCGAAACCAGCAATGCCCGCGAAGCCCACTCCCGCGACTTCTGTAGCTTCACCATCAAGCACGTCGATTCCTGAATCATCAAGAACCTTGCAAACCAATTCTGCCTGTGCCGATTCGAGATCGTGATTACCCAGCACCGCGAGCATCGGGATTTTCACGGCAGTGCGAATATCGGCGACGAGTGCCTCGGCTTCCTCCGGGAGTCCATAATCTGTTAGGTCGCCACAAAGCAGTAAGATATCAGCATTGCTTGAAATCTCGGCGAACGCTTCATGCAACGTGCCACGCGAGTGTTTGCCATAATGAAGGTCCGCGGTTGCAGCGATTCGTAGCGCGCGCTTAGCCATTCTTCTAGAGAAACGAAATGGCTGGCGTCAGCGGACGTTTTTAGCAAGTCGGTCGCAGTGATGTGTCTATGCACTCAACATCGGCTTTGATTGCGTAATGATGAGTGATGACTGCGAAGAGACGAGCGCCCCGCAAAGACAAAGGTAAAGCTAATCGTCTTCATCGCAGATCGGTGGTCGCATTGCAGGATGCGGACGTTCCGTTTTTGATCGGAGGCGCTTACGTGGTGGAGGTTTACACAGGTGTCTCGCGACAGACAAAAGACTTCGATCTCTATCTGCGGCCGCAACATGTCGATTCAGCCATTCAAGCGCTTAAGCGCGTCGGGTATAAAACGAAAAAAACATTTCCGCATTGGCTCGCCAAAGCCGAACGCGGTCGCGATTGTGTTGATCTGATTTTTCGGGCGGGCAACGGATTATGCGAGGTGAACGACTCATGGTTTGAGCGGGCGCATGGCAGCAACTTTCTTGGCCTGGAGGTGAAGCTTTGTGCGCCGGAGGAAATGATTTGGATGAAGGCGTACATCATGGAACGCGAACGGTTCGACGGCGCCGACATTGCGCACATCCTCCAAAGTTGGGCAGACAAACTGGATTGGCCGCATTTGGTTCGCCGTTTTGGCCCTGACTGGCGCGTGTTGCTCAGTCATTTAGTGTTGTTCGGTTACATCTATCCTGGCGAGCGCGATAAGATTCCGACTGCGATTATGGATGATCTGATTACGCGATTGCAAAGCGAGAAGCGCGCTTCCGAAGCCAACCTCATCTGTAACGGCACGCTACTCTCGCGAAAGCAATATCTCCTGGATGTTCAAGAGCGGGGATTGCGCGATGCGAGATTGCAGAGGCGGGTCAACATGAACGCCAGGGATATTGCGCATTGGACAAGGGCGATTGCCAAAGAGGAAGGCACGCGGAGGATGCAATAGTTGTCACCGCGTCTGCTTATCTCGCCGGGGCTGCTCAAGGGGGGCGAAACGGGGGAAGCACCTCGAAGCTGCTATGGCGACGGCGTCGACGCTGGCGTTGAATTCAGCTGGGCTGGAACCGGTGAAACTGCCGGTGACCGAGCCACGGATGCGCTTGAGATTTTGGTTCTTGCTTCATCGAGCACTTTTTTTTCCTCGGGATAAACTTCGTCATCGGCGGCGGCGATATAATCCTTTGCTGCATCGATTTGGTCTGCGTCGGCCAGCAGTAAGGCCGTGTAAACCGCTGCGTGCGGATCGTGTAATTGATCGCCTGGCAATCCTTGAATAATTGCGAGAGCCTCCGCGCTCCGCCCCATGCGATAGAGAGAGAACGCGTAGGTTACGGCGCAATTAATTTCGCTCGGGGCGCGGTCATGCGCCTCCTTAGCAAGGTCATGTGAGCGGTCGACATTCCTCTCGAGATTGAGTCCCAGTCGCGCGAGATCCGCCGTAATCGGCGCTTCATTGGGAGAGCTTTCGTGCAGACGCCGCAGGACGTCATAAAGTTTTCCGGTGTCATTGCCTTCGCGATAGAGCAGGCGAAGCCCGTCGAGTGCCTCGCGTCGCAGGGGCGGATCTTCTGCAACGCGCAGCCACAATTGTTCGGATTCTTTCTCGAGACTCCATTTCGAGGCGAGACGCGCGAGGACAAGTTCGCGCTCGGGCTGGCCGTTTGCCGATCGCTCCGCATCGCGCCAAAGCTTGTCGAATTTGTCCGGATGGTTTTCTCGTGATTGACGCGTGGCGAAGGCGTGATAGGCAAGACGCAGGTAATCGGATTCGCCCCACATTCCCTTGCGAGTCCATCGTTCCAATTGCTTCCAATTCTTCGCGTTTGCATATGCGTTCGCCACAGCAACAGCAGTTGGCGGCGAAGTCAGTTTCTTTGCCGGGAGTTTCTCGATCCACTTAACAACTTCTGTGGTGAGTCCATTTTTACTCAGCCATTCCATTAGCGAGGCGAGATCGGACGGATTCTTTTCCGCAAAGGGTTTTACTCGTTCCAGTAATAGGCGGAATTTTTTCTCATCGAGCTTCCGATAGAAGTTCAGACAGAGAAGGTAGTCGCTAAAGGTGACCTCTTGCGACATCTGCAGCTGTTGAGCGTAGTTATCCGCCGCCAAGAGGTCATTACGTTCCACAGCATCATTAAGCAACGCGCGCAACGCGCCGGTCCTATACGGGACGAGTTTGCTGAGCCGCTCGAGATTTTCGCGCGCGTTTGCCTTCTTTTGGGCATCGCTGGAATGGATTTGCAGCGCCGCGAGATTGAACTGGTAGAGGTCGTTCTTCGGTTCTTTTTTTACGGCAGCGCCGAACTGGTCTTCTTGTTCGGCAAAATTTCCTTCCGCAGAAGCCAGCCAGCCTGCCACGACATGAAAGGCGGCCCTGTCACGATCCTTGGCAGGAATTTGGTCCAACGCTTTTCGCGCAAGGTCGAGCTTTCCAAACCGCAGTGCGGCGGAAACAAGATTGAGCTGACTATCCGGATCTTTTGGGCGCAAGCGCGCGATGTGCCCACGCCACGAAATCGCCTCTTCGAGATTTTGTTTCTCTGCTGCTTCGGCCAGCACAAGCAGGGCCGGGAGAGAATCGGGATGTTGCGTCAGGAATTCTCGCGCGGTTCGCGTTGCTTCCATAAGTCTTCCCTGCTGCAGCATGGAACCGGCTTGTTGTAGCAAGCGGGTTTGGTGCCAGTCCCTATATAGTTTTGAGCCGTACCTGAAAAAAAATGCGCCGAGCAGTATGGCGACTCCCAACCCGGCGGCTACAAGGGCAAGGCGAGCTGGCCAAACCTGTCGTTGGATGAAAGACTCCACACCAAAGAGCGTCTGGCGAATTCTTCGATATCCAGCCTCTTTGGTTCGTTCCGCAAGTTTCATGTCGTTTCTCAGGGGCGCAACGATCCGCTTGTTCCTTTCCATCGCTCTTCATCCCGGCTACCGAGGCTAAGAGCGCGTGGCTACCTCCGGTTCCTCAGCTACAGGAATTGATTTAACCGAGTCCTCGATCTTTTCCCTCAAACGCCGGCCCCAAACGTATCGTCCCAGCAACACCTTCACAGTGGCCGTAAGCGGTACGGCAAGAAGGGGACCGATGACTCCGCCAATGATCAAACCCCAGACAAAGATCGATACGATCACCGTCATCGGATGCAATCCAACGTAATTCCCAACGATTCGTGGGGCGTAAAATATGCCTTCCAGATTTTGTATTGCGATGAAAATGCCGGTCACAATGAGCGGATGCGTCCAATCGCCCCACTGGAAAGCGGCAATCAGAACGGCCGGCACCCAGCAGATGATGATCCCGATGTAGGGAATCATGGTAAGGACCACCACCATGGCTCCAATCACCGGCGCAAAATTGAGGCCAAATACTGTCAGCGTCGTGCCGATGAGTATGCCATCGACCAGACACACCAGCAGTTGGCCGCGGAAATAGGCGGTCACGTACGAATTGATCTGCGATAATACTTCCGCCACTTCGTCTCGAACAGGAGATGCCCGCAAAGGCAGATATTCCTTCCAGTGCTGCTCGATCCGCGGCTTCTCATTCAGTAGAAAGAACAGATAGATCGGCACCAAGATCAGACTGAGCAAAAAACCTGTGACGCCAAGAAAGCCGCCAATACTTTTCTTAAGGATATCCCAGAACTTTTCCACCAGTGTTGGAAGCGCCTGCTGCAAATTAGGCATTTGCTTTTCCACGTACGCCTGAATGCGCTGGCGTTCGGCAGTGGTCAGCTTTGGCTGGCTCGGCGCGATTGTTTCGGCCGCAGGCGGAGTTCCAGACGCGTTTGGGATGGGGGAGGCAGTCAGTTGTGCATGAGGCGAAGCGGATGGCGCCGGTCCGATTAGCCAATTTGCAAAACTTGTGGATGCAGATTTTCCGCGCCCGCCGCCAAGAAAACCGAACGTTTGATCGAATCGATAGATTAGATCTACAACGTAGTCGCGGGCTCGTTCGGTATAAGCAGGGACTTGCCGGGCGAAATTCGCACTTTGTATCGAGATGGTGGGAATAAGCCACGCGGTCAATCCACCGAGGGCGAAAAAAGCGATGGCAAAAAGCAGAGCAACCGCCTTGGTGCGACTGAGCGTTCCCCGAGACATTTTCGTCACCAGCGGATCCAGCAGATAAGTCAGAATCACTGCCATGGCCACTGGGATCAGGATCGGTTGGAGGAAACTGATGATATTGGCGCTGGCCCAAATCGCCGTGCCGATGATCAGGATGAGAAGAACCACACAGAAGGCCGTGAGCGCCGACCACATCATCTTGCGCTGCCACGGCGTGGGGTAATCGCTCATGTATTAGTTGCTAGAACGCTACGTTACCGGGTTGGATTCGTCTTTGCCTATTGGCCGTTGCCGATTGGCGCCTTGGTCCTTTCAATCTTGTTTGCCAGATTCTTATTTTTTGGATCGAGCGTCAGCGCTTTTTGCCAGGATTCGAGCGCTTCGGAAATTCGATTCAATTTGAAATAGGCGTCACCAATATGCTCGAAGACGACCGGATCTTCGTGGTCCGCGGTTTTTGCTGCACTGAGCAGATTGTTCAAAGCCTGGTCAAATTTACCCTTCCGGAACTCTACCCAACCCAGACTATCGAGGTAGGAGGCATTATTTGGGTCCATTTCGAGCGCACGTTTAATCATCGTTTCGGCTTCATCCAGGTTCATGTTGTGATCGGCCCACATATAGCCGAGATAATTGCAGGCTTCCGCCGAGTTCATCGGATCAAGCTCGATCGATTTGCGAAGAAGATCAGCCGCCTTTTCGTACAGACCGGCCTGTTCCGCCGTAGCGCCGTAGTTGAAATAGAACTTGGCGTTTGGGATGTCATTGTCCTGGTCGAGTTGCGCTTCATGCAAGGCCTCCTCAAACGTCGCGACGGCCTGCTGGGTCTGTTTCGCTTCGCTTTGCGCAACGGCCAGATAGTAAACGATTTCCGGTGCGCCCAGGAAGCGGCGCCTGGCTTCTGTGAGTAATCTGACCGCACGATCTGCGTCTTTTAAAGGTCCAAGGAACAGTTCCGCCAGATGCAAATATGTGCCCACATGATTCGGATTAATCAGCAGGCTTTGCTCATAATTTGCGGCTGCTTTTGCAAAGGCCGCTTTTGCTTCGACGACTTTCTTTGCGCGTTGGAGTGATCGGGCTTCATCATCCAGCACCTGCGCCAACAAGTCGTAAGGTTGATACTTTTCGGGATGCTCTTTGATGATTTGCTCGAGCATCTCAACTGCTTTGGCCCGTTGATTCGTCAGGATAAAGCCGGTTGCGAGTTTCTCCCGCGCGTTTGCGTCGTCCGGTTGCAGCTCAAGAACATGCAGATAAAGCGGAATTGCCTCTTTCAATTGCTGCGAGGCAGCATAATAATCGGCGACATCCTTTAGAATCGCGGGGTCATCCCCAGCGTGTTCGGCTGCTTTTTTGAAAATATCGTTCGTCTTTTTCAGCTCGTCGGGTTTCGGCTGTGAATCGGACTTGAAAAGGAGTGCCACGTAAAGTTTGCCGAGTCGCATCCAAAAATTGGCGTCGTCGCTGCGAACCTTGGTGGCGCGATCCAGAACTTCGAGCGCCTTTTTCTCTTGTCCGGCCGCAACTTCGATTTCCACCAGGCGCTGGTAACCTTCGATGTCCGAGGGATTCAGGGTGATGGCCCGATTGGCATAGTCGATAGCCTGATCGGTTTTCTTGAGATACTTCGCATAAATGAATGCGAGCTGCTGATACGGATTGGCATCCTTCGGGTTTGCCTTGATTGCATCTTTCAATACGTCAATCGCTTGTGGAAAATCCTCCTGTTCTATCAACAGGCCAGCGACGCGCGAGGCGAGTTGCGATTGGCCGGGATCGACATTCAGCACTTTGCGATACGCTTCCAGCGCGCGATCTGTCTCGCCATTTTCTTCGAGTGACATTCCTTCGACAAAATGCGTTAGTGCATCCGCCCTGTGAGCGCCTTCCGAACGTAGTGATAGATCGGCAGCCGGTTTGGAGTTGAGCGAATCATCCTGGCGACCAGCCTTTTTTATTGTCGCCGATGAAGACCCAGGTCTTGACGCTGAACTTTTCGCCGTTCGGTTGGCCGCCGCGCTCGTCGCCACCAGAAACACAAGCGTCAAAAAAAGACAACGGCGCAGCAAAATGCCCCTGTGCTTCTTCCGTTGCCTCACGCGTCTAATGTTAATCTTCGGCCTAACGTCCGCAAACCAGCCCTTGAAGCTTTTGGGGCTATGGCCTGCACGCAGTCTTTGTTTGAGTTGGGACTTAGACGTCCGGTGTTGGACGTTGGGCGTTTTCCAAACTCTTCCACTAGCCGCGCTACGCCTTATATCGGAGGCGCTTCTTGTGCCGATGCGCCTTCATGCGTTTGCGGCGTTTATGCTTGGCAATTTTCGCCTTGCGTCTTTTCTTAAGCGAGCCCATTCAGTGTTTCAAATTCGCGAGTCCCGACTCAACCATCAGATCCGCGGCAATGCAAATTAGTTCTCGGTGCGATCCTTCCGTAACATCGATTCTCGCTTTGCCTTAAACTCACTCTCGGGTCTCCACTCCGGAAACTTGTCGTCGTTGGCGACCTGGTAACCGACTTCGAATAGAAGCTGAATATCCTGCACTGCTCCGGAGAGGTCCCAGTTCGGATCAACTTCGTCCGACACCTGATGGTAATGGTGTGCGGTGTAGTCGTCTTTCTTTTGCTGACCGAATTGCGGCGGTTTCCCAATGAAATTTGTGCCGCCGCCGGTGTAAAGCGAAGGCACGCCGCGCTTGGAAAATTCAAAATGATCGGCCCGATAGAAACTGCCTTTCTCCGGCTGACTATTCGGTTTCATCTCACGTCCGTTGTCTTTGGCGGCTGCGGCTAACAAGTCGTCGAGGGTCGAATTGTTATTGCTTAGGTCCTCGATGTCGCGCGTTTTTCCCCACGGATTTACCGTGTCGATGTTGATGTCGGCCAGCGTCTTTTCCAGGGGATAAAGCGGATGCAGCGCGTAGAATTTCGCGCCGAGCAATCCTGCTTCTTCAGCGGTCGTGGCCATGAATAAGAGCGACCGTTTCGGCGGCGGATTCAATTTTGTGAACGCGGCCGCGAGCTCGATGACCGATGCCACTCCAGACGCGTTATCGATAGCGCCATTAGAAATCTGATCGCCCTGTAATTCTGGATGACGCCCGAGATGATCCCAGTGCGCGGTATAAATCACATATTCGTCTCGCAATTTCGGATCGCTTCCTTCGAGTTTCCCGATCACGTTATGCGATTTGAATGAGCGTAGTTGTTGTTTGATGTCGATATTCGCTTTTGCTTTCAACGTTACGGGCCGGAATGCTTTGGTGATCGCTAATTTCTTCAGGGCATCGTAATCCTGGCCGCAGTCGGCCAGCAATTTCTTCGCGGCGTCAAGAGCGATCCAGGACCGTGCTCCCACTGCGTCCATGTTTTTATTTGGAGAATCGATCTCGTAGTTTTCCTTGCCCCAACTCGTTCTTACCACCGAATAGGGGTAACCGGCCGACTCGGCCTGGTGAATAATTACAGCGGCCGCGGCACCTTTTTTTGCAGCGATCTCGTATTTATAAGTCCACCTGCCGTAATAGGTCATCGCTTTCCCATTAAACATCTTCTCATCGAGTTTCGATGAATCTTTCGGATCGGGAATCGGAGGATCGCCGATCAGCATCAACAGCGTTTTACCGTGAACATCGACGTTCTTGTAGTCGTCCCATCCGTATTCCGGTGCGACGACGCCGTATCCGACGAAAACCACATCCGAATTGTCGATTTTAATCTCTGATTGGAGACGCGCTGAAGACGCGACAAAATCGTCGGGATACTTAAGGTCGATGGTCTTATCGCCAGTTACGAACGACATTGTGGGTTCGCTACTGATCCCGGCGAGAGGAACTTCCTGAGTGTACGTCCCATCTGGATTTCCCGGCTTCAACCCGATTTGCTTGAATTGATCGGTGATGTAATTGACCGACAGTTCTTCGCCCTTTGTCCCCGGTGCGCGCCCTTCGAATTCATCCGATGCCAGAACCTTAATGTGCGCCAGCATGCCGTCCGGGGTAATCGCTTCCAACGCCGGCTCCAAATGCAATGCTAGTTCATCGGCGGCGAAGAGCGACGTCCCAGCAGAAAGAAGCATTGCAAGCGAGCAGCGTACAATTTTCACGACATACGAAGACGTTGTAGCGGTGTTTGTGTCAAACGCCGACCTTTGATAATCGCTTCAGCAAGCGGCTCGCGCACAAGCACCTCTGCCGCTATTTGCTTTTCTGTGATGATTCCACAGATGCTTGGTTTTTCGCTTGTGCGCCGATACCAATTTTTTTCAGGAACGGTTGGACGGATTGTTTGCGGCCGAGAAATTTTTCGATTGAAACATTGACGTCACGCGAGTCACCTGGCTCATAGATTTCGTGGCGTAATTTCATGCCGGCTTGTTTGTCGAGGTAGCCATCCTTTGCTTTTTCGAACACAGTTGCCATATCTGCAGCGATGGCGTCGGCCCATGCATAGCCGTAATAACCGGCATCGTAGCCATTCAGGTGGCCGAAATAAGAAACGAAGGTAGTGCTCGGGTCGATTGGGAGAAAAACTTTTTCCAGGATCGGGTTCGAAACACCTACGCTATCGTAGGGCATATCCTCGACGTGCTGGTTATGCAACGCCAGGTCGAGCGACGCGAACGCGAACTGGCGCCGATAAAGAACACCGGCATTCGCCAGTTTCGCATCGTTCATCTTTTTAATTATTTCGGCTGGAATCTTCTTCGATGGATCGCGGTAGTCGGCGGCAAATGTGTCGAGTACTTTCTTGTCCCAGACCCAGTTCTGGAGCATTTGCGACGGCGCCTCTACAAAATCTCCCGGCACATGCGTGCCGGCGAAACGACCGTACTTCGCGCGAGTAACAATTGAATGCAGAGCGTGACCAAATTCGTGGAACAGAGTTTCAACCTCCTGGTGGGTCATCAAAGACGGCTTGTCCGCGGTCGGAGGCGAAAAATTACAAAGCAAAGCGACAGTTGGTCGCTGGTATTTTCCATCCGGCAATAGTTTGCCGCTGATGATTTCGAATTGGGCGAAGTGATTGAATTTTCCTTCGCGCGGAAACATATCGAGATAAAACATTCCAAGCGGTTCGCCCGTGGAAGAATCGGTCACCATATAAAGCTGGAGATCGTCGATCCATTTGTAAGGCACGGCGATCTTTTGGAACTTCAGACCGAAGATCCTCTGATAAATATTGAACATGCCATCGAGTACCCTTTGGAACGGGAAAAATGCGCGCAACGCTTCCTTGTCGACGGCGTACTTTTGTTTGTCCCGCTGGTTGGCGTAATAGCGCCAGTCCCACACTTCGATTTTGGCGTTGGGATCGTTCGTTTCAGCGGCCTTCAGCTTTTGTAATTCCGCTACTTCGCTCTCAAACTTGGGCTGAATGCCGGTGACCAGATCGCTGATGTATTTCTGGGCGTTCCCGCCAGTCTTGGCCATTTTGATTTCCGTCTGATAGTCATCCCACGATTTGTATCCCAGTCGCAGTGCAATCTTGTTCCGAAGCGCGAGCATCTGGTTGAGAACGGGAACGTTTGCCTCCTTGGCGAGCGTCTCGCGAATGACGTAAAGCTGTTTGCGTGTTGCTTCGCTCTTAGCATTCTCCTCGACGGTATTAAATTGCCACGTGACATTTGCCATCACGGTGTAGGCATCGTCTCCTGTCCTGACGCCAGGCGAAGCGAAGAAGCTTTCGGGCAGTCCGTTCAAATCGGCCTTCGTGAAGATCACCGGAGCGTTCGCCTTCACAATGTTTGTGTCGAAGTCAGTCCCGAGTTTGGACAACTCCTTTCGCAACTGCTCAACCTCTTTGCGCTGATCGGGCGGAAGGTCTAGTCCGGCGCGCCGATAATCGCGCAATGTTTCATTCAGCAGTTTTTCATCCTCACCCGAAAGCTTTGGGTGCGTGTCGGCGAAAGCCTTGATTGCCTTGTAAACGTCCTCCCGGTAATCGATGCCCACCGCCCAGTCTTGAAAGGACTTTACCGCGTTTTCGGCAGCAGCGCGCATTTCTGGATTCGTGTTTGTCTCTTTAATGAGTGTGGCCCTGTTCGCTGCCAGTGCTGCGTCGTACGTGAGGTCATCGAGCGCGACGAGCGTGCTTTTAAACGTGACTTTTTTCGGATCCTGCGAACCGATTTGATCCAGTGCCTTGTTCGCCTTTGCGATGGCGTCATTCATCATCGCCTCGACCGCTTTCGGCGTTTGCTCCCAATCGGGAATCGTCAAAACAGCATTGGCCTTCGCGGCCGCAGCTCGAAAGTCATCGACAGTTTTTGGTTCGGCGGCAAAAAAGTTGGCGACGGCAAAAATGAGTAGCAGACAGAGAGATGCGGGTTTCATGGAATGGTTAGAGTCGTGCAACATCGGTATCGGGTTTGAAAAGGCAAGCACTGGACGGCGCGGCGGTATGTCTGTGCTGCTCGGAGTCAGCG
>Ga0207697_10001960_pt1 | contig 10930 bp, 9 predicted proteins | sample KBSSwiS5withPhiX_FD_184293 | JGI IMG/M metagenome (GOLD analysis project Ga0207697, IMG submission 184293) | Switchgrass rhizosphere microbial communities from Kellogg Biological Station, Michigan, USA, with PhiX - S5 (SPAdes) (version 2) | ecosystem: Host-associated > Plants > Roots >... | reverse complement strand
ACTGGTGCCCACTCACGTGACACGGACCGAGGAAATTGACGCGGCAGGGCTGGTCGCGGAGAACCTGTTGGCCGCCGTCGAGCTGTTGCTTGACACTGCGACAAACGCGGCAGGAGGGGCATCGCCGACCGACGCCAGGCAGGACTCACCTGTATGAGCCGCGTCCTGGTAGCCCGATTGGACAGCATGGGCGATGTGCTCCTCGCTGGACCCGCCCTGCGTGCCGTGGCGAACGGAAGCAGGCCGGACGGCAGCAGACGCAACGACGTCGTCCTCCTGTGCGGCCCCGAAGGTACCGGGGCTGCAGAAATGCTCCCCGGAGTGACCCAGGTCCACACATGGCCGTGCCCCTGGATCGTCAATCCCGCGCCGGCCGTGACGACTGAGCTAACCACTGGCCTGATCGAGTTCGTCCGCAGCTCCAGGATTGAGGAAGCCGTGATCCTCACGTCCTTCCACCAATCCCCGCTTCCGTTGGCACTGTTGCTGCGGCTGGCAGGCGTCAAGCGCATCACGGGCGCCTCCACTGACTTTGCCGGCTCCCTGCTGGACGTCCGGTTGAAACCCGGGGAAGACTTTCCCGAGGACCAGCCCGAAGTGGCGCGGGCGCTGGGGATTGCCCAGGCAGCAGGCTTCCAGCTTCCCCGGGGCGATGACGGCAAGCTCCACATCAACCCGCTGGACGAACCCGAGGAGCTGGTGGACGAACTCACCCAAAAGGGCCCGTACATCGTGGTCCACCCGGGCGCAGCGGCTCCCGCGAGGGCGTGGCCTGCACTCCACCACGCAGCCACCGTGGAACTCCTTGAAGCTTATGGGCATCGCGTAGTGGTCACGGGAGGGCCGGGGGAAACATCTCTGACGGCGACGGTGGCAGGACCCTCGGCACACAATCTCGGCGGCAGGACAGACCTGCGCACGCTGGCAGCGGTAATCGCGGGCGCCGCCGTCGTGGTAACCGGCAACACGGGTCCCGCCCACTTGGCCGCGGCGGTCGGAACTCCGGTGGTGTGCCTGTTTTCCCCCGTGGTTCCTGCCATCCGCTGGGCGCCCTACGGCGTTCCGATGGAATTGCTCGGCGATCAGGAAGCGGCCTGCAGGAACACGCGGGCACGCATCTGCCCCGTACCGGGCCACCCGTGCCTTAGCTCAGTTACCCCGGAACAAGTCCTTGAGGCGGTGGAACGGCTGTTGGGGGGAGTCTCCTCCCTCAGCACCCGAAGAAAGGTGTGGAAACCATGAGGATCCTGGTCTGGCATATCCACGGAGGATGGATGGAGGCCTTCGTCAGGGGCCGGCACGAATACCTCCTTCCAGCAGAGCCCGACGGCGGTGCGTGGGGTTTGGGGCGAGGCGGCCGTGAGTGGCCGGTCGCCGCGCAGGAGATCGACCTCGATACCCTCGATCCTGACAGCGTGGATGCGGTGGTCCTGCAACGTCCGGAGGAGATCGCCGCTGTTGCCCGGAAGCTGGGTCGAAGGCCCGGTGTGGACCTGCCTGCCGTCTACCTTGAACACAACACGCCCAAAGGCGACGTTCCGTTCACACTTCATCCCCTGGCTGATCAGCACAGCATCCCAGTGGTTCACGTGACCCACTTCAACCAGCTCTTCTGGGACACCGGATCCACGCCAACAGTTGTGATCGAGCACGGCATCCCCGATCCCGGCCGGCTTTATACCGGTGAACGCGAAGAGATGGGGGTGGTGGTCAACGAACCCGTCCGTCGCGGCCGCGTGACGGGCACGGACCTCCTCCCTGGCTTCGCCGGGGTAGGGCCGTTGAGGGTGTTCGGAATGGGGACGGAAGCCTTGCCGGAAGCGCTGAACCTGAAGGGGTTCGGCTTGAGCGAGGAGCGCCTGCGGATTTCCGGGGACGTACCGGCGCCCAGGCTGCATCAGGAACTCGCCCGCTGCCGGCTCTACCTGCATCCCCTCCGTTGGACATCCCTCGGGTTGGCCTTGCTCGAAGCCATGCACCTGGGAATGCCCGTCCTGGCACTGGCCACCACTGAGGCCACCCGCGCCATCCCGCCGGGAGCAGGTCTTGTCTCGAACAACGTGGACGAACTTCAACGGTTTGCGCGGTGCCTGCTGGACGAGCCCGGTGACGCCTATGCGATGGGGATGGTAGCAAGGGCTGCAGCCTTGGAACGCTATGGGCTCGGGAAATTTCATCAGGCCTGGGACGAACTCCTGGCCGATCTCCCGACCGCCCGCCCCTCGCCTGCCGAAACCCGTCTTCCTGAAAAGCAGGTCCCCGAAACCCAGGTCCCCAACAACCAGCTCCCCGACACGGAACGCCGCCCGCAACCCGGTTCGGAGTCCGTCAGCCATGACACAGAGAGGACGCACCCATGAAAATCTCCATGGTTTCCGAACACGCCAGTCCATTGGCCGCCCTGGGAGGTGTGGACGCCGGGGGGCAAAACGTCCACGTGGCGGCCCTTTCATCAAGCCTTGCCAGCCGTGGCCACCAGGTCACCGTCTACACGCGGCGGGATGACCCGGATCTTCCTGCAAAGGTGCAGGTTGCGCAGGGACTCACCGTGGTACACGTTGACGCCGGCCCGGCCCGCCACATCCCCAAGGACGAACTGCTTCCTTTCATGGGTGAGCTCGCCGATGGCATTTGCCGCGACTGGGCGGGATCGGTCCCGGACGTTGTCCACGCCCATTTCTGGATGTCCGGGCTGGCCGCGATCCAAGCCTCCAGACGGGCTGGTGCCTCTGAGCCCATTGCCGTGGTCCAGACGTTCCACGCACTGGGTTCGGTCAAGCGCAGGCACCAGGGTTCAGCGGACACCAGCCCGCCCGCACGTGCATGGCTGGAACCGTGGGTAGGGCGCACCGCGGACTGGGTGATCGCCACCTGCCCCGACGAGGTTTTTGAGCTCAAAGCGCTGGGCATTGGCCGGTCAAGGATTTCCATCGCACCGTGCGGGGTGGACCTCAACCTCTTCCCAGGCACCGGAGAACCAGAGAGTAAGTCCCGCACGCACCGCATCCTGAGTGTGGGCCGCCTGGTCCCCAGGAAGGGCGTGGATCTGGTGATCCAGGCACTGCCCCTCCTGGCTGAGGCCGGTTTCGACGACGTCGAGCTCCTCATCGTTGGAGGCTCCGGCGACGCCCTGAACCTCGAAGAGGATCCGGAAGCCCAGAGACTTCGCGCCTTGACCAAGGAACTTGGCGTGGAGGACAAGGTCACCATGCGGGGACAGGTCCCACGCGACGCAATGCCCGGAATTTTCCGCAGCGCCGACGCCGTGGTCTGCGCGCCGTGGTACGAACCGTTCGGCATTGTTCCCCTTGAAGCCATGGCCTGCGGAGTGCCCGTGGTGGCCGCGGCCGTCGGCGGACTCCGGGAGACCGTGGTCGACCAGAAAACCGGACTTCACGTACCACCGCAGGATCCGGAAGCAATCGCCGACGCCGTGGGACGGCTCCTCGCCGACCCCGCCCTGCGTGCCGAAATGGGCCGGGCCGGATACCGCCGCGCCCGCTCACGCTACTCCTGGGACCGGATCGCCGCAGACACCGAGAAAGCATACCGGTCCGTCTTGGCCGCGGGCCTGCCCCGGCAAGCCGGGGAAGGCCTGGAATCACTGGAAGGAACAGCGCTGTGACTACAGAATCGACAGTTCCCAAGAGAATCACGCCCACCACGCAGCCCGTCCCGGATACTGTGCCCGCGGGCTGGACCGGGTCAACAAGGTCGCCAAACATCCGCGAACCACAGATCACATCAGAGGTCACCGCCCATCTGGACAACGTACTGCCGGCGCTGGAGTCCCTGCGCTCGCAGGCAGCCCGCCTCTCGGAGTGGGGAACAGAACTCGCCCACCGGCTCCTGTCCGGACAACGCCTGCTGGCCGCCGGCAATGGGGGATCGGCTGCCGAAGCCCAGCATCTCACCGCCGAACTCGTGGGCAGGTTCGACGCCGAACGCGCACCCTTCTCCGCGATTTCCCTGCACGCCGAAACCTCCGCCCTCACGGCACTATCAAACGACTACGGCTACGAGGAAGTCTTCGCCCGCCAGGTCAGGGCACACGGCCGAGCAGGGGACGTCCTCATCCTGCTCTCCACGAGCGGACGCAGCCCCAATCTCCTCAGCGCCGTCAGGGCGGCAGAGGAACGCGGCATTACCACCTGGGCACTGACAGGTTCCGGCCCAAACCCGCTGGCCGAGGCCTGCGATCAAGCCATCACAGTGGATGCCATCGCAGCCAACGCCCAGGAGGGGCATCTCATTGCCGTCCACGCTGTATGCCGTGCCTTCGACGCCGAGGTTGCGCGTCGGACCGGGCCTGACCTGGCGGGAGGTGGAGGGCAGCCATGAAAGTGACAGTGGTAGGTGACGTCCTCCTGGACGTTGATATCAACGGCACCGCCACGCGGCTCAGCCCCGACGCGCCCGTACCCGTCGTGGACGTCGCCCATATCCGGCGTCGGGCAGGCGGCGCGGGTCTCGTGGCTACCCTCCTTGCGCGTGATGGTCACGACGTCGCCCTGGTCACCGCGGTATCGGACGACGACGGCGCCAGCCACCTCAGGCGCGCCCTGACCGGTGTAGCCATACTCACCGGAGCCCCGCTCGCCCCAACGCCCACCAAGACCCGCGTGCGTATTGGAACCCACCCCATGGTCCGGTTCGATGAAGGATGCGCGCCTGCCCCTTCCCCGTCATGCACCGGGGAGATGCTCGCAGCCATTGCCTCCGCGGAAGCGGTGATCGTGGCCGACTACGGCCGCGGAATCACGGCGAACCCCGACATCCGCACTGCGCTTGCCGACGCTGCCCGCCGCGTCCCCGTGGTCTGGGATCCGCACCCTGCCGGCTCGGAGCCTGTGCCGGGTATCGCCGTCGTGACGCCCAACCTCGCAGAGGCCCGGGCCGCTGCGAAAGCGGGCGCCGCTGCGAAGGCGGGCGGACTGGATCCGTCCACGTCTGGGGCGGAGGACGCAGGGAAACATTTGCTGGATCGCTGGCGCAGCAATGCCGTCCTGGTCACCACCGGCGAAGACGGTGCAGTTTTGGTGGAGGCTGGGAGGCCGGGCAAGACCATCCCCGCTCCCAAAACAATCGTGCACGATCCTTGCGGTGCCGGAGACCGCTTGGCTGGGAGCCTTGCCGTGTATTTGGGGCTGGGGCTCGAGCTGTCTGGTGCTGCGGCCAGGGCTGTTGAGGATGCTTCCGCGTTTCTCGCGAAGGGCGGAGCTTCCTCCCTGGCCATGGAGACGAGCACCCCCGGCACAGGAGGGATCAGCCAGCCTGTCAGGGCAAAGGCGAGTCCCGTCGTCGAGCTTTTTGGCCGCTTTCCGGGCCTGGAACGCGGAATCCAACTTGCGCGAACAGTCCGCGCGAATGGCGGGACTGTTGTGGCGACCGGCGGCTGCTTCGACCTCCTCCATGCTGGTCACGCGAGGACGTTGGCTGCGGCCCGCAGTATGGGTGATTGCCTCATCGTTTGCTTGAATTCCGATGATTCCGTACGGCGGCTCAAGGGCCTGCACCGGCCGATCGTCAGCATGGAGGACCGGGCAGAGCTCTTGCTCGCGTTGTCCTGCGTTGATGCCGTGGTGGTGTTCGATGAGGACACCCCCGAGGCCTGCCTGAACCAACTCAGGCCCGATATTTGGGTCAAGGGCGGGGATTACGAACCCCATGAATTGCCGGAAGCCAGCCTCGTGGCTGCGTGGGGAGGGCGTTGCGTGACCGTGCCCTTCCATCCGGCCCGCTCCACCAGCGGCCTGGCTGAAGCGTTGGCCAAAGTCAGCTGACCGTAACTGCCAACAAAGAATCGACCACCGAAAGGAACCGTATGAACACGCAAACTCCCGGCCGCGTCATCGTCACCGGAGGCGGCTCCGGCCTCGGCGCTGCAATCGTCGATGCCATCCGCGACGCCGGAGGCACTCCCTTCGTCTTCGACCGCAATATCAGTAACGTGTCCGGCGCGAAAGCCCTTGAAGTCGACGTCTCCAACCGTGAATCAGTTGAAGCTGCCGTGAAGGAGGCAGCCGAAAGCCTCGGCGGCCTGGATGGGGTGGTGACCGCCGCGGGCATCGACCGCTGTGGCAAACTGGCCGACGTCCCCGCAGCCGAGTGGGAAAAGGTGATTGGAGTGAACCTCCTGGGCACTGTTTCCGTGGTCCGTGCGGCGTTGCCCTACTTGAAGGAATCCCGGGGCCGGGCGATCACCATCGCCTCAACCCTGGGCTTGCGGGCACTGCCGGACGCCACGGCGTACTGCGCCTCCAAGTTCGGCGTCATCGGATTCAGCCGGGCACTGGCCGCCGAAACCGGGGGAGTCATTGGTGTCACCACCATCATTCCGGGAGGCATGAAGACACACTTCTTTGATGACCGCGACGAACAATACAAGCCGCAGGACGACTCCAAGCTCAACGATCCTGCGAATGTGGCGCAAGCTGTGGTGTTCGCGTTGTCGCAGCCGTTTGGCAGCGAGGTCCGCGAGCTCCTTATTTGCCCCGCAGAAGAAGGCTCGTGGCCATAAGGTCACGCACGTCCTGAACAACGTCGGCCACGGCGATACCCCGAATCAGGGTGTCGTCGTGGCCGCAGTGCTGTGCAGACCAGCCCACCTGCGTGACGTCGGCTCCGCACCGGGGGCACTGGGTCACCCATGACATGTGGATACGGTGCAGGCTCCGGCCTCGGGGCCCTGCGTTGAAGACGTTCCCCACCCAGAAGATCCCCACGGTTGGTGTTCCAAGGGCTTGCGCCAAATGCCGGGGACCGCTGTCGCTGGCAAGCATTACGGTGGCCGCTTCCAAGAGCGCCGCGAGTTCGCCGATCTCCAGTTCGCCGGCAACTGAGCGCACGGCATCTTTGTCCCCGGCTGTCAGTTGCCTTGCCGCGAGTTCTGCCACTTCCTGGCCCAGCGCTTTTTCGGAGCGGTCACCCACCACCAACACCTGCGCACCTTCCTGCGCGATGGTCGCCGCAGCTTCAGCAAAGTACGACGCCGGCCAACGCCGCCGCGGATCGGTGGCACCTGGGTGGACCACGAGGAGGGGACCCCGGTGGGGGTTGAGCAGGCTTTGCACGCTTTGTTGGTGTTCGGGCAGGGGCCGTAAGGGTGGAGAAATGATGGTTGGCACGCCGGCCAGCCCCGCTACCTCGAGCCATCGGTCAGGCTCGTTTTGGTAGTAGATGTAATCGAGATTCCGCTCCAGGGGCTCGGCGTCCTTGGTTCGGGTGCCCACGGTGTGCCGTGCCCCCAGACGGAGCAGGAAAGGGTTGGAGTACCGGCCGCCGCCATGCATTTGCAGCGCGAGGTCGAACCTGCGGGCGCGCATGGCTGAGAAGAATTCCTCCTGGGCAAGTCTGTCTTCAGCGTCGTCTTTTTGATCGCCGTCCCTATGGCCGCCATCGCGTACGCCCTTGGCAAAGGGGAGAATTTCGACGTCGTCAATGGGCCCATCCGTTCCAGCCGCCAAGGCCGCGTGGATCGGCGTGCCCAGGAGCGTGATCGCGGCCTCAGGATAGGCCGCTTTCAGGGCATAGAGCGCGGGGTATACGTAGATCACATCGCCCAGGCCGCCACCCCTGAGAACCGCGATCCGTTCCACGTTCGGGAACTTCTCCAGCACCGGGCCAACGCCTGAATTCGGTTGAACGACCATCTGGACTCCCTTCGTCATAGGTGGTGGAAAACTGCCGAACCTGGCGTGTGAACCGCGGGCTGTGGGGTACCTGAGGGGAGCAGGAACATGCCGCCTCTACCGGAAGGTACCCAATGGCACGCCTATCCAATCAAGAAGGTTTGGCCGAATGGCTGCCGCGCCGCTTGGCCGAGGAACGGCCCGTTGTGACAGTGGTCGGCGACGCCATCCTGGACGGTTGGTGGGACGGACTGATTGAGCGCTTTTGCCGCGAAGCTCCCGCCCCGGTGGTCCAGGTCAAGCGCCGCGACTTCGCCCCCGGAGGAGCCGCCAATACTGCCATGAACCTGGCGGCCCTTGGCGCGGACGTCAGGTTTGTCTCGTTGGTCGGCCGGGATTCTGCGGGTCAGGAGCTCCTTGGGAGACTCGTGGCTGCCGGCATCGACATATCAGGTGTGGTGCAGCATCCCGACATGATCACCACCACGAAGTTCCGGATAAGCAGCGCCGGCCAGGTGATGCTTCGCCTGGATGACGCAGCCACGGACGTTCCCACGGAGGGTCTCCAGGAGTTGGCGGCCGCCATCCCGGGAGCACTCGCGGGTTCCAACGCCGTGGTGCTGTGCGACTACGAGGCCGGTGCTTTGGAGGGGCCAGTGCGCGCAGCTTTGATGGATGCACTGGGACCCGCCCATAGTCCTCAGACCGGTTCTCACCCTGACTCCAGCCAGCGGCAGGGCACCCTGTTGGTGGTCGATGCCCATCATCCCGCCCGGTGGGCCGAACTCAAGCCGGATCTCGCCACCCCGAACGCCCAGGAAGCTGCCGGGCTGCTCGGAACAGAGTTTCCCGGTGGCGCTGCACGTTGCCCCTTCGTGGAGGCCCACGCGGACCAGCTCCTTCGAGCCTCAGGTGCGGGCGCCGTCGTCGTGACTTTGGACCGTGACGGGACTCTGACGCTGCGTTCCAGCGATCCGGACGCAAGCGGCGACGATTCCAACGGATCCCGCGGCACCCACCGAACCTGGGCCAGGCCGGAAGCCGAGAAGCAGGCCTCCGGTGCCGGCGATACGTTTGTTGCCGCGCTGACCTTGGCGCGGGCGGCCGGGCTGCCCCTGACTACCAGCGTGGACCTCGCCCAGGCCGCAGCTGATGTGGTGGTCCACCGCCCCGGCACCTCGGTCTGCACCACCGAGGAACTTGCCCGTCACCTCGGAGGGTTCGCCGATACTGCGTTGACAGCCGATGAATTGGCCAGGCAGGTGGAAGCGCACCGCAGGGAGGGTCGGAGGATCGTGCTGACCAATGGGTGCTTCGACGTCCTGCACCGTGGCCATACCCGCTACCTGAACCAGGCCAAGCAACTGGGCGATGTCCTGGTGGTGGCCCTTAACAGCGATTCCTCAGTGCGGCAGCTGAAAGGGCAGGACCGGCCCGTGAATCCAGAAGCGGACCGTGCTGCCGTGATCGCCGCGCTCAGCTGCGTGGACCACGTCACGGTGTTCGACACCCCAACTCCCATCCCGCTCATCGAGTTGCTGCAGCCCGATGTGTACGCCAAAGGTGGCGACTACACGCCGGAAATGCTGGCCGAAACCGCAGCTGTGGAGCGCTATGGCGGCATGGTGACGATTCTGGATTACGTCCCCGAACACTCCACGACGGCGGTACTGGAGCGTATTCGTTCCACGGGAGAGAACCCGCATGCCTGACCGGGCCTTGCAGGAAGGCGAAGGGAGAGTTTCATGCGCATAGTCATCACGGGAGCCACCGGTAACGCGGGCACGGCTTTGCTGAAGCGGTTGCAGGCTGCCCGCTCGGAAGAGGGCGCGGATCTTGAACTCGTGGGGATAGCGCGACGCGAACCTGACAAGAACGCAGCCCCTTACAACGCAGTGGAGTGGCACACGCTGGACGTCGGCGACTATAAGGACAGGGAAGCACTGGAAAACGCCTTCGCAGGTGCCGACGCCGTAGTGCATTTGGCCTGGCAGATCCAGCCAAATCACAATCGCGAACTTCTGCGCCGGACCAACGTAGCGGGAACAGCCCACGTTTTGGGCGCGGCCAGGAAGGCCGGCGTGAAGCACGTTGTCTGTGCCTCATCCGTTGGCGCCTATTCGCCGGCCCCCAAGGATCAACGGACCAAGGAAGGTTGGCCGGCAGGCGGGATTAAGCGATCCCACTACAGTGTGGACAAGGCAGCGCAAGAGCGGCTTCTGGATGGCTTTGCCAACGAGAATCCGGACATCGTAGTGGCCCGGCTACGCCCGGCACTGATCTTCAGCGCCGAAGCGGGCAGTGAAGTGGGCCGCTACTTCCTGGGGAGCGTTCTCCCACGGCTCATTCCCCGAAAGCCATGGCTGCCCATCCTCCCCCTCCCGAAGGAGCTGATTTTTCAGGCCGTTCATGCCGACGATGTCGCCGATGCCTACTGGCGCGTGCTGGAACGTCGCGCAGAAGGCGCGTTCAACATCGCCGCGGAGCCTGTGCTGGACCCCAACGCCCTCGCCTGGATCCTCAACGCCCGGCGGCAGCTGCCCTTGCCGCTCCCGGTGCTGCGCGCCGTCGTCGAGGTCAGTTGGCGTTTGCGGTTGCAGGTAACCGACGGCGGCTGGGTGGACATGGCGGCCGGCGCACCCATCATGGACACAAGCCGGGCCCACAGCCTCCTGGGCTGGATGCCGCATCGGTCATCGCTGGAGGCGTTGACGGAAGTGCTGGATGGACTCGGCGCCGGCAAGGGGCGGAAAGCCTCGCCGCCGTTGACGCCGCGCTAGTTTTTTGTGTTCCGGGCCCTAATCCGCAGGGGATACCACCGTGATAATCCTGCGCAAACTCATGGCCACTGACGCCGCCGCGTTCACCGAAGCCTGGCCGGCAGCAGCTTCCGTGACCGCATCCCCGAGCTCCGAGATGCTGTCCTTTGCCTCCGCCAAATGGCTCTTCAATTCCCCGGCATCCTCGCCCCGCCACTGATCAATCACGCGGGACACGGCCTCCAGCGCTTCGGACAGGTTGGTCAGGACGCTGTCCGGGATGACTGTTCCCGCGTCCTCTTCCCAGATCACGCTGGCCAGGACGTCCGTGATGTCCTGGACATGGAAGGTTAGCCGTTCCACTATCCGCAATCCAGCCAAATCACTTGGTAGGCGGCCAGCACGACGCCGGGACCTGGGGTTCGCTTTTGCGCTCAGTTCCGCTTCATGAACGGCAGTCCGCACGGCTGCGGCGGTTGCCGACAGTTCGCCGCTACGGCTTGCCCAGGCTTCGTGGTTGGGCGGCCAGGATTCCTCCAT
>Ga0207697_10001957_pt1 | contig 10943 bp, 6 predicted proteins | sample KBSSwiS5withPhiX_FD_184293 | JGI IMG/M metagenome (GOLD analysis project Ga0207697, IMG submission 184293) | Switchgrass rhizosphere microbial communities from Kellogg Biological Station, Michigan, USA, with PhiX - S5 (SPAdes) (version 2) | ecosystem: Host-associated > Plants > Roots >... | reverse complement strand
CCTCCCGCGGGAAGGCCAGTGCCCAACCCGCGTCGCGCAATTTTTCTTCCAGTCGGCGCGCCATTTCGTTGGAGTGCCGGGCGTTCTTTAACCAGACGTCGTTCGCGAGCAGGGCTGTCCATGGCGCAGCGAAGAAGCGGGTCTTCGAAGCCAGTTGCCCGCCCTGTTTGATCCGGTAATCGAACTCGCCCGCCAGTTTGCGATCGAAAAAGATTACCAGTTCGCCGGCTGCGAGGCCGTTCTTCGTCCCGCCAAGAGAAAGGACGTTCACGCCGCGCTGCCAGCTGATTTCCTTGGGCTGGCAGCTTAATGAGGCCACGGCATTGGCGAAACGCGCGCCATCCATTTGCACGCCGAGGGAATGCTGGGCGGCAAAATCAGCAATCGCCTCAAGTTCGTCTGGCGAATAGACTGTCCCCAGCTCCGTCGCCTGGGTCACGCTCAGCGCGCGGACCTTGGTCGAATGCACATCGCGGTGTCGGGACAGCACCTCGGCCGCTGCCGCGAGATCGACCCTGCCGTTCTTGCCCCCGACGGTCAGCAGTTTGGCACCCCCGGAAAAAAACTCCGGCGCGCCGCATTCATCCGTCTCGATGTGGGCGCGCTCATGACAAAGGACGCTCTCGAACGGCCGGCAAAGTTGCGCGAGGCCGAGAGCGTTGGCCGCCGTGCCGTTGAAGACGATGAAGGTCTGGCAATCGGTCTCAAAAATTTCGCGGACCTGCGCACCGACCCGTCTTGTCCACGGGTCGTCACTATAGGAAACTTCCGCGCCATGATTGGCTTCGGCCAGCGCGGCCCAGGCCTCGGGACAGATGCCGGCGGTATTATCACTCGCGAATTGATGGCGGTCGCAGCTCGGCATCGAGAAAAATTTCTAAGCGACGATTGGCGCGGCGGCAACCCTGCCTAACGAAAAAATACGCCTGGCCGGGTTGCTTCCTGGTCTAACCACCCCAGGAGCTTCCCGCCAGGCGACTCACCTCAACCTTCTCAGCCTCGCCCCGAAGGCGAACCTGCGGGACGAAAAAAATGATGCTTCATACTTAATTCGGAAACGACCCCGTATTTGGGCGTGCCTGTAGAGGTTTTGCCTCGCGAAACGCGGGAGCATACGTGGCATCGAGTGTCAGCGTCGTTAGGCGCACTATGTTTGGAGGCCGGCTCGGAGCACAAAAACGGTCAACGTTTTACCTCGAATTTTTTCTCCCTCGCGTCTACGGCTTTGCCGAAAGCCACGCCCCGCTTTATCCTCGCCCGATGAGCTCCCTGCAAGCCGCCATCGAAAGTCGCGGGCAACGAATTTTCGAGCTGGTCGATCAACACCCGGAATCGATTTTCAGCAAGGCCGGTTTCTACCAAAAGATGATGGCTTTCTCGATGCGGGACGAAGCGTTCAAGGTGCAGATGTTTCGTTTCGTTGACGTCCTCGCCTCGCTCCGCCGCTCGGACGATATCGTGGAGCATCTGCGCGAATATTTTCACGGGATGGACGGCTTCATCCCGATGATGCAGACCGGCCTGAAGGCTGCCGGCATCTTCCCTTGGCTGACCGCTTACATTCTGCGCCGCAATGTTTCCGGGATGGCGCGCCAGTTCATCGCCGGGAAAGACGGCGCCGACGTGATGAAGACATTGCGCAGGAAGCGCAGACAAAATATCGGATTCACGGTCGATTTGCTGGGCGAAGCGGTCGTGAGCGAAAAGGAGGCGAATGAATACGCGGCCCGCGCGATGGAATTGCTCGAAACGCTCTCGCGCGAGACCCGCGCCTGGACCGATCCGTTAGGCAAAAACGCTGAGCTTTTCCCGGTGGTCAATCTTTCGCTCAAGATCTCGGCTTTCTATTCCCAGATGGATCCAGCCGCACCCGAGGAAGCGATTGCCCATCTCGCGCCCAAGCTCCGCCCCATTCTGCGCCGGGCGAAAGAGGTCGGCGCCTTCGTCAATTTCGACATGGAGAGTTACGCCCAGAAAAACAGCACACTCGACCTGTTCAAGCAGCTTTTTACCGAGGACGAATTTGTCGACTGGCCAGGCGTCGGGATCGTCGTCCAGGCTTATCTGCGCGATGCCGAGCGCGACCTGCGCGACCTAATCGACTGGGGTCGGCGGCGCGGGACGCGTTTCGCCGTCCGCCTCGTGAAAGGTGCCTATTGGGATTACGAGAAAATTATCTCTTCGCAGAACACCTGGCCGTGTCCGGTCTTTCTCCAGAAACCGGAGAGCGACGCCTGTTTCGAGAGCTGCACCCGGATCCTGCTCGATAACGAATCGATTGTGACCGCAGCCTTTGGTTCGCACAACGTGCGCAGCATCGCGCACGCGATGGCTTACGCGGACGAGATTGGCGTCGACAAGAGCCGGTTCGAATTCCAGCTCCTCTATGGAATGGCCGGGCCGATCAAGAGCGCCCTGGTCGAGATGGGTTATCGAGTGCGGGAGTATTCGCCGGTCGGCGAACTTCTGCCCGGCATGTCTTATCTGGTCAGGCGATTGCTCGAGAATACTTCCAACGAAGGTTTTCTGCGGGCGAAATTTTCCGACAACCAGTCCGCCGCGCAGTTACTGCGTGACCCGAACGAACTGATCACAGAGGAAAAGCCAACAAAAATGCAGCCGAAACCAGAACAATCTTCCGATGGCGCCGCCTACAAAAACGCCCCAGCCGTCAACTTTGTCCATCTTCAGACGCAGGAGCAGATGCGCACCGCCCTGCGCGCAGCGCGCGGCCAGTTTGGCAAAAGGTTTCCACTCGTAATCGGTGGCGAGAAGGTCACGACCGGAAAGTGGATGGCATCTCTCAATCCAAGCGCGCCTAACGAGATCGTGGGCGAGGTTGCAGAGGCGGGAATTCCCGAGGCGGAATGCGCGGTCAAGGCGGCCTGTGCGGCCTTCGGCGATTGGTCTCGCACCTCGGTCGAGCGCCGGGCGCAGTTACTCGAACGCGTTGCGGCCATCATGGAGCGGCGCCGTTTCGAACTTGCCGCCGTGGAAGTCTACGAAGTCGGCAAGGCCTGGGAGGAAGCGGATGGCGACATTCGCGAGGCGATGGATTTCTGCCTTTTCTACGCCCAGCAAATGCGCCTCATGGGCCGTCCAAGACTCACGCAGCAAGTGCTCGGCGAAGAAAGTTACCAGCATTACTGGCCGCGCGGCGTCGCGCTCGTGGTTGCGCCGTGGAATTTCCCAGTCGCGATTCTCACCGGTATGGTTTCGGCGGCGATTGTGACCGGCAACACAGTCATTATGAAGCCGGCCGAGCCATCGTCCGTCACCGGTGCCTTGTTGATGGAGATGTTCGAGGAGGCAGGTGTGCCGCCGGGCGTGCTCAACTACCTCCCGGGCCACGGCTCCGTCATCGGGCAGCATCTGGTGGATCATCCTGAAGTCGTGATGATCGCCTTTACCGGCTCGCGCGAAGTCGGCCTTCGCATTTGGGAATCAGCCGGCAAAACACTGCCCGGCCAGCGCGAATTGAAACGCGTCGTCTGCGAGATGGGCGGCAAGAACGCTATCATCGTCGATTCCGACGCCGACCTCGACGAGACGATCGTCGACTCGGTTTACTCCGCCTTCGGTTATCAGGGTCAGAAATGTTCCGCGCTCTCCCGGCTCATCGTGCTCGAAGAAAACTACGATCGCGTAATGGAACGCCTTCTGGCTGCGGCAGCGAGTTTGCGCATTGGGAATCCCGAGGAACCCGGTATCACCGTCGGTCCGGTGATCGACGAGAGAGCCTACAAACGGATCCTCGAGATGATTGAGATCGGCAAAAAAGAGGCGACGTTGGCTTACCAGGCGAAGGACGTTCCCAAGGATGGGTACTTCATCCCGCCGACCATTTTCACGGACGTGAAACCAACCGCCCGGATCGCGCGCGAAGAAATTTTCGGCCCGGTCCTGGCCGTGATCAAAGTGCGCGATCTCGATGAGGCACTGCAAGTGGCAAACGGTACCGATTACGCCCTTACGGCGGGCTTCTTCTCGCGAAGTCCGGCCAATATTGAGCGGGCCAAAGCCGAACTCGTCGCCGGTAATGTTTACGTCAACCGCTCCTGCACTGGCGCGGTCGTGGGACGCCATCCCTTCGGAGGATTCAAGATGAGTGGTGGCGGGACCAAGGCTGGCGGCGGCGATTATCTGTTGCAATTCCTCCTCCCGCGCATCGTGACGGAAAACATCATGCGCCACGGCTTCGCGCCGGAGGAGACGCCGCGTTATCGCGCCGAGTTTCTCGTTAAGGGAGCCGGCCCGACGGCGGCGAAGTCCTAACGAGCTCACGGAGCCTCACGGCCGATACGGAACGGTGCCGGCGCGGCGGTAAAGATGAGTTGCCGCGAGCGGGAACGCGTGTGGCTGCGGATTGACGGATTGAGCTCATTTGAAGCTAGGGAGTACGGCGGCTCACGGTCGATTCCACCACCTGGTTAGGTGGTCGGCGGAGTCTGCGGACTGCGCGGTGCACGATGTGAGCGACGCAAACGCATGACAAAAATAAATGAACCGATCAGCGCGACGACAAAAATCCCCAGCGACACGATAAATCCAATCACCACAACGTACACAAGGTTATAAGAAAGCGGAATGGTCATCAGCCAGAAGCAGTAGGATGCCGAAATGAGCGCAAGCACGCCGACCAGTCCGCTTACCATCAGGAATCGTTTAGTTTTCATAACTACAAACGCTACTGTCTAACGACCCAAACCTCAGTGACCCGGCTCATGGGACGCGTCTGAGGCGACCCAGTGCGGGAATCCATCGGTTATTCGTGTGTCGACTCTAAGACTTCTGGCGTTTGCGCAAAGCGAAGCACGTAACCACAGCGCAGAGTACTGTCGTAACGGCGCAAACCGCCATCGCGACTGCGACGCCTTTGACCATCGCGGCGTCGGCGATCCTGTCGAGCCGTTCGGTCGTCGCGGCCCCGAGTTGGTCATTCAGCGCGATAACACCACTCAGCGAACGCTTTACGGCACTTTGCTGGGACTCGGTTAGCGAGAAACCGGACAGTGATAACCCATGGCGGTAGGTCGCAGAGGCCAGCGCGCCTGTAATCGCCACGCCCACCGCTCCGCCGATCTGGCGTGAGAGCATGTTTACCGCCGAGCCATCGCCGGCCTTCTCTTTTGAAATCGCGACCATGATTACCGACGTTGCCGGTGCAACGATCAGACCGAAACCAATACCGTAGATGCAAATGCCGGTAAGCACATTAACCAGTCCGCCCCAAACAGGCAGGAGCGTCAGCACAGTCATGCCAATGGTCATGAACGCGAGACAGATCAGGAGCATCGTGCGCTGACCGTAGCGCTCGACGAGCTGGCTGCTTTGAGGTGCAAACGTGATCAGCGCAAGGCCTAACGGACTCATCATCAATCCAGTCTCCAGGCTCGGAAGGTTCAGCACATAACCCAAGTATTGGGGAATGAGAAGCTGGCTGCTGTTAAAGGTGAAATAGACTATAGCCATCGCCAGCGCTCCGCTGATCACGCGTGAGTCCTTTAAGACGCGCACATCGAAGAGTGGGGCCCTATAGTGCAACTCCCGCCAGACAAAGATCGCGGTGGATAAGACTCCGACACAGAACGGCACGAGCACGACGGCTTGACCCCAGCCGCGATCCGGGCCCTCGATGACGCCGAAGACAACGCCACCCAGGCCGAGGATCGAAAGGAGCGCGCCGGGAACATCAAGTGGCCCTTCCTGGAGGCGTCGCGAGGGCGGCACCGTCACACCGACAGCGACGATCGCCACTAGCGCCACTGGCACGACGACGAGAAATGCTGCGCCCCACCAGAACCAGTCGATTAAGGCGCCGCCCACCAGGGGCCCGCTGGCGAGTCCGGCAGCCGAAATCGCAGCGAAGATGCCGATCGCGCGATGTCTCTCCTTCGGCGGGAAAAGTGAGCTGATGATCGAGAGGCAACAAGGGAATGCAAACGCCGCGCCGAAACCTGAGATGATGCGTCCCGCGATCAAAACACCCGGGCTGGGGGCATAGGCTGAGATCGCCGCTCCAAGCCCGAACACCAGGATTCCTACCTGCAAGAATCCCTTGCGTCCGTAGCGCTCCGCCAATCCGCTGCCGAAAACCACGAAACCGCCCAGCACCACCGTGAATGCGTCGAAAGCCCACTGGATCTGGGTCGCGGTCGCTCCCAGAGCCGCGCTCAACGTGGGCGCCACAACTCCGACGATGGTGATGTCCAAGGCGATGAGAAAAACTCCCATCGACACTGCGATTAGCGCTACCCAGCGGCGCTCGTACGGTCCCGCATCATCGGGAAAATGAGGATGAGGAAGCCAATGCATCCATGGAATCCCGTCAAAGGCCATGAACTGAAAATATCGAGATTCTTTGCGGAACTCAATCTCGCAGGGAGGAGCCGAGAACCCGGCGAGCTGTTGTCTTTCCCTCAGGCTAGACAACGTAGCGCAGCACGATGCCAAAGACCTACTTCGATAGTCTTAAACGACGAGACTCACCCCTAGCTTCCAAGCTCGCTCTCACCTTGGCCCAAGCCGCCTGACTCAGCTCCTAACAACCCAAAATCCTTGACGGACCACCTCGGATGTATGGTTAGGCTTTGAGAATTCCTGCTGACCTTCAAGGAGAGAATAGCTCGGAACTTGCAGTAGTTTCCGCTTCAGCGGGCGAAGCGACGAGGGCCGCCGCAGCGAGGTTGCCGGTGGTGTTGAGCACGGTGGCGAATGTATCGGGAATGGCGTCGACCGCGATGAGTAGGCCAATGCTTTCGGCAGGAAGCCCGATCGTGAGGAACAATGGCGTTAACATGATGAAAGCGCCGCGCGGGATTCCCGGTGCAGCAAAGGAGAGGAATACCGCCGAGAAGGCGATGATTGCGAAATCACCCAGGTGTAACTCAATGCCGTAAAACCATCCTGCGAACACCGCGCCAATACTCCACGCCACAGGCGAGGCGATTTTAAATGTGGTTACCGCAAGGGGGAGCACGAAGGCGGTGGTTCGATTTGGGAGCGACAGGCGTGTTTCAGCACCCTCGACCAACGCTGGCAGTGCGGCGATTGATGAACTGGAGCTGAAAGCAATGAGTTGGGCCGGAAAAACAGCAGATCCAAACCGGCGCATCGGAATACGGGCTTTCAGCCAGACAACAGGATAAAGCAGAAGCGTGACCGCGACGCTAGCCATCGAATAGGCTAAGATGTAAAGCCCGATCGCGCCGACCAGCGCTCTTCCGGCGTGGAACGCCAAAGGCAGCACCAAAGCGAAGACCCCCACCGGTGCCATTAAGATCACCCATCGGACGAGCACCAGCATCGCGTCGCCGAGGGCGCGGAAAAAGTGGGTGAGCAGCTCGCGCGAAGGTTCGGGTGTGCGGGCGATGGCCAGCGAAAAAAGGAGCGTGAATAGAATCAGCGGCATCATTGCGCTGGTTGCGGCTGCGGCGATCGGATTCGCTGGAAGCAGCGAGGTAAGCCAGCTCGAAAATGTCTGGGCATGCCCGCCCGCACTAATTTCGCCGGCCGCTTCGGCGGCGCCCGCCGGGAGTTCATGCGCACCAGCGTGTGCCGGAAGAAACCAGGAAATCGCCGGCGCCAACGGCATGACCAAGATTGCAGTGCCGACGAGGAGAAGGAAAAAGACAAGAAGGGTTCGTCCGCCGATGCGTCCGATGGACTTTACGTCGCCGACCGAACTTACGGCCACGACCAGCAATGAGACCACCAATGGTATCACGGTCATCCGGATCGCATTCACCCAAAGGGTTCCGAGCGGTGTGACGAAATCGACGACGTGAACCAGAGTCGGGCTTCCCGACGCAGCGATGGCAACGCCCGCACCCACCGCCGCGGCAAGAGCTATGAGGACGCGGGTGTTTTCGTTCAAATTTCCCTCACATGGGTGGCGCAGGTCAACAACATGGCCTAACGAGACCAAGATGAGCTGCCGCGAGCGAGGACGCTGGTGGCGGCGAGTTCACGGGCCGAACTCATGCCAAACTGGATAATACGGCGGCTCGCGGTCAGCTCGATCGCATTGTTAGATGTCAGCGCAACGAGTGAAGAGTGCATGCTCCGAGGTACGATAGGCTGAATCCAATGAGAACAGGAATCCAGCCCCAGCGCAACAAAGAAGCCATGACCGGGCGAAAGCCAATCTCCGGAAGTCTTGCGGCGTCACGAGCGAACGAGCGTCGTGCCCAGGGTATGCACCAGACGAGCGCATTCCCAAGGATCATTGCCAGAAGAAGAGAGGAGATAGCCAACGGCATCAGGAGTAAAAAACTCGAAACAAATGACCTCAACGGTACACCGGCAGGCCAGAACTGAGCAAGGTGACCAGCGTGCGATGGGAAGAACGCAATGTGAACTCGCCACATCAACTGAAAGCTCCAATACCACAGAATGCAGGTGAACAGCAGGACAACCAGCAACGAAAGAAACTTCCAAGGGCTTTTCCGGCTGGCCGATCGCTCGCGCCAACGGGGGCGGACCGCATCGGCGAACGATTCAACCGGGCTAACTCGACGTGGGTTGCTTACGACATCTAACGAGACACAAGATCAGTGACCGCACGACTGAAAAATAATGTTCGCATGCGCGAAAAGCTAGGCATACGGACAGCCCGCGGTTCGCTGAATCGCGTGGTTATATGTTGTCGACCGCCACCGTTTCGACCCACTGCGCGCGCCAAGCAGGGGCGCTGAATGGGTCGGCAAAGTATTGGGTTTCATGCGACACTTTCCCATCCCGAAACTCCATGATGCTTACGGTGTAGACGCGCTTGCCTTCGTAGATAATCACGTACTCAGTGATCCAGAGATGGCCCCTTCCCGCGATCCGGCGGACCGAAAACCCCGATGGCCTGCCAGGATGATGACTACGAAGCGTCTGCAGGTTACTCCGACCGCGAATTACCTCGCCTGATTGTGGATACTCGCACACGACGTCATCGTGGTAGATTTCATGTTCGGCAACTTGATCACCCGCAGCAGACGCTGCCCAATGCCGATCAATGGCCTTCCGAATGTTCTGCTCTTCCATTGGCGTCATCCTTTAGCGTTTACGTGTTCATGACACTGAACTTCTTCGACGGCTAACGAGACCAAGATGAGCTGCTGCGAGCGGGACCGCGAATGGCAACGGGATGAAAGGTTGTAGCCATCTGAATCTGAATAGTACGCTGGCTCGCAGTCAGCTCCATCGCTTGGTTAGGTCATTTGTTTGCAGCGCGCGCCTCTGCGATCTTCTCTTCTCCTCGACGAGAGGCATCACCAAAATTGCGTACCCACGTGTCCTTCGCCAGGTAGAACCGCTTGTTCGAATCGCGAGGATCGAAACCCGTTCCAATGCGACCGTTGATCCAAGCTTTGTTTGCATCGCCGTAGCCTTCGCCCTCAATCCACCATTCGCTGCTACCCCCGCCGGGTAGCGTCTCCAGACCTGCACAATAGCCAAGGCTAATTCGCGGAACTCTTGGCGAAGGGAAGCGGCTATTAGCGGCCGTTGCCCGGCGAGAGTATTTTATGGAATGCTGGGCTCGGCAAGTTCGACGGCGCAATCACAGCCGAAATCATTGTGGGCCGCTAAGGCCGAACACGAGTGCCGAGTTCCGCGCTTGTGAGTATCCCCCCGTTGGAAGCACCGGCAGCAATCAGCAGCTTGTCCTTGCGCAATAAGGTTGCTGTGTGACCAACGCGCGCGGTGTTAAGGCTGCCGGTGGAAGTCCAGGTGCCATGTCCTGGGTTGTAGAGTTCCGTTTCGCCGACATAAGCCGTGTTCACACCGCCCGCGACCAAAACCGCACCGTTCGACAATAACGTTGCCGTGTGGCCGACAACTGCAACCGGAAGCGGGCTTGTTTCCAACCAGGTTCCGCTCGCCGGATCATACAGTTCCGCGCTCGCGATGATGCCGCCGGTTCCCTGACCGCCCGTCACCAGAACCATTCCGTTGAGCAGCAAGGTGGCGGTATGTGTGTTGCGGCCATGGGCCATGCTTCCAGTGGCCGACCAAGTCCCGCTTGCCGGGTCGTAGATTTCCGCCGAGGTGAGGCTCCCGTTGCCGACGAAGCCGCCTGCGACAAGCACTCTGCCATCGGAGAGCAAAGTCGCGGTATGTTGGTTACGCTTGCGCCCTAGCGAGCCGGTTTGCGTCCAGGTCTGGGTCGCTGGATCATAAAGCTCCGCAGTGGCGAGAGTACCGGCGGTGCCATTCCCGCCCTCGACAAGCACCTTGCCATTGGCCAGCAGCGTCGCCTGGAAAGCATCCCGCGCCTGCACGAGATTGCCCGTAGCGGACCAAAGCCCGGTCGCCGGATCATAGAGTTCCGCAGTGGCGAGCTTAACGTTCCCATCACTTCCTCCCGCGACAAGTACCCTCCCATCCGCCAGCAATGTTGCCGTGTGGCCCAATCGTCCAGTGATCAGGCTTCCGGTTGTCGTCCAGGTTCCAGTTGCCGGCTTGTAGAGTTCCGCGTCCGCAAGATACTGGCCATTGTTGATTCCACCCGCGAGGAGAACCTGGCCGTTAGGCAACAATGTCGCAGTATGCGCAGTATGTGCGATGGCGAGGCTGCCAGTCTCCACAAATTCGAGGGAAAGACCGGCGCACGGCTGGATGAGCGCCAGCGCCGCCCCAATCAGAAGCAGCGGAATCGCGATCCGATTCGATGCGCTTAAAAAAGCTGGCCGAAGGCCGGCAATCCGCTGATGCGAGGTTTTCATAACAGGCGTTTGTCATATCGCCGTCTTTCTGGCGACAGTACCGAGCCTGACGAACAAGTCCCCTTTTTGTCAAGATTATTCGGTTGGACTAACGCAGAAAGCCCATGCCCTCCCACGCGAGAAATCTTAGAGCACTTTTCTCAGTGATTGACATGCCCGGCGCTGCGGTATGGAGCGCGCCAGCCGGGGCGAAGGCTCCTAGCAATGCCAGCCCTGTTTTGCGAGCCT
>Ga0207697_10001952_pt1 | contig 10958 bp, 11 predicted proteins | sample KBSSwiS5withPhiX_FD_184293 | JGI IMG/M metagenome (GOLD analysis project Ga0207697, IMG submission 184293) | Switchgrass rhizosphere microbial communities from Kellogg Biological Station, Michigan, USA, with PhiX - S5 (SPAdes) (version 2) | ecosystem: Host-associated > Plants > Roots >... | reverse complement strand
GATTCCGTTGCCCTTTCAGCTTTACCGCGTCCCGCTTTGTTCGCGTGCGGCAGCTTGCTTACGGTTACGTCGCCACGACCTTATCATTCTCTCGATCCACGGCCGCACCGGATTGGCCCACGTCTTCTTGGGCAGCACGGGCCGAGCAAGTCGTCCGCCGCGCCGGCTGCCACGTGCTCGTAGTGCGGGAAAACGAGCGGGAATTTGTCCGCAACACGAAGCGGGCAATTGGTCGTTACCGCAGGCGACGCAGACGTTAAGGCAAGCGAAGTGGAGCTTTCGCCAAGTGCTTTTTAAGCTTTGCAATTGGGGCGCGAGGCTTTCTTCTTGTTCGACCGAATGAGCCAGCCTTCGCCCACGTGGCCCACGTTCAGCCTGTTGTTCTTCGCCAGCGCCCCGGCGGAGTTCGAGCGGAACAAATTCGATCTGTTCCGCCAGAGCACGCGCTTCGCCGATGAACGCGGCTTTGAGGCGGTGTGGATTCCGGAGCGGCATTTCCATGCCTTCGGCGGGATGTTCCCGAATCCGGCGCTCTCGGGCGTGGTGCTGGCGGAGACGACGCGGCGCATCCGCATCCGCGCCGGGAGCGTGGTGATGCCGCTGCATCATCCGGTGCGCGTGGCCGAGGAATGGGCGGTGGTGGACAATCTGTCCCACGGGCGCGTGGACATTTCGTTCGCCGTGGGCTGGAACCCGAATGACTTTCTCTTCGCGCCGCAGGCTTACGCGGAGCGCGCGGCGATCACGTTCGAGGGCATCGAGGCGGTGCGGCGGATGTGGGCGGGCGAGCCTTACGCGGGAGTGAATGGCAAGGGCGAGCGCGTGAGCGTGACGGTGCATCCGTTGCCGGTGCAGAAGGTGTTGAATGTGTGGCTGACGTGTTCGGGCGGGCGGGAGCGTTTCGTGGAGACGGGGGACAAGGGTTTCAATGTGTTGACGGCGCTGTTGTTCCAGAGCGTCGAGGATCTCGCGGAGAAAATCGCGGCGTATCGCGCGGCGCGGGCGAAGGCGGGTCATGCGGGTCCGGGGCGGGTGACGTTGATGTTGCACACGTTCGTGGGGCGCGATGAGAAATCGGTGAAGGAGACGGTGCGGGAGCCGTTCAAGCATTACCTGGAAAGCTCGACGGATTTGTGGCAGGTGGTGAACGAGTGGCATCTCCAGGACATGCCGCCACGCAAGATGGCGGACATACTGGAATACGCGTTCGAGCGCTATTACCAGAGGACGGCGCTGATGGGCGCGCGGGAATCGACGGCGAAGATGGTGGAGGCTTGCGCGCGCGCGGGTGCGGACGAGATCGCGTGCCTGATCGACTTCGGCCTGCCGACAAAGGTGATTATGGAGGGGATGGAGTGGCTGGATGAGTTGAGGAAGGGATGAGAAGTTCTAAGCTCAAGCACGCGTGTTGTTCCAAGTTTTCGATCGAATACACTGACATTGGCAGGAAGTGCTGCCAGGAATCCACAAAAATTCGCAACGCCATTGTATTTGAATGCTGCCTGACGCACGGCTTTTGCCGTGATCGGGCGGCGGACATTTGCTGTTCGTGAATCGCAATGTTGAGCAGCGGAGGGTAAGGGCGAGATTCGGAATACGGAAAGGAGCAGGCGACGGCAAAGGCGATGAGTCCGAAACGGGCGGCGGCACCGGTACTTGCACAGGTCTTGTCGAGTGACTTCTTTCGGCAGAGAAACCGAGCAAGATCGCTAGTCCTCCAGTGACTCCCAAAATTCCAATCAGCTTTGTAGCACGGTATTCTTTCATGCCAGCATAACGGCGATTGATTTGTTCTCGCGTATGGGTTTTGCAACAGGCATATGGTCTTTTGCGCTTCTTCAATTGAGTGCGGCCGCTAACGCACGAGGAAGCGTCGCGCCAACGCGAGCACACCGAGAGCGACACCGAGTAACATTACTGTAACGCCACCGTCCGGGACCCCGATACTGACTGCGGCAAAAAGCGTCCATCCGGTAAGGTGGTACCAGGCGCTTCGGAAAGGAATGGCTACTATTCCATTCAGATTACCGACGCACCAGACTTCGGTGCCGTAGCCGCTGTACGTCGCCAACAGGTAAGTGTATAATCCACCCGCTCCAAGGTTATCGCTCTGCCACCGCCTTTGTGTGCCCAGGCCGCAGTCGGCAAGGATTCAAAACCATGGTTTGAGCGAAAATAAACCTCGGGTGCTTAATTAACCTGTCTCTAAGCGAATCGCCCGTTCAAGGCGCGATCTGAAGGCCGAAGGGAACAATCGTAATATTTAAAAAAACCCAGAATTCCAAGGTTAACTACGAGGCTAACCACAAGCAGAAACTTCTTACGGCGACCGCTTGCAGTTTCCATCCAAATTCCAAGGAAATAGTCAACTACTGTCGAAGTCAGAATCAACACGATGAATCGCGGATCCCACCACATGTAAAAGATGTAGCTCGCACCTAGGAGTAAGAACTTTCCGATGCGAAATGGGACGCTGTAAAACAGCGCCGCCACGATGAAAAAAAGATCCAATACTGGAAGCTGTTAAATAGCATGCAGCTGTCGTTAGGTTAGCAACCTAGTTCGCATCATGAGTTGCCCGCGTTCCATTCACAGCCAGTTCCGCCTCAGAGGTACCTTGTGGTTTCCAATCAGCCGATCCAAGGCATCCCAGTAGCTCGGATACAAGCGTGTCCGTAAATTTCTGGCGACCCCTAGCGTTAAGGTGGAATGCATCAAAGTAGTATTCCGGTTGTTCCAGAAAATCGAATGTGTGTCCGGGCAGCGAAAACCTGGTTCTCTCAACGACAGAGCTTGGAAGAACGGATTCATGTCCCAGTGAAAATCCGGCAAGCTCTAGAAATGGACCGCGGGGAAGAGGCGTAAGGACGATCGGAGTCTGACTATACGAATAGCGATCCATTATTCGTGGGATCCACTCGCGTTGTAGTTTGAGGGAGTACTCCGTGTCCGACTGCGATGGTTGAATCAAGCTTTTCCGGAAAGCCAACCTCTGAGCTTCTGTTAATTTCGGCGCGAACGTTACCTGCCCTGTCGCTGCATCGTAGGATGTCCCCACAAGATCGTAATCCCGTCCTTTGTACTCTCGTCCGGAGTGCATTTTGTCGGCCTGTCGAATACTTCTCATTCGCGCCACGGGATGCGCAAGAAGATCGGCAACGTCGTCCTGGTACGCTGAGCCTCGTAGTATGCACGCGATAAATGCCCTGAACCGGCCGGACCATCGTTGAAAACCAGAGGCAAAATGGAAGCAGTCTACATATCGCAGTAGCGGAGCTGTCATAGAAATCCGGAGGGGATCGGCGCTGTTTGGTTCATAGCCGATGCCGTAAGGAACGACGATCGCCGCGTATCGTCGCATGGTCGGATCCACTTCCCGAACCATGTAATACCATGTGTTAGCAGATGCGGCGGGATCGGCGAGACTAACAAACTTGAGCCCAGCGGGCGAACCAAGCTCATTCGCCAGTGTGGTTGAAAATCCCTCGGCTATGCGTGAATCACCGAGAACCAGCACCTCTTTCAGACCTGATGGAGCGCGCTCCTTTTCGGCTCGCGTAATTTTCGCGACACGTCCCGCGTACGAACTTGGAGCCAGGATCGAGACATATAATCCGCTATGAAAGATGGCACCGTCGACGCAAATTAATCCAACGATTCCAAGCAGAAGGTTTCGGGACACGTGGAGCCGCCGGGGCGACGTCGTCGGTTCGGTTGGAAACGTTGTTCGTACCGGTCCAGTCGAACTGAGATAAACTGCAAAATACGAAATAGCTGCTAAACCAATGATTAGCGCCCAGCGGCCGACAACTTGCCATGACACTGCCTGCTGCCACGACGCGCTCTTCGCAAATCCGAGAACAGTTACTTTAGCGAGCAATCTCTGCCGCTGATCATCGCCATAAAGTTCGAAGGCATAAGTATGTTTTCCGATCCACGGGACGACCTCTTTACCTCGCGAAGCATTCGCAAAAAGAACCGGCTTTCCGCCAACTTCAGTGACAAAGACAAAACCAATCGATCCGTTCCCTGTATCCCATTCAATCTCGGTGCTGCCACTTCCATCGCTGACTGGGACGCGCTCCGGTGTTGCTTTGATGATTGCCTGTTCTGAAATCCCATCTGAATCCCCGCCGGAGGCATCTCGTTGGGGAACGGCTCGCAAAGTCGGCGCTGTTGCCGAATAGAAACCAAGACAAATCGCAACAACAGCTATTGCTGAGCGAAGTCCCGGGAGCACCAAGCAGTTGCGCCGTTGCCGGTGAAAGCGCTTATACACTTCGCCTGTCATGCGAGCGTTAAAACTACGCATCAACAAACTCGTTAGGCCTCGCAGGTCGGAATTTTCCAGGGTGATGGCGTGCGAAGCTCACAGCAATCAACAACCCGAGGAGTGCCCCGGCAACATCCAGAAGCACGTCACGACCTGACGCCGTACGCGATTTAACAAACGTCTGGTGAAATTCGTCGCTTGCTGCAAATAGTGTGGAACCAAGAAGAGCTGCGCCAAAAGCGATCAATTTGTGAGTGCGGAGAAGTGAAACGCTGCGAAGTGCTCTCCATAGCAGGAGAGCTAGAACTGTATATTCGATAAGATGTGCGGATTTGCGAACAAAGACCAGACTTATCCAAATTGCCTGAGGCGACATGCCCGGCTTTAGCCAGAACAAGAACGGAAGAATGTGTCGCGAGGTATGCTCGGCGGACATGGCGCTGCTAGAGTTGACAAAGATCACGCCGAGCCAAATCAGCAAGGGCAGCCAGTATTTGAGGAAAGATTTCATCCACAGATCAGACGTCTGAAATCAGCACGGAACGCGAAACATCCAACATCGAACACTGAACGTCCAATGGCAGAAAGCTATACGGAGTCGCAATTCTGAATTGAGAATTGGACGTGCAAGGATGGACATTGGACGTTTGCCGACCATGTCCCGGAACGAAGTCACTGGTCCCCTCACCTTCGTACCGATTTTCATCGAGCGAATGTGGGGCGGGCGGCGCCTCAAATCCGAATTTCACAAAAAGCTTCCACCGCGGAAGCATATCGGTGAGTCGTGGGAAATCGTCGATCGTTCCGAAGCGCAGAGCGCCGTGGTCGAGGGCTCGCTGCACGGAAAAACTTTGCACGAGTTGTGGACGCAACGGCGCAAGGAAATCTTTGGGGCTGTTACCGACACTCCACGGTTTCCGTTGCTCATCAAACTTCTCGATGCGCAGGAAAAGCTGTCGCTACAGGTGCATCCATCTGACGATGTCGCCAGCAGACTGGGAGGTGAACCTAAGAGTGAGTTTTGGTACGTGGCCGCCGCGGATCCTGATGCCGAGCTTTTCCTTGGATTTCGTGAGCCAATCCCCCGCGACAGGTTCGAGGAGAGGCTGCGCGATGGAACCGTGATCGATCACGTCCATAGAATTCGCGTTCAATCAGGCGATGCTGTTTTCCTCCCGGCCGGCCGAGTTCATGCCATAGGTGCAGGCATTCTGCTAATCGAAATCCAACAGAATAGCGACACGACTTACCGAGTGTTCGATTGGAATCGAACGGATCCAGCAACCAGCACGAAGCGGCCATTGCACGTTCAGCAGGCGATCCAATGCATCAACTTCGCAGACGTGCAGCCGCAGCTGATCCAATCGCAAGGCGACTTGTTGATCAGCGATCGCTCATTTGAAATCCGGAAGTGGAAGCTTGATGAAGCCCGCGAAGCAGCCCCCTTCGGGCAATTCACGATTGTCTGCTGTCTCACCGGAAATCTCGGCTGTGCCAATGCTAGCCTTGGGCCAGGGCAAATTTTTCTTGTCCCAGCGCATTTAGAGGACCGTCAGCTGAAACCACTCGCGCCCGATACAAGTCTGTTGCGCGTAACTATTCCGAAAATCTAAAGGCCTTAGACTTGAATCCAGTTACGTTGAATGAACTGCCGATTCTTGACGGGCATCACGTTTGTTTTCTGCTGCGATTGTTCGTCTCCAGGTATAGACACGATGAACGTACCCGCTCCGCACAATGAGAAGCAGACGACAACAATCGCGAGTTTCAATATCCAGCTCACAGGCGAATTACGGTTTATCGCTCCAGTTCAATTTGAATGCTGTGCTAGTCGACGGAGATAAGTAAAGCTATAAATCCCGGTGTTATGTCCATCGGCCCAGCGGGGCTGCAGTGCATAACCGCCGACCATATCAAATCCCAGAAGCTCGAAGCTCTTGTCCGTGTGGCTGACACGCGGACGCAAAACTTGACCGAGGACGTCCGGCTCGCCGCCGCAACCCGCACAGGGGCACGCGCGCCGGAGCAGTTCAAGTTTGATGAACGACTCCGTGCCGTCGTTCCAGGCAATGGCCAGCTCGTCTCCGATGTGTTGGATGTTCGTCGGCTCGAGTCGCATTTCTCGGATTCGTCTTTCAAGGAGCGGCGGCTTTCCAGCCGCCGAGGGCGATCTAGAGATCGCCCTTTCTTCCTCTTCGTTCGCCAAAAATCGCCGTGCCAACGCGCAAAAGCGTGGCGCCTTCCTCGACTCCAATTGGAAAATCTTGCGTCATGCCCATCGAAAGCTGCGGCAGCTTCACGTTAAATTCCTTCTCGAAAGAATCGCGTAATTCCCGAACTTGCACAAAAAATTTGCGTGAGCCTTCCGATTCGACAGCCAGCGGCGGAATACACATCAGCCCCTCGATTAACAGCCGCGGTAGGGCCAGCAACGCTTCCATGTGCTTGCGCAAGTTGTCAGGCGGAAATCCGAATTTACTCCCCTCACCGGCCACATTCACTTCAAGCAAAACCCGCAGATGCAATCCTTCTTCTTCCGCGACCCGGTTAATGTCTTGCGCCAGCGCAAGAGAATCGACGCTGTGAATCATCTCGAATAGCGCGAGGGCCTGGCGCACTTTATTTTTCTGGAGGTGTCCGACAAAATGCCAGCCGAGAGTCGACGACAGCTCCGGAATCTTGGTGCGCGCTTCTTGTACGCGACTTTCACCGAACAGAGTTTGCCCAGCCTCAACTGCCTCGCGCACTTTCTCAGCCGGATGCGTCTTACTGATCGCAACCAGTTGAACGTCATCAGCCGATCGCCCCGACTTCGCCGCCGCACTTGCGATTTGCTCGCGAACGCGCTCGAGGTTTTCGGCGATCAAACCCATGCCGAATTGTAGGGCAAGCTCTTCACCTGCCAATGAGAAATCGAATGATCAATGGATTCCCTCACCCATCAATGAGAGCGTAGTTTCTCATGTCTAGTATTTCCTCGCTAATCGGCCGCAAATCGCGCAGAAGACTTTGATTATGAAACGCTACTCACTCGTTATCGTAATCATCCTTGCCGCGGTTACCTGTTCTAATTTGCTCGCTGAGGAAAAAGCCGCTCTCCAACCAAACGGTACCGTCGCCAGCCTTCTTCAGGGCAGCGTCGGAAAAAGTGTCGAGCTGCACTTGAGATCCGGGGAAAAAATGGGCGGCAAGATCGTCCAAGTAACCGGTAACGTGGTCCATCTTTCCAATCTTAGTGGCGCCGAATACTTCGACGCATTCGTCGACGTCAAAGACATTTCGGCGGTAGTAGTTCGTGTCGCGGGCAAATAACAGATCCTGCGATCATCTTAAACGCGCCACTATTGACGATTTCAGCTTTGCGCGGGGATGATCGGTTGACGCGGAAGCCCTTCAGTGTTGTCAACCATGGGCGCGTTTGCTCATACTCAGCCCATGATTACCAAAAACATCGGCATGCTTCTGCTCGCAATTTACTTGATCGCGGTGGGGCTCGTCACCCTCACTGGACTTGGCATTGGATTTATAACCGGCGTGCTGGCGCTACTGGCAGGGATTTTTATTTTGATCGGACGCTAGGCGCCCGACTCACAGGAGCAATTTTAACATCTGCTGTGCAAGTTTCGGTCCGATGCCGCTTTCTTCGTGTTTGAAATAAATGAAAGCATCTTTCCAATTCGATTCGTGCTGCCGAGCGAACTCTGCCCAGGCTTCAATGTCGGTCGCCTGATAATCTTCGCGGCGGAGCCGGAGGTACCCGTAATCAGCCGTAATCTTCCTTGGCGTGGTGATTGTGTCCGTATCTGCGATGCAGAGGGCAATGTTGCGCGATTTGAGCAGATCGAAGATCTGATCATCGAACCAGGAGTCGTGACGGAATTCAAACGCCGCGCGCATGGCAGGAAATTCGCGCAAAAACGAACTCAAAACGTCGGCATCCTTTTTGAAAGTTGGCGGCAACTGAAATAAAACCGGTCCCAGTCGCTGGCCAAGACCTGTGACAACTTTGCAAAAATATTCAAGTGTGTCGCCGCAGTCGCGCAGCTTCGACCAATGCGTAATCTTCTGCGGCGCCTTCAGTGCAAACCGAAATTTCTCCGGCGTCTGTGCTTTCCAATTGTCGATTGTTTTCGGCGCAGGAATTCGGTGAAATGTGTAATTGATCTCCGTCGTCGAGAATCGTTCCGTATAAAACGGTAACATCTTCGCCGTAGGCAAATCTTCGGGATAAAAATTCCCTTTCCACTCGGGGTACTGAAATCCAGACGTACCGATCCAGAAATTCATGGTTCAGAGCAAGACCGTCCATTGTGCAAGAGCATGCTTCAAGAGAAAACCCCTCGCGCAAAACATCCGCAGCAAGGCGCGAATCCGAATCTGGTGTAGCAGTCCTTTGAATCGTCGATAGACGGAAACGAGGGGCGAAGATGACTACCACAATTCAACTAACAAAGGGGAAAATATGAAAAAGATAGCATTGAGCATTGCTTTGGCGTGTGTAGCGCCGTTTGCGTGGGGTCAAGTTTCACAGACTACGACCACAACAACCACGAGTGACGGCAGTGGGACGATCACGGAGTACGATCCGGGCAGTCAGATCGTTCTGAAGGAAAGCAGCGGCCCGCGGACTTATCGCTTCGGCAAGTCGGTTACATACGTGACCAAAAGCGGCAAGGTATTGGATCCAGATGTTGTAAAAACGAAGGTTAGAGTCGGGGTACCAGTCCACGTTCATTATGTCGGAACAGGCGACAACATGATGGTTGATCGCGTGATCGTCGACGAAGATTAATATTTAGTCTCGTTCGTCTCCGACGCGCCTTTCTGTTCTGCCAATGCGAATAGAAAGGCGCGTTTTTTTACGCCCCGGGAGCCGCGTCGAAAAACGTGAGGACCAATGGCCGTCTGAAACACGAATTGTCTCTGTTATGAAGCTACAAATGAAGGGCAGTTGGAACGAAATAAAGGGCAAACTAAAACAGAAATACGGTCAGTTGACTGACGACGATCTGACGTTTGCCGAGGGTAAGGACGACGAGCTTCTGGGCCGCCTCCAAAAGAGACTGGGCAGAACAAAAGACGAGCTTCGATCCGAGATCGAGGAGATGTAATTCTTATCACAGCGGCCTCGGGCATCGCATTCCGCAAATTCGATAAAAGCCAATGCTTGTCGTCGTCGACCGATGACTCACGCCGGCGGTTTGTTTCCGAGGACGACACGCACCTCGTGACTCACGCCATCGTCGCGCAAGTTCACAATGTTGTTGGCTGCTGAGACTCCATCCAATTCCGTCACGACGACACCGCGACAACAGTGGTCCGGATTTTCGACAGTGATTTGATAAGTGGTGTTTCTAAAACGGTATCGCAAACGAAAGCCGGGCCAATCTTTCGGTATGACGGGATTAATTGTTAGGGTATCGCCACGGCGTTGAAATCCCAAAACTTCTTCAAGCCAGACTCGATAAGTCCAAGCTGCCGCGCCCGTATACCAAGTCCAACCACCACGACCGATATTGCCCGCTAACGAGTAGACGTCGCCCGGAATGACGTAAGGCTCGACCCTGTAGCGTTCGCAGTCTTTCTCGTCCCGAGCGTGCTCGACTGGATTCAACATCCGTAAAAACCGGACGGCTTTGTCGCCATCGCCTTGCCTGGCAAAAGCCATCGCCACCCAGGTGGCAGCATGCGTATATTGGCCGCCGTTCTCCCGCACGCCGGGAGGATAACCCTTGATATAGCCAACATCCGCGGTGGTCTTGTCGAACGGCGGAGTAAAGAGCAAAATTAGATCGTCGGCCTCGCGCACGAGATTTTCTTCAAGCGATCGCAGCGCGACCTCAATGCGATCGGAATCCCCAGCATTGGAAATCGCGGCCCAGCTTTGTGGGATTGAATCGATACGGGCCTCGGTGTTTTCCTTCGACCCGAGCGGCGTGCCGTCGTCGAAGTATGCGCGACGATACCATGCTCCGTCCCATGCCTGTGCATCGACTGTTTTAGCCAACTGCGCGACGCGCACCTGGCAAGCTCGCGCTTCATCATCCAGCTTGCGTAGAATGAGCAGCTCAGCGAAGTCTTTCAGCACGCAAATCTCAAACCAGGCGAGCCAGACACTTTCGCCTTTGCCGCCCAGTCCAACGCGATTCAGGCCGTCGTTCCAATCACCGCCTCCGATCAAGGGCAACCCATGAGGACCGGCTGTGGCCGAGCGAGCGATAGCCCTCCGACAATGTTCAAGTAGAGAACCCTCCGTGGCGGAAGCGATCGGAATGGAAAGGCTCTCGGTCTGTTGTTCCTCCAAGGGTTTGCCATCGAGGAATGGAACCATCTGGTCGAGGATCGCGGCATCGCCAGTGGTGCGAACGTAATGTGCGGTGACGAAGGGAAGCCAGAGAAGATCGTCACTGATTCGCGTCCGGACGCCCGCGCCAGATTCCGGATGCCACCAATGTTGGACATCGCCTTCCACAAATTGTCGCGCAGCAGCGCGCAAAATATGGGCCCGCGTCAAGTCGGGCGCGGATTGCACAAGGGCCATGACATCCTGCAACTGATCACGGAATCCGTACGCACCGCTGGATTGATACAGAGCCGAACGGCCCCAGAGTCGACAACTCAGAGTCTGATAAAGCAGCCAGCGATTGAGCAGAAAATTCGTGGAAAGTTCCGGTGTCTCCACTTC
>Ga0207697_10001948_pt1 | contig 10967 bp, 4 predicted proteins | sample KBSSwiS5withPhiX_FD_184293 | JGI IMG/M metagenome (GOLD analysis project Ga0207697, IMG submission 184293) | Switchgrass rhizosphere microbial communities from Kellogg Biological Station, Michigan, USA, with PhiX - S5 (SPAdes) (version 2) | ecosystem: Host-associated > Plants > Roots >... | reverse complement strand
CTCATGCATTATCGCCTTAAAGGCATAATTTCCTGGCGCCGGATTGTCGTAGTAATGCGCCGAATTACTGAACCATGAGTCACCGCCTTCCGGCGATGACGACGGATAGTAAGTCCACGCGGTAGCCGGCTTGTCAGACTCCGCGAAGCGCAGCGTCGCGGTCTGAGTGGAGGTCTCGGTGATCTGAGTGAAGGTTAGATTAGAGACTGACGAATACATGGCGAGGGCAGATGTGACTGCCGCTTGCTGGACCGGTGTAAACGCCTTGAAATTACTGAGTGGCTCGCCCGAACCATATGCCCCACCGAAAGAGCCGGTATAAAACGACGCGCTGGTGGGAAAGCTGTAGGTGAGCGAAAGCGTGTTCCATCGCGTGCCGCTGTCAACGGCATCGACAGCCAAAATGCCCGTCGGAGTAACGGTGGTGGTACCTGGCACAACAACCCCCCTGGGACGCAGCAAGTTCGAGACTTGCTTGAGGGATAGTCGCCACCGGTAAAATAGTGGTCAGGCAGTTGGAGCGATTCTTATTTATATTTGATCGAATTCTAATGCGTCACGCGCCGGCGTTGCGCGATTATCGGCATTTCTGATGTGAGCCGTTCGATATTTGCGGTCAATTCAGTCTTAATTTCTAATTTTTTGAAGTTTTCTTAAGTATAAATCGGGATGGCAATATCAGAGGTGATATCGGAAATCGCGAAGTCCTTGAGAGCAAAAAACTCAAGCTCCTAACATTAATAGTTTATTGCAGCTCGCGTTGACCCTTCAACGGTTCGAACGGCATACACTGCCTACGAAGCAGGCTCATCAAGGCCGATAGCTGTTGAAGGCGTCGAATAAAAAAATTCAGAAGATCATGGCTGGCTTGCCAGTCAGCTTTGTTGCGCTTGGCATCATTCTCACGTTTATTTGGATAGCCATTATTCTTTGGTTGCCATTGTTGCAATGGCTCTAAAGTAATTCTCGCACTCTCACACGCGAAAAACTATTGGCTGTCGTCTATGTGCTTAGTGCCGGTGCGTGAGTGCGGTACTCTAGCGCAGCAAATCGAACAACGTCACGGATAGTCAACATGGAGAATGGTCCCAGCTTTGTGGCTAGGCCGAGACCATCCCTCCAATTATTGGATTTCTGTCGACAGTGATCTTCTTATGCGAGACCACAAACGTGATGTCGAGTTGAGCATGAATGATTGATGGTATTTACGTTAGTGAGAAACCCTAACGGCACTCGACCGCTTTTTGCCAATCATTGGCTATGCCGTACGTACCGATTCGCCGAGCTTTCGCCACCCCATGCGCATTCACCAACGCGCCAATCGGGTTATGACGCGTTTTGATCACGGAACCCACCAGATTAATTTCCTAACGATTAGCTTTTGCAGCTCATGTAGTTAGTGGCCACCGGCTGCCTATAAAACGGTCATGCGGACCTTTTCCGCGTTAAAATTACCAGAAAGTTGCTCTATAAATTAATTCAAATCTATTCTAAAAAGGGTCCGTGGCGTCCAATAAAGGCCTAGGTTACGACGTGTGTTAGCAGAGCTTTTGGGGCTTTAGCAGCGTTGTTCCCGGCTGTTACATGGCGTGATGAATTACAGCAAATCTCGTAGTGACGTCTCCAGTGGTGTAGCACTTGAGTCCTTCAAGTTTGCGCGCCCTCGCCGTCTGAACTGGACCATTTCGTATCGGGTTATCGCCCCACTGGCGATGACTTGCGACGTCGTCCTCATCGTGTTGACGAGTGTGCTCGCCGGCGTCGTCTATGATTACGAAAGCGTCGTTGGCAGGTCCGGCTATCTTTTACAGTGTGCTGGCTTGGCCGCGATTGTTGCGGCGCTTTTCGTTGCGTTGGGAAAAGGTCGTGATCTTTACAATCCTGCCGAGCTCTTAAATCTCAAATCGCAAATCCGTAAAGTATCGGTAAAGTGGGTGGGCGTTTGGCTGTTTCTCGCCGCTGCCGGCTTCGCGATGAAAACGGGCGGTAGTTTTTCGCGCGGTTCAACGCTTCTGTTTGTATTTTTTGGCCTGGCTGCATTACTCGTGGAGCGATCGATTTGGCGGATCATCCTCGCCGATGGTTTGGCCGTCCGCAAATTTGTGGGCCGCAAAATCACCCTGATCGTTGAAGAGGGCTCGTCTGCTCAGGCGGATATCATCGAGCTGCTTGCGCGGCACGGACTGCAGCCTGTGCATCAGTTTGTTTTGCCGGCCGATCAAAACGACCTGCGAGGTCGAAAACGCGTGATCGCCAAGGCTGTGGCTTCGGTTCGTGGTTCACGTATTGAAGAAATTATTATTGGTGCTGATCTCGACCACTGGTCCAGCCTTAAAGATTTGCTCTCCGAACTCCGGGTGTTGCCATTGCCGGTCAGTCTCGTTCCGGTCGGTCCCGCATCTGACCTTTTCCGGCTGCCGTCACACACAATCGGCGAGACCATAACCGTTGAATTGCAACGCGGACCACGCACGGCCCTCGAGCGAAGCGTCAAGCGAACAATCGATCTTGTGTTGGCAGGAACGGCATTGATTTTGCTGCTCCCGCTCTTCTTGATGACGGCGATCGCGATCAAATTGGATTCGCCGGGCCCAGTGGTTTTCCGGCAACGACGGTCCGGATTTAACGGCCGGAGATTTCAGATCATGAAGTTCCGGACGATGTCAGTGCTTGAAGACGGCAAAACCGTCGTCCAGGCCAAACCCAATGACGCTCGCGTCACCCGTGTCGGGGCCTGGCTGCGCCGCACCAGCATTGATGAACTGCCACAGTTGTTCAATGTGCTGCAGGGCAACATGTCCGTTATCGGGCCGCGCCCACATGCGCTGGCCCACGACGATGAATTCACCACCGTGGTCGCCAAATATGCATATCGCCACCACGTCAAGCCGGGCATCACGGGTTGGGCGCAGGTCAACGGCTTCCGCGGGCAGACCAACACCGTTGCCGATATCGAAAAGAGGGTCGAGCTGGATCTGTGGTATATCGACAACTGGAGCCTGGCGCTGGACTTCAAAATCGCGCTGATGACCGTCGTCGGCATTATCCGGGGCGAAAACGCCTATTAGGCTCTGGTTCTTGAAGCCCTTCAAATCGGTCAGTTTTTCCCTTCAGCTAGGCCTATTTGCGTGCAAATAGATGTGCGCATGTCGGACCAAATCAGCTTGAACCCGATTGGAAACCTTTGCCTTACCGGCTATTTTCGATAAACTCGACAACGCTGCTTTGGCGTCGCGTTCGACCAATACCTGTTTGGATCGTGGGGGCTGTATGCGGGGACTCATTCTGGCCGTATGTGCGGCATTTTTCCTGTCGAGCTGCGCTTCCATGCCCGACGAGCAACGGAATGTCCTCATCGGTATTGTCGCCGGAGCCGGAGCGGGCGCCCTGATCGGGTCGGCAGTGGCCACCGGTGGAGGCTCGATCGCGGTCGCTGCCGCCGTTGGCGGAGCAACCGGCGGCGCCATAGCTTCAATGATTAAGCCCAATTATTGTTATTTCCTCAACCGACGGGGCGAGCTCTGGCAGGTGCCGTGCAGTCATCCCCCCGCCTGGGCGCAGGCGTGTTTTTACGGCACTGGGCCTGGCATGCTGCAGGCGGTTGATTGTCCACATGGAAGACCCGGTCGCAGCGTTCGACAAGCTACGGTCGATACAGAGCCACCGCAGCAGATGGCAGCTACGGCGAACGAGGAATGACGGGCGGAAGAGAATATCCAGTCTGTTCTAGGGTTCTGCGGACAAAAATGCCTGCCAGATAGCTGAACTGGACCGAAATAACATTTACCAGCGCCCACCACGCTGCGACGCGGACGTCCAGAGCTGATAGCGCCGCGGCCTCGGTCAAGATAACCGCTAACAGCAGCAAGAGCGTGCGGATCTTGAAGACCGACCCCGTCACCACACCGGCTAACGAATGGAATATCGTGGCGTACAGCAAAATCTTGGCTCCCGGCCGACGAATTTCGCAACACGCTATCCCCAATGTGTAAAAGGGTTCTCAACGGCCGCAAGCATACTTGTACGTGTTTTCCCCTGTTGATTTAGCTGTCTGTAAATCATCTTTGAACGCGTGTCGCGATCAGCCAAGCACCTAGTCGCATGAGGCAAAATGGGCAACGATTTTCGCCCGCGGCTGATGTCAGGTGGTTATGAATCGGGGTTTGCCACTGTCCAGCACGGCGCATGTCAAACGCCCGGTTGCAAATGCTCCAGTATCGATGTTGATCCGGTTGGGCAATATTTCCGGCTCCCGCACCGGCGTGTGGCCGTGGATAACGATCTTGCCAAAATCCATTCGGCTGCTGAGAAAATCATCGCGAATCCATAACAGGTCTGTTTCGCTCTGTTGCTCCAACGGAATTCCAGGACGTACTCCGGCGTGGCATAGAAAGTAACGTCCGACGATCAACGTTGTCTTCAGTGAGGCGAGAAATTCCATGTGCTCGGGAGACAGCGCTGCGCGCAATTGCGCAGCGGCGCGATTAAAATTCCGGTTTGTCATCCACCGCCTGACGGAAATATCGAACGAACGCAGCGTTTCCAGACCGCCCAGACGCCACCACTGAGTAGCTACTGCAGGGTTGTCGAGAAATATCTCCAACAATGCTTCGTGGTTTCCCTTAAGGGCGACATACTGCCCGGCAAACGGATTCTTCAACAGGCAATCGAGGACGCCGCGTGAATTGGGGCCACGATCGACATAGTCTCCGAGCGTAACGATGAGGCAGTCGCCACTGTTGTCCTTGATATCCAGATTGACCAGCTCAATCATACGCTCGAGGAGGTCCAATCGGCCGTGAATGTCGCCAATCACATATAATCGAGCGTCCGGAACTATCATCGTCTTTACCTGCCGGATTTAACGGCACACGCCGGCCATCGGTATCCAATTTTGTACCGGCCCATGCACTGTGACCATGAAAAAACCCGCCTGAAACGTTCAGGCGGGTTTTGTTATTACTGGGCAGAACAGCGTTAGACCATATGGATCTGCGCGGCACCGACTGTGCTATTTTCAAGCACGGCAAGCGCGACCTGCGTGCCGCCCGCGGTGCTGCCATTTGAGTCATACAGCAGCGTGTTCGTGGCCGTGTTGAAGTGGAAACGCTCGGTGGCAGATCCGAACGTGTTGTCGGCGCTGCTTCCGAATACGCCGGGGCCGGTTGCGTCGGTGCCGGCGACCAGCCCACCACCAAACGCCGATGCCAGGATGTCAATTGAGTCGGCGGCGCTGAAGTCGAGAATATGATCGGCGCCGAGCTGATTAAAGAACACGCCGCCCTCAGACGTTGCATTGTAGCGGAAGTGGTCGGCGCCGGCGTCTCCTTGCATATAGTCGGCGCCCCCGCCACCGATCAAGATATCGTCGCCGGCACCGGCGAGAATGACGTCGCCGCCGCCCGCACCATTGAAGGTATTGCTGTTGCCATCGCCGACCAGAATTTCGGCAGCGCTTGTGCCGGTAATATTGCCACCACCGTTGAGGTTGCTGACTGAAACGCTGGCCGTGTCAGAGAGCGTCCCATTGGTGATGGTGTAGTCGAACGAACCGCCGTTAGCAGTGTCTTCGTCATCAATGGTAATAAACCCGTTCGTGCCGACTCCGGGGGTATGGTTGACCACGAGGTCACTGATATTGAGCACGCCGGTTACATCAATTGGCGTACCGTTCGGATCCGAGTCGTTGTGGAGGAATGCCCACTCCGGCACGTTGAAGGCAACGCCGTCAAAGTTCGTCAGAACCATGTCAAAGTTTGCATGCGGCGCATCGTTGGCGGTGATGGTGATACTGAGGTCTGCTCCGGCCTGATCCCCATCACCATCGGCGATAACATAGTGGAACGTCTCGAGAGAATTGTTAGGGACGTTATTCGGTGACTGGTAATGCCAGTCGCCCGCATCGAAGCCAACCCCACTCGTGAAGTGGAAGGTCAGGTGCCCACCCAGCGTGGTGGCGAGATCAAGCGTGCCGGTGCCGGCCGCGAACGGATTGCCATCCTTGGTGATCGCATTGGTGCCGGCGTTGTAGGCATAAAGGTGGCCATCCACCGTGATCGACAGGATGCCCGCGCCTGCGCCCGGACCATCGGCACCGAACCCATCAACGCCAGATCCGGAGTTGGTCGTGAGCACGTTACCGTCAACCACGCCAGGAAGCCCGCCGATCAAAGTATCCGACAATTGGGATTGGTCGGTCAGGACAACCGGATTGTTCGGGTCGCCATTGGGGTAGGCAATCGGCTCCAGCGTGGACAAGGTGGCTCCATTGCCGATGCCGACCGCAAAAGATTCGGCAAACCCGTTGGTATTAAGGAAGTTTTCCCAGGCCGTTTGCTCACTGGCGTCGATGCCGACGCTTCCGATGGGCAGATTTGGCTGACCATCTGACAGAAAATAGGCCAGCGTCTGGGTTGCATTTGTATGCCCGAAGTCAAACGCCGTTTGCGCATCCGTGAGGGCGGCGTCGTAGTTCGTCTGCCCGCTCGCCGCCATAAAAGTAATGAAGGAGATCGCCTGAGCTTTGGAGAGCCAACCACCCGAGTCGGACGCGCTATTGCTAAAGCCGACAAGGAAAACCTGGTTGACGTTGGCAGAATTGAGCAGATTGATCGCCGCGGCTTTTTCCAGAGCGAAACGCGTGGCAAATCCGGGTACGCCCGGATCGTCAAGCATGCTGGCGGACCTATCCAAGATCAGCACGAAGTTGGTTGACGCTGTGCCACCCTCGTTGACCGTTGCCGTATTGTTGGTCGCCACCGGAATGTCATCGATGATCCCGACCGAGCCGTTGAGCGATATGGTTTGCGGGCTCGGCAGCGAACTGTCGGTGACCTGGACGAAGCCATTCAGGTTCAGCGAGCGCGTACCCTCGACGCCGTCAGCCGCCGGAACGGTGTGGTGGTCGACGTTGTCATAGAGCGTAAACGTACCCTGGCCGGTGGCCGGGTTGAGCTGGAACGTGAATACGACGTGGTCGACACCTTCGGTGTAACCGGGGGTGCCATCATCTGTGTAGCCGTAAAGCGTATTGCCATCGACGTGCAGCAGAACCGGCGCGCCGTGTGAGGTCATCGGATTCGGCGAGTTGGTGAACTGCGCCTGCGTGCCTTCGATACCGCTCGGCGCGAAATGGTAGGTAAACGGCCCGGTGCCGCCGAACACGATAAACGTGTCCGACGTAAATTCCCGCGTGATCAGCGAGTTGGGGCCGCTGTTCGCCGTGTCAAAGTCGTTGTCCGGCGGACCCGCGGTCGTATCCTCGTTGCCGACAAAGCTGGCGGCATAGGTCGGATTGGCGACGTGGCCGAGTTGCTCCTCCTCCACCGTACCGGTGAAAGTTCCACTTTGCTGGAGCGTCGTGGTGGTGTCGTGAATGGTGATGGTCTGGGAATCAGAAGCCGGATCGCCATCACCATCGAGCGCGATGATGGAGAATGAGAACGACTGGTCGCCCGATACCGGTCCAGCAGCATAGGTCCAGCTGCCATCGCTGTAGACATTGAGTGTACCGAAGGCACCCTCAACGTCGGTGAACGTTACGTGGGTTATCGGATCGGCACCAAGCACGCCCGACGGGATCAACAGCGTCTTTGTAATCAAGCCGACGGTAACGTCGACGCTGGTGACACCATCAGCGCCTTCCGCAAGCGTCCAGGTGCCGTTGATCGACTGCGTCTCGATGACCGAGTTCGGTGCGTCAACAATGTTCAGGCTGGGGCCGTCATCCTCGAAGATGATGCGGCTGGAAATGTCGGTCGACGCCGTCGCCTTGTCGCCGTCACCATCGGTGAAGGTCGCAACCAGCGACACCGTGCCGGTCGCCAGGAACTGCTGGATCGGCTCCGGAGAGTCGTTCAGAGACGCCGTGGGCTGAGCATCGTTTGTGTCGGTGCCGTCGTCGTTCGACTCGTCGTTGTCGCCGCGGTCGTCGTGCTTGATCGACAGGTACTGAACAACCGTCAGCTCGCCCGTCGATGAGTCAACCAGCATCGCAAAGGCCGCCTGGTCGCCCGCATCCCCATCCGTCACCGAACCATCGGCATCAGAGTCGACGCGGCCGACAATGATCCCGCCCTCGTTTACCAGGCGGATGTCATGGCCGTCAGTCGTCTGGAGACCAGACAGCACGTTGTCGGCGGATAGCGCCAACGCATACTGTACCGCCGCCCCCGGGCCATCGGTGCCGTAATTGACCGAACTGCTGAGCGCGAACGTGTCCTGCGCATAGCCGATCACAGGGGCGCCAGACACAGGATCTGCCACATCGGGATCGTTGCCCTTGTTGGCAACGCTTGCAAACAGCCCATCCAGAAACGCGCTCGGCGCCACGTCATCGGAGCCCGCATCAACGCCGGGCGTCTCGTCATGAATGAGCGTGCCCGAAGTGACGCTGACCGTCGCAGACGACGGCCCGTCATCCTCAAATGTTATCAAGGACGTCCCTGACGACGTATTCGAGTCCGCGGCTGAAGCCAGCGTAACTGTTTGCGAGTCGGTGGAGGTATCTCCATCACCGTCGGTCACCGTGTCGGTCAGCGTGACACCAAGGCTGCCGCCGTCGAGTTCTCCACCGATAATCGCGAAGTTCAGGAACACCGATTCATCAAAATGATCCGTGCCCGTCAGCGGGTGCTCCAGCGGCAGGTATTGCTCGACCGTAAGCACCGGATCGGGCCCAGCCGAGAGCAGAATGCGCAGGGCGACGAAATCGTCCGAATCTCCCGGAGTATCCTGGCCCATCAGGCCGACGATCTCGGTGTCGGAAATCTTAAACAGCGAAATCGCACGATGGCCTTCTGAACTGCCCGCGACCGGCGAACCGCCAGTGTCCGTAACGTGCAGGTTGGTGAGCACACCAGTGGTCGATCCACTGAGAACCGGATTTCCCTGTGCATCAGTCAGCGTCAGGCTATAGGCCTTGTTCTCGTCCGCCAGACCATCGGAGCCGATCGTCTTGGTGATGGTGAACAGGCTGGCAATCGAGGTGCCCACACCGGAAGCGTCGGTCGGTGTCGATGTGTGACCAATGGCCTTCGTCGAGTCCGCTAGCGTAAGGTATGACGGTGCCGTGACTGGCGGGTTGTCATCAAGTGCGCCATCGCTGTTGCTGTCAGGCCCGGAATCGCCAGCGATCGACTCGTCGAGGAATAGGGTATCGAGCGACACTACGGTGCTGCCAGACCCCTCTCCAGTCGTCGCCTGCGCCACATCGACGTTGATGCCGTCGTCTTCGATGGTGACCGACAGGGGCGCCGCCGAGGTTGCGGCGACGGAATCGTCATCGCCATCGGTAAGCTCATAGGAAACAAAGATGCCGCCACCGTCTTGGCCTTCGCCGCCGACCACAAACATCGTCGCCGGGTCGTCGAAAGCGGCAGCATCCGAGCCGGCAATGTCGTGATGAATGGCGAGGAACTGCTCAACCGTAACCTCGCCGGTCGAGGGTTGCATAGTGAACCGCAACGCCAGCTGGTTATCGCCGGTGTTGGTGATGTCGCCATCAACACCCGCAACAACGCCCCAGATCTCGGTGTCGGAGATCTGAACCAGATAGATGGTGTCATCGCCGAAGACAGGGGTGGCATCCCCGGTCGCGGTGAAATCCGTGATCGTCAGGTTCGTTTGGACAAATGTCGTGCCGGCGGGATTACCGTCCGCATCCTTGAGCACGAAGCCGAACGCGTGATCTCCCTCGCCGTCTGCGCCGGGGCTCGCGCTGAAAAGGGTCTCGATGACGCTGCCGTCAATAATAGCCGAACCGAATGGTGAGAACGCGTGCGGGCTGACCGGCAGCGGGAATGTTGGAGCCGCAGCGCCTGTGTCATCGCCGGGCGGGTTGCTTTGAGTGGTGTCTCCGGGATTGGTCGCATCGTTCCCGACGGACTCATCCAGCACAACTGAAGCAAATGAACCCGAACCCGAGAAATTGTTGGCCTCAACAGTCGGCGTGTCGTCGTCGACGTTGACGGATACGGTCGTGGTAATGTCATCGCCATCGTAGTCGGAGACGGTGACACCAAACTGGAGCAGCAGGTTGTCTTCGAAGCTCGTCTCGGTTGCCGGCGTCGAAGGATCATCCGTGAGCGGATGATCGAGATTGTCGAGCAGCGTGAACGTGAAGGTCTGGGCCCCAAAATTTACCTCGAACTTGAAGACATCGCGCGGTTGATCACCCGGTGTCGCCGGATCATCGTCGAGGACACGGCCATACCAAGCAGCGCCATCTTGCACGAAGGCGACCGGCTTGCCATGCGAGGTCAGCGCCGGGCCGGTATATTGAACCCCGATTAATTCGCCCGGACCGTCGGCGCCGTAAAGAACGCCAAGGTCGCCGGTCGCTGACACCGGCGACGGCGCAGGCAAATCATCGCCCGGCGCCACGTCGTTGTTGCCCTGATAGGTCGATGTGCCGATGTCGAATTGGTTGAGATCATCCTCGTCAACAGCAACGGTCGTTGTGCAACCGCCGGTAACTTGGCCGCCCACAACGTTAAACACCCAATTGCCATCCTGAGCGGTGCCCGGATTACTGGTTGTTTCGAGGGCGAGAATTGCCGACTGATTGCCCGACTGCGGCAGCTCGAAGAAATCTGTGCCGTTGCCGGAATTCCATCCCGCACGCGCCACCACTCCGCCCAGACCGCCGGAGCCACCGCTGGCGTCGCCTGTTGTCCAGTCGACGTTCTCGTAGCGGAACTCGAACGAAAAATTCTCTCCGCCGGTGTTGTAGATGACCAGTTGGAATGCGTTTACCAGGTCGCTGTGGGAACCATAGTAACCGACATCGTCCCAAGTGATCGTGATGACGCCGTTGGCTACGTCAAAATCCAGATGGACTCGATTCGAGCCCATGGAGGTTCCGCCTGGCGATGTGTTTCCTGCCGGACCCCTCGTATCGACGTCGGCAAAGAACGGCGCAATGATGGGGATTCCGGTCGCACCTGTGAGTGCAAACGGAGTAAAAG
>Ga0207697_10001947_pt1 | contig 10969 bp, 8 predicted proteins | sample KBSSwiS5withPhiX_FD_184293 | JGI IMG/M metagenome (GOLD analysis project Ga0207697, IMG submission 184293) | Switchgrass rhizosphere microbial communities from Kellogg Biological Station, Michigan, USA, with PhiX - S5 (SPAdes) (version 2) | ecosystem: Host-associated > Plants > Roots >... | reverse complement strand
TAACTTCTCCAAAGTTTCGTCTGTTCCCTTCGTAAAAAGCGTACTCTGTATCGCAGTAGTTGCATCGAAGGTCGCAAAATGTTAGGCGCACGAAAACGCACGGCGAACCCGCCCAGGTGCTCTCCCCTTGGATGGAATGATAAATTTCGTTGATTGTAAGCGTCTTTTCGTGCTCGCCCATGTCGTTCGGATTCCGGCTGATCGGACGTAGAACGTCTTATGCGAATAAATGCAAAGCAAATTTCTCCGCTAAACGTACCTGCCTTTTAGTGCATCCGATGACGCCACTGAGGCTCGAAGGATCTCCAAAAGCCCCGACTTTACCAAGATTTTTTGATTGACGGCTACATGCCGCCAACCTAGTCTCGCGACCATGTGCCCCGGTTATGCTTTGTACATCCGCCGCTTCGCCTACATGATTGTGGGAAGAACGTCGGTACTCGTCGCAGCAATGTTCTTCGCAGCGATTCTTGCTACGCAAGCACAGGAGTCCGTTGAAGAGGTGGCTCTACCACCGTGGTCGGAGCCAACGCTTCCTTCGAATGAACCTGTGCCGTCGACGCAAGCGGCGCCACTGCCTCCCGCGCCAGAACCGGTGACTTCTGTAGCAGAACCGGTGCCTCCTGCAACAAGCGAGCCTTTACCCTCTTCGTCTGAACCCCTGCCTTCGTCCGAACAGGCGTTTCCGTCGTCGCGCGACCCTTGGTCGTCTTCAACAAACTATACTGCTGCACAAACAAGCGTTGTTCCGGCGCCAGTAGCAACAGGTCCCTATGGGGGCGGCAGTTATAACGTATTTCCAGGCGGGGAAACGATTTACCCAAGTGGGCGTAACTTTCACTACGTACTGCGGCTAACAGTGCGGGGCGTATGGGATGACAACATCTTTATCAGTCACACGAACAAAGTTTCCGATTATTATTTCGCGATTGAGCCGTCGATCAGTATCGGTTGGGGCGACATCGAGGGGCGCAGCAGAAGCTATCTGCGATTGGACTACATGCCGAGCGCTATTCTTTTCGTCGACCACTCAGATCAAGACGCATTTAATCAGTATATTCACCTTGAGGGGGGATTTAACTCTGGCCGGCTGACAGTGAGGCTTTCCGAAGACATAGCCATACTGGAATCGGCAAACCTCAACAGCTTCTACGATACGACGGGACTGTGGGCAAACACCGACGCAAGCGCCCCTACGCGGGTCAATATCTTCTACACGCGCTTGATCGCAGATTACCAATTGACCGGCAAGATGTATCTGCAGGGCGAGCTTGATTCCCCGAGCTACGCCTATCCCAATCACATTAGTGACTACACTATTGCTGGAGGCCTTTACCTTTACTACAACTGGCTGCCAAAGCTATCGGTGGGCTTCGGCGGCACCTTCGGGTACACTTGGGTCGATGATCCAAGCACGAACCAAAGTTTCGAGCAGATAAACTTGCGCCTCAATTATGAGGCAACAGCGAAAATAAATCTGTATGCTTCGGCAGGCGTCGAGTTCCGTCAGTTCGACGGCAACCGCGATACGTACGATTCACCCGTATTTGACGTCGGAGTAGCTTATCATCCGTTCAGCGGCACCAATATTTCACTGTCGGCTGGGCGACGGATATATCCTTCCGGTTACGTTTCTAATCAAGATTTTGGGGCCACATACGTTGCGGCCCGGTTTCAGCAGCGTTTATTCAATCGTGTTTATTTGGGCGTGGGTGCCGGCTACGAACACTCGAATTACTTCACCACTGACCGGGACGTCATTGCAACTCGGGATGAAGACTACTGGTTTATCGAACCGTCGGTTGATGTGGCAATCACCAGGTGGCTGAGCGCCGGCGTATATTACCTGCACCGTGAGGACATCAGCAACGACGATTTCTTCAGTTGGGAGGACAATCAAGTCGGCGTCCGGGCGACGGTCAGGTTCTAAAACGAGTTTGAATCGTTTGCAAGTTGGGACAGAGGGGTGGTTGGCGGTGGCGCTCGCGTTGTTGCTGCCAGGCTTCATATTGGCGCAAACCATGCCAGGGACAGCCTCGTCGCAGGCTGCCGCTGCCTCTGCATCGCGAGCGGCTGGATCGGGGTCCCCATCAACCGGCGGAGTGAGCGCACCAGCGGGTTACGTTCTGAGTCCTACCGACCAGGTGACGATCGAGGTTTTTGGTGAAGACGATCTGCGCACGAACGGACGGTTGAATCCCGAGGGTAACTTGAGCGTGCCATTGCTGGGTTCGATCCATTTGGCCGGACTGACTCTGACGCAGGCAGTTTCAAAACTCACAGAACTATACAGCCGCGATTATCTGGTCAATCCGAAGATCAACGTCACGCTTCTGAGTTACGCAAGAAAGCGCTTTTCGATTTTGGGTCAGGTAAATCACCCCGGCAGCATGGAAATGCCTGAGGGCACGCAGGAAGGTATCGATCTACTAGAGGCGATCGCGTTGGCTGGAGGATATACGCGCATTGCCTCGCCGGAAAGAATAACCGTGCGACGACAGAGCGCCAGCGGCGACCAGATTTTCAAGGTTAATGCGAAGCGTTTCACCAAGGGAAAGGGCGGAGGCTTTCTTGTCAAGCCGGGTGATACCATCAACGTCGGCGAAAGTATTTTTTAGCCGCAATTTTTTGCTGTCGCCTTTGCGGACGCACTTCTTGGTGTAAGATTGCAGCCAATATTCTGCCGTGATTGACCCTGTCCAATCTCTGAGGGGAGCGACCGTTGCACCCAATTCCGATACACCAAGCGTGCCTTTGACAGCGGAGTACGCTGATGGGCCACACACATTCGATTTTCGCCGTTATTGGCATTCTTTCGTAGAACGTATTTGGATCGTCGTGATTTGCGTTCTGGCTGGCCTTTTCCTGGCGCTGGGTAACCTCGCGCGGACGCCGAAGCTTTATCAAGCCCACACGGTGTTGGACGTGGAATTTGAGGAGCCGAGTTTCGTTCCAACCACGGATTATGCGACGCGGACGCGATCGATGTTTCTCGCCAGCGGGGAAGCGCTGCGAACGATCGAACAAAATCTCACTAATCCAACACTTCTTGCACGAGTCGTGCGCTCCGAAGGTTTGGCGCAGGACGGTGGACGCGCTCTTCTCGGCCAAAGTGTCGTCGCCAATAAGAGTTCCAGCGCGACCGAACGCACGGAGCCGTCCCCGGCTGCCAATAAGACTCAGAACGCCAGTGGCATCACGCCGTTTACCCCGCTCGAAGATGGATTGGGTCGAGCAATGGGTGGCATGGTGCATCCGGCAATCCGCCGCGGCACGCGTTTGATCGATTTGTACGTGACCCACGGTGATCCGGCCATGGCACAGCGTCTCGTCGAAGCAGTCGGTCGAGAGTACATCCGCAACTCAATCGAGCGCCGCGCGTCCTCGAGCGAGGACGCATTGCGTTATTTGTTGGAAGAGGAAGAGCGATTGAAGAGGAATCTTCAAAAAAGTGAGGCGGCCGTCGCCGAATACAAGGCGAAAAACCCAGATGCTCTCCAACTCGGGGGCGGCACAGCTGCGACGGGTTCACAGGGGGGTGGCGGATCTCGGGGCGGCTTGGTAGAAGACAACCTTCAAGACATAAACACCAAATTGAGCGCCGCGAGAGCCGATGAGATTCGTCTCGAAGGGCAACTCCAGCAAGTCGATCAGCTTGGCAATAACATCGACGCATTACTCGCGGTTCCGAGTATCTCTGCTGCCCCAATGGTGTCTGCCGCGCGCAGCAATATTATACAGATTGAAGCGGCGATCACCACCCTCGCTTTACGATACAAGGAGAAGCACCCCAGAATGATGGCGGCTAAGGCGTCGTTAGCCGAAGCGAAAGAAAAGCTTCGTCAAGCGGTCTTGGCGCAACGTCCGATTCTGCGCAATACCCTCGAGCAAACGAAAGCGACAGAAGCCAGCTTGCAACAAGCTTTGCAAGCCCAGCAGGGCGTCGCAGTAAACCTCAACCGCACGGCGATCGGGTATCAGGAATTGGCGCGGCAAGCCGAAACCGATCGTGCGTTGTACGAAAGCGTTCTTCGCCAGATAAAAGACACAAATCTGGCAAAAGACGTCAAGGCAAATGCGGTCAGTGTGATTGAGCATTCCCCGCTTCCGAACTCTCCTGTTAGTCCCCGGCCCGCGAAAACAATCTTGCTGGGCCTGCTTGGCGGCCTCGCTGTCGGTTTGGCTCTGGTTTTTGGGATCGACGCACTGGATCGTTCTATTAAAACTGTGGACCAGGCAGAGAGCACGCTGGGTCTGCCTGTTTTTGCAGCTGTTCCAGACACCGATGAAGGGCCCGTTAGCCGACTGAAACGGCGAAAGAAAGCTGTCGGAACTTCAAACTATCGCGTCGTGGTACAAACTCCCCAAAGTCCTGCAGCCGAAGCGTTCCGCAATTTGCGCGCCGCACTTTCTCTCCTCGGTCCTGAAGCCGAGCGAAAAGTATCACTTTTCACCAGTGCTGTGCCCAATGAAGGCAAAAGTTTCACCAGCGCTAATTATTCACTTGCGTTGGCCCAGCAGGGTTATCGCGTGCTCCTCATCGACGGCGATCTCCGCCGGCCAAACATGCACAAGATTTTCCGGTTCCCGAATGCGCGAAATAATTCCGAAGAAGACAACGCGCCGGGAGTGACAGATTGCCTGGTGGGTGAAGCAGATATAGCCTCGGCAGCGCGCCAGATTCCCGCCGGAGAAATCCAGCTCGTCGATGAGGGCATTGAGGTGACGGAAAATATTCTCGCCGCGACCGGAGGCCAATTGTTTGTCCTCACAGGTGGACGACGCGCGCCCAATCCTGCAGAGATTCTCGCCGGCCCGTTTTTCGGCCAGCTGATTGCCAAGGCCGCAACGCTGTTTGATCGCGTCGTGATCGATAGTGCACCGATCCTCGCAGTCAGTGACACTCTCCTCATAATGCCATATGTCCAAACTGTCTGCATTGTGGTTCGCGCGGCAAAAACGCCGCGGACAGCAGTCCACCGCGCGATTACTTTGCTGGCAAAGTCAGGAATTCGCCCGGCTGGTCTGGTCTTGAATCGATTGCGGCGGGGTCGAGGAGTCGGCTATTATTACTATTACGCTTCGCCTGGTTATGGCAAAGACGAGGGAGCTTATTCTCGCACCTACAGCTACAGTGGTAGATCCAAGCCGAAGCACGAAGGTAACGGAGCGTAGCTGAGCCGTCATCAGCCCGATGATTGGTCGAAGAGTGACCGCAGTTAACACGGTTTGATCTTTGCTGCTACCTGAACCTTTCGTGCCACGATCTGCTTCCCCAGCAAAGACCCAGATACGTTGCTACATACAGCTGGATAGATTCTATCTGAGCTGGGAAATCGACCAGCGCGTTCAGCGCCACTCCTATGAGCGCTGTGATGACTAACGGCTGTAGCACGCGTCTCCGCGGCGTCCACTCACGACTTGCGTGCTCTTTGTAACTGCGAATACCGACTGTGATTCCTCCGAAGAACAGCAGCGCCCAAAGAATTCCCCCGACCCAGCCCCATTCCAACAGGGTCTGCAGATAATCTTCGTGTAGAAATCTCCATGTGCCGAGCACCTGATCGCTCCCAGTGCGATTGTATGTTGGAAACACAACGCGAAATGTCCCTGGCCCAAACCCGAATAATCCGGCGTGCGGCAACGCACGTACGGCTACGCGCGAAACCTGCCAGCGAGCATCATTGGGAATGTGCTCAGTCTCCGACCGCCAGCGCTTAAGAGCCTGTTCGAAATGACTGGCCTGCGCAAACGCAATGAGCGCTAAACCAATCGCAAGCGCTCCTACCACAGCGACCCCTTTCCCACCCGATAGTTTGCGGAGAAGCGTCGGTCCAAATTGCACGCAAATCGCAACCAGCAACAGGAGCGCAACAAGTTGAGCCATGCGCGACGTATTCGCCAGCACCGCGGCCATGGTTATGAGAAAGACGCTCGTCCACATCGCGCGCATCCACGGATGGGATTCCCTGGCGAAGCTCCGGATAACTAGTCCGAAACTCAATGGCCATATTAGGTTTAAAAATGCACCAGCATTTCCGTGATAATAATACGTCGCAAAAAACGTGTTGATTCGAAGCGGCCACGGTGTCTGGGGTCGCCAAAAGATCATATCCGCACCGGTGGCTTTCTGGAGTAAACCGAGAAGCGCTATCGAACCGCCAGCCAGGCCGATCACGTACCACAAGCGAAGCAACCATCGGCTGCTTTGAGAAAGATCTGCGACAAACAAGATTATCCCAATGAGCAAAGCGCCTCTGATCATCCACGCAGCACTGATCGGGTAATCAACGGAGCCGGTCACGCCGGGCGCGAAATTGTCTAGCGGCACAAAAACAGCAAAGTCCGCATCGTAGACTGACCTCGCGTTAAAAACCATCCAAGCGCCCACGCAGATCAAAGCCACCGTTAAGAACAACAGAAGCCGTGGGAATTGCGGCATTCGCTTGCTCAGAAGCAACTCGATAGCCCAGAAAACGAGTGCACCCAGCAATACCCAATTCGTTATTTGGATGCTTTCGGATGTTGTGCCGCCGTACGCCCACGGTGCGTAGACGAGGGCGCCGAAAAAAATCCAGCGTGATGCGCTGCGGACGATGTGAGAAATCACATGTTAGACGTCACACAATCTGATCTCTGACTTTGGCAACCGGGCTCCATCGCATCATCGTCCCTTGCCAAACAGCATCGTGTATAACGTTTTCAGTACGATCATGGCGTCAAGCTTCAGGGAATAGTGGCGGATGTAGTAGAGGTCATATTTTAACTTCTCGACCGCGTCCTCGTCACTCTCGCCGTACGGGTAATTCACTTGCGCCCATCCGGTGATGCCTGGCTTAACCAGGTGCCGAAAATGATAAAATGGGATTGTTTGCTCATAGCGTTCGGCGCACTTGCTCCACTCCGGTCGTGGACCAATGAGGCTGATGTCTCCTTTGAGCGCGTTCCAAAGCTGCGGCAACTCATCGAGTCGAAGTTTCCGCAGCCATCGCCCCGCAGTCGTCACACGACGATCATCTTTTCGCGTGTAAATATCCTCGTCCGCGTCTTCGGAGTGTCGCATTGTTCGGAATTTAAAAAGAATGAATCGCCTGCCGTCACGACCAACTCGTTCCTGACGAAAAAAAACCGGACTACCGTCCAGCATCCGGATTAACAGAGGAACAAGCACAAAGAGCGGAGCGCAAACTATCAGTGCTACTGACGAGGCAACGACATCGAAAAGCCGTTTGAGATAATGGTAGGGAGAAGTGCGAGCCAGCTGAAAACCACTCTGGAGCGGCCAAAAGGGATCGATGATGCCTAGTGGCAGATAACGCCATTGAGTTTCGTAGAAGGATTCGAGCGTGTAAACGCGCGTCTCCTGAAACTGCGCATGCACCAGGCGCTCCAGCAATTCCGTGCCGAGTGAACTCGCTTTAGCAGCGAGAATGATCCCGCTATAACGCTTGCCGAGATTATCTAACTTCGCTGCGAGATTCCCTTGCACAATCGGGGTTCCTTGGCCAGCAATTGGCTGGCCGACCCGGTCCTCAGTAACATCTACGAACTCGAGCTTTTGCCCGTTTGATGAGTTTTTGTACGCCTCGTAAAAACGAGCGGCGGTCGTGCCGCCTCCGATGACGAGAAACGACCGTCCAGCGCTGCTGGCAACGACATATTGTCTGATCAATCGGCGGTAAGCCAGCGAGACTGGCAGGAAAATCGCGAAGCTCAAAAGCAGCACACCTCGACTAGGCTTCATTGTCTGATCGAAGGTCGCGGCGGAATAGATCAGCATTGCACTGACCACCGCCGCTGCGATGATGGCCAGAATGTGTTCGGCGGCATAGCCCAGGGTCAGCTTCTCGATGTTACGATCGTAGCCGCCGACAAAGTAAAGCGCCGCAACGATTACGCCGAGTTGAATGATGTTAACGATGAAGAACTGAAACGGTGTGGCATAGAACGCATCGAACCTAAACCAACCTGCCACTCGATAGATTGCGAGCCAGCTCACTACATCCAGGAAGAGATACAGCAGTGCCGACGACCATTCTTGGCCGAGGAAATGCGACCATAGACTGGCCCCGCCGCGGCGGCGAGCAGTACTGGCGGGCTTGCCGAAGCCTTTTGAGCGCTCCTGAAACTGAAGGAGCCTCTGAGAGATCATCTGCGATTCTTCGCTGTTCGCCATGAGGCCCGCAATTATATGCTTGATCGCAGCGAAGTGAAAGATGACTTTGAGTCGCCCGTAGCACGATTGGGGGTCGCTGCGGCGACTCTGCGAGCAGTTCGTGGGACCGCAAATTAAGGGAACCGGGCGCTACTCTTGACGCTCCAAGCCGCATCCATAATCTCAAACACACGCCGCTCAACCGGCGCCGACTCCTAACGTGAATATCTTGGCAGCTTTTTATCGCTCGTCGGTTGGAAAAAAAATGATCGTGGCTGTCACCGGCATCATTTTGATCCTTTTCGTTATCGGACATCTGCTAGGCAATTTGCAGATTTTTCTGGGCCCTGATTGGGTCAACGGTTACGCGCAGCACCTGCGCGATCTGGGGCCTTTGCTTTGGGTAATCCGTTTGTTCCTGCTGGTGGCTGTCGTCGTCCATATTTACGTGACTATTCAACTTGCGATCGAAAACCGACGTGCGCGACCGCAGGCATACGTCGAGCGGGACTATGTGAAAGCAACGCTCGCCTCGCGACACATGGTAATGAGTGGATTGATCGTCCTCGCGTTTATCGTTTACCACATTGCGCATTTCACAGTGCGTGTCACCGATCCTCGTTTTGGTTTGCTCAAGGCGGATCCGCTCGGCCACTACGATGTTTACTCAATGATGGTGTACGGATTCCAAAGTTATTACGTCTCCGGGTTTTACCTTCTTGGCCTCTTCTTGCTCGCGCTTCATCTCAGCCACGGATCGTCGAGCTTCTTTCAATCTCTTGGATTTAATGACAAGAAACTGACGCCGCGTCTCGCGTCGGGCGGCCGAATCTTCGCGTGGCTCCTTTTCATTGGCTACACATCGATTCCCGTCGCGGTCCTGACGGGCGTTATTAAGCCCGCACAACAGCTTTAGTAAAAACTGAGATCGTCACAGATCGACGACCTGCACGCCTTCCGCTGCAGTCCGTTTCGCATAAAGATCGCTCAGGCGCTTGGTCATCGGTCCACTTCTTCCGTCGCCGATTTGACGATCATCTACCTTAATCACGGCGGCTAGTTCGCCCATTGTCCCTGTGCAAAACATCTCATGCGCACGATACACATCGACGAGTGACAAATCAGTCTCGACGCAAGGAATATTTTCGGCAGCGCAAATCTCGATCACAGTCGCGCGCGTTATCCCCTCGGGGCAGGCCACGACCCGCCCTGTTAGCACGTCGCCGCTTTGTCGCGATTCATCCGAGTTACGCACAATAAAGACGTGCGTCGCGTTTGTTTCCGCGACGAATCCGCGCGTGTCGAGCATAAGTGCGTCATCGGCGCCGGCATTGTTCGCTTCGATCTTTGCCAGGATCGAGTTCAGCAGGTTTGCATGATGAATCCTCGCATCGAGCACATCCGGCGGCGGGCGGCGGACCTTGCTCGTGATTAAACTCAGTCCCGTTTTCACATAAACAGGCGGCTTGTATTCAGCGAGCACGATCAACGTCGGTCCACTTTTATTGAGTCGCGGATCCATGCCCGAAGTGATCTTAATTCCGCGTGTCAGCGTGAGCCGAATATGCGCGCCGTCGAGCATTTTATTTGCAACAAGCGTGCGTTTGATTTCGTCGATGATTTTTTCTCGTGGCGGAATTTCCTCGAACGAAAGTGCGCGGGCTGAACGCTCGAGGCGATCGAGGTGTTCGTGTAACTTGAAAATCCGGCCGTTGTAAAGCCGCAGTCCTTCCCAGACCGCGTCACCGCCCTGCACCGCCGAGTCGAACGGACTGATTCCTGCCTTATCGCGGTGGAGCAAGTCTCCGTTGATATTTACGATCAGGTTGCGGTTTCGCTCGTCGAATTTTTGAAGCATCTGAATTACCTCACACAACGTCCACTACGGACACGAAGAAAAACCCTGCATTTTCCATGACGTCCCATCGACTCTTTGTTGAGATCTTCAATGGAGCCGGTATTCGTAAAGCTGCTGATAGCATTCACAGCATCGCTGATAGATCTCACGCAATCGCGCCGGAACTTCGCTTGGTGTCCGATGATACGGTTGAAATGAAGTGGATTTCGCCACTTCGCCGTACCAATGCCTGGCCCAGATGCCGTCGGTGGCACGCAAGCCTGATGGCCACGAAAGCATTGACTTGCTAAACCCGACGCCGACCGCTTCGCAAAGCAGTCGTAGCATTCCCTCCGGATTTTGTAGCACGTCCCTGGCATCAACAACGGGCGGAACGGTAGTCGAACGTGTTCGGACGAAATCAAAGATTTCCGCCTGCTGCACGAAACCCAAATCCTCGAGCGCAGGGTCTTCTCGCTTTTTAATGTAGGAACAGATCACTTCGCGCGGGTCGCGAATTAGAAAACAATTAGTTACAGTTCCCAGCCATTCGCGATCTATTTCGGGCAACAGATGGTGTGTCATCTGTTTCTGAAAAAAAATGTGCTTGCCGTTCGTAATCTGCCCGGTGAGATGCGCAACGACTTTACGCCAATCGATTTCGCCCGTCGCGATTACTTCGTTCGCGCCGGGATGTTCTATACCCGTCACTTTGAGGTAATAGGCGTAAAACGGCTCATCGATAACGACCGTGTCGTCTCGATTGCCCCACGAGCGCATCATGGCCGTCGAAATATTTCGCGGACCAGACCACATGGCGATGCGGATGCTCACGGCCGGAACAGTCAGGCGGCAAAGCCGCGCGTGCAACGGCATTGAGAACAACGCTTTCCACCTTTGTTTAGGTGGATCGGCTTCTCCGAAGACGATGTCAGCCGCCGCATGCGTGGTCTTTAAATTAACTCTTCGCGAACACG
>Ga0207697_10001939_pt1 | contig 10995 bp, 7 predicted proteins | sample KBSSwiS5withPhiX_FD_184293 | JGI IMG/M metagenome (GOLD analysis project Ga0207697, IMG submission 184293) | Switchgrass rhizosphere microbial communities from Kellogg Biological Station, Michigan, USA, with PhiX - S5 (SPAdes) (version 2) | ecosystem: Host-associated > Plants > Roots >... | reverse complement strand
GCCGTTAACGATATTGGGATCGTAACCGAAATCCTTTGGTGTGCGGTCGTAATTCAGGAAACCGTTGCGTTCCCATTCCACGTCATGCAGCTCAGTGTAGATGTAAGCTGATAGCTGACCGTGGCGCCGCAATTCGTTGGTGAGAAATTTGAAGCTCCAGCTTGTATCCACGTCGCCGTCGAGTGCAGCAACGCCACCGTACTCGCTTGCAACCAGGGGTTGCGCTTTCTGCTGAAATCCCGGTACATAGTTGAAGCTAGATCCGGTGTAAGTCTGTTCCACTACCTCATTGATCCAGCGCCGCGCCGTTGGATAATCGCTGGTGTAAAAATGCCATGAATTGATGTCGGTCTCGCCGTGTCCGTAATATTGCAAATGTTCCCAGGCTACGACGCTCATGTCTTCGACCAGCCTCGTAGCGTCAAGCGACTTGGCGAGTTGCCACATCTGCTGGATCCACTCGTATGCATTTTCGTTGCTGAGTTTTTTCCCACGCATTTTGATCGGCGCGCCTGAAACCGGCGGCATGGTATTGATCAACTTCATGAACTCGGCCTGTCCGCCGAATCCCCATGTCTCATTAAACAGACACCAGGCCACAATTGATGGGTGGTTGAAGTCGCGGGCGATTGCTCCGCGCATTGTGGCCTCATAGCGAGCACGGCCGCACTCCGTGTCTCCGCCTTCTCCAAAATTCGGAAAGTCGCACATGAGCAGAATGCCAACCGTGTCGGCATAGTAGAGCAACATTGGGTCATCAACTTTGATGTGCACGCGAAGCAAATCGAAGCCAACACGCTTTGCGTACGCAATATCGTCACGAAGGGTCTGCGTATCGCCGGCTGTGTAAATGCCGTCTGGGTAATAGGACTGGTAAAGTGCGCCGCGCAGGTAAATCGCTTCGCCGTTCAGACACAAAGTTCCAGGCGCAGTGGATCCTTTCACGCTTTCAGCCGAAAGACTCCGCATTCCGAAATAGCCGTGAACGACATCCTCGTTATCAACGCCATGCAAGTGAAACTGAACGGAGTACAACTGCGGCAGACTTGTATCCCATAACATGGGCTTCCCGACGTTTAACTCGGCTTCGGCAACTCCCGCCTTCACTGATGCCGTGGCAGTAAATTGTTCCCCCGCCGGATTAGTGACGTAGATCAAAACCTCTGAACCGCCTGCGCAGAAAATCCGGAAGTTCGCGGTGGCGCGGTCGATGTCACTCGTGATTTGAAACCGTTCAATAAACTGCGGAGCCCGTGGCTCGACAAAAACGGTCTGCCAGATTCCACTCGCGCTGCTATACCAGCCCCATTGTTTGCCGACTGGTTGCTGGTAATTTTCCATTCGATCTTCAACGCGAATCACAATCGTCGCGCCGAGTTGGCCTTTCGTGTTTCGCCGGAGCGTGTCAGTGAGATCGAATTCGAATGGCGTAAAGCCGCCTTCATGTGTTCCTAGCAACTGGCCGTTGCACCAAGCCTCGGTGTAGAAATCCGCTGCGCCAATCGTAAGGATCACTCGCTTGTTATTCCATTTGTCGTTGGCTGGAATTTCGATGGCACGACGATACCAGCCGATTTCAAATCGCGCCGCACCGCGATAGTTCTGCGACGTTACCTCAAGAGGATTCCGGTAAACGCGAGTAGAGTAGAAATGATCATTTCCCGCGGCATCCCCTTCACCCCAGGCGGCGAGCGATTCCCAGCAAAACGGCACGATGATCTGATCGGGCCATTGCTCTTCGTCCGAGTCGAACCAGCGCTTCTCGCGCCCGCCATCATTCGGATCGAAGCGAAATTCCCATGCGCCGTTTAGATTTATCCAATCGACGCCCTGCAGAAAACTGCGCTGTCTGTCCGGTCGCGGATATTCCGGTCGCGGCAAAAAGCTACGAGTACGCATCAGACCCCCGGCAAACAGCCCGTTAATTATTCTTTGGCGACTTTTCCACCCCAGCTCAAGATTTTCGCTTTCGTGCCGGCGGCTTCGGCTTCCTTGATGTTCCCGGCGCGATTGTAGAACAGCGAAAGACTTGTCCAGCCGATCTGATCGTTAGGCCGTAATTCTACTGCGCGTTTGCCGGCGCCGATTGCTTCCTCGAAACGCCCCAGCTTCATCAGCGCCATCCCCAGCGCGTGCCAGCCATCAAAAAAATCCGGATTGAGCTCCACACATTGCCTGTACTTCTCGGCCGCGCTGGCCAAATCGCCAATGGCAACATCGCCACTGGCATCGTCAAAAATCTCTTCGTAAGAATGCTCTGTCATGTCGAGCCAAGCGAGACAGCCCTGGCTATTCCCGCTGTAAGGTTAAGAAATGAAAACTGAGATTCTTCGCTTCGCTCAGAATGACACGGAAACCGTCATTAATGTCCATTCGTTTCAATTAGCTCTACGCTTTCTTGACTTCCCAGCCTGCGGCTCGCTGCCGGTCGCGCAGCCATTCCACAACAACAATACGCTCCTTGTTCTGAAGAATTCGCTTTTCGAAACTTGCTTTTTTTTCACCGGCATCTTCGAGGGGCTCTCGCTTTTCCAAAACCGCAATAAGTCCGTCAGTACCCGATGGCATAAAGTCGGTTACGTCGCCAGCATTCAGCAATGCCACCGCATCTTTAATCGTAAGAAGCTCAGGCGACTGTTTTTTTTGCTGATCGGCTTCGGGCTTCTCCATTTCTTCATCAATCAATGAAAACGCCGGGAGCTTCTCAGGTTTTACGCCGGCTTTTTCGATGACGGCTTCAGGCGATTGACCAGATTTTTTAGCTTCCCGAAGTTGTTGTACCATCTCCGCGCCTTTGGTTGACATTAACTCGCGCGTCCGCGTCTTCTTCAACGCGTCCACGATTTTCGGTTTCGCCTCTTCGAGCGCGAGCTGCCGCGCCTCGGTTTTGCCGGTTAAATTCAAGATGTAAAATCCGTCCGCGACCTGAACGGCGTCGCTATGCGGCTCCTGTGCGGACAGCTTGAAAGCGGCCGCCACAAGCTGCTGATCGCCTTTCAACTGCGGATCGGGTTCCGCAGCAGTGAATTCGCCGGTCTCATGCACCGGCAACTGAAATTTCGCTGCCGCCTGTTTAAAGTCCGCGTCTTTTTCCAGCAGCGCCTGCGTGAAATCAGTCGCGCGATCGGCTAGTTTCTGTAACGCCTCAATCCGCGGTTTGCCCGACAACTTCTTCTCCTCCTCATTCAAAGTCAGTTGGACAAACTCGACCTTGCGTTTCTCCTCACTTCTCAGCTCCGCCTTGTGCGCGTCGTAATATTTCTGCACATCTTCGTCGGTAATCTTCACGTCCTTATCTAAATCGGCGGATCGGAACCGAATCACGCTCACATAAAGTTTGTCATAGCCGCGCCGAAAGTTTTCCTCCAATTCGCTCTTGGGCAACGAAACGCCGGCGGCCAGAAGTTTTTGGATTTCGCTGAGACAAATCTCATCGCGCACGAGTTGTTCTATGTGCTCTTCAGCCAGACCGAGGGGCGCCAGCCCGTTCTGCACAACTTCATTGAACTTATTAATGTCGAAGCCCGAATCGCCATGAAAGGCCGGCAGCTTACGCACGGCATCGGCAATCTCCGACGTGCTGGGGCGTACTCCCAGCCGTTCCGCTTCATGCCGCAGGACCAGCAGGTTAGCGACGAATTGGACCGGGCCCTGACTCTGGTCCATCCCGGCCCCTGCTGTCATTGTTCCCACAAACTCAGACATTCCAAGGACCTGCGCCAGATTGAGAAGACGGCCGATTTGCTGCGCTTGCGTGAGTGAAACATTTTGATCATAGATGGTCGCAAAATGGTCCCTGCCTATCGCGCCGTAATCCGGGGTTTTTACGAAATAGAAAACGAAGGGAATCGCCAGGATCGCGATCACGATCATGAGCCAGTCCCGGTGCCTGCGCAGTAACTTCATCATAAGAGACGAAGATTAGCGGTGGCCAAGCTCACTCGCAAATCTCTTGCCGCTCAAAAAAACGACAGCCCGACGCTTTCAGTGAGGATAATTTTCGAGAAAAAGACTTTCTGGGTAGCGCTTCAGCGTCACCGGCCGGTTTCCAAGATGCGGAACGACCGCGTAGGTTATTTGGCGGCTACTTCCCGCACGACGCTATGCGCTTCTTTGTCGTCGCGCAGGCCTTCGAATGTAGCGTGACGGAGAAGACCGTAATTGGTCCACTCGGTAAAACTAATTTGTGCCACAAGCTTTGGCTTCAGCCAGCATAGCTCTTTCATTTCTTCCGTGGTGATGCCTTCGCCGAAATGGCTGGTCCGACTGCTCGGCAGGTTGGCAAATGGACATTTACTCGTTAGGCATGGCAGAATTGCTTCGTAAAGCTTCGCGCGGACATACGGATTAAACCCCTGGCGAACCTTGCCTGCGAACACTAGCTTTTTTGCTTCGTAATATCCGACGAGAACGGATTGAAAACTTCCCGCGTCGGGTTTGTAACCGCCAATCACGAATTCCTGTGCCTTGTTGATTTTGTACTTCAGCCACGTGGTCACGCGCGTGCCGGCGCGATACAAGGAATCCCGCTTTTTTGCCACGATACCCTCGAGTCCGGCTGATTTGATTGTTCGAAGAATTGCTTCAGGCGAGCCGGAAAGATTCGCGTTGTAGCGCACCTCCGAGTCCTGGAGGATTTCGCGCAATTTTTCCTTTCGTTCGCGCAACGGTTTTTTCGTCCAGTCTTCTCCTTCGAAATTCAAGAGATCGAAAGCGTAATAGACAACCTGCCAGTCGTTCCCGAGCGATGCCCTATTCTGTAGAGCTTGAAAGGAGGGACAACCTTTTGAATCTATGGCCACGATTTCACCGTCGATCGTCGCAGTATCGGCATCGATGGAGCGAACCGCTTCGGCGACAGCCGGAAAATCGCTCGTTAGATCCTTATCCTTCAGTGAGAGCAAACGCGCATTCTGGCCGTGCTTCAATCCAAGCGCGCGATAGCCATCCCATTTTACTTCGTAAATCCATTCGTCGCCTTTTGGCAATTCGGTCACCGCCGTCGCTTTCATCGGGCTGATGAAGCGTGGTGCCGAAGGAGAAGTTCGTTTGGCACGTTTTGTTTCGGATTGGCGGCCTTTATTCGACTGAGGCCGCATCGAGACGCGCCGCTCATCGGTATCGGCGATCTGTTCCATCGTTCGACGAGTTAAAGCGGAAACATCTGCCCGCTTTGCCGAAATTGTTTTCGCGTCGTCGCCGGTCTTACGCAAAATCCATTTGGTTTTGCCATTGTCGTTGCCTGTTCGCTCGAGCGTCCATTCGCCTTTCAATTTCTTGCCGTTCAAAAAGACCGAAAGCCGTCCTTTCCAGTAGTTGCCTTCAATCACTTCATAAGTGCCGATGTCCCACACCAAGACGGTGCCGGCGCCGTATTCGCCGCGCGGAATCACTCCTTCGAAGTCCAAATAATCGACAGGATGGTCTTCGGTTTCGAATGCTGAGTGCACCTCGTTTGCTTTCAGTGGCACACCTTTCGGCACGGCCCACGATTTGAGGACGTCATGCATTTCCAGGCGAAAATCGTAATGCAGATGACTTGCCGCGTGCTTCTGCACTACAAACCGACGGCGGCTTCCCTGCGCACTTCGTCTGGGAGTCTGGGGTGCCGGTTCACTCGTTAGGGCAAAATGACGTTTCGCATCGTACTCGGACAATGATTTCAAAATCCGGCGCGACTTGCTAGGGCGGCGGTTCGGCAGTGCTGTCGACGCAAACTCTTTCGGCAGCTTCTGCTTGAGTTTCCGCAAAGGCGCAAAGAGGTCCCCTACCCGTTTCAACCTGTGCAACGCTTTGTTAGGCTCAAAATCCAGGAGCGCGGCATCGGATTTTTTCAGCGCGATTGCCAATTCATTCCATCGAATAGGCATCGACACGTACGGGCGGGGGCGTTTTGCGCGCAGCGAGTAAACGCCAACGGTCGTTTTGAAATCGGCGTTCTGACTCCAGTCGATAAACACTTTGCCGACCCGCAGATTCCTGGCCATGTCAGCCACAATCTTCTCGGGATATTTTTTCTCCAGTAACTCCGCCGTCGCGCGGGCGAAGGATTGTGTCTGATCGTATGTGACAGCGGTGTTCAACGGCACGTAAACTTGAATGCCTTTCGATCCGGATATCTTCGCGAAAGATTTTAGCCGAAGTTTCGTCAGTACATCGCGCAGGAGGAATGAGACCTCCGCGCAACTGAGAACGGTTGCGTTCTCGCCGGGGTCGAGATCGAATACGATGTGCGTCGGCCGTTCGATGTGCGGCACGCGATGCAGAAACGGATGCAACTCCAGTGCGGCGATGCTCGCCGCCCACATCAACGTACGACGGTCGTTGATGAGAATGTAATTGATGTCCGGACCGCCTTCGCGACGTGGCACCGGAAATGTCTTCACCCAGTCAGGTGTAAAACCCGGCGCATCCTTTTCATAAAACGCTTCGCCAAAAACACCGTTCGGGTAGCGCTTCAGCGTCACCGGCCGATTTCGGAAGTGCGGCAAAAGATACGGAGCAACGCGCCGATAGTAGTCGACCACATTCGCCTTGGTGAACTTTCCGCCTGGATAAAGAATCTTCTCGGCATGCGCAACCGTGATTTCCTTCTTTCGATTCACTGAAAGAAAAACGATGCAGGATGGGCAGTTGCGGGTCGGTTAGGCGAATCCCAGCGTCAGCGCGCTGTGTCTACGTAGGCGAGCTTCACGAGACGCGCTCCACGGCAGTACTATGCGCAGCGGAGTTCACGCCATTGGTAACTGCGAGCCCGAAAGATCGTGCGCGAGCTTCCGACTCGCGTAACCAGCCTGCAAATAGCGCGAGACCCGCAGCGATGTAAACGAGACCTGCCGGAATCCACATGATTAATCCGCCGATCTGCTGGTCTTCGAGCGGCGTTAAACCCCACGCAGCGGTGCGCTCGACATAGCCGGGATACCAAACGGAATTTGCGAAGGTGAGTAGCGCGCCTAACAAACCGCTGTGCAAGGCAGTTGTGAACATGTATAGCACCGCAAACCCAAACCCAAGCGCGCGCTGCCGGCCGTGAATCACAGCCCACCAGAAGAGCAACGCAGAAAACAAGAAGCTGGCGTGTTGCAACGCATGCACTGATTCGTTATCGAGCGTCGCTTGGAATAACGCCGGCGCGTGCCATGCCCATAGGACCACGGCGTGAATCATCCATGCGACCACAGGATTCGAAATGCTTCGCCACGTCCTTTCCCACGCTCCAAATTTGCTCCAGCGTGCCAGCATGACCGCCCACGACCTCGGCAGGGCCCAAAGAAATGGCACAATTGGACGGCCAAGCACGAGCAGTGGCGCCGCGATAAGCATCAGGAGCTCGTGTTGGGTCATGTGCGCCGAGAACAACACACTTCCCCATGCATGCACGGGCGAAACGAGCGCCAACACAAGCGCAGCCCAGCCCAGCGCAAAGTAAACAATGTCTGACTTGCGGATTGATTTCGGGGAAGCTCGCCGCAACCGTGCAACGCCTAACGAGTAAAGAATAGCAGATCCGACGATTGGAATAATCACGCCCGGCTCAAACGTCCACGCGCGCAACAGTTCGCTCGCGTTTTGTGGCCCGGCAATATCCAGCTCGTGCGCGATTACATTCGTCACTAGCAGGAGCATGAGCACGAGCAGGAGCGCGGATCGTTTCATGACTTCAAATTGGACAAGGAGAGTGCATGGCGATAGCGAGCATCTGGGCAATCACAACCAGCAGAAACAGCGACATGGACATCAGCGCTAAAACAGCCATGAAGTGACGTACTAACTTGATTCGCGGCGGGGAACACGCTACTGGCGCGCGGCCATTCCACCCCAACACTCCGCAGCCAATGATGGCTGCTGCGACAGCAATCGATATCCCAGCGAGCAGTATTTTATGGTGAGCAACGCACGCCGGGAGCACGAGCGCATACACAATTTCAAATTGCGTGAGCCAGAGAATCGGTGGTCCGAGTATCCCCAGCCATAGCGCGAGATCGCTCCAGGGCCGGTCCGTCGCGGCAAGCTCCGATTCAAAGCCACCGTGGTCCGAAGTAGACGATTGCATAAAGTGGAATCCAAATCCCGGCGATCCAATACCAATAGGCCGCGCCAACTCGCACATCGCGCGCGTGTCTGACGTCGAGTCCTTTCAGCCATACCCACAAAGTCATCAGAAGATTTTCTGCCGTGCCGGTGATCAGATGCAGCAGGTGCATCCCAAGCATGGTCCAAATCACCGCGGAATAGGCGTTGTCGTCCCAGCGAAATTTCAATCCACTGAATTCAAAAAACCTCAGCGCGATGGTAACAAGCCCTATTAAAACCATCGCCGCCATTCCGAGTCGCACCGTCCGCAAATCCATTCGCAAGCAAGCGCGGTCGACAATGAACATCGGCACACAGCTTACGATAAGCACCACCAGGTTTGCTGTGGCGAAGCCGAGGTCCGGGTTGGTTTTATAAAGTGCTACGTCAGAGCGAACCGGCGGCCAGTTCGTGAAATTCATCCGCAAATAGAAATAGGTGCCGACTAGCAGAGCGAACATCGTTGTCTCGATGAACAACAGGAAGAGATTGCCCCACCAGATCGGGGACGTATGATCTTCCACGGCCGGCGGCAATTTCGAAACATCTATGACTGCCGTGTTCATGCTTGCGCGGGCAGCGTTGTTTGCGCGGGAGACATGTGTGGCTTCGGCTTCGCGGCTTCAGTAATGAATTTCGGTTCGTTGCCGCGCCAGAACCAGGCATAGAGCACGATGAGCGAGAAAAACATTCCCGCAGGAATCGCCCACGCCGTGAAGATGACGAATGTCATGGTGAGGCCGACCACGATTGCGAGAGCCAGCGGCCAAATGGAATCGGTGGCTAGTTCGTACCGATGCTCCGGTACCGCATCGATGATCGTGGTGTTCAGCACTTCGCGTTTTTCAGTGCTCAATCCAATGACGACTGCCTTTTCCTCCGGCGAATGCCACAGCGGCTCGGCATCAGAGACGCTCGGCAGATTGTAAAAATTATAGGCCGGTGGCGGAGACGTTGTTGCCCATTCCAAACTCGGCGCCAGCCATGGGTTTGCATCGGCAAACACACCGCGCCGCAATGCGCTCACGACATTGATGACGAACAGAAGAACGCTCACGCCAATGATACCTGCGCCGATGGTGGCCAGCAGATTCAAACTTCCCCAGCCTGTCTCAGCCACATATGTGTAAACGCGGCGGGTCATTCCGTGCAGGCCCAGGATGTGCATCGGGAAAAACGTGACATTGAACCCGACGAACAGCGTCCAGAAATTCCATTTGCCTAACGACTCGTTCAGCATTCGCCCGGTCCACTTTGGAAACCAGTAGTAAAGGGCACCGAACAATGGGAACACCGCGCCGCCGATCAGCACGTAATGAAAATGCGCGACGACGAAATAGGTGTCGTGCATCTGTAAATCCAGTGGCACCGATGCGAGCATCACTCCGGTCAGCCCCCCGAGCACGAACAGCAGAATGAATCCGCAAACGAAAAGAAGCGGCACGTGAAGCCGTGGACGTCCGGTCCAAAGCGTGATGATCCAGCAAAAGATTTGGATCCCGCTCGGGATCGCGATCATCATGCTTGCCGCGCTGAAGAAGCTGCGACCCAGCAACGGAATCGGCGTTGCAAACATGTGGTGCACCCACAAACCGAAACCGATGAACGCTGTCGCGATCAGCGAGAGCACCATTACCGGATAGCCGAAAACGCGCCGGCCGGAAAACGTCTCAACAATCATCGAAACCATTCCGGTTGCCGGAATGAAAATGATGTAAACCTCGGGGTGACCGAAGAACCAAAAGAGGTGTTGGTACAACAGCGAGTCACCGCCCTCAGCTGAATTAAAGAAATGCGTGTTGACGTTCGCCAGTCGATCCATCGCGAGATAACCGCTTACCAGCATCACCGCCGGCATGGCGAAAATGATCATGAAGGATGTGACCACCTGCGCCCACACGAAGAGCGGTATGCGATTCAGCGACATACCCGGGGCGCGCTGCTTAAAAACAGTGGTGAGGGTCACCACTGCTCCGGACAAGGCAGAAATTTCCGTCAGCGTGATCATGTCAGCCCAGATGTCTACGCGATGACCCGGCGAATAGTCGGGACCGGATAGTGGAGTGTAAGCAAACCAGCCGGCATCAGCGCCGGCGTTCAAGAGCAACCCACCCCACAGCAGCAAGCCTCCTCCTAAAAATGCGTAATAGCCGAAGGCATTCAGGCGCGGGAACGCGGCGTTACGCGTGCCCACCATCAGCGGAACAAAGTAAAGTCCAAGACCTTCCATGATCGGCACCGCGAACAGGAACATCATCGTCGTGCCGTGGACCGTGAAGAATTGGTTGTACAAGTCGGGGCCGAGAAAGTGGTTTTCCGGAAAGGCGAGCTGAATGCGCATCGCTGCTGCCAGCAAACCGGCAAGCACGAAGAAGATGAGCGCGGTAATGACGTAACGCCGCCCGATGTCCTTGTGATTGGTACTGCAAAGCCACCCAATTAATCCCGGCGGTCGCGTCCAAAGCGCTGACAGTGTGCGTTCTGCCTGCTCGTTAGGCGCTGCTAGCGTTCGGACGGCAGAGATCGAAACCTTCATCGCAGCGACGGGGCTTTTTTGCTGGGGAGCGCAGGCTGCCAGCCTGCAGCGTTCGGCCGCCGGCCGAACGCACATCGCGAATCGAAAACGGTAAACCGCGGGAAGATGTTTCCGGCAAGCTGCCGGAAACTACAGGCCAGCGGCCTGTGCTCCCCAGAATTCCGAAATCCACGGTCTGCTTTCACTTCAAGCTCTCCAGATAATCCAGCAGCGAGTTGAGGTCGCGGGAGGACAGCTGATTTGGCGGCATGCGAACTCCGGGCTTCAGCGCTGATGCATTGGAAATCCAGCTGGCTAAATGATCGCGAGTATTCAGTAGCTCACCGGCCGCGATCATCTTTCGCCCGCCAATGTGCGTGAGATCGGGCCAAAGCGTTGCGCGC
>Ga0207697_10001934_pt1 | contig 11001 bp, 7 predicted proteins | sample KBSSwiS5withPhiX_FD_184293 | JGI IMG/M metagenome (GOLD analysis project Ga0207697, IMG submission 184293) | Switchgrass rhizosphere microbial communities from Kellogg Biological Station, Michigan, USA, with PhiX - S5 (SPAdes) (version 2) | ecosystem: Host-associated > Plants > Roots >... | reverse complement strand
AATATCCGCTCGCCTGTCGCGCTGGCATGGCGAGTTGACGCGGACTGTCCCCTCTCCGTCACCATCACTTGGTCCTTTGACGCTAACGGAGTCCCCGGTGGAAGCAATGGCCCAAACTCCTGCATCCTCGCCGTCGCTGGTAGATCAGTTGCTGCGAGAAGGCATCGAGCTGCGCGATATTCGGGGTGACACGACAAATGCGATCGAGCGCTTGCAGGAAGCGTTGGACAGCGAACCGAATAACGCCGCCGTACTCGCCGAACTAGCGAAGACATACGATCTCACGCAGCTTTACGACCGCGCCAATGAAATCCGGCGCAAACTTCAGGAAATGGGCCCCTCGGCTGGTGCGGCATATGAGCTCGCCGATCGACAGCTGAAGCTCGGGGTGCCGACTCCAGCCGCAGCGCCGATGCCGACCGCCCCGGATTCTTCATCGCGTGAGGCAAGCACTTCGCCGTATGGAACCGCTGCTGATCTTGCAAAGTTCGCCTTAAAGCCGCGCGAAGATGAGATCGACCAAGTCCCGCCACTGCCCACTTCCACTGGATCGGAAGTATCTTCTCCTGCAACTCGCGCGAGTCCGACAGAGCCGGGCCCTTCCGCCGAAACTGCCGTCGCTCAGCCAGGTGGACGTCTTATTGTCTTGAGGGCCCCGAACTTTGGAGGGAATTTGGCTCTCAATCTTAAGATCGATGGGAGAACGGCCGCCAACATTGTGCAGGGACGCCGCTACGATGACTTCGTGCCGGCGGGGCGTCATATGCTGACGGTGTCGGCCACGCCAAACTTGCGGAATCAGCCGACGTCGACGGTGCTAAACGTGCAGGACGGACAAACGTACGTATTCACGGCAATACGGCAGAACACCGATAGTGTTGTTCTTGTTCCATCAACCCTGCCTCCAGGGCAGCCGCAGTAGGGTTGAATAGCGCTCATCATCTTGTTTAGGATCGGACTGTATAAGTCAGGCTGACCTTTTCTAAACGCACGCTTTTCGTTCGAATCTATTCCAGAGCGTTCTCGCGAGACGCTTTTCGGATCGACGACAGTATGACTAATGCGAATTCAAGTTCGTTTCGGCAAGATGCCGCCGTAACGCGGGTGAAGGAGCGGCCGGGCTTTCCAACCAGCACGCTGGAAGCGCGCGCTACCCGGAATTACTCGAGCAGCTGCCTCAGATTTTGAAGCACGGTGTCTTCTTCGTCAGAGCGCGCGCCATCAGCGAGAAAGAGCTCCTGGCACAGGTCCAATGCTTTTCCTTTCACTGCCGCGGTTTCCAGCCTGTCCTTTATTGAACCCAGGAATTTATCTCTGTACACCTGACTTTCTCTCGCGTTCCGTGCGTTACCAACCGATCGGGCATCGAACTGATCGAACGGTACTGCTTTCGGGTCCCAACTGAACTTGGCGACCGTATCCGTGATCAACCTGTTCTCCGCGAGCATGACCAAATTGTCGGCGTACATGCAATAGTTTAGCAAGTCGACTATCGCCTCACGCTGGGGCTGGGTAAGGCCGTCTTTCGGCGCTTCCGATTTATGGAACAGTTTCCTGATTAGACTGGGCATAAAGTAACGTTTGATGTTCGATGTTTGATGTCTGTATTGCCATCAACCCAAGGCCACGCGGCCTTCAGAAATAACCTTTTACAAAAGTTACAGCAAACTATTTTGAAACTCGTTCGCTGCCCCACGCTCGCTCGCTGCTACCTCGCAGCTTTACCTTCTATCTCGGAAAATCCATTTCCTCGATTGAAACTCCGTCGTTGCCCACACTCCGTCGCTGCTACCTCGCAGCTTTGACTCGCGATCTCCCGATCCGTTTGGTCGGATTCCCACCAATTCGCCGGCTTCCGGGCACGGCGTATTCATCCCGTTCGCTCCATTGAAAGTGAGAGTCCCTTTTTTGAAAAAGACCGCCGTCGAGCGGCAACAAGACATTTCGAGACATCAAACGATCAGTGTTTGCTTGACGGAACAATCGGTTTTTGGCTGAATGGCCATATGCTCCTCCGGCGACCACCAGTCGCGGCGGGATTGGCAGCGATGGCTGTCCTGGTCGGTTGCAACCCGACGCCGGTGACGATCAACCCGCCCAGAGTTCAGCAAGGTGGCCGCGCTTTGTCGATCGCTGTCGCGTCAACCGACGACAAACGAATGGTGGTGGCGACCGAAACAGGCGGCCTCTTTCGAACTTTCGACGGGGGAGCAAGCTGGCAGCATCTCAACGGCTTGCCCAACGTCAAAACAATCGATGTCGCGATCGCGTCATTAAATCCGAACATCATTATCGCGACGACTCAATCTCAGTACCGAGCAGTGAACGATGGCGGGATCTGGCGAAGCATCGATGGCGGAGCGACCTGGAGTCAGCCTTCGGGCTGGGCGCCAGCGCCCGGTCCGGATTGTCCGATGCGTCCCGGCGCGTTCGGGATCTCGCACATGCCGCTCTCTCGCACATTTTATGTGGGGACCGATTGTGGATTAGCCATCAGCAACGATGACGGCGCCACCTGGTCACACATTGTACTGGATCCGGCTGCGCCAGGCACTGATCCCGCCAGGCACCGTGTGCGTTCCGTGCTGGTGATCAACCGTACATCCGGGGTCGCAGCTGCGGACAACGGTCTGTTTCACCTGGGCCCCGATGGCGCGTGGACAAAATCGCAAGACGTGACGAACACGCGTGTGCCGGTCGTTCATGCTTTCGGCGCACCCTGGTTTACGGGCTCCTCCTCGATTTTCTTCCACGCCAGCGAAGGACAAAAACTTTTTCTTTCGACAGATAGCGGAGCAACCTGGACACAGATTCCAGCGCCGAGCGTCAATACCCGGGAGGCGTTTGTTCGCGTGGGCCGGTCCCTAGCCAACGACGATAGCAAGTTCGAGGTTTATTACGGAGATGGAGCGAAATTCCATCGTCAAACTTTCTCGACTGCCGGGCCCACGGGCACTGGCACCTGGACCAAGTTGAACTCGGATCACAACGATCCGTCGGACGTCGCGTTCGATTTGGACCGGCGAATTCCCACTTTACTCGCGAGCGATGGCGGCGTTCATCGAACCACCGATAATGGCGCCAACTGGAAACTCACGGGCGGAGGTTTCGGTGGCTTTACCGCGCTGCAAATCTCCGAAGTCACTGGCCGATTCGATCCCGGGCCGCCCGCGCACCAGGACCTCTATTATGGTACGCAGGACAACGACCTCAAGGCCTCAACCGACGGCGGTCAGTCCTGGCCCGGATCCATTTGCTGCGAAGGACGATTCATTCGCGTCAGTCCACGAGATATCGATCCGCCCAGATTGACCGGATCGGCTTGCGGGCCGTGTTCGAATTTCGTCGCGGGAGAACATTTCGAAAACAACGCCAGCTGGCCGAACGCGCCGGATGGAAGTGCAGCCAGCGCGGCCGACGCGCCGTTCCTGATCGTCGGTGATGCCTACATTCAGGAGGTTCCGAATACGACGGTGTCGCCGCCGAGCTTCGATTTCTTCCTCACGCTTAGCGCCGGCAGCGCCTGGGCGAAATCGTTCTCGCTCGCGCTCCCGCCGAAAGGAGCTCCGCTCATCGCAGGATCGCTAGCGAACCCCACCGTGTATCACGGCGTGCAAAAATCAGGATTGCTTCCAAATGGCGGCTCGCGCTTCGGGCTGATGCGAGCATCGAACATTGCCGGTCAGGCTGCCGTCGCTGCGGCGGACGGCGCGGGAACGATCTCTTTCGGTTCGCTCCGTACTCCCATCGCCAGATATGTGGTGTTCGGCGTGGATCCGAACAATCCGAATCACTTGATTGCAGCAGACGCTGAGAATAGCGAGATGAAGTTTTCGGCGGACGGTGGCAACAACTGGGATCCGCTCCCGCAATTGACACAGGCAGTGACGGGCAACGGGCAATACCTTTTCACATTATCCGAGCTCACCCTGGCGAGTGTGATCGCATGGGATCCGTACGATTCCTGCCATATCCTGGTCGGCACAATCCAGAACGGGATCATGAGATCGACCGATGGCGGAAATAGCTGGGCCCAAATCCCGGGATCGAAAGTGGTGACTTTCGTCAGCTCTTTTTATTTCCCACCGACGGGCCCGGTGTGGGTTTCAACCAATGGCCGCGGCTTGTGGACGTTGAGTCTTAACCGGCCGGCAAATCCGAACTCCGGGAGATGTCGGTTTCCGGAGCCACGCGGCGGTCCGGTAGTGCAGCCACCGATTGTGATCGATTTGGCAACAGGTTCGAGTCAGCCGTTCCGAGGTTTGGATGACCCAGCCGTGTGTCCGAACTGCTCCGTCGTCGTGGTTCGTAATGGTTGGATAACCGATTTCCAGGTGGCAGGCGATGAGGTTCGCGAGGTTGCAATCTCGGGAGGAACAATCTTCGAGCTCGATCGATCCGGACGCGAAGTCCCTCTGGCGATTCCCAACGTTTATCAGCCAGGCGATGGCAAACTTACCGCTCGGTTCAAGAGCGGCGAGCTGAAAGGACCCCGTCGGATCCGCGGGCTCATTTTCGAAGGAACTCGCCTTCGCAAGGCGATCGCTTCAGACACGGATCTTTCGTTTGTCCCCACACGAACACCGATGATCTATGTTTCCGGCAAGGCAGGAGCTTCCACACTGGAGGCTGGCGAACCGGTGAGAGTTATCGGCGCGAATTTCCTGCCGACCGCAGGCGGTGGAGAGCCGGTCCGGATTCTTTTCGATGGCCAAGTGGCCGCAGAGAAGGTGCCCGTTCGGGACGACGGATCCTTTTTGATCGATATCCCGGTCGCACACGCGCCGGGCGAAATGATCGTTACCGTTGAGCAGCGAGACGGCAACCGGCTGAGCAGTGAACGAACCGTCATCGACATTGCCACCCAGGATCGGGCGGAGTGAAATCAGGCGTGTTCGACGCTCACATCTTTTAGCAGAGGTAAAGTTCGCGATGGCGACCGGCCTTCGCAACGCTTCGGCGCGGCAAGGGACGTCATCGCCAGCACGCGAAACGCGCGCGCTCCCCGAATTCTGCTGAGACAGCTCCGAATGTGTTCGGGGCTACAGCAGAACGGACTCCGTGATCTCCGTGGTGAAAAATCAAGCTGCGCTGCGCTAGGCGCTGGTTCGGAACTGATCGTCCTTGGTCTTAAACAGGATGTTGAACGTGGTGAGTGATCCGTAGCAGCGCGTGATGTATTGTTGCAGTTCGAACTTGTCCGTTTCGCTCAGTTTGTCGCTCGCGTTCACCTTCTGCTCGAGGACTCGCAGATTATTCCGAATCATGACGATCTTGTGAAAGAAGGTTTCGAGTGGGACTTCTTTTGACTGAAGCGAACCGTCTGCAGGCTGCATGATCAGTGTCCCCTTCTGCCATCGAGTCGCCAGACCTTCTACGAGCGCGTCCTGTGGTTCCAGCCCAAGGGCCTCGACCACAGCGTGAGCTGTATCGCTGATCAGATTCGCAAGCGGCATTTGTAACTCGGTCAAAGTAGCGGTCGGTTCGGAGGGTTGGAGATCGCTGGACGCCGGCGCAATTGTCCGCTGCGCGTCGTCAAACGCGATCTCGGCGGTTTGGCCGGTGAGCGATTTCACCACCCCGATGCCGTATTGCGGATGGCGCACTTTCATACCGATATGGAGCGTTTCGATGTTCATGACTTCTGATGTTTGATGTTTGAGGTTTGACGTTCGATGTCAAATCTCGAATTCGGGTGGATCATGTATGATGTTTGGTGCTGGAAAACAGCTTGGCTATCGCATTCGCGAATGCTTAGAATGCGAGCGCCAGGGCGGAGTGGCGGCTCTGCTGTGGAGCAAAATCAAAAGGAAACACCGTGAAGACTTTTGTCTGGATCGCGATTGCGGTTGTTTTTCTTGCTGCGCTCTTTTGGGGCTGCAAGCGTCGAACCGAACTGACACTTTCGTCCGAAGGCGCAAGCCCTGGGATGGTGGTGCGGGTGACGGCTGCGCAGCCGGCGTTCCCTGATGCCACGTCCGCGCGCGTCGAGATCGGAGGCCAGCCAGCGCCGCTCGCGAAATGGGTTAGCGCCACGGAAGTCGATGTGCTCGTCCCAAACGTCGCTGCCGGCGAGTCGCAGGTGAAAGTGACCGGCGGGAAACTCAGCGGGGCGGCGCCGCTCACAGTGCTGCCGGCGAGCGCACAGGAACTGGTATTGCAGTTGAAGGACGGCAGATTCGAGTTGGTGGCGGTGCATCCCACGGCCGACGAACCGAACATGGTAACTCGCAGCCAGGAGCCGCAGCTTTCCTACGACCTCATCAATGCCCAGGGCGGTTTGGTTTTCACCGGCTCGATCAACCATCCCGCGCAGGCGCGGATGGAACTCTTCGATGGGCCGAGTGCGCGCGAAGCGATTCTTCGTCGCGAACCGCCGCACCCCGGACGCCCGGTCGTCTTCACACTCAAAGTGCCGATCGTACCCCGCGGCGCGACCGTCAAGTTTTACGAAGCCGCGCCGCAAGTGAACCTGCTTGACGCCGCCGCGCGACAGAATCGCAAGCCTGTCGGCGAGATCAAACTGGAGAAGTAGTGGGTACTATGAACGCAAGAGTCCTTCTTTGTCTCGTCCTCATGGCGTTCGCGTCGCTAATCGCCCACGCCGAAGTGGCCGTGCAAGTGCAGCCGACCGGCCTGACCTATACTCCCATTCTGGTGAATGGCAGCTCGACTTCAAAATTCGACATCGTCTTCATCGGCGACGGCTTTCAAAAAGCCGAGCAGATCGCTTTCAACAACAAGGTCAACGAAGCCGTCACCGCCTTGCAAAATCGTCCCGGATACTCCGCGCGCATGTGCGGCTTCAATATCTGGCGCGTTAACGTCCTCTCAACCGACAGCGGCATCGATCACCCCAAGGACGGTATCTCAAAAAACACGGAACTCGACTGTCGCTACGGAGATCCCGCCGTGAACGAGGCGGAGCGGTGCATCGTTACCGATTCGCCGGCGAAGTGTTTCGAAGCCGCGGCCAACGCACCTGCGCGCGACGCCGTCTTCGTGCTAGTGAACGACACGCAATGGGGCGGCTGCGCCGGCGACGTCGTCTGCTCGGCCATTGCCGATGGTTTCGACGGCCTCATCACGCACGAGCTCGCTCACGACCTCGGCAAACTGGCCGACGAATACGACTGCTACGTTTGCGACGGCACCGACGACAACCGCACCTACAGCGGCGGCGACCCGTGGGAAGTCAACATCACCAACAACACCGACCGAGCGACCACCAAGTGGCACGACCTCATCAACATGACGACAGCGATTCCCACTACCTCCGACACACCGCCCGGCGTCGTGGGACTGTGGGAAGGTGGCGGCTATTACCGGCGCGCCATCTTTCGTCCGCAAAACAATTGTCATATGCGGCAGACCGCCGATCCCTTCTGCGCCGTCTGTGCTCGCAAAGTCGACGGCGATCTCGCGATCCGGTGCCTGGCTGTTTTCGACGTCCTCAAATATCGTCGCTTCATTTGGCGCGAGCCTTTTCGCATCCCCATCCCAATCTGCCTGAGTTGCCCACAACCGCCGGAAAGCAATCCACTCGACCGGGTCACCCTCAAGATGGCCGGTCTACCACGCGACGCCACCGTTCGCATCGTGGATTCAAATGGCAAAGTCATCGCCGAAGCGCAGCCGTCCGGCGATGGCGTGAGTGTGGACTTCCAATCCAGCCGTGCCGAACGTTACTTCGCTGAGGTGATTCCTGCTCAGTCGATGGCTGCGCAGGAAGTAACGCTCCGGACGGAATTGTTTCGCAACGGCGAAGCACAGGAATTGCCGGTCATCCGCCAGCGGTGAGGCTGTTCTCGATGATTCGCATTAGTTGAGAGTCGTTAGGCGTTTCTGGCACGCAACGTTCAAGCGACGGGGACGACCGTGGTCGGCACTTCGGCGGGAGGCGCCTCGGCCTTGTCGGTGATTAGCTTGCGCAGGAATGGAATCAACACGACGAGCAAAATACCGACCGCGAGGCTGCCGAGGCCAAGCTCGGCGAACAGCTTCGCGTACCCGGGATTGGTGGCGACCGCTGTGGACCCGGTCGGATTCGGAATCATTCCCGAAAAGTCGCCTGCAAACAATGACGCGAGACCGGTCACGAGCATCCAACTGCCCATCATAATGCCTTGATACTGCTTCGGCGCGAGTTTGCCGATCATCGCGTATCCGACCGGCATGATGAGAAGCTCGCCAATGCTCTGCAGCACGTAGTTTAGGAACAGCCACACGAACGCACTCTTCCCATCTGCGCCGGCCAGTTTGATGCCAAGCGTGAGAATAAAAAAGGCGGAAGCCATCAAGAACAGCGACGCCGCAAATTGCTGCGGGATATCGATTCGCCATCCCCGCGCGCGCATGCGGACGAAGAGCGCCGCAAACAGCGGTCCGCCGAGCACGATGCAAACGGTGTTGATGTTCTGAATCCACTGCGGCTGAATCTTCACGGGACCGAGCATCAGATCGACGTTGTGAACCGCGAACAGCATCAGACCGTTCGGCGCCATTTGATAGAGCGACCAGAACATCAGCGAGCCGATGGTTAGAATCAGGTAGGCCGTCATGTTTCGCCGCTCGCGCCGATCCTGATGCCGGACCGTGAGGTAGATCAACGCGAGCGCAACCACGGCGCAGATCCCCTTGAGGATCGTCTCGGTTCCGCCGGGCCGCAGGAGCATGAACCACACGACGGGCACGATGCTGATGACAATGCCGATGCCGGCGAGCTGGCGCACGTGGAACTGCTTCGGTGTCGCGTCAAGGAGCATCGTGTTGCGATCGGCGAGCGTTTTCCACGTAAGCGCGGCGAGGATGATGGAGACGAAATTGCCAAGCGTCGCGAAGATGAAGAGGCTCGAATAACTCTCGGTGGCTTGGAAATAACCGGCGGCGCTGAAACCGACAAAGAAGCCGACATTCATTCCGGCGTAGTTCCAGAGGAAGGCTGTTTCGCGACGCGGGTCTTCCGGGGTGAAACGCTGCGTGAGCATCATGTTGATGCAGGTGACATTGAAGCCGCTGCCGGTGAGGAAGAGCGCGAGGCCGACGTAAAACATCGTTACCTTGCCGGTCGCGATGCATGCGCAGCCGATCACCTGCAGCGCCATGCTTCCGACAAACAGCTTGCGATACGAAAGGAAGCGACCACCCAGGTAACCGCCGAAGAGGTGCAGACCATAATTAAAGGCACCGAACACACCCATCAACACGGTGGCCTCTTTCACGCCGAGATGCAGATGCTTCGTCGCGTAAAGGACCAGCGTCGAATAGAGAACAGCGAAACCGAGCGTCGCGAAGATTTGAATGAAGAACAGCGCGACTGTTCCCTCCGGAGCCGCGGAAAAAAGACGAGGTTTCATCCGGCGGTTCTTTGTTGACCGACGCACCGGGTAATGTCAAGCCGCGGATGGGATAAATGGGATCAAATCTGTCAGGAAGATAAAGTTCGTTTCGGCTAGCAGCCGAAACCCAACAGGCTAGCAGCCTGTGCTCCCCGGAATTTATAAGAACGCCTCGACGCAGCGAGGCGGCTACAACGTCAGTCGACGAAAAGGGCTCGGGCTTTCTTGAACACTTCGTCGAATTTTTCGGGGGTCACTTTTCCCATTGAATGGAGAATGACGTGTTGCTCGACGGTGAAAAGTCGTTGCGGTCGGACAAAGCATGGGTGATCGACTCCGCCGCGCTCGCAATCGCTCTTATCCAGCGGGACGGCGAAAGAATCCCAGTGCCCGCGGCTTGTGATCTGACAGAGAATCAAATCCGCGCCTGGAAGATCGGCAATCACCAAAGCGGGGCGCCGCTTTTCGCCGCTGGCATCAGCGCGTGAAAAAGGAATGACAACGATTTCGCCGGCTACAGGTTTGACCATGCGGCATCCTCTTCTGGTAAGTTCCAATCGCGCCCGAGAACAGACTCGCTAAGCTCGGCACCGTTGAATCCTTCATCGCGTGCATGCTCAGGCGACTCTTTACCAATTGATTCAGGCGTGCTCATGAAACAATCATTTCATTTAACACGAAGGACATGAAGCACACGAAGAATTTTGTTGGCTGGACTTCGTAATCTCTGTGACTAACAGATTTCCGATTGAATTCTGGGGAGCACACGCGGCTCGCGTGTTTGTTTCGGCGGCTTGCCGAAACTGACGCTACAGAAAAAGTTCGTGAACGCCAGGCGCGTTCACCAGCACGCGAGACGCGCACGCTCCGCGAATTGCGGCCGATACGGCCGCCGCTACAGCGAACGTTGCCGCAGAACAGCGATGAGCTGCCGGGGACTCGGCGTCGCCCCGGCAGCTCGTTTTATTCTCGTTAGATTCTATGGGTTAAAGCCGTTGTGATCAGGTTGGTCGGCGGTTCCATAGTATCTACGTGGAATCCTCGTCACTTACTGAAGAATCTGCGGCTCGCCGTAGATGAAGTCGTCCATCATGACGATGTCATGCTGTTTATCGTCGTTAGGCCCCGGGGCAACGTCGCCGGCTGTGATCCGAACTGACGCGATGCGCGCATCGTCAAACTTGATGCCGAAGAAGGACAGGTTTCCGTCGCCGGGCGAGGCCGGAACGAAACTGCTGAATATCAGGATGCCGTTTCGATCGAAGTACTCGATGTGCGTGCTCCCTTTGGTAGCAGTCGAGACGCCATTTAGCTGATCAACATCTGTGAATACAGCGCCGAACCCTCTGACTGTTGCCGGGGCGGTGCCATTGGTACCCGGGACGGCGAAGGATGCTTCGGTGACGTTGCTCCCCACAGGAGTGAACAACCGCGATGGGCTGAACGTCCTGAAGATTTTGGCGTAATTCGGATTGCCAAAAAGCACCGCCAGTCCGCCCTGGAGTCCGCCGGACGCAGGAGCCTGCGAAAGCCCGAGGCCGGGTGTCTTGTACTGGCTGCCTCGGTTGTTCAGGAACACGAGGAACGGATTTACCGGGGCTGTGGTATCCAGAAGATTGGGGTTGCCACCGTCCCAGTTGATCTCGCGCCGACCCTTTTGGAT